>Ga0315541_1000366_pt1 | contig 48078 bp, 40 predicted proteins | sample SalMarSW160190MG_FD_203095 | JGI IMG/M metagenome (GOLD analysis project Ga0315541, IMG submission 203095) | Salt marsh sediment microbial communities from the Plum Island Ecosystem LTER, Massachusetts, United States - Salt Marsh Sediment SW1601-190 ...
GACGTGGACGCGGTTCTCCAGTGGCACCCCGGCGACCGCAACGCCGCCAGCCCCGGGTCCAACCTGGCGGTGAAGTCGGCCCTGTTCCGCTTCGCCGGCGTATCCGCCCACGCCGCCGCCTCTCCCGACCGGGGGCGCTCGGCCCTGGACGGCATCGAGGCCATGAACTTCATGGCCAACCTCATGCGGGAGCACGTACCCCAGCAGACGCGCATCCACTACGTCATCACGGACGGTGGAAGCGCGCCCAACGTGGTGCCGGACCACGCCGAGGTCTACTACTACGTCCGCCACCCCCAGGCCGAGACGGTGCGCTCCATCTTCGACCGCCTGGTCGAGGCCGCCGAGGGCGCGGCGGCGGGCACCGGGACCACGGTGGAGTACGAGGTCGTCGGCGGCGCGTACGAGCGCCTCTCCGTCGTCGCCCTCCAGGAGCTGGTGTACGAGAATCTGAAGGTGGTGGGCGGCGTGACCTGGGATGCCGCGGAGCAGGAGTTCGCCGAGGCGCTGAAGAAGACGCTCCCGGCGGAGCCCCCGTTGGGGTCCGAGCGCCAGATCCGACCGTTCGAGTGGCAGCAGGGCTATGCTTCCTCCGACGCCGGCGACGTGAGCTGGACCGTCCCCACCAGCACGCTGTCCACGGCTACGTGGGTGCCGGGGACCGCCGCCCACACCTGGCAGACCGTGGCCGCCGGTGGCGTCTCCATCGGCGTCAAGGGGATGATGGTGGCGGCGAAGACCATGGCCTTCACCGCCGTGGACCTGTACTCCGACGCGGCCAAGCTGGCGAAGGTGCGCTCCGAGTTCCTGGAGCGCCGGGGGCCGAATTTCGTGTACAGCCCTCTCCTGGGCGATCGCAAGCCGCCCCTGGACTACCGTGCCTCGGTGATGAAGTAGCGGGCGGGCCGGGGTCCGCGAACCGGCGCCGTACCCCGGCCTCTAGTCCTTCGCCCGGTCGATGTAGTCGCCGGTATTCGGGTTCACCCGGATTCGGTCGCCGGTGGAGAGGTGCTCGGGCACGTTCACCACCACCCCGTTGCTCAGGGTGGCGGGTTTGGTGGACGATGTCTTGGTCGCGCCCCTGAGCACCGGAGACGTTTCGGCGATCTCGAAGGTCAGGGCGTTGGGGAGGTCGATGGCCACCGGGCTCCCCTCGAAGAACTCGGCCACGATGCGCATGCCCTCGGAGACCCAGGGCGTCGCGTCCCCCAGCGTCTCCTCGTCCAGCTCGTACTGGTCGAAGGTCTCCACGTTGATGAAGTGGAGCACCGGGCCGGCCTTGTACATGAATTCCAGGTCGTGGGTCTCCAACGTCGCCGGCTCGATGGAGTCCGCGGCCCGGAACCGATGCTCCACCGTGGTCCCCGACTTGAGTTTCCGCATCTTGGCGTGCACCATGGCGCGGAGGTTGCCCGGGGTGTGGTGGTGGAACTCGATTACCCGGCAGGGCTCACCGTCGAACATGATCGCCATGCCGCGGCGGATCTGGGTAGCTGGAATGGCCATGGGCTGAGCGTCCGGAAGGCTGGAAGTCGGAGCGATAAGGTAGCGGCGCCCCCGTCCGGCGTGGAGGGGGTAGCGCGCGGAAATCCTGCAGGGCCGTGCAACTTCCGGTCTCGTTCCCTACCCGTTGCCTCGGGGGCGGCCGCGCCGCTACCGTCGTTGATCACGATTCCCAGGCCTCCCGCTCGGAGGGGGGCGATTTTCTCCAGAAATCCCGTTCGATGGCCTCCCTCTCCCTGCTGAGCTCGGTGCAGCGCTTCACCTGGCTCAGTGCGGCCATCGCGCTCTGCCTCCTCCCGGCGCCCCTCCTCGCCTCCGAGGGAGGAGCCGAGCTGGCCAGCACCACGGATCCCGCGTCCCAGGGAATTGTGGGGGCCGTGATCCTCGCCCTCTTCGTGATGCTCTCGGTGGAGATGGCCCACCGGGTCCTCGTGGCCATGGCGTGCGCGGCTTTCCTCTGGATGGTGACGTACCTCACTCCCTGGAGGCTCATCGGCTTCGAGGCGTCGGCGCGGGCGTTGGACCTGAACGTGCTCCTTCTCCTCGCGGGCATGATGACCATCGTGGGGATCCTCAAGCAGACCGGAGCCTTCGGCTGGGCGGTGGGGAGGATCCTGGCCCGCACCAAGGGGCACCCGCTGTGGGCGGCACGCCTCATCTCCTGGTTCACGGCGGTATCTTCGGCGTTCCTGGACAACGTCACCACCGTGATCTTCGTCACCCCGATGGCGGCGGGGATGGCCAAGCGCATCGGGCTGGCGCCGGTGGCGCTCCTCCTCCCCATGGTGGTCGCCTCCAACATCGGTGGCACCGCCACCCTGATCGGGGACCCGCCCAACATGATGATCGGCTCCGGCGTGGGGCTGAGCTTCATGGCGTTCGTGGTCAACCTCACGGCCCCTGTCCTCACCATGATGGTGGTGCTCCAGTTCTACCTGGGATGGTACTACCGGGACGAGTACGCAGCAGCGCGCTCGGTGGAGCCGCCCCCTCCGGAGGAGGTGGAGCTGGCGGAGCCCGCCCTCTTCCGCTGGATGATGGTCATCTTCTCCGGCGTCCTCCTGGGCTTCGTCACCCACGCCGTCACGGGCATGCCGGCGGCGGTCCCGGCGGTGGTGGGCGCGGCGGCGGCGCTGGTGGTGCAGGACTACCTCTACCTGAGGACCCATAGGCCCACGGCGCAGGAGCGGGCCCATGGCATCCTGGAGGTGCTGGAGAAGGACATCGAGTGGCCAACGCTCTCCTTCTTCGTGTTCCTCTTCATCGTGGTGGGCGCCGCCGTGGAGACAGGGCTCATCGCGTCCATCGCCAACGGGATGGAGGGGGCCATCTTCTGGGTCAGGGACACCTTCGGCCTGGGGGGCACCGGCACGCTCATCTTCGCGGCGCTCCTCATCTGCTGGATGTCCGCGGTACTCTCGGCCTTCATCGACAACATCCCCTACGTGGCCGTGAGCATCCCCGTGATCCACCAACTCGGCCCCAGCCTCGGGGGGGGAGACCGCAGTGCTCTGGTGGGCACTCTCCCTGGGCGCCTGCCTGGGGGGCAACGCCACGGTGGTGGGCGCGTCGGCCAATGTCACCTCCGTAGGCCTGGCCGAGAAGGGGGGCGTGCGCATCACCTTCGGCGAGTTCGCCAGGTTCGGCGCCCCCATCGCCGCCATCACCATCGTGATGTCGTCGCTCTTCCTCGTCGGCTTCGTGTTGATGGGGCACCACCGCATCCACTTCGTGACGTGGCCGCTGGCCATCCTGCTCCTCGGCGCGGACTACGTCTGGGGTGGTAGAATCAAGCGGGAGGTTTGAGGCGAAAACCACCACTCCCCACCCCAGCCCCGGGCCGGCTCGCGGTCAGAACGGCTTCGCGTAGCCGATCCATCCGGCCAGTACGGCCAGGAGCGGCACCAACACCACACCCCAGGCGGCCGCGGTGGCGCCCTTGCGAAGCGCGATGAGCCCGCCGGCCACGACCCAGATGAGGAGCTTGGCGCCGACCCACCCGGTCACACCCATCCCGAGGCGCGCCAGCATCCCGAAGCCGCCGAGGAGCACGAGGAACAGGGCAACGCCGTGAAGGATGCCCAAGCGCGTACGCCACGGGTCGGGAGCGTCACCCAACTGAGCGGCGCGGGCCAGGGACGCGGTCAGCGTCGTGACGAGGGCGAACACCCCGAGGAAGTGGACGGTTTTGTAGACGGCGAGGGACAGCACGAGCGGCTCCGGGAGAGACGGTGGACCTAGGGAAAGGGCACGCGGCTTGGGGCACGGGCCCCATTACCCGGGGCCGGCGTGCCGGATCCGCGCGCCTGGTCGGAAGGCTCCCTCCGCTCAGTCAGCACGCCCCCCCAGCTTGAGGGAGCGGGCAGCATCGGTGACGGCCTGGACCTTGGCCGCCACGCCCCTCCGCTCCACGATGTCCTCGTCGGAGACCAGCACCACGTCCAGGAGCTGGGCCACCCGGTACCCGGTCCTGCGGAAGTTGACCTCGGAGAGCGCCCGCCCCCACCCCTCCAGCCACGCCAGGAGCTCCCTGCGCTGTGCCTCGTCCCCGGAGAAGTGGACCAGGAGATCGAGGTCCGCGTCCGGTCCCGCCATTGCGTTCTTGGTGCTCCCGTACACCCACATCCCCTTCACCCCAAAGCGCTCCGGGTCCAGCTGCATCGCGATGCTCTCGGCCATGGACATGCGCCACCCGCAGTGGTCCTCGGCGGCGGCGGGCCGCACCACCGAAGGGGGCCCACCCAGCGCCGCACGTGCCTGCGGCGGGGAGAGCTCGGCGCCGGTGTCCACACCCTCGTCCTCGCCCAGGACGCCTACGGCGCGGTCCTCCTCGCCGTTCATGAGCACCTTCAGCACCAGCCCACCCCGCGCCGAGGGCACGTCGATGACGCGGAGCACGTGGGCCAGGTGCTGAAACTCGGGAAGGAGCCCCGAGAGCAGGTTCGGCGCGCTCCGCAGGAACGACTCGTCCAGGTGGTTCCCCGGCTCGTCCGGGTAGAGGGGGAGGTAGCGGATCCCCACCTCCACGAGGTCCTGGAAGAAGTGCGTGCCGAACGACAGGTCGGGCGCGTAGTTCCCCTTCTTCCGGGCCATCTCGATGAGGATGGCTGTGTTGCTGATGTCTGCGTAGCCGACGCTCACTCCCAGCCGGATGTCGCCCCGGCTCCCCCACCGCCCCGGGCCCATGAGGACGAACTGGCGCTTGGGGAGCAATTTGTTGAGGCGCCCCACCGCATGGCCCACGTCACGAAGGTCCTCCAGCCGCTCCAGCGAGGCGTACCCCTCGGGATCCACGTACACGATGTGGGTGATGGCATCGGCCACGCCGTTCGACACGTACCGATGCGCCGAGAACAGGAGCCGATCGGGAGGGATATCCCGTGGGATGGCCGGAGGCGCGGCCAGGCCGCCGTAACTCTGCGGCCTGCACTGGAGCACGTACAGGCTCTCGCCATCGGCGGCGAATTCCACGTCCACCGGCATCCCCAGGCGGTCTTGGAGAACCTCGAGCAGGGTGGCCATCCGGGCGATGAAGGTGGTCTCTGAGGCGAGCCCCTCGAAGGTCACCACCGCGTTGCCCGACGTCACGTTGTCGGTGAGTCCCCTCGGGCGGCGCAGGCGATCACCGTCGATGAGCGAGACCATCCGGCGCACCAGGGGGACCTGGTCCCCACACTCCCTGAGGAGATCGTTGATGGGGATCGTCTCGAATTTGTTGGTTTCCAGGTTGATGAGATCCACCATTTTGGGAGAGTAGCGCACTACCTCGTCCACGGACGTGTTCACCCGCAGTCCAGGCTGACCAGGCGCCAGCAGCACCGGGTAGTCGTCGGTGAGGCGATCCACGGCGCGGGTCCCGAGCCCCATGACCAGCCGCACCAGGCCGTCCTCGCGCTTGATGCGGGGAGACCAGCGGAACTCGTTGTTCGTGAACGCCACCCCGGAGAACGAGGGCATGTAGTACCTCCCCACGCGGGTGCCCACCACCTCCTGGATCATGACCCCCATCTCCTCGTGGACGTCGAGGAGGCTCCTCTCCGCCCGGTACTCGATGGGGTCGGGCCCGAACATGGACGCGTATACCTCGGCGATAGCGTCCTGAAGGGCCCGGAGCCGCTCCTGCTTCGTGCCCTGGTTGGCCAGGAAGAGGCTCTTGTACTTCCCGGAGAACACGGCCCCCATGCGGTCTTCCAACAGGCTGGAGCTGCGTACGATGAGGGGGCGGGTCTCGATGTCGTCCAGCACCGACGAGAGCCCCTGCACGATCTCCGGCGGGAAGGTAGCGCTCTTGAAGACCTGGACGACGTGGGGGTACTGCTGGCGGACCTGCTCCAGATCCATGTACTTCCGGTCGTGGACGTCGTCCAGGTTGTTGTAGCGGACGAAGGCCAACACGGCATCGGAGGTGATGTACCAGGTGCGGGGCACCTTGACGTCCTTCAGCATCGAGTCGTACTCGCCCGAGGCCTCCACGACCTTCCGGGCCAGGAAGAGCCCCGCGCTCTTGCCTCCCAGCTTCCCGTGGCTTCGGGGCGGATGCAGGACGTGGCGCACGAGCTCCTGGAAGTCGCGGATCGTGACCAGGTCCTTGGCGATGTTGATGAAGCCGATCTGGTCGGTGAAGAAACGCCGCAGCAACGCCACCCGCACCGTGGTCTGGGTGGATGCGGGAAGCTCGGACTGCTCCATCCCCAGGATCTGGAAGCGCTCCAGGGCCTCGGTGATGTCCGGGAGGGATGAGCTCTGCTCCTCCACGGTGCTTACCAGAAAGCCCACCTTGTCCTGGGTGATCCACATGTGGAGGTAGCCCAGGATCTCTTGGGGAGTGCACGTAGACTGGGCGATGGCGAACACTTGCTCCGTGGGCAGGAGCGGCTGGTCCCGCCGTAGGGATCCCGGGCGGTTCTCGTCCTGCCCCGCGGTGGCCTCGGCCTCGGCCTCGAAGACCTGAAGCACTTCCTCAACGCCCTTCCAGCGCAGGAGGTTCAGCATCTTCGTGGTGATGCGCCGCAGGAGTTGGGGGTCGCTGCGCCGCAGGAACTCAAGCACCACCCGCCAGTCCCCGCGGTCGTCGAAGCCCTCCCCCCCGCGGGGGCGCACGTGGGCTCCTGCCCGCTCCCGCTGCAGCAGGTAGAGGCCGATCCGGTCGGCCAGCGTGTCCAGCAGCTGGCGCTCCTCCTTGAGGAAGGGGCCTTCGTCGGCCTGCTTGCGGCGCTCCACGTAGTACATGCACAGCTCGCCCACCACCTCCCCCTCCACCTCCACCGGGGCCCGTTGTACCCAGGCCGAGGACTGGAAATCGGGGAGCCGGTACGTGCGGTCGCCCACCCGGAGCAGGGGACGGCACGCGCCCGGGAACTGCCAGCCATAGGGCATGGCCCGGAGCACCCGGCCAAACACCTCGTCCAGGGGGGCGTCCACGTCGTCCAGGACATCGGTGACCCGGTACAGGCAGTGCAGCTCCTTCGCCCGCTCCTGGAGCGAGTCGAGGAGGTCGTCCATGCTGCGGTCGGGGCTCATCGGCGATCTCCGGGTGAGGGCGGGGCCCAGCGGACGTACCCACGGCCGCTGCGCCCGTCCACGCGTGCATGCAGAGGATGCTCCAGTCGGACGTGGCGCAGGAGCTCGGTCTCCGCCACGGCGTCCCGGGCGGTGAGGAAGTCCCAGTCCATGTCCGTGGGCTCGGTGGCTCCGGTGGAGATGTACACCACGCCCAGGCTGGACACGTTGTGGAAGAAATGGGAGCCCTGGCTGGGCTCGATGCGCTGGCCGGGCCGGGTGGCCTCCACGATGATGCGGGCCCCCGCTACCTGGCCCCACGTCACCGGGACCCCGAGCCAGGGGTCGGAGCTTCCCCAGCGACCAAAGCCGATCAGCATATAGGGCCGGCCCTCGTCCACCAGGACCCGGTTCCACGAATCCAGCTCCAGGGCGATCTCCCGGGAGCGGCTGAAGTCGAACGTGCCGGGCTTCGTGTACACCACGTCCTGGACCGTGTCCACCACACCGTTGCCCATGACGTGGCACGAACCCAGGATCACGTCCGGCCCGGCGAGATCACCCTCCTCCACCGCCGTCTCGTCCCCCGGCGCCGCCATCGCCCGCACCTGCACCAGGCCCAGCCGCACGCGCCCCTCCGGCGAGGGGGGAAGCGTGGCGGCCACCTCGATCTCCACGGGCATCCCCAAGGACTCTTCCGCCAGGGCCAGGAGAGACGCCAGCGCCTCGTTGACCTCCCACTCCCGGAGCCGGAGCAGAGGCCCGAAGTCGAGGACCCGCGGCCCGTCACGTCCGGTGCCGGGGCTCAGGCGGTCCGAGGCCGCGTCGTAGGTGGACGCGACCCATCGCAGCGTCCCGTCCTCCTCGGCTTCCCGCAGGCCGGCTTCCACCAGGTACTCGGTCTCCGCCACCGGGTCGTAGGCAGGGGGCTTGCCCATGTTCACCGCCCAGAAGCGGGACTGGGTCTCCTGGAGCATGCGGCGCACCGAGCCGAACGGGGGCGGCGCGGTGGGATGGCGGGGCGAGTAGCTCCAGCACACGCCACCATCCACGATGGACTTGCCGAGTCCCAGGGCGAGCTGGATCACCCCGTCCTCGGGGCGCGCGTACCCCGTGGGGTAGTAGCTGAAGGATCGGCCCACGGCGGACAGGTGAGGGTAGAAGCGGCCCCCGTGGCGCGTCCCCACCACCTCCTGGATGAGGACGGCCATCTTCTCGTCGCGGTCCTCGGCGCCGATGGCGCGGCGGTAGGTGCGGGCGCCCCGGAGGAAGGTCGACGCGTACACCAGCTTGATGGCCTCGACCAGGGCCCGGAAGCGCACGTCCGGGTCCACGTCCAGGTTGGGGACCATCTTGGTCTCGTACACGCCGGCGAAGGGATGGGCCAGCGCGTCCTCGAGGAGGCTGGAGGAGCGCACGGCCAGGGGCGTGTGCGCCTCCTCCACCAGGGCCCTCAGGTCCCCCAGCAGATCCGTGGGCAGATCCACCTTCTGGAACGCATGGGCGAGTCGCTGGTCCGGGAGGTCGGAAAGGGCCACGCCGTACAGGTCGCCTTGCTCCATGAAGCGATCGAAGGCATCGGTGGCCAGCACGACCATGCGCGGGATGTCCACGTCTACGTCCCGCACCGGACCCTGCCCGAATCGGGCCTGGAGCGCCTCGTGGATCCGCACGAGCCCTTCGGCCTTACCCCCCAACGCACCCCCGCCGATGCGCGAAGCGAGATCGTCGGAGGAGAAGAACACCCGTCCGAAGCGGGGGATCTCCATGGGGCACGCCTCCGTGGAAGAAAGGGGGCAGGGGCCCGCTCAGGCCCCTGCCCCCCGTACCCTGCTCGCGGTTAGATCCAACCCCGGTCGCGGCAGGCCTGCACCACGCGGTCCACGGCGATGACGTACGCGGCATCGCGCATGGTCAGCTTCTTCGCCTTCGCCAGGTCGCTCACCGCGATAAACGCCTCGGTCATCTTCAGGTCCAGCTTCCCCAGCACCTCGTCCCGGGTCCAGTAGTAGTTCATGTTGCACTGGACCTGTTCGAAGTAGCTGCACGTCACGCCACCGGCGTTGGCCAGGAAGTCGGGGATGACTTGTATGCCACGGGCGGCGAGAACCTCGTCCGCCTCGGGGGAGGTGGGCCCGTTGGCGCCCTCGGCGATGATCTTCACCCCCTCGTGGATCTTGCCCACCGTGTCGGCGTTGATCTGGTTCTCCAGCGCCGCCGGGATGAGGATGTCCACTTCCTGGGCGAGCCAATCGTCGCCGTCCAGCACCTCGTAGCCCGCCGCCTTCGCCTTCTCACGGTCGATGCCGCCGAAGGCATCGGCCATGCCGCGCAGCTCGTCCAGGTTCACGCCACCCGCCTTGCGATAGGCATAGCTGGCACGGTCCTTCTGGTCCCAGCACGACACGCACGTCACCGTGCCGCCGAGCTGCTGGTACAGCTCGATGGCGTACTGGGCCACGTTGCCGAACCCCTGCACCGACGCCTTGGTGTCCTTGGCCTGCATCCCGAGCTCCTTCAGGAGTTCGCGGAGGGTGAACACCACGCCGTATCCCGTGGCCTCCTTGCGCCCCAGGGATCCGCCCATCCCCACCGGCTTGCCGGTGATGAACCCGGGGTAGTGGCCACCCTTGATGGCCTCGTACTCGTCGAGGATCCAGAGCATGTGCTGACCGCTGGTCATGACGTCGGGGGCCGGCACGTCCCGCACGGGCCCCACGTTCCGCACCACCTGGCGCAGCCAGCCACGGCAGATGCGCTCCTGCTCCCGCCGGCTGAGGTCGTGGGGGTCGCAGATCACGCCGCCCTTGGCGCCTCCCAGGGGGATGTCCACCACGGCGCACTTCCAGGTCATCCAGGTGGCCAGGGCGCGCACCGTGTCGAGGCTCTCGTGAGGGTGGAAGCGGATGCCGCCCTTGCCTGGGCCGCGGGCGTCGTTGTGCTGGACCCTGAAGCCCCGGAAGATGCGCGTCGTGCCGTCGTCCATCTGGACGGGGATCGCGAACGCATACTCGCGCAGAGGCTGGCGCAGGAGGTCGCGGACGGGCTCGTCCAACTCGAGCAGGTCGGCGGTCCGGTCGAACTGCTGCTGAGCCATCTCGAAGGAATTGTAGGGTCGCTTTTTATCGGTCATGATGGATACCGGGGAAGAAGGTCTCACTGTGCCTGAACATCGCAGATGCCAGCGCTGCAGCCCACCGGGCTGGGGACGCGACGGATGTAGGGAAAAACCCTACACGAGGTCCCCTGAGTCAGGCTCCGGGACGGCGTCGGGTGATCGGCGCGCAGAAGTCTCACCAACCTCAACGTGGGCCGCGCACCGCGCAGCGGCAAGGCGCCTCCCGTCGCCGTGGGTCACGTATTCCCCGCTCACGCGCGCAGGCGCTTCATGCTCCGGCATCCCGGATATTGGGATAGCACTCCGGGCAAACCGCCAGGAGGTTCCAGAGCTTCTCGCCGGCCCCTTCCTCGCGCATCACCACCTCCCACTCGTCCCCCCGGAGCCCGCGCGTGCAGCGGGACCCGGGCCGGTGGTGCCGGCACTTGGAGCTCCGGCACTCACAGCGTCGGTGTGACCGCTCCATCAACGCCTGTCGGGTAGCCTCAGTCACCAGTGCCACAAGATGCCTCCTGTCTGCTGGCGATGCAGCCAGCGACGGGGATCAGGATGTGGGCAGGGACACGAAGAAGGAAGCGCCCCGGCCCAGCGCGCTCTCCACCCAGGTCCGACCCCCGTGTCGATCCACGATGGCGCGGGCGATGGCGAGGCCGAGCCCGGCCCCCCGACCTTCGTCCACCTGCGCGAACGGCTCGAAGATCCGGTGGTGGTCAGCCGGCGCGATCCCCCTCCCCCGGTCGTGGACCCCCACGGTGACCGTCCCCGCCGTCGAGGCCACCCCCATCCACACCTCTCCACCCGGCTCGGAGAACTTCACGGCGTTGGACAGGAGATTGGTGAAGACCTGCACAAGCCGGTCTTTGTCCGCTGTCACCTGAACCGCCGCCGGCGCTGGCTCCCGCAGCGTCACGCCGCGCTCCGTCGCCTGCGGGAGCACGACCTCACGGGCCCGGGCGAGGACGTCGTGCACCGCCAGCGCCTCCATCTCGAGAGAGAGCTGGCCCTTCGCCAAACGCTCCACGTCCAGGAGGTCGCGCACCAGGCGCTCCAGGAGCGAGGCGTTACGCATGGCCATGTCGTATAGATCCCGGGCCTCGTCGCCGACGTCCTGCAAGTGGGGATGGAGAAAGGTCAGCGCGCCTCGGATGGAGATGAGCGGCGAGCGCAGCTCGTGGCTCACCATACCGATGATGTGGTCCTTGAGGAGGGCCGCCGACTTGGCCTCGGTGACGTCGGTGACGCTCCCCACGGTGCCGAGGGAGCGGCCCTGTCCATCCTACATCCTCACGGCCCGGCACATGACCCACCGCACCTGCCCATCCGGGAGGACGTAGCGGTGCTCCCGGACGTACGGCTCACCCGCCTCCGACGCCTTTCTCCATGCCTCGACCACCCCCTCTCGGTCGTCGGGATGCAGGGCCCGGGTCCATCCCATCCCCAGGGATTCCTCGAACGACAGCCCGATGATGTCGGCCATGGCGGGGTTCACCCAGACCGCCGCGCCGTCCGGATCGGTGTGGAAGATCCCCACGGGCACGGACTGGGTGAGCGTGGAGTAGCGATCCTCGCTCTCGTGCAGCGCCTGCTCCGCGCGCACGCGCGCGGTGACGTCGCGGAAGGACGTGACGCTACCGGAGGATCCCTTCCCGCGAGAGGAGCGGAGCGGCCAGGCGCCCACCTCGACCCATGTCAACTCGGGGACCGCGTTGGACGTCATTCCCACCACCATGGGGCCCGCCGGCTCGCCCGACTCCAGCGCAAGCAACGAGGGGAGCGACTCCTTCGGCAGGGGGTGTCCCTCCAGGTCCACGATCTCCCAGCGGAAGTCCACGAGCCGGCAGCCGAGCACCTCACCCGGGGCCAGGTGCAGGATCCGCTCGCCCGACCCGTTCACGTACTCCACCACCCCGTCGGGCCCGAGGATGGCCACCCCCTCCTCGAGGGCGTCCAGGACCTGGCGCAGGCGACCGGGCGTCGGTGCCTTGGGCGGTCGTATTACCGCAGGATCGGACATCGAAGGATGCTGATTAGGGAGGGATGCGGGATGAAGATAGCGAGTCCTGGCTGGGGTGCGCACGGTGTCCCGCGGTTGGCGGGTGCCGGGCCCTGGGCTATCGTCCACCCATGACGCGACTGACCTCCAAGCAGCGGGCCCATCTGCGCGCCCTGGCGCACCACCTCAAGCCCGTGGCGCACCTCGGTGCCGAGGGGCTCACCGAGGCCGCCCTCCGAGGGATCCTGGAGGCGTTCAACACCCGGGAGCTCCTCAAGGTGAAGGTGCTGGAGAGCGCGCCGGGGAGTGCCCGGCAAGCAGCCGACGCCATCGTGGCGCGCCTGGAGGGCGTCCACGTGGCCCAGACCATCGGCCGCACCGTGGTCCTGTACCGGCGCCACCCGGACAAGCCCGAGATCCAGCTCCCCTGAGCGTGATGTCCAGAGCCTTCGTGAACGAGGACGCGGGCGGCGGACCCGAGCCCGACTACCGCCTTCCCGACCCCGACTCCCCCTACTACCGGGAGGCTGCGGCGTGGGCCCTCATCCAGGGCGCGGACGAGGGAGACTCCAGAGGAGCCGAGGACGCCACCGGATACCGGTGGGGCGATCCCCTGCTCGTGCCGGAGGTGCGGGCCATTCTGGCGGGAGCGGAGGAGCGGGGGGAGGACCGGGTGGCGCAGCTCGCCCGACGGTTCCTCCGCCAGGTGAGCGCCGGTTCCTGAACGCGGCGAGGCCCCTCCGGCGCCGTCGCTCCGGAGGGGCCTCGCTCGGGTCGTCTGGGGAGCGGCGGCGCTACGGCACGATCTCCAGCAGTTCGATCTCGAACACGAGGGTGGCGTTCGGTCCGATGTCCTGGCCGGCGCCGGAGGGCCCGTAGGCGATGTCGCCGGGGATCACGACCCGGAACTTGCTCCCCACGTTCATGAGCTGGAGCGCCTCGGAGAATCCGGGGATGAGGCCGCTCACCGGGAAGACGACGGGCTCCTTGCCGTAGGACGAATCGAACTCGGACCCGTCCAGGAGCGTCCCCTTGTAGTGGAGGCGGACCTGCTGCTCGGGCGCGGGCTTGGGCCCGTCGCCGGCGGTGAGCACCTCGTACTGGAGGCCGCTGGACGTGGTGGTCACGCCTTCCTTGGCGCCGTTCTCGGCCAAATACTCCTCACCCTCGGCCTGGTTCTTCTCCCCCAGCTCGGCCCGCTCCTTCTGCTGAGCCTCCATGATGGACTGGCTGAACACGTTGATGGCGGCCTGCACCACCGAGTCGGCCAGGGCAGGCTCGGCACCGGCCAGCGCGTCCTCCACGCCCTTCATGAAGGCCGGCATGTCCAGGCGGCCCTTGGCCGGCGCCAGCGAGCGGCCCATATCCAAGCCGATCCCGTAGCTGGCCTTCTGGTCGTCGGTTTCGAGGGTGGCCGGCGCGTTCCCCGCGCCTCCGCAGGCGGAGAGGAGGAGGGCCGCGCCGAGGAAAACGAGGGACTGGCGGGTGCGCATGGCGGGTGGATTCCGGAAGAGGGAAACAGGAGTGGGAAGGTAACGGCACCGCGGGGAGCAGCCCACTCCCCCCCCGGGGCGGAGCCGCCGATTGGCGGCCTCATGCCCCTCCGCCGCCGGGTGTGCCGGGGCCCGGGAACCGGATGGGATCGATCCCGTCCCGGACTCAGGGCGCGGGAGCGCGTCCGAGCCCGCCGAACTCGAAGTCGTCGGGCAGGCAGGGGGAGGCCGGACCGCCCAGGCAAAGGCGCCGCAAGGCCTGCGGCTGCGCCCGGAAGATGGTGTTGAGCGCCGACCGACGATCGAAGTGAGCCCTGAACACCTCTCCCGTTCACAGGTAAGGCGCGGGGGCGCTGGTGCTCATGAGCCCGAACGCCGTGTGCTCCAGGGTGAACGTGTGGCCTGCTTCGTGGGCGAGTCGGGCGCCAGCGCGTCGCAGATCCCGGTGATGGAGACGTCCCACCCGTCGCCCACCGTGCCGGCGTTGACGGTGACCTTCACGTCCACCAGCACGGGAGGGAGGAGCGTCAGGCGCGCCGTGTCCGTCCCCGCCGTCCAGGCGACGTGCTCCAGCAGCGGGCGGTTCCCGTAGGAGAACACGAGGACGTCCAGCTCCATCCGGGAATCGGGGGCACGAGGATCACCGTGTCGGCCGTCGCTCTCTCGAAGAGCACGGAGAGCGCCCCGTCCTCCTCGGACACGAGGAGGATCCCCTTCAGGGGCCCGAGAACTCCTCGCACCTCGATCCGGTCCGTCTCGTCGCTCAGCGCCTCCGTGCCGCCGTCCCCGCACGCCGCGGCGGCCAGCAGCGCGACACCGAGGGACAGGAGGAGACGGCACGGACGCATGCCCATGCCTGTGAGTTGTCCGAGGGCCTCCTCGCCCGTCAACGCATGGGGGCTGCCGGCTGTCCCTTGTGGACGCCCGGCGTTCGCCGCCAATTGCCACCATGCGGGGTGCCGCGCCCCCGACGGCGTGGCTCGCCCATCCGCCCGCATGAACGCTCTACCGGAGGTTCCCATGAATGGTCGTCCCGGTCCGCGAAGCTCCTGGACCTTCCTCTGTGCGACGCTTCTGCTCCTCCTCCCCGCGGGGGCAGGTGCTCAGACCGGAAGCTGGAACGCACAGGAGATCCTCGCCGCCAAGGAGTGGGTGGCGCCCCCGTCCAACATCGCCGACGCGGTGCTGGCGCCCCGGTGGCTGAACGTCGCGCTCTCCAACCGGAGCGCCGACGGAAAGTGGTTCCTCGCCGAGGTCGGCGACGGCCCTGTGACCATGGACCGCTTCTCCAGGCCCTTCGACGACCTGGGCGGCATGTTCCTCGAGTCCAGCACCAACCGGAGCCGCACGTTCACCATCCGCAGCGGCGTGGGCCTGGAGGCCATCTCCGCGGTGGACGGGCGGAAGGTCGCCATCCAGATCCCCGCGGGCGTCCGGGTCTCCAACGGGACCTGGTCTCCCGACGGCGCCCAGGTGGCGTTCTTCGGCCACACCGACGCCGGCACGCACATCTACGTGGCCGACGCGGCCACGGGGCGCTCGCGCCAGGTGACCCGCACCCCGGTGCTGGCCACCGCCGTGACCACGTTCCAGTGGACGGCGGACGGTAAGAAGATCGCCACGGTGGTGTTACCCGACCGGCGCCCGGCGCGTCCCGTCCCCGCCCCGGTTCCCACCGGCCCGCAGGTCAAGTTCACCGAGGACGGCGAGAACCTGCTGCGCAACTACGCCAGCCTGATGAAGACGCCCTACGACGAGGCTCTCCTGGAATGGCACGTCACCGGGCAGCTGGCTCTGGTGAACGTGAATAACCGCGCCGTGGAGAAGGTGGGCGCCCCCACCATGATGTGGGGCTTCGACTTCTCCAGGGACGGCGAGTACGTGCGCGTGACCAAGCTCCGGAAGCCGTTCAGCTACGTCGTCCCGGTGGGCAATTTCGGCCGCGCCGAAGAGATCTGGGACAAGAGCGGCCGGAAGCTCCTGGACTTCGACACCACCGCCATGAACACGGGCAAGGCGGGGAACGTGCCCGCCGCCCCCGGCGTCGGCGGGAGCGAGCAGCCGGACGGCAAACGCATGGTGGCGTGGAGGCGCGACAACAAGGGCCTGGTGTACCTGGAGCAGGAGCCGGCGCCGGACACCGCCTCGGCGGCCGGCCGGGCGGCAGCGGCAGCGGCAGCGGCGGACACGAGCCAGAATGGGCGCGCCCGCCGCAAAGACAGGGTCATGCACTGGGCGCCGCCCTTCGACAGCGCGAGCCTGAAGGTGCTCTACGAGAACAACAACCGGATGAGCGCCCACCGATACTCGCCGGACTACGAGTGGATCTTCGCCAGCGAGCGGCAGGGGCAGACCACGCACGAGTTCGCGGTGAAGCTGAGCGAGCCGGGCAAGAAATACACGCTGGTCCGTTGGAGCTCGGAGGACTTCTACGCCAACCCGGGGAGCCTGGTGCTCACGGGCGGCGCGGTCCCCGCAGGGGGTGGCTTCGGCAGAGGCGGCGGCGGGAGCCGGGGCGGCGGCGAGACCGCACAACTCTCCGCCGACGGCTCGTCCGTGTTCTTCTACGGCACCGCCTACGACAAGGACCCGGTGGCCAACGGTCCCAAAGCCTTTCTCGACAAGGTGGCCATCACCACGGGCCAGAAGGCCCGCGTGTATGAGAGTTCCAACGACGGCGTGTGGGAACGGATGACGTCCATCCTCGACATTGACGCGGGGCGGTTCGTGGTGGCGAGGGAGACCCCCACCGAGGTGACCCAGTACTACCTGCGCGAGGGCGCAGCCCTCGGCGCCAAGCTCACCGACAACAAGGACTACTCTCCCGATATCACCACCGCGCCCAGGGAGCGTTTCGTGGTGGAGCGCCCGGACAGCTTCCGGTTCATGGTGAACGTCATCCTGCCCCCTGGGCACCGGGACGGGCGCCTACCGGCCATGTTCTGGTTCTACCCCCGGGAGTACGAGAGCCAGGACAAGTACGACGAGACCCAGCGCACATTCAACAAGAACGCGTTCCCCACCTACAACTTCCGGTCCATGCCGTTCCTGGTCCGCCTGGGATACGCGGTGGTCGAGCCCGACGCGCCCATCGTGGGCAAGGCGGGCCAGATGAACAACAACTACGAGAACGACCTGCGCAACAACCTGGCCGCCGTCATCGACGAGCTGGACCGGCGCGGGATCATCGACCGCCGGCGCCTGGGGCTGGGCGGCCACTCGTACGGGGCGTTCTCCACGGTGAACGCCATGGTGCATACGCCGTTCTTCAAGGCGGGCATCGCGGGCGACGGCAACTACAACCGCACGCTCACGCCGCTGGCCTTCCAGAACGAGCGGCGGATCCTGTGGGACGCCAAGGACACCTACCTGTCCATGTCGCCCTTCCTCCACGCCAACAACCTCACCGGCGCGCTGCTCATGTACCACGGCCTGGGAGACCAGAACGTGGGGACCGACCCCATCCACTCGCCCCGTCTGTTCCAGGCCCTCAACGGCCTGGACAAGGAAGCGGTCATGTACCTCTACCCGTTCGAGGACCACGGTCCCGCGACGAGGGAGACGCTCCTCGACCTGTGGGCGCGCTGGACAGCGTGGCTGGAGGTGCACCTGAAGGCCCCGGACAAGAAGGTGGTGAGCGACTGACGGCCCGGCGCCGGCTCCGCTCCGGGGCCGGGCCGGACGCCTGAGCGTCCGAAGGGCGGGATCCCGACGGGTCCCGCCCTTCTCGTCTCCGGTCTCCCAGCCCCGAGGGCCCGCAGGGTCGCCTCGCGAGCCGGCGATGTGGAGTGGCGTCTAACCCCGGCGCCCCTTCAGGTTGGCGCCCACCGCCTCGTTCAGGCAGTGGACGGCGAGCTTCTCTGGATCGGTGATGTGCTCGGGGGAACCGCCGCTCGTCGCCCACTCCCGCACCTTGGACGCCCGGTCGGCGAAACCCAGCGTGTCCAGTGCGTCCGCGGCCGCCGCCAGGAACTCCTCCTGCGGGGCGACGTGGGCCATCAGGTAGATCTGCTCCGCGGTGATGAACTCCTGCCTGCCCTTCCGGGCGGCCTTCACGTAGTCGCGCAGGTGCAGGAGCGCGGTGGCCATGTGGCGCGCGGCCAGGTCGAGCCAGGTCAGCGTGCACAAGGTGCGGATGGCTTCGGGGTGCACCCGGATGATCTTGTTGGCCACGCCCCGGGCCGCCTCGCGCTGGCCGTCCTCCAGGAGCGCGTCGATAGCCCTCCCGTAGTAGGTGAGGGCGAGGTCCCGCTCCCCCGCGCGCAGACAGACGTCCCCGGCTTTGTTCAGGGCGGTGCCCTGAAAGGCCCGTGGGGCCCGCTGCGACTCCCGCTCCAGAGCTTCGATCTCCTTGTGCCAGTCCCCCGAGCCCCTGGGTTGGGGCGAGTGCGCGTCGGGCTTCTTGCCGAACCAGCGGGAGAGGGCAGTCATGGAGCGGGAAAGGGGATTGCGGGGGGCGGGGCGCTCCGGTCCCCCGAAGCGAAGCCCAATCTTCTCCCAAACCCGCCAGCGCGCAATCGTCCTGGTGAGGCGGGGAACAGGCGGGCGGGTCACGGGTTCTCAGCCACCCGCTCGTCCCGTCCCCTGCGACCCTTCCAGACATGATCCAGCGTACCCTCCCCGTCTTCGCTCTCCTTCTCTCCACCGCGGCCTGCGGCGGCGGCACGCCCGAGCCTGCGCCGGAGGCAACCGAGGGCACCGCCACCGAGGCCGCCGCGGCTGCCACGGCGGCGCCCACCGTGACCATCCTCGAGCCCATCGAGGGAGCGGACATCGCCGGAACCTCGGTCCCCGTGCGGCTCACCGCCGAGGGCGTGGAGATCGTCCCCGCCGGAGAGCTGGTGGCGGGAACCGGCCACCATCACCTATATCTCGACGCCGACCTGACCCGGTCGGACGCCCCCGTGCCCACCGTGCCCGGGCAGATCATCCACCTGGGGACCGGCGTGAGCGAATACACCTTCGAGAACGTTACCCCCGGCTCCCACCGGCTCATCGCCGTGGTGGCCGACGGGCTCCACGTCCCCCTGCAGCCGTGGGTGGTGGACACGGTGACGTTCACGGTGCGGTAGCCGCGCCCGTGCCCGCTCTGCCGCCCATGGTGCGCGCCGCGCCGGTGCGCTGGGGAGCGGGGGCGGTCGTCCTGGTGGGCGCCACCGTGGTGGCGCTCCGAGCCCTCGTGCCGCCCGCGGTGGAGGTCACGTCGCTCCAGAGGCAGGACGTGGTGCGCACCCTCGCGCTGGTGGGGCGGGTGCGGCCCCCGTCGCGCTCCAGGCTCGGCGCCCCGGTGGCCGGGACCGTCCGGGAGGTGCGCGTGCGAGAGGGGGACCGGGTCGGGGCCGGCCAGCTCCTGGTCGCGCTGGACGACCGTGAGGCCCGGGCCCGGGTGGTGGAGGCGGAGGCTACGCTGGCGGAAGTGACCGCCTCGGTGCGCGCCACCCTGGAGCAGGCGGAGCAGGAGGCTACGCTGGCGGAGCGGGACCTGGAGCGCCTGCGGGCGGTGGCCCGGGAGGGCGGCCTCACCCTCCAGCGCGTCGAGCAGGCCGAGCAGCGCGCCGCCGACGCACTCAGCCGGCTGGAAGCGGCCCGCGCCCGGGCCGGGCCCGCCGGCGAGGGGCGGGGCTTCGCCACCGTGGAGGGCGCCCGGGCGGCGCTGGAGGCGGCTCGCGCCCGCCTGGAGCTGACGCGGGTGGAAGCGCCGGCGGCGGGCACGGTGCTCATCCGCGACGTGGAGCCGGGGGACGCCGCGCAGCCCGGCCGCACGCTCCTCGAGCTCGCCCTCGACGGGCCTACGGAGATCGTGGTCTTCCCGGCCGAGGAGAACCTCGGCGGGATCCAGGTGGGCGCACCCGCCACGGCGTCGGCGGACGCCTATCCGGACCGGTCCTTCGCCGCCCGGGTGTCCCTGGTGGCCCCGTCGGTGGACGCGGCCCAGGGCACGGTGGAGGTCCGCCTCCTCGTGGACGACCCGCCTCCCTATCTGCTCCCGGACATGACGCTCTCGGTGAACATCGAGGCGGGCCGGCGCCAGGGCGCCGCCGTCCTCCCCGAGAACGCGGTGCGCGGGCTGGGCACGCCGGCGCCCTGGGTGGCGGTGGTGCGCGACGGGCTGCTCGAGCGCCGCGACATCGAGGTGGGGCTCCGGGCGGGCCCGTGGGTGGAGATCCTGTCGGGCCTCTCCGAGGGCGAGCCCGTGGTGGGCGCTGCGGGGTCCCCGGCCGTGGGCGCGAGGGTCCGGACGCGCCCGGCCGCAGCGGGCCGCTGACGCGGGGCGCTGCGTGCCCTTCGAGATCTTCGTCGCCCTCCGCTATCTCAGGGACGGGCGCCTGCAGACCTGGCTCATCCTGGCAGGGATCGGCGTCGGCGTGGCCGTGATCATCTTTGTGTCCGCGCTCATCGTCGGGCTGCAGGAGAGCATCATCGAGCGCACCCTGGGAAGCCAGGCCCACGTGGTGGTCCGCCCTCCCGAGGAGATGCCCCGCGTCCTCGCCCGGTCGGGAGGCGAGCTGCAGGCGGCGGAGGTGCAGCGCCCGCCCCAGCGCGTGCGCTCCATCGTGGGGTGGAAGCAGGTGGAGGTGCTGCTCCGGCGCACGCAGGGCGTCCGGGCGGTGGCGCCCACGGTGTCCGGCCCCGCCCTCGCCGTGCGCGGGCCCGGCTCCATCTCGGTAAACGTCCGGGGGATCGACCTGGAGACATATTCCGCCATCGTGGACGTGCGCAGCCGTCTCGTGCAGGGCGCGTTCAACCTGGACGGCTTCCACGCCGTGGTCGGGATGGAGCTGGCACGCAAGCTGGGGATCGGCGTGGGCGGCCGCCTCCGCCTGCAGGTCCCGGGCGACCGGGGCGGCGTGTACACCGTTTCGGGGATCTTCGACTACCGGAGCCAGAGCCTGAACGAAGGGCTCGTCTTCATCTCCCTCCGGGGCGCCCAGACGCTCTTCGGCGTCGAGGGCGGTGTGTCCACCCTGGAGGTGGTCGGCACCGACATCTTCGCGGCCGACGCGCTGGCCGCCGACATCACCGACCGCACGGGGCTGGTGGCGGACTCGTGGATGTCCCAGAACCGCGACCTCTTGACCGGGCTCCGCTCCCAGAGCGCTTCCAGCGTCATGATCCAGGTGTTCGTCATCCTGGCCGTGGCGCTGGGGATCGCCTCGGTGCTCGCGGTGAGCGTGGTCCAGAAGGCCAGGGAGATCGGCATCCTGCGCGCCACCGGGACCCGCTCCGCGTCCATCACCCGGATCTTCCTCCTCCAGGGCGCCATCCTGGGGACCGTAGGCTCCCTCCTGGGCATAGCACTGGGGACCGCGCTGGCGCTCTTCTTCGTCTCTTTGGCGAAAAATCCCGACGGCTCGGCCACCTTCCCCGTGGCGCTCACGCCGCTCCTCTACGGGCGCTCCGTGGCGGTGGCGCTGGCGGTGGGGCTCGTCGCCGCCGTGGTGCCGGCCCGGGATGCCGCGCGCCTGGACCCTGCCACGGTGATCCGCAATGGCTGAGCCCATCCTCCGCACCGAGGCACTCACGAAAACGTACGGGGAGCGGGTGGTCACGCACGCCCTGAGGGGGATCGACCTGACGCTGGAGAGCGGCGAGTTCTGCGCCCTCACCGGGCCGTCGGGCTCGGGGAAGACCACGCTCCTCAACCTCGTCGGCCTCCTGGACCGGGCCACGGAAGGGAGGATCCTCATCCAGGGCCGGGACGCCGTCCCGCTGGACGACGACGAGCGCACGGCGCTCCGCGGGCGCACGCTGGGCTTCGTGTTCCAGTTCCACCACCTGCTCCCGGCGTTCAGCGCCCTGGAGAACGTCATGCTCCCCCTCCTGGCGCAGCACGGGCGCCCCGAGCCGTGGATGCGGGAGAAGGCGGCGGAGCTCCTCGACCACGTCGGGCTCTCGGACCGGGCTCGCTACAGGGCGACGGACCTCTCCGGCGGACAGCAGCAACGCGTGGCGGTGGCGCGAGCGCTGGTCATGGACCCCCTGCTGGTCCTCGCCGACGAGCCCACTGGAAACCTGGACACGCAGTCGGGAGAGCAGGTGCTCGAGCTTCTCAGGACGTTCAACGGCGAGCGGGGCACGGCATTCCTGCTGGTGACCCACGACGACCACGTGGCCCACCACTGCGACCGCATCGTCCACATGGTGGACGGGCGGGTGGACTCGGACACGAGGAAAGGCTAGGCTGCCGTCCGTGACCGCTGCCCTCCGCCCCCTCGCCCAGGCCGCCCTGGCCTCCGCCCTCCTCACCCTCGCCGCCTGCGGAGGGAGCGATTCACCTACCGGGAACACGGACGACAAGCCTGCGCCGGCGGTGGGCGCCGTCGTGTTCACCACCGCCCCCTCGGACCAGGTCGTCGCCACGGTGGTGCCGGTCCAGGTGCGGGTGGACGCCACCACCGGGCAGCCCATGGCCAACCAGGCCGTGACGTTCACGGCCAGCGCCGGCACGGTGACGCCCGGCGCCGGCACCACGGACGCCTCGGGCCTCGTGTCGGCGTCGTGGACGTTGGGCACCGCGGCGGGAACGCAGACGCTCACCGCGACCGCCTCGGGGAAGTCGGTGTCGGCCTCCGTGACCGCCCGCGCCGGCGCGGCCGCGCTGTTCGAGAAGGTGTCCGGGGACGCGCAGGCCGGCGCGGCCGGCGAAGCGCTCCCCCAGCCCCTGGTGGTGGCCGTGAAGGACCAGCACGGCAACCCGCGCGCCGGAGAGTCGCTCACCGTGGCGGTGACGGCCGGAAGCGGCTCGGTGGGATCCGCCTCGGCCACCACGGGCTCCGACGGCCGCGCCTCCCTCACGTGGACGCTGGGCGAGGCCCTCGGGGCCAACACCCTCACCGTGACGCACGCGCTCGGCACCGTGACGTTCACAGCCACGGCGAGGGCCGGTGCCCCGGCCGCCGTGACGGCGGTGTCGGGCGGAGGGCAGACCGCCGCGGCGGGCACCGCGCCGGCGGACCCCCTGGTGGTGGAGGTGAAGGACCGCCTGGGCCACCTGGTGAGCGGGGCGAAGGTGGCGTTCGTCGTCACCGCCGGGGACGGAAAGCCGTCGGCGGACACGGTGGCCACCGGCGCCGACGGGCGCGCCCAGGTCATCTGGACGCTGGGCGCCACCGCCGGCGCCCAGACCCTGGAGGCACGGGTGCAGGGCGCCGGCGCCGTTTCGTTCACCGCCACCGCGGTGGCAGGGCCGGCGTCGAAGCTGGAGTTCGTCTCCGGGAGCGGTCAGACCGGCACGGTCGGGCAGAACCTCGCCCAGCCCTTGGTGGTGAAGGTGTCCGACTCCTTCGGCAACGGCGTGGCCGGAACGGCGGTGGCCTTCTCCCCCTCCATGCCCGGAGGCCAGGCGACGCCCGCCCAGGGGAGCACCGGCTCCGACGGCACGCTCGCCACCACCTGGAAGCTGGGCAACACCGCCGGCGCCCAGACCCTCTCCGCCTCCGCCACTGAACTGGCGTCCGCCACCGCGACGGCCACCGCCGCGCCCGGCGCGGCGGCCACGGTGCGCGCGGCGTCGGGGAGCGGCCAGACAGGCACCGTGGGCCAGGCGCTGGCCGACCTCCTCGTCGCGGAGGTGGTGGACGGCTTCGGCAACGCGGTGCCCGGCGTGACGGTGACGTTCACGCCCGCCGCGTCCAGCGGGACCGTGAGCGCCTCCTCGGGCGCCACGGGGAGCGACGGCCGCGTCTCGACGAACTGGACGCTGGGCACGACGTCCGGCGCCCAGAGCGTCACCGCCTCGGCCGCCGGCGCGGTGCCGGCGTCCTTCACGGCCACGGCCAACCCCCGGCCGGCGTCGGCGTTCGTGGTGGTCTCGGGGAACGGCCAGACCGGAGCGGCCACGGCGCCCCTGGCATCGCCCCTGGTGGTGGCGGCCCGGGACACCTTCGGCAACGGCGTGCCCGGCGTGGCCGTGACCTTCTCCGTGACGTCGGGCGGCGGCTCGGTGTCCCCGGCGTCGGCCACCACCGGGAGCGCCGGCACCGCGTCCACGACGTTCACCCTCGGGCCCACGGTGGGGACGCACACCGCCCAGGCCTCGGCGGGCGCGCTGGGCACGGTCGACTTCACGGCCACCGCCACGTCGGGCCCGCCCGCCGCCATCACGAAGGTCTCCGGCGATGCCCAGACCCGAACCGTGGGCGACACGGTCACGGTGACGGCGGTGGTGGTGGACGCCACCGGGAACAAGGTCCCCAACGCGGCCGTTACCTTCTCGGTGGCGTCGGGCGGGGGATCCGTGGTGGCGCCGGCCCCGGTGGAGTCGCCGCTGGGCGCGTCCTCCGGGAGCTCCTTCACCAACGCACAGGGTCGCGCCACCGCCCTCTGGACGCTGGGCAACGCCGCGGGAGCGCAGACGCTCGCCGCCTCGGTCACCGGCGCCGGCTCGGTGACGTTCAGCGCCACGGCCCAAGCCGGGCCGGCGACGTCCCTTGGCAAGGTGGCCGGGGACAACCAGAGCGCCACGGTCGGAACGGCCGTGGCCACGAGGCCGCGGGTCAGGGTCGCCGACGTGTTCGGGAATGGGGTCTCCGGCGTAAGCGTCACGTTCGCGGTCGCCTCCGGGGGTGGCTCGGTGGCCGGCGCGACGCAGACCACCGGTGCCGACGGGACCGCGACGGTGGGGGGCTGGACCCTGGGATCCAGCGTGGGCACCAACACGCTCACGGCGTCGGCTTCCGGGCTCTCGCCGGTGACGTTCACCGCCACCGGCACAGCCGCGCCCTCCCCGGGCTTCGACATCGAGATCCGCGTGGTCGGCAGCATGTCCGCGGCGGTGCAGGCGGCGTTCGCGGCGGCGGAGGCCAAGTGGGAGTCGGTCATCACCGGCGACATCGCCGACATCAGCCTCACCGCTGCCCAGGTGGACGCGTGCGGTGACGTGACGCCGGCGGAAGCGCTCAACGTGGACGACCTCGTGATCTACGCCAGGGTCACAGCCATCGACGGCGTGGGGAAAATCCTGGGCCAGGCCGGCCCGTGCTACATCCGCTCCAGCGGCAAGCTCCCCATCCTGGGCACCATGGAGTTCGACGAGGCCGACATGGCCTCCATGGCCGCCGACGGCACTCTGGGCGACGTCATCCTCCACGAGATGGGCCACGTCCTCGGCTTCGGGACGATCTGGGACAACCTGTCCCTGCTCCAGGACGCCGGGACCGCCGACCCCTACTTCTCCGGCGCGCAGGCCAAGGCGGCCTATACCGGGCTCGGGGCGACGCTGGTGAACGGTGTCCCGCTGGAGAACACGGGCGGGGAGGGGACCCAGGACTCCCATTGGCGGGAGACCGTCTTCCGCACCGAACTCATGACCGGCTGGGTCTCGGGCCCGGGCAATCCGCTGAGCATCGTCACCGTGCGCTCCATGGGCGACCTGGGGTACATGGTGGACCCGGGAGCCGCCGATGCGTATGCGCTCCCGGCGCCCTCGCCGGCGCGGGTGGAAGAGCGCGGTGGGGATGAGCCGTGGGAGCGACTCCTCAAGCCCCGGGGCGCGATCACGCCCGAGGGCGTCCGGGTGCCGATCCGCTGAGCGCGGACGCCTGTCCCGATGGCTACGCAGTGCATTGCCCCCCGTGTCCCCGCGCTGCACCTTGGCCCATGCCCGAGACGCGCCTGGCCCACTTCGATCACCACTGGGAAGCCGAGATGGCCCGGGGCTACCTGGACGACGCCGGCCTGCCGTCGCGCCTCGTCTCCGACAACCTGGCCGGCGGATACACGTACGTGGGGAGCGTGTCCGGCGCCTCGCTCCTCATCGCCGCAGAGCTCTTCGACGAGGCCCGGCGCGTCCTCACCTCCGCAGGCGTCCTGCACCCGGCGCCGGAGGAGGGGGACGCCCTTTCCACCGAGGTCCGCCCCGGCCCGGCCCCGACGGCCACCCCCCCGCTCGCCCCTCTGCAGGAGGCCGACCGGCGGGACCTCACCGAGCGCCTCACGGCGGCCAGGAAGGCGGAGGTCCGTCACTTCATCCGCTGCATGCTCGGCGTGACGCCTGCCGCCGTCATCCCCGTCGTGGGCCTGGCGCTGGAGGGGAACGTCGCCCTGCTGGCCCTCCTCTGCGTCCTCGTCACCCTCGTCGAAGGGTGGCGGTGGATCCGCGCCGGTCGCCTGGTGAAGCGACTGGAGGGGGAGTTGGCCTTGGTCGGGGAGACGGAGCCGGGGAAGGGCGACGCCTGAGCCGCCCCCTCGCCGCGGCCACCTGGCCGTCGGCGCCCCACGTGCGGCTTTCCTCCGGGCCCCGCCCGGAGCATCATGTACCGTGTCCGGCGGCGGCACGGTGTCGGGGAGCCACCGCGCGGGCCCACGCTTCCGCCCCGAGCGGGGAGGGCTCACCATGGATCGCTGGAGCCGCGTGGCCTGGGAGGTCGTGCTCGGCTGCGCCGCCGTGGCTGCTTCGCCCCTGGCCGGGAGCGGGCAGGCGCCCGGTCCCCTCCCGCTCTTCTCGGCCCACGAGCCCCTGCGGTTCACCCTCGTTGCCGACATGGGCTCCCTGCGCTCCGAGCGGAGCGAGACGGACCGCCCCGCACTCCTCGTGCTGGCCGGCGGTGACACGCTCCCCATCGAGGTGCGTCCCCGCGGAGAGTTGCGCCGCAACCCGGCGGTCTGCTCGTTCCCTCCCCTGCGGCTGGACTTCACCTCGTCGGGGTCCGACGGCACGCCCTTCCAGGGGCAGGACAAGCTGAAGATGGTGGTCCCCTGCCACCTGGAGCGTGACCGCTTCGAGGGACTCGTCCTCCGCGAGTACCTCCTCTACCGTGTCTACGCCCTCCTCACCGACCTGTCGTTCCAGGTCCGCCTGGCGCGCGTCACCTTCCAGGACCTGGCGGGAGACGGCCGGCCCGTGGAGCGCTGGGCCTTCTTCATCGAGGACGCCTCCGCCCTCGCCGCGCGGGTAGGCGGCGAGCTCTTCGAGCTCCCGGAAGGGAAGGTGCTGCGGCCGCAGGCCTTCGACCCGGCCGACGCCGTCACCCAGGCGCTCTTCCAGTACCTGATCGGGAACACGGACTGGCACGACGCCCAGGGGCACAACGTCGCGCACGTGGCGGTGGCGGGGCGTGTCGTCCCCATCCCCTTCGACTTCGACTTCGCCGGCGCCGTGGAGGCCCCCTACGCCAACCCGGCCGACGGCCTCCCCATCGAGAACGTCCGGCAGCGGCTTTACACGGGGTGGTGCTGGCCCCGCTTCGACACCGAGCCTATCGTGGCGCGCTTCCGCGAGATCCGGCCGGCGCTGGAGGAGCTGTACCGGTCGTTCGAGCCCCTCGATCAGGGCACCCGAAGGGAGACGCTGGAGTATTACTCGGACTTCTACGAGAGGGTGAGCACGCCGGAGCGCGCCGTGCACTACGTGTTCCGCGACTGTAAGCGCCTCCCCTGACACGGGACCCGATGAACCCTGCACGCCCCGCCGGCGCGCGGACTGCGATTCTGTCCGTGGCGGCCGTCCTGATCCTCGCGGCGCCGCCCGCCTCGGCGCAGCCGGCCGACGCGCAGCCTCGGCCCTTCCCCTACGCTGTGGGCCGGACGGACGCCGTCCTCCTCCCGGCGACGGCGGGCGTCTCCCTCCTCGGAGACCTGGCCGCCCCCGAGCCGAAGCCCCTCACCCAGGCCGAGGTGGCTTCCCTCTCGCCCGACGACGTCAACGCCTTCGACCGTGTCGCGGCCCGCTCATGGTCCGAGTCGTGGGCCACGGCCAGCGACCGGAGCCGCGACGCGCTGCTCGGCGCCGCCGTCCTGGCTTCGTTCGCTCCCCGCGTGGTGGAGGGACGGTGGCGGGAAGCCGTCACGCTGGGCGTCATGTTCGCCGAAGCCGCGCTCCTCGTGGAGGGCGCCACCTACCTGGCCAAGGACCTCACCGGGCGCAGGCGCCCCTGGACGCACAACACGTCGCTCTCCGTGGAGGAGCGCCTGGCCCTCTCCGCCACCGACCCACTGGACGCGCGCCGCTCGTTCTTCTCGGGCCATGCGTCCTCGGCGTTCGCCCTCGCCACGCTCATGTCCACGGTGTACACCGACGTGCACGGGCGGACGCGGACCTCCGACGCCCTGTGGGCCGCGAGCCTCTCCGCCGCCGCTCTCACCGCCTTCGCCCGCGTGAAGGCCGGGATGCACTACCCCACGGACGTGATGGCGGGCGCCGCGGTGGGCGTCGCCGTGGGCCGCCTGGTGCCCGCACTGCACCGGGTGGACCGCGCGCCGCGGGCGTACGTCTCGGCGGGGCCCGCCGGCTTGACGGTGAGAATCCCCCTGGGTGGAGGGGCGCCCCGCTGATGCGCGCGCCCGTCCTGCTGCTCGCCCTCCTGGCCACGGCGGCGTCCCCGCGTGCCCTCCGCGCCCAGGACCTGCCCGGCCCCGACGACCGCACGCCCTTCAGCGAGGCCCGCCTCGCCGTGGAGACCCTCACGGCCCGCCCCGGCCACCCTCTGTCCGTGGGGCTCGCCCTCACCCTCGATCCCGGATGGCACACGTACTGGAAGAACCCGGGGGACTCGGGGAGCGAGGCCATCCTCGAGTGGTCGCTCCCCGCGGGGGTGACGGCGGGGCCGCTCCGGTGGCCCCACCCGGAGCAGGTGTCTTATCCGCCGCTCATGAGCTACGGCTACCACGGGGCCGTCCTCCTCCTTACGGACCTGGACGTAGCCCCCGAGGTGCCGGTGGGCTCCCGTCTGAGCATCGGCCTCCGGGCCTCGTGGCTGGTGTGCCAGGAGATCTGCCTCCCGGCGGACACGGCCTTCGCGGTCGAGGTCCCGGTGGCGGAGGCGCCTGCGGCGCCCGACCCGGCGTGGGCGCCCCTCTTCGCCCGGACGAGGCACCTCCTCCCGGTGGAGGACGCCGCGTGGACCGCCCACGCCCTCCCGACCTCCGCAGGTTACACGCTGGAGATCACGGCGCCGGCAGGGTGGAGGGACCCGACCACCGACGTCTACTTCTTCGCCCTCGACCCTACCGCCGTGGATCACGTGAAGCCCCAGGACCCGGCATGGGACGGCGGCGTGCTCCGCCTCACGCTGCACCGCTCACCCTACAACACGGGGCCCGCGGCGCTGGAGGGGGTGCTGGTGCGCACCGACGGAGGCGGGTTCACGCGGGGGCGCGACGCTGCCGGCACGCCTCCCGAGGATGGTGCCGCGGCGCGCCCGGCGCTGGCGCTCTCGGCCCCGGTGGCGGGTTCCGCGGGCCCGGCGGGCGATGCCGGCGCGGACGCAGCGGGTCCGCCTTCCGGCGCCGGGAGCGCAGGCCTGCCCGGCCTCGCCGTGGCCCTCCTCCTGGCCTTCGCCGGCGGCGTCCTCCTGAACCTCATGCCCTGCGTCTTCCCCGTCCTGTCCCTGAAGATCCTGGGGTTCGTGCGACACGCCGGAGGCCACCCGGCCGTGACGCGGCGCCACGGCGCGACCTTCGGGGCCGGGGTGGCGGTTTCCTTCCTGGCGCTGGCCGGCGCCCTCCTGGCCGTGCGCGCGGCCGGGACCCAGGTAGGGTGGGGGTTCCAGCTCCAGAGCCCGCCCATCGTGGCGCTCCTGGCCGTCCTCGTCTTCGTCATCGGCCTGATGCTGGCAGGGGTCTGGGAGCCGGGCGCGGCCCTCACCCGCCTGGGCGCGGTGGGTGCCGGGGACGAGAGCCTCCGGGGCTCCTTCCTCACCGGCATTCTCGCCGCCGTGGTGGCCACGCCCTGCACCGCCCCCTTCATGGGCGCGGCCATCGGCGTGGCCTTGGTCCGGCCCGCGGCGGAGGGGCTGGCCATCTTCGCTGTCCTGGGCGCGGGGATGGCGACGCCGTACATGGTTCTTTCCTCCTGGCCGGCGCTCCTGGAGCGGGTCCCACGCCCCGGCCCCTGGATGGAGACGCTCAAGCAGGCGCTCTCGTTCCCCATGTTCGGCGTGGTGGTCTGGCTGGCGTGGGTGTTCGGCCTCCAGACCGGGATGAGCGGCGTGGCGGGACTCCTGGCCTCCCTCACGTTGGTGGCCCTGGGGTGCTGGATCCTGGGACGGTGGCCCGCTCCGGCCACCACGGGCGTCCGGCGCATCTTCACCCGCGCCGCGGCGCTGGCGGCGTTCGCCCTGGCCGCCGCCGCCCTGGTGTGGGCGACCCGCTCCGAACCGGCATGGTCTTCGGGGACGGCGGCGGCCGGCGCCGGGACGGGCGGCGACGCCGAGGCCATCCCCGCCTGGGAGCCCTTCGGCGACGGGTCCACCGTGAACGTCCACCGTGCGGCGCGGCGGATCGTCTTCGTGGACTTCACCGCCGCCTGGTGCATATCGTGCCAGGTGAACGAGCGCGTGGTCCTCGCCTCCGAGGGCGTCATGGCCGCCTTCCGCGAGCGGAACGTGGCGCTCATCAAGGCGGACTGGACGCGCCGGGACCCGGAGATCACCCGGGCGCTGGCGACATTCGGACGGAGCGGGGTACCGCTCTACGTCGTGTATTCCCCCGACCCCGGGGCGGAGCCCGAGCTCCTCCCCGCAATCCTCACCCCCGGCATCGTGCTGGCGGCCCTGGAGCGGGCCGGCCGGGCGGTGCCCGCCGGCTGACACGCAAGGAGGCAAGCACATGCGCGTACGCAACGCACGGACGGGCCACGAACGGGCGGGACGGCTCCTCCCCGGAGTCCTGGCCCTGGGGCTGGCGGCGGCCCTCTCCTCCCCCGCCGCCCTCCGGGCGCAGGCGCCGGAGATCGGGAAGGCCGCCCCGGCCTTCACCCTCCTCGACACCAAGGGCGACCAGCACTCCCTCTCCCAGTACGCCGGCAAGTACGTGGTGCTGGAGTGGCTCAACTACGACTGCCCCTACGTGAAGAAGCACTACTCCAGCGGGAACATCCCGGGCCAGCAGCAGAAGTGGCGGGACGAGGGCGTGGTATGGCTCGCCATCGTCTCGTCGGCGCCGGGGACGCAGGGGCACTTCGAGCCCGCCGACATGGACGCCCGCACCGCTAGCGACGGGAGCAACGCCTCGGCGGTGCTCCTGGACCCCTCGGGCAAGGTGGGCCGCGCCTACGATGCCCGTACGACGCCCCACATGTTCGTCATCGACCCCCAGGGCGTCCTCCGCTACATGGGCGGCATCGACGACAAGCCCACCGCTCGCGTGGAGGACCTGGACGACGCCACCCAGCTGGCGGACAAGGCGCTGGAGGAGCTGTTCGCCGGCAAGGCGGTGACCGTGCCCACCTCCCGGCCGTACGGTTGCTCGGTGAAGTACGCGGGGTGACGCTCCTCCTCGTCGCCGCCGTCTTCCTCCTCGCAGCCTTGGCCCTCGAGCGCGTGCGCCTGGAGCGGACCCGCTCGGCGCTCCCGCTCCGCGTCGCCGTGACCGGGACGAGGGGGAAGACCACCGTGGCCCGCCTCCTGGCCTCGGTGCTCCGCGAGGAGGGGCGCGCGGTCCTGGCGAAGACCACCGGCTCCGAGCCGTGCCTGGTGCTCCCCGACGGGTCCGTGGAACGCATCCGGCGCAGGGGGCCCGCCTCCATCCTGGAGCAGAAGGCGCTCCTGCGCCGGGCCGCACGCCTGGAGGCAGACACGGTGGTGGCGGAGGTGATGAGCATCCACGCCGAGAACCACACCGTGGAGGGACGGCGCATCCTCGCCCCCCACCTGGTGCTGGCCACCAACTTCCTCGTGGACCACACCGAGGCCCAGGGAGGCACGCCGGAGTCGGTGGGCTCGGTGCTGGCGCTCGCGGTGCCGCCGGGCGCCGTCGTCCTCGTCCCCGAGGGCCTTTGCCCGGCTTCGTTCCGGAGCGCGGTGGCCGCGGTGGGGGCCACGCTCGTGGAGGTCCCGGCGGGGAGCGCCGGAGCCGCCGACGCGGCGTCGGGAGGAACGCCATCCTCCGGATCTCCCCAACCCACATCCTTCCCCACCTTCCCGGACAACCTGGACCTGGTCGTGGCCGCGGCGCGGCGCCTGGGGGTAGGCGACACCGCCATCCACCGGGGGATCGCCAAGGCCCGCCACGACGTGGGGGCACTGGGCGTGTGGACGGTGCAGGCAGAGGCGGGAAGCAGCTCGGCAGCCGGCCCACCCCACGGCGGGGCACGGGTCCACTTCGTCAGCGCCTTCGCCGCGAACGACCCCGGGGCGACCCTGCGTGTCTACGACCAGGTCATGGCGCGCCTCGGAGGCCCCCGCCCCCGCTGTGTCGGACTCCTGAGCCTTCGCGCCGACCGGGGGGACCGCACGCTGCAGTGGGCCGACGCCCTCGCCGCCGGCTTCCTGGACCGCTTCGACGCCCTCGTCGTCACCGGGCTCCACGCTGCGGCGCTGGAGCGGCGCGTGCGTCGTGCACGGCACGCGGCCAGGTCGTCCACCACGATCCGGATCGTCCGCGGCCGCTCACCGGAGCGCCTCACCGACGCCGCCCTCTCGGCGCTCGGTCCCGGCGGTGGCGTCGTGTTCGGGTTCGGCAACATCGGCGGCCCGGGGGTGGAACTGGTGGAGCATTGGTCCCAAACCGGAGAGGCGGTGGCCCATGGGCATTGAGCTCCCCTTTCTGGGCGTAATCCTCTCCCTGGCCTTCGCGTGGGCCACGGGCGTCTATCCGGGCGGGATCATCGTCCCGAGCTATCTGGTCCTCTTCCTCAGGGATCCGGAGCGGATCGTCGGCACGCTCGTCGCCGGCCTCCTGACCATGGCCGCGTACCGGCTCGCCTCCCGCTGGCTCATCCTCTTCGGGCGCCGGCGCTTCGCCTTCCTCGTGCTCGCAGGGGCGCTCTGGGCCGCGGCGGGAGGCGGCGTCCTCCCGTTCCTCTTCCCCGCATCGGTGGAGTACCGGGTCATCGGGTGGGTCATCCCCGGGCTCATCGCGCACCACATGGACCGACAGGGCGCGGTGGTGACCACGGCAGCGCTGGTCACAGCCACGGTGGCACTGGGCTTCATCGGGCGTCTCTTCGGGATGGCGTAGGGGATGTCCTAGCTGGTCACCGCCGTGCCGCAGTAATGGTAGCCCGCCACGCGCCAGCCGGGGACGTACCGGGTCTCCAGCTCGGTGATCTCGAAGCCGGCCTCGACGAGGAGCGCCGGGACGTCCCGGTCCAGGTGACATCCCCCGCTGACGTGCCGCCAAAGAGGAGTGAGGCGGCTCTGCCAGCGGCGCACTCCTGCGTCCGGCGCGACGCCGTGCTCACAGAAGAGGAGCCGCCCCCCCGGCTTGAGGACGCGGGCGACCTCGCGCAGCCCCCGCCCAGGGTCGGCGATGGAGCAGAGCGTGTAGGTGATCACGACCGTGTCGAACCGACCATCCCCCAGGGGAATCTCCTCTCCCCGGGCCGGGACCAGTTCGACTTCGAACGCCGCGTCCCGCACGGCGCGCGAGGCCATCCTGCACAGCTCCGGCGACGGGTCGAGACCCCAGACCTTCGTGACCTTCGCAGGATCGTAGAACGGGAGGTTGAGGCCCGAACCGAACCCCACCTCCAGGACATCTCCCCGGGCCAGGGGAACCACCTTCCCCCGCTGGCACGTGGTCGTGGACGAGCTGCAGGTGCGGTGGACCAGCGCGGGCAGCAGATACCGCTCGTAGAGGTTCATCGAGGCGAACCGCGTCGCTTCCGTCTCGCCTCGGTCACAGGACCGCCGCCAGCCCGCGCAGGTCGGGCATGCAGTACGTCGCCGGGCACTCCGGCGAGCACCCCCATCGCGCCACGTGCACCGTGCGCATTCCCAGTTGGGCCCCCGCCGCGATCTCCGAGTCCAGGTTGTCGCCGACGACCACCACCTCCTCGGCCGACAGACCCTCCTGCGTCAGGATGTCCTGGAACATGGCCTTCTTTCCCCGGCGCGGCTGGGCCAGGGCGTCATCCACGTACACCGCGTGGAGCCAGGCCCCGATCCCCAGCGCCGCGATCTTCTGGGACTGCACGGACGGAACGCCCGTGGTCACCAGGATCTTCCGCTGCGGGAGGCGGACCAGCTCGTCCACGTCGGGGAAGAGAGGGAGATGGTCGGGGAGCACGGCCGACCCGGATGCCTCCAGAGCCGCCCGCCGGAGCTCGTCGGGCCACCCGTGCTTCCGAGCCACGAGGGTGATGGGGCTCCCCATGAGTTCGAGGATCGAGACCTCCAGCACTTCCCTGCTCACGCCGCCGATGCGCGCGTGAGCCGCCCGGAGCTCGTCGAAGGCTCGCTCCATCACCGCCGTGGGGATGGACTCGGGGTCGAACAGGGTGTGGTCCAGGTCGAGGAGGAGCGCCGTCGTGCTCATGCGGGCGTCATCCCCCGTGCGTCCATTCCGGCCACGCATCCCCTCCGTTCAGCGGTCGTACTCCACCTTGCAGCCGCACCCGTCCCACATGCGCTCGTACGTCTCCAGGCGATCCTCCACGAAACGGCGCATCTCGCCCTCGTCCGCCAGCCGCCGGAGAACCCTCTCACCCGGGGACGGCTCCTCGACCGCGAGCAGCCCCGCGTCGCCCCGGACGATCACGAGCTCGCCGGCGAGGAACGTGCGATGCCGCTCCACGACCTCGAAGGCCCCCTGGACCTCCTCCCAATCGGCCGCCGCCATCCGGACGATGGCCTCCGCCCCGAGACGGCGGGTGAGCTCTTCCATGGTCATGCGTCCGTCCTCCTTTCCTTCTTCTCCGCCACCACCACCGTGGACACCCGGTCCCGCCACGCGCACCGGGCGGAGAAGCCCGCCCCCTCCAGCGCCGCCAGTTCGGCGTCCAGCGAGAGGTAGGTGTCCTCGTCCGCCCACTCGGCGAAGTGCTCCCAGGCCCGGGCCTCCCCAATCCCCGACGCCACCAGGTGCGCCGCCCAAGCCCGCCAGCTCTCTCCCCGGGCCGGCTCCTCCGCCGGCATGGTGACGTCGGCGTTCACGAACACGCCGCCGGGCCGGAGCGCGCCGAAGACGCGTTCGAAGAGTGCCGCCTTCTCCTCCAGCGTGCGCACGTGGTGGAGCGCCAGCGACGCGGCCACCGCGTCGCACTCCGGGAGCGGATCATGGAAGGAGCGCAGGGAGAAGCGGGCCCTGGCTCCGTGCCCGGCCAGGCGCTCCTGCGCCCGGGCCAGCATGTCCTCGTCCTCGTCGACCAGCTGCACGGTTCCCACCTCGGGCCTGGAGAGGAGCACGTCGGACAGCGCGCCGGTGCCTGCCCCCAGATCGAGGACCAGCGCGGGCCGCACGGCCGCCACCGCCACCGCGGCTTCGGTGAGCATGGTCTCGTAGCCGGGGATGAAGCGGCGGATGGACGCGTCGTACTCCTCCACGTCCACGCGCAGGTGGCGGCGCACGCTGTGGCTCATGCCCGGAGGATCCGGGGAGTGGGAGGGGCTGTCAATGTCCCCGCGGCGCCCAGCCGCTCCGCCATGGCCATGACCACCGCTTCCACGAGGCAGAAGCCTGAGGCGCACGCGGGATTCTCGGCGTAGCTTCCCTGCCATGATGCGCATTCCAGGAGGGCACCCGGATGGCGGGAACGTCCCGTCCGCCCGCGTCGGCCCACCCACCCTCTTCGTCGCCGCGGCGTGCGTCAGCCTCGCGGCCTGGGCCGCCGCCGAGCGCCTCGCGCCAACCGAGTCGGTGCCGTGGACCCCAGCGATGCGGACCGCTGCGGCCCACATGGGAAACGCCCTGGCCGCGGTGCGCGACCACCGCGAGGCCGCCGGCATCCCGCCGGACGCCGCCACCGACCCCAACCGCACGGGGCTCGTCGGCCCCGCCTACGACGAGCTCTTCACGACCCTCGGCGACCTGGAGGCGAAGCGCACCACCACCAACCCGGACGCGGCTGCGCTCCTCGCCCACCTCTTGGAGCGGGCCGGCGCGGGGGCGGGCGACACGGTGGCCATCGGCGCGTCCGGGTCCTTCCCGGGCCTCCTCGTCGCGGCGCTCACCGCTACGGAGGCGCTGGGCGCGCATCCCGTCGCCGTCCTCTCCCTGGGGGCGTCGTCATTCGGCGCCACCGACCCGGACCTGGACCTGCTCCGCATCCACCAGATCCTCACGGAGCGTGGCTTGGTGCCCACGCCCCCGGCCGCCGTGTCCCTGGGAGGGACGAGGGACGTGGGGGAGGAATGGGAGCCCGAGGTCCGGGAACGCCTCCTAGCGCGGCTGGGCGCGAGCGGCGTCCCGCTCATCCTGGAGCCGGACCTGAGCGCGAGCGTCGCCCGGCGCATGGAGGTGTTCGGCCGCCCCGCCGCCTTCGTCAACGTGGGCGGCGCCGACGCCAACGTGGGGACGAGCCCCACCCTCCTCGGGCTCCAGCCGGGGCTGCTGGCCCCGGGCGACGTTCCTCTCTCTCCCGCCGCTCAGCGCGGCGTCCTCCAGGAGATGGCGGCGGCGGGCGTGCCCGTGATCCACCTCCTGAATCTCAAGGGCCTGGCTCGGCGCTACGGCCTCCCCTGGGATCCCGTGCCCCTCCCCGCGCCCGGGACGACCCGCCTGCTCCGGGGCGACGCCGCGCCGGCGCCCCTGCTGCCCCTCATCGCCGGGACCTGGCTCGCCGCCATGGTGATTCTGGCGGCGGCGGGCGCCTTCCTCCGCTCACGCCGCGCGTAGCCGGGGCCCCCTGCCGAGGCTCGGACCAGCACCGGGCAACCTATATCGGATTCTAGGCATCCAACATCCGGAACACGCATCGCCCCCTTGTCCGGGAATCCAGGATGTCGAGAGCCAACCTCACGTTCCCCACCGGTCTGGTGCTTCAGGCCATCGCTCGGGGACACCGCCACGGATTCGAGATCATAGAGAGGTCGGGGCTCCCGGCGGGGACCGTGTACCCGGCTCTTCGGCGGCTCGAGGCGGCGGGGTATCTCCGATCAGCCTGGGAAGATGAAGACGAGGCCCACGCCCTCAAGCGACCCGCGCGCTGCTACTACCGCCTGACGTCCGCGGGAGCGACGCTGTTGTCCGAGGCCCTGGAGCGCTTTCCGGCCATCGCCCTGAGCCTGGGCCCGAACCCGTCCGTCCAACCGGAAGGAGCCTGAGGCGATGAGCCCCGGTCCCCGCCAGGTGCGGTGGGTCCGATCCGTCCTGGCCGTCCTGGCGCTCGCGGTCCCCAGAGCCCTTCGGGACCGCTGGCTCAAGGAGTGGCAGGGGGAGCTGGGACACTGGCGCGGGACCCTCGCCGCCATGCTCCTGAGCGCCGCACGGGACACGGTCTCCATCAGGGCGCTCCAGAGCTCGGCAGCTCCATCCGGGGCGCTCGGTCCCACACCCCCTCTCCATGAGGGTACCGTGACGCGCAACACCCTCGAGGACCTCCGCTTCGCGTACCTGACGCTCCGCAAAGCGCCCTGGACCTCTCTTGCCACCGTCGTCACCCTGGCGCTGGGAATCGGGGCCAGCCTCGCCATGTTCGGCGTCCTCAGGGTGGCCTTCCTCGAGCCCCTTCCCTTCTCCGAGGCGGATCGTCTGGTGCTGGGAAGAGCCACGATCCAGGGACAGCTCAACCCTTGGGCGTCCGGGGCCGACTACTACGACTACCGGGACCAGGCCGGGGCCTTCGAGCAGCTGGCCGCCGTCCTCCCCTTCCCCGCCGAGGTCACCGTCACGGGCGGGCAGGAAGCCGAGCGGGCGGTCGTCGGAGTGGCGTCCACAAACCTCTTCAGCACGCTGGGCGTGCGGCCCGTTCTCGGGCGCGGCTTCGTGGACGGGGACGGGGTCGAGGGCGCCGCCAGCGTGGTCGTCATCGACCATCGGCTCTGGCGGCGACGCTTCGGCGGGGACCCGAAAGCCGTGGGACGCACGCTGATCCTCGACGGCGAGCCCAACACCGTGGTGGGAATCCTCCCGGCAGGGTTCTTCTTCATGACCCAGGCCGACATGTGGGTCCCCATGAGGCCCCACCGATGGGGCGCCGGGGACCGGGACCGCCACAGCTGGTTCATCGTGGGGCGCCTGTCCCCGCGCGTGACGTTGGACCAGGCGCAGGTAGAGGTGGACCTGATCTCTGCCCGCCTGGAGCAGGCGTATCCCGATACCAACAGGGACAAAGGGCTGCGACTCACGCCTCTCCAGGACGCTCTGGTCGAGGACTACCTGACCACGCTATGGGCCCTCTCCGGTGCCGTGGTTCTGGTGCTTCTCATCGCCTGCGGCAACGGAGCAGGCATCTTCCTCGCCCGCGCTCCGGCCCGCCGCTTCGACCTGGCGGTGCGTTCCGCCCTCGGAGCCTCCCGTGCGCGCCTGGCGCGTCAGCTCCTGGTCGAGAGCCTCGGGCTGGCCCTGGCCAGCGGCGTTCTCGGGGCCGTGCTGGCGTCCGTGCTCCAGCGCCTGATGTTCGACTACCTCCGCATGGAGCGCCTCGGGCCCCAGGCACCCCACCTCACCTGGGGCGGTGTCGCGGTCACCTTGGGCCTCTCGCTGACGGCCGGTCTCCTCGCCGGGGCCTACCCTGCTTGGCGCGGCACGCGCGCGTCCGCCCACCGGAGTCTGAAGGCCGGGGAACGAAGGATGGGAGACGGCGGCTCGGGCTTCCGGAGCACGCTGGTGGTAGCGCAGGTGGCGCTGTCGGTGTTGCTCCTGGCCGCCTCGGGGCTCCTGATCCGGAGCCTGGCAAACCTCCAAGCCCTGGATCCCGGGTTCGCGTCCGGCAACGTCCTGACGGCTCGCATATGGATCCCCACGGCGACCTACCCCCGGGCCGAGGACCGGATCCGCTTCTACGGAACCCTACTGGAGGAGGTGAGAGCCCTGCCGGGAGTGGCCTCCGCAGCCGTCACCAGCCACATCCCCATCGGCAATCCCGGCAACGTCTACCGGGCCACCGCCGTGGGAGAGGGCCAGGACCCGGAGCGAATCTTCCTGCGCTCCGCGCTCCCAGGGTACTTCGAGACGCTCGGGATCCCCCTGCTGGCGGGAAGGGACATCCAATCCTGTGACGGAGCCGACAGCCCACCCGTGGTCGTGCTCAGCGAGACGGCGGCGCGGCGCTTCTTCGGGGACGAGAACCCGCTGGGCAAGCAGGTGGATCTCCAATTGACGCAGGCGCGTCGCCTCGAGGTGGTGGGGGTCGTGGGCGACGTGCGCCTCAGCAGACTGGAGGAGGAGCCGGAAGCCGCTCTCTACGTGCCGTTCACCCAACGAGCGGGCAACGTCATGAGCGTGGCGCTCAAGACCCGGATGCCGCCCGGGTCCCTCGCGGCACCCCTGAGGGAGGTTCTCCGGAAGCTCGATCCCGACGTGCCCCTCGCCGACCTCGCCACCGTGCCGGAGTTGGTACAGCGCTCCATGGCGGACCGGAGGATCCTCACGCTCGCCATGACCCTCCTCGCTCTCTTCCCCCTCTTCCTGGCCTCCGTCGGGCTCTTCGCCACCCTCACCTATCACGTCTCCAGGCGCAGGCACGAGATCGGCGTCCGGATGGCTCTGGGGGCTGACGCAGGCCGCATCGGCGGGATGGTGCTCGGGCAGGGGATGGCCCTGGTGGGCGTGGGGTCGGCGCTGGGGGTCGCGGGGGCCCTGGCGGCGACGCGCATCCTCCGAAGCCAACTCTTCGGCGTGGGGGCCATCGACCCCCTCACCCTGGTGTCCGTGGTGGGCTTCGTGGTTCTGGTGGCGCTGGCGGCCTCCGCGACGCCCACCTGGCGCGCGATCCGCTCCGACCCGAAGGTGGCGCTGCAGGCCGAGTAGGCCGCAGTCCCGGCCTCGACCGGTTGGCGGGGCACGACACCTCGCCACCATGGTGATTCTCGCCTGAGGGGGCGTTATGATACTTAGACGCAGCAGAGACAACCCGACCCTCCCGTAAGGAACGTGTGATGACGTCCCTCCGAAGGGTCGTGCCCATGTTCGCGGCGGCGTCCCTCGCCCTCGCAAGCACCCTTCCCGTGGCCGCCCAGGCCTCCGCCCCCACCGCCCAGCTTCCCATCCTCCTCACGTCCTGCGGCCAGAGCCCGGGACCCGAGCGGGTGAAGTTCTTCCTCAACCGGCTCCAGCTCCAGCACGAGTTCCTCGCCCAGGCCACCGCAGCGGATCTGGTGGCGGCCCAGCAGGGCGGCAAGCCCTACAAGACGCTCATCATCGTCACGGGTGCGAGCCTCAAGGGGATGGGCGCTGCCGGCGTGTCCATGCCCCAGGAGCTCTCCCGCACCGCGGCGCTCATCGCCGAGGCCGAGAAGCAGGGAATGACGGTCATCGGGGCCCACGTGGAGGGGATGGCGCGCCGGGCCCAGGGCGCGGCGCCCGGGGACAACTCGGACGAACAGTCCATCGACGCCGTCATGCCCAACTCTGCGTTCATGATCATCCGCAAGGACGGCGACGAGGACGGGCGCTTCACCCGCCTGTCCCAGGGAGGAAAGGTCCCCCTCCTCCTGTTCGAGAAGAACATGGAGATGGGCGACCTGCTGGGCCGCGTGTTCGGGAAGTAGGTCCGCACCGTGAGCATGACCGCTTGGGCCGCGCTGGTCCTCGGCGTCATGGTGGCCGCGTACGCCGTGGCCAAGCTCTTCAAGCTGTCCACCGAGCTGGCCATGTTCGCCGCGGCGCTCGCGGGGTCGGTGGCCGGAGGCTTCGGCCTCCCGCCGCGGCACATCGCCGAGGGGGCGATCACCTACCTCGACATCAACCTCATCTTCATCACCGCGACCCTCTTCATGAACGTCCTGAAGGAGTCGGGAGGAGTGGCGTTCGCGGTGCGCGGAATCCTGGTCAAGTTCCACCGCACCAGAGCCCTCCTTCTGGTCCTCCTCACCGTCCTCCTCCTCCTCCCGGGGGCGCTCACCGGCGCGGGGAGCGTCACCGTGCTCATCACGGGTGGGATGGTGGCGGTGGTGCTCAAGGCCATGGGCGTGTCGTCGGTGCGCACCGCGGCCATCGTCTTCATCATCGCCGGGCTGTCCGCGGCGGCTCCTCCGGTGAGCCTCTGGGCCATGATGACGGCAGCGGGCGTGAACATGCCGTACATCGGGTTCTTCTGGCCCCTCCTGGCCCCTTGCGTCCTCCTGTCCTTGGCCGCGGCCTTCCTTCTGGGATGGCGGGGCGAGTCGTTGGCGCTGGAGAGGGCCCTGGGGGAGCTACCCGTTCCCCCGGAGAAGATGAGCTGGCTCCGGCTCCTCCTCCCCTTCGGCGTCTTCGCCCTCTTCGTGTGGATCGGGCGGCAGTGGCCCCACGACACGCCGGTGATCGGGCTCCCGCTCATGTTCGCCTTCGCCGCGTTCACGTCGTGGGGCCTGTCCCCGGTGCGCCTGGACCTGCTGCGCATCTCCCGGGAGACGGTGCACCAGCTCCTCCCCCTGGTGGGCACGCTCACGGCGGTGGGGATCCTGGTGCAGATCATGACGCTCACCGGAGTGCGGGGTCTCCTCGCCGTCACCGTGGTGACGCTGCCGGTGTGGCTGGTGTTCGGGACCCTGTTCCTCGTCCTCCCCGTCTCCGAAGCCGTCCTCATGTGGGGAGCGGCGCCGGTGCTCGGCGTCCCGCTCGTGCTCCTCTTCAACACCATGGGGCTCGACCCCATCGTGGCGCTGGCGGGGATGAGCGTGATCTGGCCTTTGGGCGACGCCATACCGCCCACGGCCATCATCGGGCGCCTCACCGTGGACGTGGTGGGCTACAAGGAGTCCTACATGGGATTCCTGAAGGCGTGCATCGTCCCGGCGATCCTCATCGCGCTCGTGGGCACCCTCATGGTCGTGGGGTCCGCGAAGCTCTCGTTCCTCACCGGGCTCTAGGAGGAAGCGAAGCCATGGTCCTCCTGCAGACGCTGGTCACCCTCCTCTACTACGCCATGGTGGCCGGGGTGGCCGGCATCATGATCTGGAACCTGGTACGCAGCCGGGACTGGAAGGAGGAGGTGCTCTACGTCATCGTGCTCGTCCCGTTCCTCCTCCGACTCTTCCGGCTGAAGTGAGGAGGGCACCGTGATCCGCAAGCTCGTCATCGCCGCCCTGGGCCTCGTCCTCCTGGCCGCCTCGGGGTGGAGCTTCCACCGCTCGCGCACGCTTCCCGAGGCGGTGGTCCTGAGCCCCGGCGTCACCGAGGTGAAGCTCCTGTCCGAGTGGTTCGACGGCGTCCGGGGGACGGCCAACGACTGCAACGTCTACATCCTCGACAGCGGCGTGCCCGGCGCCACCGTCTTCGTCATGGGCGGCACCCATCCGGAGGAGCCTGCCAGCCGTCTCGCAGCCTGGCTCCTGGTGGAGAACGCGGTCATGGAGTCGGGGAGGCTCATCGTGGTGCTCAGCGCCAACCGGAGCGCCTCCACCGTGACCCGGGTGGGGGGTGCCTATCCCCCCGACTTCGCCATCCCCACCGAGTGGGGCGAGCAAACGTTCCGCCTGGGTGACCGCTGGTCCAACCCCCTGGACCAGTGGCCCGACCCGGAGGTCTACATCCACTACCCCAGCAGGCAGTACCTGGCTTGGATGGACATCCGAAACCTGAACCGGGCCTGGCCAGGGCGCCCCGACGGGACACTCACCGAGCGCACGACTTACGCGTTCATGGAGCTCATCCGGAACGAGGGCGTGGACCTCTTCATCGACCTCCACGAAGCCGAGCTCCAGTACCCGGTCATCAGCACCATCGTGGCCCACCAGTCCGGGGAGGAGCTCGCCACGTACGTCTCCATGATGCTCTCCGACATGGAGTTCAACATGGGGATGGAGTATTCGCCCCTGAACCTGCACGGCCTCTCCCACCGCGAGGTGGGCGACTTCTCGGACGCCGTGTCGCTTCTCTTCGAGGCACCCGAGCCTTTCCTGGACGCCACTCGCGGGCGCACGACGCGGGAGCAGCTGCTCACGGGCAAGGACGAGTTCGTGGTGAGAGCCGGTCAGGCCGGCCTCCTCTTCGAGAAGATCGACGAGAACGGCTGGCCCATCGACGTGCGCGTGGGCCGGCACGTGTCCGCCATCCTCCAGACCCTGGAGGCGTGGACCGAACTCAATCCGGAGCTCCCCCTGCTGATCACGGGAGTGCCCCGCTACGACGAGGTGGTGGAGCGGGGCCTGGGGCACTGGCTCCACGACCCGTCCGCGGCCCCGCCGGAGAAGGTGAAGATCGAGTAGCGAAGGGCGCAGGGAGCCGCGACCCGTGGCTGGCCCGGCGCACCGGGGTTGGACCCGAACGACAGGAGACATTCCGTGAGACATCTCTTCAGAAAGGCCCTGCCGGGCACCCTGGGACTCGCCCTGGCGCTCCTCTCCGCCGGCGCCGCGTACGCACAGACGGCACCCCAGGGGCTCGTCCCTGGGATGGCGTGGCCCAGTGGCCCCTCGTGCACCGCCGAGGACGGCAGTTGCGGCTGTGATGCTGCCGTGCAGGACTGCGGGTGCACCAGCATCCAGGTGGCGCGCCTGGCGTCCACCGACGGTTCGGTGATGACCGCGCACTCGTGCGACGGTAACTACCGGAACTGGCTGCAGATCGAGCCCCGCCGGACGAACGCCGCCGGAGCGACCATGCCCATCTACTGGGGGCTCCTGCACACCGAGACCCCCGACGACCTGCGCCGGGTCACGCTCAAGGGGCGCATCCCCGACGTGCCGTCCACGTACCGGTACTTCAACGTGGCCTACCCGGCCATGAACGAGAAGGGACTCGCCATCGGCGAGACCACCATCGGCGGGCGCCGGGAACTGATCAACGACGAGGGGCTCTTCCTCATCGAGAACCTCCAGGCCATCGCGCTGGAGCGCACCGCCACCGCCCGGGAGGCCATCAAGCTCATCGGCGAGCTGGTGAAGGAGTACGGATACGGCGACAACGGCGAGTGCCTGACCTTCGCCGACGCCAAGGAGGTCTGGCACTTCGAGATCATGGGCGCCGGCCCCATGGAGCCGGGCGCGGTGTGGGCCGCGGCCCGCATTCCCGACGATCACGTCGGCGTGTCCGCCAACATCCCCCGCATCTCCACGCTGGACCTGGCCGACCCGGACCACTACATGGCCAGCGACAACATCCACTCCATGGCCGAGGAGATGGGGTGGTGGGACTCGAAGAGCGGCGAGCCGTTCCGGTTCTGGAAGGCCTACAGCGGACGGAGGCCGTTCGCGGTGCGGGAATTCTACGTTCTGAGCACGATGGCGCCCTCGCTCGAGCTCTCCATGGACATGGAGGAGCTCCCGTTCTCGGTGAAGCCCGACGACAAGGTCTCCATCCAGCGGGTGCTGGACTACTACCGGGAGACCTACGAAGGGACCGCGCTCGACATGAGCAAGAACCTCCAGGTCCCGAACCCCGAGCTGCGCGCCAACCCCCAGGCCGCGCCCACCGTCACCAGCCCCATGGTGAACAACTGGAACCTGAGCCGCGACATGGGTGCGCTCCTGAACGCGGTGAAGCCCGGGACGGTGGACGTCCAGCGTACGATCTCCGCGCAGCAGTGCTCGTACTCGCAGGTCATCCAGGCGCGCGACTGGCTCCCGCCGGAGATCGGCACGGTGGCGTACTTCTCGTTCGACAACCCGGGCCAGAGCCCCCGCATCCCCATCTACGCCGGCACGCTCTCCCTCCCCGAGAGCTTCAAGGTGGACTGCCAGCACTCGTACCGTGAGGAGGCGGCATGCTGGTGGATCCGCCGCACCAACCGCCTCTCCCAGATCAAGTGGGGCTGGGCCCGCCAGTATCTGGAGCCCGCCGTCATGGAGCTCGAGGAGCAGCTCTTCCTGGAGCAGCCCCTCATCGATCAGAAGGCGGTGGAGATGATGAACGCCGAGGGCGGTGCCGACCCCATGGAGTTCCGCCAGTTCCTCACCCGCTACACCGACACCTGGGCGCGGGGCACCATGCAGAAGTGGCGCGAGATGGGCGACTTCTTCTGGACGTACTACGCGAGAGGGTGGTAGGCGAGGCTTAGGCCGCGACGGGTAGCGGCAACCACCAGTGGCGACCCTGCCGCCCCCCCGGGGCGGCAGGGTCGCGCTGCTTCCGAGTCGGTAGCCCCGGCGCCGAAGAGCAGGAGCTTGGCGAGAAGGAACTGAACGCGGTCCTGGACCGGCTGATCCAGGGCAAGACACCCGAGGACATCCTGGGCCAGTCGGACAAGCGGGTCAAGACCGACACGGTGGAGATCGACCTGGAGGTTCCACGGGATCGGGACGGCACGTTCGAGCCGGTGATGGTGGCGAAGGGCCAGCGACGGCTGCCGTGATGGAGGACGTGAGGGCGCGGCAGGCGTCCGCCATCCCCGCGCGGGCAGCGAAGGGATGTGCTGAAATGGTGTTCACCTGACATCTGGCCACAAGAGAGGACGGTGGCCAAGCGCCCCGGCCGGAGCCAACCGAGTGAGCTCGGGTCCTCCCCGCCACGAGGGGCGCACTCGCACCCCGCCTGCATCCGTCCGCCACACCCACTCCGTCTCGGTTGCCCCCCGCTTACCCGCACCCCACCATCCGCTTCAACCCAACACGCCGCTGGGAACGCCCCTCCGACCCTGTCTTCCCGTCATGGAGAACGGCACCCTCATCGCCGGCAAGTACAGGGTCCTCCACAAGCTGGGGGCTGGCGGGATGGGTGTGGTCTACAAGGCCGAAGACCTCAAGCTCAAGCGCCCGGTGGCGCTGAAGTTTCTCCCTCCGGACCTCATGGACGCTCCGGAGGTGAAGGAGCGGTTCCTCGTCGAGGCCCAGGCCGCCGCGGCCCTTTCCCATCCCAACATCTGCGTGGTCTACGAGGTGGGGGAGAGCGAGGATCGCCCCTACATCGCCATGGAGTACGTGGAAGGGGAGACCCTCCGGGACCGGATCAGGAGGGGGCCGCTGCCGGTGGAGGAGGCGCTGGAGCTGACCCTGCAGATCGCCGCCGGCCTGGGGGAAGCCCACAGCAAGGGCATCCTTCACCGGGACGTGAAGAGCGCCAACGTCATGGTGACGGAGAAGGGCACGGCCAAGGTCCTGGACTTCGGTCTGGCCAAGCTCCGCGGTGAGGGCTCGCTGACCAAGACCCAGACCACGCTGGGCACCGTGGCGTACATGTCGCCGGAGCAGAGCCGGGGGGAGAAGCTGGACCCCCGCACGGACGTCTGGTCGCTGGGCGTCGTGCTGCACGAGATGGTGGCGGGTCGGCTCCCCTTCCGGGGCGACCACGATATGGCGGTCCTCTATTCGATCCTGCACAAGGAGCCCGAGGCCCTGACCCAGGCCCGCCCCGGCGCGCCGCCCGGGCTGGATCAGGTGGTGCGCCGGGCCCTGGCCAAGAAGCCCGCCGAGCGCTACCAGACCATGGAGGAGCTCCGGGAGGACCTGTCGGCCGTGGCCGGGGGCCTCAGGCCGCTCAGGGTGGGGCTCGCAGGGAGGACGGTCCTGGGAATCAGGGCCTCCTATGCGTATTCGGCTCTGGCGGCCCTCCTGGTCCTCGCCCTGGGGCTCAACGTCGGCGGCGTCCGGGACCGGCTCCTGGGACGCAGCGCCCCCCCGGCCCACATCAAGCTGGCGGTGCTCCCCTTCCTCAACCTCACCGGGGACCCGGAGCAGGAGTACCTCTCCGACGGGATCACCCAGGAGATGATCACGCTGTTGGGGCGCCTGCATCCTGAGGGCCTGAGCGTCATCGCCCGGACGTCGGTGATGCGCTACAAGGGCGGCGCCACACCCGTGGACCAGATCGGCCGGGAGCTCAGCGTGGACTACGTGCTGGAGGGGAGCGCGCGGCGCGAGGGGGGCCGGGTGCGGATCTCCGCCGACCTCATCCGGGTCCGGGACCAGACGCAGCTCTGGGGAGACGTCCTGGAGCGGGAGATGTCGGGCATCCTGGCCCTGCAGAACGAGGTGGCGGAGAGCATCGCCAGGGCCCTGGCCCTCAACCTCCTGCCGGGGGAACAGGCCCGCCTGGCCCAGGCCCGGCCGGTCAACCCCGAGGCCCACGAAGCCTATCTCAGGGGTTCCTTCCACTGGCCGAAGTTCACGCCCGCGGATCTGGAGATCGCCGAGAGATACTTCGACCTGGCTCTGGAAAAGGACTCCTCCTATGCACCTGCCTACGCCGGTCGCGCCTGGGTCTGGGTGGCGCGCAACCAGTTTGGGCTCGTGTCGCCCGAGGAGGCGGGTCCGAAGGCCAAGGCCGCGGGGCTCAGGGCCATCGAGTTGGACGAAGATCTGGCCGCCGCCCACGAGGTCATGGCTACCATCAGGGCATGGACGGATTGGGACTGGGACGGCGCCCGCGAATCCTTTCGGAAGGCCATCGAGATCAATCCCAATGTGGCCAACGCGCAGGCGATGTATTCCCATTTCCTGTCCATCATGGGCCATGGCGAGGAGGCCCTGGAACACAGCCGGCGCGCCGTCGAGCTCGACCCCTTCAACCCACTCTTTCACAGCTTTCACGCGATGGTCCTGTATTTCCAGCGCCGCTACGACGAGGCCATCGCCGCAGCCAGAGAGGCCCTGCGCTTCCAACCGGATCATCCTCTCGCCAACAGTGCCCTCTGGTATGCCATGCACGAGAAGGGCATGGAGCAGGAGGCCATGAGGGCCACCCTGGACTTATGGGAGGTTCAGTACAACGATCCGAGGACCGTAGCCGCAATGGAGGAGGGCTACGCCCGGGGAGGATACGCCGAGGCCATGAAGCGCGCCGCCGACATCCTGGTCTCCCGCCTTCCCGAGGCCTACAGTCTGCCGTTCGACATCGCGACAGCTTATGCCATAGCCGGAGAGAAGGAAGAGACCATCGAGTGGCTCGAGAGAGGTTTCGAGGTTCGTGATCCGAATATGCCCTACGTCGGCATTTTTCCCTGTTTGGACATCGTTCGGGATGATCCGCGGTTCCAGGAGCTCCTGCGCCGGATGAACCTTCCCGTGGGGGCGCTGGCCTCTGCGTCGGGGAGACCATGACCGTCCTGGGCGGACATCGACAGCAGCCCGGAGCCGGGTAGACCTCGGACATCCGGAGGGTAAGCCATGCAATGCCCCCATTGCCAAGCTGAGAACAGGGACGATGCGAAGTTCTGCAGCAACTGTGCGGCTTCACTGGGAAAGGGTGGCGGGGCCGACCTCGAGGGGGCGACCCTTCCTGAGACCCTGGAAGCCCCCGTCGTCGTCCTGAAGCCTGGCTCGCTGGTGGCCGGCAAGTACAGGATCGTCCAGGAGGCGGGGGCCGGGGGGATGGGGATCGTCTACAGGGCCCAGGACCTCAAGCTCAAGCGGCACGTGGCCCTGAAGTTCCTCCCGCCGCACCTGACGGACGCGCCCGAGCTCAAGGAGCGGTTCCTCGTCGAAGCGCAGGCGGCGGCCGCCCTGTCGCACCCCAACATCTGCGTCATCCACGAGGTCGGGGAGAGCGAGGGCAGGCCCTACATCGCCATGGAGTACGTCGAAGGGGAGACGCTGCGGGACAGGGTCCGCAAGGGGTCCCTGGAACCCGGGGAAGCCGTGGGCCTCGTCGACCAGGTGGCCGCCGGGCTGGGGGAGGCCCACGCGAAGGACATCCTCCACCGGGACGTCAAGAGCGCCAACATCATGGTCACGGCCAAGGGCACGGCCAAGGTCCTGGACTTCGGCCTGGCCAAGCTCCGGGGCGACGGCTCGCTGACGAAGAGCCAGACGACCATCGGGACCATCGCCTACATGTCGCCCGAGCAGGCCCGGGGC
>Ga0315541_1000369_pt1 | contig 47665 bp, 44 predicted proteins | sample SalMarSW160190MG_FD_203095 | JGI IMG/M metagenome (GOLD analysis project Ga0315541, IMG submission 203095) | Salt marsh sediment microbial communities from the Plum Island Ecosystem LTER, Massachusetts, United States - Salt Marsh Sediment SW1601-190 ...
GGCGACCTACGCCGTATGACACCAGGCAATAGATTTGTGAACTTCACTGTCAACGGTGTCAAATGCTCGCTACTTATATGTTTTGATGCGCGGTTTCCGGAGCTTTATCGGGAGCTTTACAAACAGGGTGTCGATTGCGTTTTGCAGTCGTTTTACAATGCCCGGCAGAAAGGGCCAAGCGTGCACACACACATTATGCGGCAGACAATGCAGTGCCGGGCGGCGGAGAACTATTTCTGGGTAAGCATGGCTAATTCGAGCGGGTATTACGCGCCGTATCCATCGTGTTTCATCCAGCCTGATGGCATGATTGTCCATCAGCTAAGAGCGAATCGGCCAGGCATGATGGTCAATAGCGTTGACTTGAGCAAGAAATTTTACGATCCGATGGCGGATTTCAGGGATATGGTTATTGCTGGGGCTCTTAGTAACGGGCCGAGAAAAATTGAAGGCCCACGGTCAAAGAATACAAAAAGTATTTAGGCTGTAATTGATAAACGGTATGCATCATGGGCTGACTCGTGCTACGTAGCAGAGCTACTTGGCAAAGTAGCAAGCCTATCCTAAGAAACTGTATACGAATAACGAGTAAAGAATAATAAAGGCGGGAGCAAAAAATATAGATGGCAAATAATACTCTTACTGCACCGAAAGGATTTTTAGCAGCGGGAGTGAGTTGTGGAATCAAGAAGTCGGGCAAGTTAGATATTGGACTAATTGTATGTCCGGCTGGGGCAACTTCGGCGGCGGTGTTTACGACAAATAAAATCCAATCAGCAGCGGTGCAAGTGTGCAGAGAACATATCAAAAGCCCCAAGGTCTATGCGGTTGTCGTTAACTCAGGCAATGCAAATTGCTGTACGGGACGCCGAGGAATCGAAAATGCAAGGCAAATGTGCGAGAAGACGGCGTTGCTCGTCGCCCATCGCTCGCTGGCCGGGTCACGAGTCACGAGTCACGAGTCACGAGACGTGCTTATTGCGTCAACAGGTATCATCGGAGAGCTATTGCCAATTAAGAAGATAAATGATGGGATACCAAAGGCGGTAGATAAGCTATCGAGTTCTACGTCGGCGGGTCTGGATTTTGCCAGGGCGATAATGACAACGGATAAAAAGCCAAAACAATCTTTCCGCCAATTCGATCTCGGGTCACGAACCACGAGCCACGAGCCACTAATTGCTATAGCCGGGGCGGTAAAGGGAGCGGGGATGATTGCGCCAAATATGGCTACGACGCTCTGCTTTATCACTACCGATGTCGCAATAAAAAAGTCGCTACTCGCAAAGGCGCTAAAAGCTGCGATTGGCGATTCTTTAAACAAGCTGACGGTTGATGGTCATCAGAGCACGAATGATACGGCGATAATTCTTGCATCGGGATTGGCGGGTAATCGGCCAATTGTAAGCGAGTGTCCTCGATACAAAAGATTCGCTAAGACTCTTGCGGATTTATGCCATGATCTGGCAAGGCAGATGGCTCTTGATGCAGAAGGAGCAACGCGGATATTCAAGGTTGTTGCCAAAGGCGCAGCTACAAAGGCCGATGCGGCAAAAGCTGCGAGGGCTATAGCAAATTATCCGCTGGTAAAATGCGCGGTGCATGGAGGCGATCCGAATTGGGGCAGGATTATCTGTGCTGTAGGCTCAGCAGGTGTGAAGGTAAATCCCCGAAAACTATCGTGCAAGCTCGATGATCTTACGGTCTTTAAAAATGGTGAACCAACCAGATTTGACGCAGAAAAGGCGAGCAAAATCGTATCACAAACTGAACACACAATCACCGTAGAACTGGGAGCGGGAAAGCAAAGCGATTTTTGCTATGGCTGTGACCTAAGTGCCGAATATGTAAAAATCAACGCGGAATATCACACTTAAGAGCTATAAGGTCAGAGTTGGTGGTGAAAAAGGAAGCATTCGGAAGATAATAGAATCTCTGGTTTCATTTTAGTTGTCTTGTTGTGCGCACAGATTTAACTCTGATTTCCTTGGTAAAAACAGTTGAAAAAAAGCTGTGTTTGGTTAAACTGCTTGGACTTATTTCTCATGTATATACGTAGTAGCGGCAAGATTCGAAAGGAGAAGACAAAGTGAAGGTTCTTAGCGGCATAGTGGGTTTCGTGATGGCTGGTTTTGTGTTCAGTGCGACGGCGATGGCGGCTGAAGGGGCTGAGTCGGCTGAATTGGCTGGTACGCCAATTAGCTGGTGGCTGGCTCCTGTGGGGTCGCTGTTGGCGCTTGGTTTTGCGTATTATTTTTATAGGAAGGTGATGGCTGCGCCCGAAGGTACTGAGAAAATGATAGAAATCGCACGCTATGTCCGCGAAGGGGCCTACGCCTATCTGTTCAGACAATACAGCGTTGTATCGCTGGTATTCTTGATCCTGTTGGCTATCCTGACGGTTGGCGCTTATATGGGCGTTCAAAACCCATTCGTTCCGGTAGCGTTTTTGACTGCTGGTTTCTTCAGTGCCCTTTCTGGTTTTCTGGGTATGAAAACCGCCACAAACGCCTCGGCCCGGACTGCTCAAGGTGCCAGTGGGAGTCTGAATCGCGGCCTGCAGGTCGCCTTTCGTTCAGGTGCGGTCATGGGCCTGGTCGTCGTCGGCTTCGGCCTGCTGAACATCACGGTCTGGTATCTGGTTCTTGATAGGCTCATCTACACGCCGGAACATATGAGACAAGGCCTCGAATTCCTCGGCCTGATCCTCGTACCCAAAGGAATGCTTCCCAGCGACAAGCTCTTCGAGATTACCACTACGATGATCACGTTCGCTATGGGGGCCTCTACCCAGGCCCTTTTTGCTCGTGTTGGTGGAGGTATCTATACGAAGGCAGCCGATGTCGGAGCAGATTTGGTCGGCAAGGTCGAAGCCGGAATTCCGGAAGACGACCCCAGAAACCCAGCTACCATTGCTGATAACGTCGGCGACAATGTTGGCGATGTCGCCGGCATGGGAGCAGACCTTTATGAAAGCTATATCGGATCAATCCTCGCAACGGCGGTACTTGGTGCCGCTTTGCCGCTGAGCGTGCTGGCAGAAAAGGGAATGGACCCGTTGAGAGCTGTTCTCGCTCCAACGCTGGTTTCTGGTTTGGGGATTCTGCTTTCTATCGTTGGAATCTTCCTCGTTCGCTGCAGGGAGAACGCGACACAGAAGAATCTATTGCATGCTCTACTGACGGGAACGCTGACTAGTTCCGGCTTAGTTGTAGTTGCCATAGCGATAATGGCTGGGACAGGCTGGATTAGCTGGGGTGTTTTTGGCTCGGCTGTCTCGGGGCTGGTAGCAGGTGTACTCATAGGGCAATTCACTGAATATTACACATCTGACAGCTACAGTCCGACCCGCGGGATTGCAGAGCAGACGAAGATGGGACCGGCCACTACCATCATAGAGGGTTTTGCAACGGGTATGTATTCTGCGGGTTTGCCGGTGATAACGATTGTGGTCGGGATTTTGTGTGCATTCGGTTTTGCAGGTGGTTTTTCGAATGTTTCCATGGGACTATACGGAATCGGTTTCGCAGCGGTTGGTATGCTGTCAACTCTGGGTATCACATTGGCGACTGATGCGTATGGGCCGATAGCGGATAATGCCGGCGGAAATGCTGAGATGAGCGGTCTTGGGCCAAAGGTCAGAGAAAGGACCGACGCCCTCGATGCCCTTGGTAATACCACCGCGGCGACAGGCAAAGGCTTTGCGATAGGTTCGGCAGCTCTGACCGCAATGGCGCTGTTGGCGGCCTATATCGAGGAGCTTCGTATATGGATCGCCAGACTAGCAAACGAAAGTGTAGATGGACTGTTTCATATTGGAGAGGTAGCGTTTTCGGGCAAAGAGGGTGTGGCTGGCGCGATTAACGCCAAGACGGCTGAGATTATGGATTTTATCAATGCCTACGGGATGAACATTATGAATCCGAAGCTGATCGGCGGGCTATTTATCGGTGCGATGATGGCCTTTATATTCTGCGCGATGACTATGAAGGCAGTCGGCCGGACGGCAGGTTTAATGGTGGAGGAAGTGCGCCGGCAGTTCAAGGAGATAGCTGGGATCATAGAAGGAAAGGGAAAGCCAGATTACGCCAGGTGTGTTACTATTTCGACCCGAGGTGCACAGAAAGAGATGATTTTGCCGTCGCTTTTAGCTATCATTGTTCCTGTTTTAACGGGACTATTGCTGGGTGTGGCAGGCGTGATGGGGCTTTTGGCGGGAGGGCTGACTTGTGGCTTTGTTCTGGCGATTACGCTGAATAACGCTGGTGGCGCTTGGGACAACGCCAAGAAGTACATTGAAAAGGGGCATCTTGGCGGCAAAGGTTCCGATGCCCACAAAGCAAGCGTGGTCGGTGATACGGTTGGCGACCCGTTCAAGGATACCTCGGGGCCGAGCTTGAATATATTGATTAAACTTATGTCAATAGTTAGTGTAGTGTTCTCAGGCGTTGTGGTCAAATTCGCTCCGGTTGTCAGCGGCTGGCTTGGCCTGGGCGGCAAGTGATTATGTCGGTTCTTGTTTGTTGCCGAGAGGCGCTTGTTCGAGGTCACGTAGTTGACGCAGTGAGTTGATGTCTGTAATCTGAAGGGTGGCAGGAATAGCCGCCTTTTTTATTGAACACGAGGATAAGGAATTTGGCGAAAAAGCAAGATGTAGAATCAAAGGCATTTGCAGTGGCTGCTGCAGAGATAGCAGCCAGCCGACATTGCAGCGACATTTCAATTCTGGATTTGAGAGGTCTGTCACCGGCAACGGACTATTTTGTGATCGCGACCGGCACAAGTGACAGGCAAATGCGCACGGTTGCCGACGAGATAACTAAGGCTGCGAAAGAGGAAAGCTTGCAGCGTTTCGGCATAGCCGGCTATCAGCACGCTCATTGGATTCTGCTGGATTTTATCGATGTAGTAGTTCACATTTTCGATAGCGAGCATCGGGACTATTACGACCTGGAGCTTCTGTGGGGCGACGCAAAACGAATTGATTATTGATGATTGATAATTGATTATTTGATGAAATTGGTCTGCGATATTCTTGAAGAAAAAATTAGTGCTGCGATGGCTGATGTCGCTGGGCAGCTCGTGCTACATAGCGAAGAGGCTTCGCTACTTCGCAAAGTAGCAAAGAATTGTGCCGCTATGGTAGGCCCGGCGACGGATCCTAAGTTTGGAGACTATCAGGCTAATGGCATAATGTCCCTTGCAAAACAGCTCGAAATAAACCCTCGCAAGTTAGCCGAAGAAATCGTAAGTAAGCTCAACACTGAACCTCGAACCCCGAACGCTGAACCCTTATTAAGTGACATCTGCGAGCCGCCGGAAGTTGCAGGTCCCGGCTTTATCAATCTTCGTCTGAAACCAGAATTCATCACCGAGAGTCTGCTTGAAGTTAACTCAGATCAAGATAACCTTGGAATAGAAAAAACATCTCAACCTCAGACAATCGTCGTTGATTTCTCCGGCCCGAATATCGCCAAGGAGATGCACGTCGGCCACCTGCGAAGTACAATTATCGGCGATTGTATCTGCCGAGTGCTCAGATTTTTAGGCCACGATATCAAACCACAAAACCATGTCGGCGACTGGGGGACACATTTTGGAATGCTCATCCAACAAGTCTTTGAAGGCCGAATGGCTGCTGCTTTCGAGGGAGTTACTGGCACTCCAGTGTATAAGCAAGGCGACTTCTCAGTGTCTGATACAGAGGAATTGTACAGGAAGGCCAAATCGCGATACGATTCCGATCCTAAATTTGCCCAAAAAGCACGTGAATGGGTTGTTAGTCTCCAGAATGGACACTTGGAAGCTATTGCTTTTTGTAAAAGTATTGTGCGAGCTTCGCTTTCTGAATGTCAGGAAATATATGACATGCTTGGCGTAATCCTGAAAAGAAAAGATGTTCGAGGCGAGAGTTTTTATAACGACATGCTGAAGGATGTTGTAGAGGAGTTGAAGAAACTGCCAGAAACGAGAAAGTCTGATGGCGCGGTTTGTGTCTTTCCGCCGGGATTTAAGAATAAAGAAGGTCAGCCGTTGCCATTTATGATTCAAAAATCCGATGGGGCGTATCTTTACGCGACAACGGATTTGGCGGCGTTGCGTTATCGAGTCAATGAACTGAAAGCTGACAAAATTATTTATGTCACGGATGCCCGGCAAAAACTGCACTTTGAGATGCTCTTTGCGGTGGCCAAGATGGCTGGATGGGACATAAAACAGAGAACAGAAGACAGAAGACGGACGACGGAGGACGGAGGACAGAGGACAGAATTTGTGCATGTTACTTTCGGCTCGGTACTCGGTGAAAATGGCAAACCTCTGAAAACCCGCGAAGGAGAGAACGTAAAGCTAAAAGATTTACTCGATGAGGCTATAGAGCGTGCAAAAAAGATCGTTGATGAAAAGAATCCTGATTCATCAGAGGAGCAGAAAGAAGGTTTATCAAAGAAGCAAAAAGAAAGAATCGCAGAAGCAGTTGGAATCGGAGCCGTCAAATACGCTGATTACTCAAATAATCGAACGAGCGATTATGTCTTTAGCTTTGACAAGATGTTAGCGATGGATGGCAATACTGCGCCGTATATGCAGTATGCATACGCGAGGATAAAATCAATCGAAAGAAAGGCGGAAGATAAGGACAAGGGCATAAATGTTGAAAAGGAGCTTGGGGAATTAGACGCGGTAAGTTTGACTGAGCCGGAAGAGCTTGATTTGGCTAAATACTTGATTCGCTACGGAGAGGCAATTCAGGCTGCTGCGAACGACTATCGGCCGAATTATCTGACGAGCTATCTTTATGAAGTGGCGCAGAAATTTAGCGTATTTTATACGAACTGTCCGGTCTTAGATGCTGGATCGGATAAGAGGCCTACGAGGCTCTTGCTTTGCGATTTAACTGCAAATACAATCAAGCACGGCTTAAGTGAGCTTTTGGGCATCGAGGTTGTTGAGCAGATGTGAAAGAAAACAATGAATACGATTTATCTACTCGTGCTTCGTAGCGAAGAAAGAGAATATTTGCTACTTCGCAGAGTAGCATAGGAAGATAGGAATGTCTTATTCACTTGAGAAAAAAATTTCCAAAGACAATTTGATAGAGTTTTGTAAAAGAAACCATATCCGAAAACTGTCTATTTTTGGTTCGGCTATTCGGGGCGAGTTGCAGCCGGATAGTGACATTGACCTTTTGGTAGAGTTTGAGCAAGACCATACACCTGGTCTTTTTTCGATTATCAAAATGGAAATGGAGTTAGCAGAAATGCTTGGCAGGAAAGTCGACTTGCGGACACCTGAAGATTTAAGCCGATATTTTCGGGATGAGGTAATGCAAAATGCCCAAATTCAATATCAAGCGTGAGGACGAGGTAAGACTACGGCACATGCTGGATGCGGCGCTTGAAATCCAGCAATATATTCAATCCTCAACGCGTGAAGATTTGAACCACGACCGTAAGCTGGTTCATTCGCTTGTTCGTCTTCTTGAAATCATTGGTGAAGCGGCAAATCAATTATCGGATGAATTTCGAGATAATACTCCCGAGATTCCATGGCCTGTGATAATAGGTATGAGGAATCGACTAATACATGCCTATTTTTCAATAAATCTGAATGTTGTGTGGAGCACCTCAACGGAAGATATCCCATTGCTTATTACAGGATTGAAGGGGCTTCTTGGTGAAGACTAATAAAATAGATTTCCTAATACAAAGAAACGGCTTTACTCGTGTGAAAAGTGTGGAGTAAGCATGTAATGAAAATCGTCCAGAAGGAATTCAGCGTTAGCACTAAGTCACGCAGTCAGATGATTGATATTACAAGCCGGGTTGCCTCGATTGTAGGCGAATCCGCTATCAATGATGGTGATGTGATAGTCTACTGTCCTCATACAACAGCAGGGATAACCATAAATGAGAACGTGGACCGTTCTGTGCCGCATGACATACTGCTGGCCCTGGAGGAAGCTGTGCCGCATCATCTGTCCGGATTTCAGCATTTCGAAGGCAATTCCGATGCCCACTGCAAAAGCTCTATTATAGGATGCAGTGAACAAGTCTTCATAAAAAACAATTCTTTGCAACTCGGTACCTGGCAGGGCATTTTTTTCTGTGAGTTTGACGGGCCACGCAGCAGAAGAGTAATCGTTCAGGTACGAGGGCAGTAATCCATTATGCATCTAAAGCAAGATGGTTGACCAAGAATGGATAACGCCGCTCGAAAAGGAATTGCGCCAAACGTCATTCTTTTGGGCATCGTTAGTTTCCTCAATGATCTGAGCAGCGAGATGATAATGCCCATTCTGCCGATGTTTCTCAAATCGCTGGGCAGCACGGGCGAGGTAATCGGCTTAGTGGGCGGATTGCGGGATAGCGTATCGAGTATTCTAAAGGTTTTTTGCGGCTATTTGTCCGACAAGACAGGCAAACGCAAGATTTTTGTCTATGCGGGCTACTTCACTTCGACCATCTTCAAATTACTGCTTGCGATTTCCAGCACCTGGCCGATCGCGGTCGCGTTTTCATCTTTAGAAAGAGTTGGCAAAGGATTGAGGACTGCCGCGAGGGATGCAATTATTGCAGAATCCATGACCACTCAGCGGGGCAAAGGCTTTGGAATTCATAGGGTTTTTGACACCGTTGGTGCTATCTTAGGTTCGGTTGTAGCGTTTTGCTTGTACTGGTTCTCAGGATTTGGATTCAAGACAATCATAATAGTTGCAAGCTTGCTCGGCTTTGTATCGCTGGTACCTCTGCGTTTTGTCAGGGAAAGTGAGTCTAAGCCACAGGATGTGACATTGAAGATGGGACTCAGAGGTCTATCCATGCCCCTGAAACTGTTCATCGTTGTTTCGAGCGTGTTTGCACTGGGAAACTTCAGTTACATGTTTTTCATTCTCAAAGCACAGCAGCATTTCCCCGGCAGACTGTCGGTTGCAGCTCCTATTCTTTTATATGTGCTATTTAACATTTTTTACAGCGCCTTTGCCGTGCCATTTGGTGCCATTTCGGACAAGATTGGCAGGCAGAAGGTCATTATCTTTGGTTATATTATGTTTTCGGCAACATCTATTGGTTTTGTCTTTGTCCATTCGTTAGGGGGTTTTGTTGTGCTGTTTGCTGTTTACGGCTTGATGTATGCTGCAGTTGACGGAAACCAGCGAGCTTACGTATCCGACCTCACCACAGCCCAGCTCAGAGCAACTGCTCTGGGTGCGTTCCAAACAACCACGGGCCTTATGGCACTACCGGCAGGATTAATAGCCGGATTTCTATGGGAAAAAATTGGCCCTTCAGCCACTTTCATTTACGGAGCTACTTTTGGATTGGCTTCGATATTGTTATTCATCATTTTCAAGGACTATTTCAAGCCACGGCCACAGCATGCCTGAGAACAACCCACCCAAAGGTGCCTTGTCCAGCAACATCTGTACCTAATAAGAATCTGCGCTTTGCGCATAAAAATGGCGAGGTGGTGGGACCGGCTGGGGGGGAGACCGGTGGACCACACTGCCTCGCCGAGGTTTTTTAACTGCAAAAAGCAACTATATTATATATAGCCATGCCAAAGTACAAAATAAGAAACTAACGCTTCAAGTAGTCCTGTCAAACAAAAAAATGCAAAATGAAAAAAGTTTTAGGGCACTTTACCCACTTCCAACCCTCATTTCTAAGTTCGTATTATACAAGCTCAGCGGAAAGAATGCAAGCCAAAAATACCGTTTTTTTCATATTTGGGGCAGCCTACAGACCTGTCAGACTGCGAATCATGAAATTCGGCTGATAAACAATCTAGCTGGCATTGAGATACGTGCGCTGAATCTGTCGGCACTACTACCTGTGTGACATGGTTGTAGAGATGGGCTGAAAATCTATAAAAAACTTTGTCTACTCTCAAAGTCATAATGTACTATCGGCTATAAAGTACATTTTCCACTACTGGTTTGTCAGTTTGAAATCACAGACATCGAGTGAGTAGCCCGGGCAGTAGAGCTAAGTCGTACCATGCAATTTCGGATGTGTTTCGAAGGTGAGCAGCAATTCTATTGACTGATTTCACATCTTTGGAAAGTAAGAAAAGACACTAAAAATTTTGGCTTAATTGCTTGTGTGGTTAGGAGAACTCTCATAAACTAATATCTATAATGAATTGTGGGCTGGCAGTAGTTGATGTTCTTTGGTGTTTTTCGTGAGGTATCTTCTGTGAGTAGGATTTCTGAACGTATAAAATGCTTGCAAGAGACAATCAATACGACGTGCACACGCGTTGGCCGAGACGCCAGCGAAATAAAGCTTGTGGTCGTGACGAAATCTGCCACATTCGACGCTATCAAAGATGTCATCCGGCTTGGCTTTTCAGATCTTGGTGAGAACCGAGTGCAGCAACTGAAGAGAATCTCAGGCCAAGTAGCTGAGCTGTTGGAGCAAGGTAACGGCAGTCCGAATCTGCCAGAAAAAGTCAACTGGCATATGATTGGCCATCTGCAGCGCAATAAAGTTCGGCAGGTCTTGCCGATTACAACTCTTATACATTCGGTTGATACACTTCGTCTGGCTGAAGAGATAAACAATTCTGCAGCGAGGTTAAATCTGTGCCCACGAGCACTTTTGCAGGTTAATACATCGAACGAGCCACAAAAGTATGGTGTTCCGGTAGGTGCTGCGACGCATTTAGCGGAACAAATAGAGACACTGCCAAGTTTGAAGTTGGTTGGGCTTATGACGATGGCGCCGCTGACCCGTAACAAGGATGTGGTTCGAGCCTGTTTTACTCGAGCCAGAGAATTGTTTATCGAGATGCGCGGTGAGAAGATAGTAGGACCGCACTTCACTGAACTCAGCATGGGGATGAGTTCAGATTACGAACAGGCCGTCGAAGAGGGGGCCACAATCCTTCGCATCGGCTCGGCAATTTTTGCCGGCTGATGCAGGACCACGAACATTCATAAGCCGATATACGGCCAGCATTTTGCCACGCTAAGCGGCTGGAAAAGCCAAAAATCTGGAAAGTAAACTCCCTAACAAGCCGAAGAGTAACTTAGATTGTTACTTGGGTAGTGTCTATCTGCCCGTAAGTCTTATAATTAGTTGCTCTCCAGGTAAGCGTGATGGGAAAATCGCAATTGCTCAATGGTATCGAAGTTCCAAAAAGCTTTACAGATGTTTTATATCTCATGAGCAACGGCCAGGTACCGAACGAAATCAGGCGTCTTGTTAAGCGGAAAAGTCTTTCCCTTTCAACACTGCCGATAGACAGATACAACGATATCCGTGACCGGCTTGACTTGATCGGGACAGTTGTAATTGACGCGGCAGGCTTGGACATGTTGCAGCAACAAAGGCTGGCCGGAATAATCGAGTCGCTTGAGATGGAAAACATCGGCGTGATTCTGCTCACGGATCGGGTGGAATTGCCGATACGAAGTTTCTCTCTAGCGCCGACTAAGATAAGTTTTTCAATGGTAAATTCTGTAGAGTCGGTTTCGATAAACGAGTTGTGGGTCAGGATTAGCGTTAATCTTGCATACCGTAGGAAGAATTTTGGTATTGCTGTAAAGCCCGCAATTCCAGCGAATCAATCCGGCAGGAACGGCAAAAACAAATTAGAAGAACAACTTCAGATGACCGGGGCATTAGTCGAGAATCTAACGGAGCAACTTCATTTGGCTGGCCTTGTTCAGCAGGATTTTCTTCCCACTGAGTTGCCTAATACCGATGCAGTGCGGTGGGCGACGACGTTCTTGCCGGCAGAATGGGTCTCGGGCGATATTTACAATATCGTTCGTGTTGACGAACAGCATATTGGTTTCTATGTGGCAGATGTAGTCGGCCATGGATTACCAGCGGCACTATTGACAATTTTTCTAAAGCAAGCGCTTGTCATGCGGCAGACGAATGGAAACAGCTACCAGATACTGGCGCCGGCGGAAGTCATGGACAACCTGAATACGAGGATGGCTTCACAGAAACTCTCTGGCTATCAGTTTGCCACCTGTTGCTATTGTCTGCTCAATACAGAGACAATGCAGTTGACGTATGCTCGCGCTGGACATCCTTATCCGATCCTCATTAAACGAGGGCAAGAGCCGCGGCAGTTGGAAATCAGAGGTTCGCTTCTTGGGGTCTTTGCCCAGGCTGAATATATGCAGGAGACGGTGCAGCTTGAATCGGGTGACAAACTGCTGCTGTACTCTGATGGGGCAGAATCCTTCATCGGACGTTTTGACGACCAAAGCGGATTTCGTTTTAAGGACGAATTCTGCAAAATTACAGGTTTGCCGATTTCCGAGATGATGGCTAAGCTCAACAATATGGCTAAGGATTGTAGCCTTGATCTAATCGAAGTTGATGATCTAACTATAGTAAGTCTTGAGGTACTTTAGTGTTCTTTTCACTGTTGTATCCGATCTGCAACTGCAGGTGCTGCCATTTTGCCATTTTTTGAAACGTGCTGTTATTTTTGGCCCGATAACCCAAAGTGGGTCCTCTATTGCGAAGAAGATCCTGAATTGTATGGGCGTGGAATAAGCAGCACTGATAGAGTCTCATGGAGCTCCATTGAAGGGGTTTCTGTATTGAGTCGGCAATAAAAGGACTGGTTGAGAAGATATCAGGAAAAAGGGATAGTGCATATAAGGGCTTTTTAGTAAAATGGCTAAGTTTTTTAGGACCTTTTCTAAAACCTATAGATACACATGACATTTGCATTGACGTAAATGTAAGCAATCTGGTATAATTGAGCAGTTAGACACAATCAGATATTGGGCAATGGGCAAGTTGTTTCGTATGATTTATTATAGAAAGGCATGGACTATCTTCAGTTATTGCTGGGGATTATTCATGTATTGTGGTAACAGATGCTGGATAATGAGCTGTTATCGAGAAAGGAAGGGGTGTCATTTCTATTGACTCTACGGTTTCTTGACTCGACCAGCCCAGAATAATTGCCTGAGGTCTAAGAAGCTATTATTGAGGGTAGGGCTTGGTGTTTGGGAGAGTCTTAATCTCCTTTGAGTCGGCTAAAGATACGAAAGGAGATGGGTAATGAGAAGCTTATTTAATATCTTGCTTGTTCTTTCAGTGTTCGTTCTACAGGGTTGTTATTCTGGCACGAACTGGGATCCATCGTTGCAGAACCTGCCAAGGCGGAATGAAATCGCCAGTGATGAGGTTCGCTGGGATAAGGATTTGAGACCCATAGTTGTGGCTCCACGGGAAGCAGCAGTTGTACCTGCAACTACGAAAGAGCCCGCTTATGTTACGCCACATCTGACATCTGCTCCCATGCCGAGCCATCCTAGGGTGTTAGAGCAGCCTGTAACGGTTGGGCAGGGACGTGTAGTGGGAGGTGAATCTGATTTTCTGACAGTCTCGATGATCTATCCACACGCAGCTTTTGGGATTCTTCAGCTGGATAAAACCATGCCGAAAGAAGTTGAGTTTGAAGCAACGTTCGACTACTTAATCAAGGTGAGTAATCTGACGAATAGGGCGCTGAACGACGTTACGATAGTTGAAGAACTGCCGTATAATTTCAATTTCACAAGTGCTAATCCGGCTGGTATTAGAGAGGAGAACAAACTTATATGGGAAATCGACTCTCTTGGACCCAGAACTAGTAAGGAGATCATTGTTACTGGTGTTCCCTCTACAATGGAAGTCATGCGGCATCGCACGATTGTCACTCATGCTATTGAATCGCGGGCGAATGTGATGGTTGTTCTTCCAAAGTTGGGATTGGCTGTTAATGCACCATCTGAGGTTCTACTGTGTGAGACGATTCCTGTTGAATTTGTAGTGACCAACTCTGGAACGGGCTCGGCAAAAGACGTCAAAATCACCAGTACGTTGCCGGCGGGACTGCAAACGGTTGATGGTGAGATCGAACTTGTGCTGAATGTAGGCGCGGTCAGGTCTGGTCAGTCGTGGCGGTTTGTAGCTCAACTGCGGGCGAGTAGGACAGGCGTGTATGTTAACAGGACCGTGGCGAGGTCAAGCTCCGGGCAGACAGCCGAATCGGAAACGTCTATAACTGTGCGTCAGCCTGTGCTGACAATTGCCAAGACGGGTCCAGGGCAACAGTACGTTGGTCGGACCGTAAGTTACGAGATAGCGGTTACGAACATAGGTGATGGAGTGGCAAAAAATACGGTTTTGGAAGACACTATTCCTTCAGGTGTTACTTCAATAGAGGCCACTGAAGGTGCCAAGTTCTCCGCGTCGAAGTTAGTGTGGCAGTTAGGTACTCTTATGCCCAACAATACCAAGAATATTCACGTATCCTATACACCCACAGTGATTGGCACATTGGCTGATATTACGACGGCCACAGCTTACTGTGCGGAAAGAGTGACTAATTCGGCCCAGACGGTGGTCATGGGGATCGCGGCGGTGCAACTGGAAGTTGTTGACCTGGAGGATCCTGTGCAGGTGGACAGCGAAACGACTTATCTGATTACTGTGGTGAACCAGGGTTCGGCACCTGATACTAATATCCGAATCATCTGTTCTCTGGAGGATAAGGTTCGATACATGTCTTCGAGTGGGGCGACTTCCAGCTCGATAATGGGCCAAACGGTGAGCTTCGCGCCATTGAATTCTCTTGCACCAAAGGCTAAGGCGACATGGCGGGTCGTTGTTCGTGGCATCAGGCCCGGCGACGTACGTTTCAAAGTGACTATGCACAGCGACCAACTTGCTCGTCCTGTTGAAGAGAATGAGGACACTCATTTGTACTAGAAAATCGTGACACTACAGCAGTGTCTTTGCTATGTGCGTCTATAAGGATTGAATTCCTTATTTGGCTTGTCTATCCACTGTTTGGCTCGGCAGGGCAAAAACATCACACAGGTGGAACTTCCATGTAGCATTTTGTTGTCCGACGGATTTTCTGCAGACTACCGGCGTTGAAATGCTATTGCTCATCTGGGCTGTGTGTCAGCAAACGTAGTCAACATATCCACCGATCAATTTTGTGTGAAGTTTACCTTCCAAGCGGAGCTCTATTTATTCTATATGTTGGTTTATTGCCACTAATTCGTATCTTCTATTGCATCAATCCAGTTATTACGGTATAGTTAGTAGACGTAAAGAGAAAAGCACAGTATTTAGCTGGCAGAGTTTGCGCTTTGAGGGCAGGAACAAAACGATGGAATTCGGAGTTTCTGCTTTATAGCTGTCTCAGCCATAATTGCTGTCTTGGTGGTGTCATAACGTCTGATCCGAAGTGAAATTGTTTGCACGAACGTATCTGAGCGTTATACTTATGTGACTTGATGGATCGAGGGGGTGGTATTTTGGGCATGTTGCTGAGGGCTCTGGATAAAGAGTTCCAAGCCCCAGAAAGGATTAAATGATGGCGGAAAAAGAAACTGATTTAATTAAAATCAGGAAAATTCTCGAAATAATGAAGGATAATGACCTGGTTGAGATTGAGATAAAGCACGGCGATGAGAAGATTTTTCTCAAACGCTCCCAGCCTCAACAGCCCGGTGTTGTTGCTGTGCCGGTGCACGGACCCGTTGCTGCTGGCGCAGATGTTGGCGTGGGCGCAAACAATGTACAACTGCCTGTAAAGGAGAATTCAGTTGCGCAGCAGGAAGAGGGGTTGACAGAGATAAAATCCGCCATTGTTGGGACTTTTTATGAAAGGCCGAGTCCGGATTCAGAACCTTATGTCGAAGTCGGTTCACACATTGAGCCACAGACGGTGGTCTGCATTATCGAGGCGATGAAAGTGATGAACGAGATAAAGGCTGAGACCAGTGGAACAATCGTCGAGATTCTGGTGACCAATGGACAGGCTGTTGAATATGGTCAGGTGCTGTTCAAAGCAAGACCGGACTGATTCGTGAATAAAGTTGTCGTGGACTAAGACGCGTAATGCAAACTACCAGATACAAATTGTGGTGCCATGTTATCAAGAGTTCTCATAGCGAATCGCGGTGAAATAGCGCTTCGGATAATTCGTGCTTGTCACGAGCTTGGTATCGAAGCAGTGGCGGTTTATTCTGAGGCTGATAAGGATGCGCCTTACTTACACTTTGCTGATGAAGCGGTTTGCATAGGCCCGGCTGAAAGCGCAGGTAGCTATCTTAATATTCCTCGCATCATAAGTGCAGCCGAGATCACAGATGTCGACGCAATTCATCCGGGCTATGGATTCCTGGCTGAGAATATCAACTTCGCCCAGATATGTCAGGATTGCGGCATAGGATTCATCGGTCCTCCTGTTGAGGCGATGCGACTTCTGGGTGACAAAGTCCAAGCCCGTAAGCTGGCGCGCAAGGTGAAGGTGTCCGTAGTGCCCGGGTCGCAGGGCACTATCGAAGACGAAGCCGAGGCGCTGAATTTGGCAAATAAGATGGGCTACCCAGTGATATTGAAAGCAGCAGCGGGCGGCGGTGGACGCGGCATGCGGGTTGTACATAACGAAATCAGCCTGCGTTCAGCTTTTAGTGCGGCACGTGCAGAGGCCCAGGCTGCTTTTGGCGATGGCAGCATTTATCTGGAGAAATTCATAGTTGAACCAAGGCATGTTGAAGTACAAGTCATGGCCGATGAGGCTGGCAACGCGCTTCACTTCTTTGAGAGGGATTGCTCCATACAGAGGCGACATCAGAAGATGATTGAGGAATCGCCGTGTCCTGTGCTGGATGAGCGGGACAGAGAACATCTTGCTGATGCCGCCATCAGGCTTATAAAGGAGGCCAACTACGTCAACGCAGCGACAGTTGAGTTTCTCCTGGATAAAGACAAGAAGTTTTATTTTATTGAGGTAAATACGCGGATCCAGGTGGAACATCCTGTTACCGAGATGGTCACAGGGCATGATTTGATCAAATGGCAATTGAAAATTGCAAGCGGACATAAGATAAAGTTCCGCCAGAAGGGTATTAAGCACAACGGTGTGGCAATTGAGTGCCGTATCAATGCGGAGGACCCTGGGAATAATTTTGCTTCCTGTCCTGGTACGATAACCAGATACATTCCCCCTGGCGGTCCAGCCGTGAGGGTTGACAGTCATGTCTGTCAGGGCTGGACGGTTTCAAAGTATTACGATTCGATGATTGCCAAGGTTATTGTCCACCAAAGGACGCGGGCGGAAGCTATTGCGACAATGCGGCGGGCATTGCGTGAATTTGTCATCGAGCCTATTAAAACAACAATACCAGCCTGTTTGGATATACTCTCACATAACCTGTTTGTCAGGAACGAGGTTGATACAGGATTTGTGGAAAGAAACTTTTAATTTCGTCGCTCGTCACCCGTTGCTCGTGCCTCGTTTTTTTCTGTTATTCCCGTGAAAACGGGAATCCATAATCCTTGTCATTGCGAGGCAGTCAGGCCGAAGCAATCTCTATTACAAATCGAAAACTTGCCTCGTAATCGTCCTGAATAGTGTCGGAGGAGCGGGAATCGAAAGGCCACTACATTATTAGCGTGCAGCGTTCAGTTAATCCTGTACGCTATATTAAAATCAATGTTTCCTGCCTAAAATATCCGCAACAAAGCCGAGGAGCAAGTACATGCCAGTTTCGTTCTAAGCAGTTGTTGTCTGTCAAGGAACCTCTTTATAAAGCAGCACAAATTGTTTGTCTGTTGACTTCCATCTCTCAGGGAATTTTACAATTTCGGAGCCTTCGAGCGCAACATCAAGGACACTTGCCTCTACAGAGTACCCGCTATGTCCGTCTCTTTTCTTCATCACCACATCTGCGGTTAAGCCGAGACCGCTAAGGTGTTCAAGTCTGAAAGAAAGGCGATTTCTCATTACTTTTACATTCTCTATTGTACCTTCGAGTGTACTGAAATGTCGAGCACGTGAGCCAACTTCTTTGTTGTCACGTGATGGGACGATATCAACGTGAGTCCAAAAAACATGAAAATTATCCTCGACTTTCCATGTTTCCAACCAAACAACCATCATCTTTGGAGACAATTCTCCTTCTCTAAACACTTCTAGCTTAAAATCTGTAAGTATTGGTGACTTTATGTCAGATTCTTCATTCTTGGCAATTACAAAAACGGAAGAAATCATTAAACACGGCAAAGCAATGGAGGTAATTAGTATACATTTTCTCATTTTCCTGCCCTTTCAAGAATCAGTGATTTGAGTGATCCAAGTGTACGCCTTTTTAGGAAGCAAATCAAAGAGAAACAGAGTAATTTACGACTCACAGAGTTCACTATTTGTCAAACGGGGCTGTAGGTTCTATAATGGCTCTATACGTTATATGGGAAAGTATTACTGAAAAGTGAATGAATCGGGACGACTGGTTTGCTACCGGTCAAGCGGTTTCAGGAAAGAACTAAGAAATGGTTGATTAAATGGTATGGACTATGAAAAAGTTTTTTCATATTTTAGGGTGGGTGCTGTCAGTCTATGGAATAGTGGGATACGTTGCCTGGACACTGATAAAGGGACACGAGAGGTCAATTTTGTCCTACGGAGGTTTTTTTGGCACTTTTCTTATGTTGTGGGTGAACCCATTTTTCTGGATAGGTTTGATTATTCTCAGCCGGACTGACAAGAGACGAAATACGGATGGTAAGCCAGTGTGGCAAAAGTTGTTTGCTATATATATTATAACAAGTTTTGCCGCAATTGCAGTGGCCATTGTGCTTGCAATCCTTACCAAAGGGTAGATATTGACCAGACAATGGAGCTTTAGACTAGAATACTGTAAAATTGTTGTATTAAAATTGTAATTGGGACGGCTGGTTAGCTACTGGTCAAGCGGTTTGAGTAGTTGTAAGATTTTATCCATCTGTCTAACGTGCCCTTGCTCAAACCGAAACAAAGACCCAAAGAAAGACAGATGAAAAATGGAAGAAAAAGAGCATAAAAACTTTCTACGGCAAATAGCTAATGAAGTTGACAAGCTGATACAAAACGCTGCTTTCAAAAAGATTTTTGGAAGTCAAATAAAGGCAGGTTTCAGAGTACATGAACAGGATAAAGACCTGTTTGGACACCACTTTATCTCCTTAATTGAAGGTGCCGTTTCTGAACCACCGCTGCTCTCTGATGATGAAAAATCGATGCTCGAATATTTTTCATTAGCGGTCATCCATGATTGGGACCTGATTGACTCGAACAATCCCACAGCTCGTCTCATTTGCTTCGAGAATCCAGCTAACAAATATAGCGAACTGAATGAAATTGCACATGGGTCCTGGGAACTACTACGCGACTTTTCCCATGTTCAAGAATACCAAATGGGAGATCAAATTCGGTCAAATATTACACGCGCCTTAGAGCATGTGAAAGTTGACCTTGCCGAAAAACATTCAAGGCATGAAAAGCCAGCAGAAACAGAGGAAAAGGCTACTCTTGCTAAATCCGAAAGGGAAAGCTGGCTGTGGAAGTTATATGAAAAGACCTTAAAGGTTATATTCGATGCAGTTCTGGAAAGAATGTGGCCGAAGTGAAAAGCGTTTTGTTCGTTGTTGACGAAAGGGGGATAGATTGCTTCGCTGCGCTCGCAATGACACGTAAGAATAGATCCTTCGGCTTCGCTCAGGATGACAGCGTGATAGATTCCTCGACGGAGTTTACCCTGAGCATAGCCGAATGGGCTCGGAATGATGGGGAATGGATTCCCGCCGGAGTTTACCCCGTATTACGTTACGGGGCGGGAATGACAGGCGGAGAACTCATTTTTCCAGTGTAATTAAATCTTCGTAGGTTTCACGTTTTCGGATGACGGAAAATTTGTCGCCATCGACAAGGATTTCAGGGGCTTGATCCTGGGCGTTGTAAATAATGAAATGGTGGGGCACTCGTCTCGGCGAAGGCCAAGCCGGAGCTGGAAGCCCTGCTTCGCAGAGTAGTATTTGACAAGATATAGCTTTATTAGGATAATATTCTTTCATCTGGGATATCGTGTGTTTGTAAGGTATTTATGCCAATAGACCAAATACTGGTTAGTGAAATCGTCAAACGCATTTTGGGCATAGCTGAGCCGCAGCGAATAATTCTGTTTGGTTCCGCAGCAACGGAAGATATGTCCAAAGACAGCGATATTGACCTGCTGATTCTTGAATCTGCACCGGCCGATACACGCAAAGAAAGCATTCGTATCCGACAGGCGGTGCGCGGGCTGGGCTATCCTTTCGATATTATCGTTATGGCTACCGAACGGTTCGAGGAGAGTAAAAATGTTGTTGGTGGTATTGCTTATCCAGCCAACAAGTATGGCAAGATAATATATGAGGCCGCCTGATAAAATAAGAGATGAATTTGTACGTCAATGGTTGTTGAGAGCGGAAGAAGATTTTAACGCCGCCAAGTCTCTTCTTGCTTGTGGGGAATCTTTTCTGTCCACAGTTTGTTTTCATTCACAACAGGCTGCAGAAAAATATCTAAAGGCATTTTTAACCTATCATCAGGCCGAGTTTCCAAAAACGCACGACATTGATGAACTTCTTGATCTGATTGCCACGACAGACAGCAAACTGTCCGAATCATTGCGCGATGTCATTGTGCTTACACATTATGGTGTAGATGTCCGCTATCCAGGTGATTTTCCTAATGTGACCAGCAGTGATGCTCAACAAGCGATCCAAATGGCCGAAAAAGTTCGCAGGTTCGTTTTAGAGTTGCTATAGCGCACAAGCAACCCCTGATTCCACTGCTTCAGCATGAACAGGTTTCGCAGTGACAAGCGAGCGGTTATTTCTCCAGGGCCATCAGGTCCTCGTAGGTTTCGCGTTTTCGGATGACGGAGAATTTGTTGCCATCGACAAGAACTTCGGCGGCTCGGCAGCGAGCGTTGTAATTGCTGCTCATCGTAAAGCCATAAGCACCGGCGGTGAAAATAGCGATAAGGTCACCTCGCTGAACAGGAGGGATGGCTCTATCCTTTGCAAAGAAATCCGCACTCTCACAAATAGGGCCGACTATATCAACGACATTGGTGCCAGCCAATTGCAAATCTTTGTCCCGTTGTTGGGGAACTAAATTTTCATCCACTTTCACCGGCCAGATGAAATGGAACGCACCATAGAGCGGCGGACGAATCAAATCGTTCATCCCGGCATCGACTATAACAAACTTTTTCTCGCCACTGCATTTTAGATATAAGACCCTCGTCAATAAGATCGCTGCATTGGCTGCGATGCTCGCTCCGGGTTCAAGAATAAGTTTTAGATTCTTGCCTTTTAATAATGGCAGAATGGCTGCGGCATAATCAGCAGCCGTCGGTGCTGTGCCGGTTACATAATCGGCGCCGTATCCACCGCCGATATCCAGCGCTTCAATAGTGAAACCATCTGCCCGTAGCCGGTCAATCAAGATGAGCATTTTTTCTACGGCCTCGACGTAAGGCTCAACTGTATGCCCTGCTGAGCCCAGATGGATGTGAATAGCGCAGAGTTTGACTGAGGATTCTTTGCCATATTGGGCAAAGACCTTTTGGGCCTGTTCGATGTCCACGCCAAACTTAGTTTCTTTTTTGCCGGTGGTTGTATAAGTATGTGTCTGCGGATCAACGTCAGGATTGACTCGGAGGGCAGCTTTTGGCTTTTTGTTATTGGCCGGGGTGTTTTCTTTTACCAGGCAGATTAGATTTTCAAGTTCAGCTTCTGATTCGATGTTGAAATAAGCAATGTTTGCTCGCAGGGCTTCGACGATTTCAGTATCGGTTTTACCGACACCGGCGAAGACGATTTTTGATGGATCGCCGCCGGCCTGAATCGCGCGATATAGTTCACCGCCACTGACAATGTCAAATCCGCTGCCTGCCTCGGCAAGGAATTTCAGGATGTTGATATTGCCGCAGGCTTTGACAGAATAGCAGATGGTTGTATCAATTTCGCGATAGGCTTGTTGAACCTTTGCCAGGTGGTCAATGAAAGTGGCTTTGCTGTAGATGTAAGCTGGCGTGCCCACATCGGCAGCAATCTTCTCAATATCCACGTTTTCGGCGAAAAGTCTGCCATTTTTATAGCTGAAGGAGTCCATATTGTTATTTTCCTCATTATCGACCATAAAAATCTGCCTGGGCTGGCTTTATAAGCAAATGCCAGCATCGAAAGAAAGTATAGAATAAAGATGATTAAATGCAATATGTAGATCGGTGATATGTAATCTTATCTATACCGGGAGCAAGGAGCACTGCTGGAAGGTTCGAATAGTACAGACAAAAAATGGGAGGTTCTATCGTTTGAAAGAGCCTCCCATTTTTACTTTGCTTGCCTCAATATTAGGTTTTGGTCTCGATGCTTCATCTTTTTGAGACAAGCAAACTACAAACTAAGCTATCACTCTATTTCTTCTTCTTTTTTGCTTTCTTCTTCTTAGTTTTTTTCTTTGCTGTTTTCTTCTTGGTTACTTTTTTCTTTTTCTTAGCTTTTTTCTTTGCCATTATTGTCTCCTTTCAGTTGACTAATTCCTTTTTGTATTTACGGTCATTTGACAATAACATCATAATACTAATTCAATATTGAAAATCTTGTCAATTAAATTATGAAAAAAGTTAATAAATATATTATATTCTTTATCGTCAAAAAGTTTGCAATTACTTCATAAAATTTTTTGTCATTGTTGCACATTAACTTTTGTATTGTTTATGATATGGTCTGATCAAATGAAAGATTTGTATTGAAATGATTTAGTCTGTGTAGTTGGAGATATAGATAGTTTATCATATTTATTAGGCGAAATGTGCTTTATAATTCAATAGATATTATCGATTCTGATTGTTACATGAGAAGTTTTGTCTTCGGTTCTCGTTGTTTGTTATAAGCTGTTATGAAAAATTGTCTGTGAAGAAAGTCTTACTTGCACCTGGTACTTTTTAATCGTAAAGTAGGTTAACCTTACGTGAGAAATTTTACCTCGCGGATATAATATTTTAACCAACAACACACAATTTACCTGTTAATTATTTTATGTCGGAGCGAAAGATAGCTTTGTTTGGTGGCACATTTGACCCAATTCATCTCGGTCATACCCGTGTTGCGAATGAGGCAGCAGAAAACATCAGTATCGAGAAAGTTATCTTCGTTCCCGCTAAGCGTTCGCCACTGAAAAGTGTTTGCCCGCGCGCAGGTGACAGCGATAGGATGGCGATGATAGCTCTTGCAATTGCTGGGCAGAAGAAATTCGAGGTGAGCGATTATGAACTGAATAAGTCTGCGCCCAGCTACACCCTGGAGACGGTACGACGATTCAAAACCGACTATGGCGGCAACGCTTTAATCTATTGGCTCATAGGAGCTGATAGCGTTGAGGATTTGCCGTACTGGTACAGGATCGTTGATCTAATCGACGAGTGCAGTATTTCTACAATGTATAGAGCGGGTTGTGCGCCGCCGGATTTTAGTCGATTTGAGTCTCTGTGGGGTTCTGAGAGGGTTGCAAAGCTCCAAGGGAACGTTATAGAAACGTCCCTGATTGACGTAAGTAGCACAGAGTTGCGAAACAGAATAGCAGCCGGTCTCGATGTGGCGAATATGCTGCACCCGGCTGTAGCAGAGTACATACAAAAGCACGAGCTGTATAGATCGTGAGATTAAGATCGCTGGCTGCATGATCATCGTTTGCTGGTGCATGAGGTTTGTCTGGCTGAGTTGAGCAACCAGTCATACCAGGTTGTCATGCTTTCGCCGGTTTTAGCTGATATCGGGAAGATTTCAATGGCTTTGTTCAATTTGCGGGCATCGGTCTTGACTCGCTCAATATCGAAATCCACTTGTCCTTTTGTCTGCAACAAATCGATTTTATTAATAAGCAACACCTTTGACTTCGCGAAGATGACAGGATACTTTGCGGGTTTATCGTCGCCCTCAGCTACGGAAAGAACGACAATCTTGCCGTTTTCACCAAGCTCAAAAGCAGATGGGCAAACAAGATTACCCACGTTCTCGATGAAAATCAGGTCCAGACCATCGACAGGTAGATTTTCCAGGGCGCTAGCGACCTGGGCAGCCGAGAGATGACATGCGCCCTCGGTGTTTATCTGTACAACGGGTGCTTCGGTTGCCCGTATTCTCTGAGCATCAAAGTCAGTTTGAATATCCCCCTCGATTACGCCGATGTTGATCTTACCTTTTAGTTCATTTATTGTCCGGGTGAGAATTGTTGTTTTGCCGGATCCTGGAGATGAAATCATATTCAGGCACAGTACCTTTCGTTCGGCTAAGAGCTTGCTATTATTAAGAGCATATTGTTCATTTGCGCTGAGAATTTTTTTACCAACATTGATTTTTTGCATAGCCTATTCCTCTTGAAATTCGATTTCTTCGAGCATTAGTGGTGCATCCGGCAGTAGCTCAAAGTTATCACCGCCGCAGTTCGGACATGCTGGCTGGGAAAACTCGATGTCGAAGTCAAGATCGCAATTTTTACAACGTGCCTGGATGGGCTTATGTTCGATTTGGAGCTCCACTGATTCACATGTTGTGCCTTTGGCAATAGCCTGGAAAGCGAAACAAAGTGCCTCATCGTTGATGGCATATAGCTGTCCACAAGAGATTTTTGCAGAGATCGGCTTGGCATTTTGTTTTGTTGCTTCTTCCGAGATTTTCTCTAAGAGATTCTGAGCTACCATCATCTCGTGCATTAGCATATCCTCGGCAGTTCTCGTCCGTATGGCATTTGCACGATTCTTTTTCCGCCGATTTTGGTTATAAGCTCCACCAGAGGCACATCCTGGGTTTGAACAATTTCGCCGATGAGACTTGCATTCTTGCCCAGCGGATGGTTCCTGCAAATACTCAAACACTCGCTGACGGCATCGGGCGATACGACCGCAACGAACTTGCCTTCGTTTGCGATATTAAGTACATCGAAACCAAGCATATCGGCTGCCGCCTGTACGGCGGGATTAATTGGGACATCTTTTTCACGGATTTTGATACTCAAACTACTTTGTCTTGCGATTTCATTTAGCGTTGCAGCTAACCCGCCGCGAGTAGGGTCGCGCATAAACTTGATGCCGGGTACATTTTCTAAGAGCTGACAGGTCAAGTCAGCCAGGCCCGCACAGTCGCTTTTAAGTGGACTTGGCCATCCCTTACGGGACTGCGACTGGAATTTTATGTCTTCTCGCTGAGAGATGATGGTCATTCCATGGTCGCCAATCGTGCCATTGATGATTATTTTATCGCCGAGTTTAATCTTGTCGAAACCTAAATCCACTCCAGGTAATCTGACTCCGATGCCTGTGGTGTTTATGAATAATTTGTCGGCTGATCCGGCCTCTACTGTTTTTGTGTCGCCGGTAACAACTGAAACGTTGTTTTCGCGGGCAGAGATTTGGATGCTGTCTAAGATGCGATCGAGTAAATCAAATTCAAAGCCTTCTTCGATTATCAAAGACAAGGCTAAGGCGATGGGTTTGGCACCTGCGACGGCGAGGTCGTTTACCGTACCGCAGACGGCCAGTTTTCCGATGTCTCCACCATTGAAGAATAATGGCTTGACTACATAGCTGTCGGTGGTAAAGCAAATCGACTTCGTAGTCAAATCCAGTTTTGCTGAGTCGCCCAGTTCGGCAAGCGCGTCATTTTTGAATTTAGGCAGAATGTGCCTGCGAATTAGCTCATCAGTTAGTTGACCACCACCTCCATGGGCGAGTAAGATTTTATCATTTTTGGCAGTTGTCATTTCAATTTGCCATATTTGAACCAGGCAGAACAGATTCCTTCTGAGCTTACCATGCAAGGGCCAACAGGTGTTTGTGGTGTGCACGCTTTTTCGAAAAGGGCACATTCAGGTGGCTCTATCAAGCCACATAATACTTCGCCGCAGCGGCAGCCAGCCATTTCTTCACCCGGAACCTCGGTTATGTCGAATCGCTCAAAAGCATCGAACTGACTGTAGCTATCTTTTAAACTTAGTGAACTCTTCTCGATCTTTTTAAGGCCGCGCCAATAGCCATCGGCCGGCTCGAAACACTCGGCAATGATTTCTTGTGCAGCGATGTTGCCTTGCTTGGTTACTACTGCGGCGTAGATTGATTTCAGTTCGGCTTTGCCAGCGGCAAGCTGCTCACAAATCTCAGCGATCCCTTCGATTATTTGCACGGGTTCGAAGCCAGCTACCACACAAGGCCTGTCGAAATCTTCAACAATCTCAGCAAAAGCGCCGTAACCGATAATTACGCTTACATGGCCAGGACACAAAAAGCCGTCGATATTGTTGTTCTTACCTTGAAGCAAGGCTCGTATTGCGGGCACAACGAGTTTGTGGCCGCTCAATACATAGAAGTTGTCAATATCTTGCTCGGCCGCTTCTTTAACCACCACTGCGGTTGCAGGAGCGGTTGTTTCAAAGCCCACAGCGATAAAGACAACGGTTTTATTTGGGTTGTCTTTTGCCAATTGCAGGGCGTCGTCACTGCTGAGAACAACTTTTACGTTGCCTTTCGTTTGCTTAGTTTCCAGAGAGCCTTTTCGGCCAGGAACACGAACCATATCACCATAGGTGGCTATCAGTACATTGTCTTGCTCGGCGAGTTGCAGGACTGTGTCAATATAACCTTGATCGGTGACACAGACAGGACATCCTGGGCCGGAGAGCAGCTTAAGGTTTGCTGGCAGCATAGCTCTTATGCCGTTGCGGAAGATTGCAACGGTGTGCGTGCCACAGACCTCCATTATGTTGACCTGGCAGCCAATTTCTTTGCAGGCGCTATCGATTATTTCTTGTGCTTTGCGTATTCTATTGAGCATTTGTATCGTAGATGAGTTTATGAGTAAATGCGTAGATGAGTTAAAGAGGTTAATGTATTGTCAGATTTTCTCTGCTGCTCATCTACTTACCCACGCATTGACTCATCTACCCTGAGACTTTGTTCGGGGTTTCAAGAAATTCGTTTATTTCAGCGATAAGCTGCCAGGTCTTTTTGGCTTCTTCTTCGTCAACGGACGAGATTGCAAAACCCGCGTGGACAAGAACAAGATCGCCGAGCTTGGCCTGTGGCAGAAGCGTAGTTTTGGCCTTGAAACGATTGCCCATGGCATCAACAACCGCCTTATCATCTTGTAGTTCGACTATTCTTGCAGGTATTGCTAAACACATAATTCATCCTTCGTAGCAGTGCTACTGCGGAGAACGGATTCGTTTCTCGTGACCCGTTTCTCGTGACAAATAACTGGCTACTCATTAAGGATTAAATTACCGATTCTGCAGACATTCTATTGTTTGATACGTTTTGGGTCAATCTTTGGTTTGAAGATGGATTTGATCCATCTCTGATAGCTATGATTGAAGTTGTGTGAATTATGGATGTACTAGGGGAATTTAGTGAGATAAGTCCGTCTTTGTTCGTCTATGTGGTCTATGAGAGCTAAATTAATAGCATGGGCAGTAAACATGCCCATCCTACAGGACTGCAGAGTGTTAAACTTTATCAAAAAAGTCAATTTCATCATTCTCGAATCCAGCCGATCGAGCTATGATTTTCTCAAGGCCCCAATTTGGATCAATGCACGGTGCTCGCAGATCACCATTTTGCTTTTGTTTCTCATCAATTAAAATTGGCTCTGTCATTCCGGACCCATTCGGCTGCGCTCAAGGCAGGCTTTGATTCGGAAACCAGACATCGTGTTTTTCCTGGATTCCCGCTTCCGCGGGAATGACAGTTTGGAATGGAAGTGCGAAAGGATACGAGCGGTTGGTCACCCGTGCTTTGCCCCGCCTTCGGCGTGCAAGCTTTGGCTACGCAGGGCAGGCGAGACACGCTGCTATAGCTGCCTGGCCAATGGATAGGCCGCCGTCGTTGGCGGGAACCTCGCGATTATATAATACTTCAAAGCCTTGTTCTCTTAATAGCTTAATAAGTCGGTTCGTCAGGTATCGATTGCAAAATACGCCGCCACTTAATGCAACGATGTTCAGGCTAGTCTCGTCTCTGGCAATTTGAGCCATGCGCAAAAGGCCGGCAGCAATGGTGTTGTGGAACTTTGCGGAAATGATGCCGGCAGGGGTGTCTTTTTGAGCCTCGGCGAGGAGTTGTTTTATCATAATACGAAGGTTGAGTTGAATAGGTTCGTCGGTATTCCGAGTTAGTTCAAAATCGTAGTGATCTTCTACGTGCTCGTCAGCAATTGCTTCCAAAGCCATCGGCAGTTGTGCATCGAAATGGTTGTAGCTGCCCAGGCCAAGGATAGCAGCGACGGCATCGAAAACACGGCCGAGGCTTGAGGTTTGTACGGTATTGATGTGTTTTTCAATTTGCTCGAGGATGAGTTTTGATCCTTCGACTAAGCTCAGGACAGGATTTTGAGTGTTGTCATTCCCGCGCAAGCGGGAATCAACTTTCTTTTTGCGTTCTGGATTCCTGCTTTTGCAGGAATGACAGTCTGTTTCGATTCGATCGAGCAGCCATTTGAATTTCTGCAGGTCAAATTCGCCTGCGTATGCTTTCTTCAGAAGTGCTAACAGTGGCCTTATAGCTTGCTTGCTTGCCTTATCGGCACCGGGCAGGTCGTAGTAGGCGAGGTGGCCGAATCGCTCGAATTTATCGAGCGTCGCAATCATACACTCACAGCCCCAGATTGCACCATCGGTACCGTAGCCGGTGCCGTCGCATTCGATGCCGATGACCGGCCCTTCAAGGCCGTGTTCAGCGAGGACTGACGCGATATGGGCCCAGTGATGTTGAACCTGGATAACCTTCACATCCGGCAATGAAGCAGCGTATTGGGTAGAAAGATAGGCTGGATGAAGGTCACAGACCACGACCTTTGGCTCGACTTCAAACAATTGCCGTAAGTGCTCAATCGAATCGATATAGTGATGGTAGACTTCTGCATCCTCAAGATCGCCAATATGTTCGCTGCAGATAATCTGATTCTGTTTTACAAAACAGAAGGTGTTCTTCATATCCGAGCCGGCGGCAAATATATCCTTTGTGCAATTTGTATCGTGATGCGTACTGCGTATTGAGTATTGCGTATTTTGTTTTTCATCTTCCGACGCATCACGCATCACGCACAACGCACGACGAATAAATATTGGTGTTGGCACATACCCTCTGGCTCTTCGCAGAGGAACGGGTTGGTCATCTATGAAATGCACAACGGAATCGTCAACCTGGCGGTAAATTTCCCTATCGTGCATAAGGAAGGCATCGGCAATGTTGCCGAGGCGCTGCAGGGCTTTTTCGTTTTTGCAGATAAGAGGTTCCTCGGAGATGTTGCCGCTGGTCATTACCAATACATCCAGGCCTTGCGCAAAAAGCAGGTGATGCAGAGGTGCGTAACAGAGCATAAAACCAAGCGTATTGACGCCCTCGGCGACAGATGGGGCCATGCCGGAGCTTTCCTTCTTATGCAGCAGGACAATCGGGCTTTGTGGACTCCTCAACAGCTCTTCAGCTTGTTTGCTCACGATGGCATATTTTTTTATTTTTTCTATCGAAGCAGCCATCGTGGCGAAGGGTTTGTGGTCACGTCTTTTTCGTTGACGTAATCGCGAGACTGCTTTGTTGTTGAGCGCATCGACTGCCAGATGGAATCCACCAATACCTTTTATGGCGACGATTTTGCCACCCTGCAGCAATCGGATTGCCTCTTTAATAGTGTCAAAAGTTTTTGTTTTTATAGTTTTGCCGGTGTTATCTGTAAGCCAGATTTTCGGGCCACATGCAGGGCAAGCAACAGGCTGTGCGTGAAAACGCCGGTCGGTTGCATCTGTGTATTGAGCAGTGCATTTGTCGCACATTGTAAAAACCGACATCGTGGTGTTGGGCCTATCGTAGGGAATGGTCTTGACTATCGAGTATCTTGGGCCGCAATTAGTACAGTTTATAAATGGGTAATGATAACGAAAATCATTAGGGTCGTTTAACTCATACAAGCAGTCATGGCAGGTTGCAATATCAGCGGTTACCTGGGAAAGAGCTGTGCCTTGGGTGTCACTTTGTTCAATGGTGAATTCACTTTCACTATTTATTAGGGGAACATCCGAAGCCTTGCAGGACTTTATCTGTGCCAGAGGAGGTTTGTCGGTTGACTGAAGACGGCTCAGAAATTCATCTATTTTTTGCTTCTCGCCCTGTATTTCGATTGTCACACCTTTTGTGTCGTTGCAGACGCTGCCGGTCAGAGCCAAACTTGAGGCGAGTCGATAAACAGCGGGCCTGAAGCCGACGCCTTGGACACGACCGGTTATGAGGATTTTCTGTCTCTTGGCCAAATTTTTCCTCCGAAGATTCCTACATATCCTATATTGCGACGGACAAAAACTATTATAGCCAAGAGTAGCTATCTGAGCAATTGTAGTTGTTTGTGCGAAATGTTATGGGGAGGGGATTGTATTTATATTAACAACTTTCTTGAAAAGAGATTTAAACACGTCCTTTTCAACTGGTGCGTTCTGTGAGGCTATTGTCAAGAATGTTGTCGTGACCGGGCGAACGTCTTAGAACCTGTAAAAGAGGCTCAAGGATATTACAGGATAGAGCTTATAGTCCTTTACGTCCTCTTCAAACTGTGCCCGTTCTCTCTGTAGCTCGGTTAAAAAGATATCGTTGTCGGATAGAGGGCCGCTTGCGGAAAGAGCCACCTTGGGCGAACCGATAAAGGCAACACCAAAATCAGTTATGATTCCCCATCGTCCCTCGTTGTCAAACGCGCTTCCCCAGCCAATGCCGATGTAGGGCGCGATATCGTTAAAAGTCATTTGGCCGGTCAGGCTCGTAATATCGTCGGTGGTATAGGTTACGTCGCCTATTGTCAGGCTTGTTGCAGACTTCGCCGTCAGGTCCACATTCGAGTCATTTAATATCACGCCGGCAGTGATGCGAAACGACCCCCCGAAGACGTGCCAGTCAAATAAAGCCGAGCACGATAATAAGTCCAAGCCAAAGTCGTATTCGATATCACTTTCTGTACCGTCAAGATCTAGGTTGAAGGCATTAGCGCCGAGCCGAGCATTGATACCGGGCGTTATCTGCAGGTGAGCTTCACCGCCGAGACCCAAGGTGCTACACTTGGCGGAGATGGCCAGCGGCAAATCTGCAAGGATTGGGCTGGAGAAAATCAGCGTTGACGCAATCATTATCGCCGTGGTTTTTACTATTGTTTTCATAGTGTCTTTTTCCTTTCTTTTGTATTTATTTATGTCGCACGAACACCTGTGAGTAGCGGTCATTACCAATTGAGAAGCTTGTCATCACATTTAATCTACAAATAGATGGCCATGATTCACCCCTGCAATTTATCGGCCAAATTGGACGTAGCTCTAAAGAGGATAATTGGGTTTAAGGATTATTGCAGTTTTTATTGGTATTCTCGGACGTAGGAAGCCACAAAGTGCTCCCTTAGGTCCGTTGCATGGCAAAAATCATTTGCATCTGTTGGCAGGCCTTGCTAAGATATTGGCATACGGGGCCATAGCTCAGTTGGGAGAGCGCTTGCATGGCATGCAAGAGGTCGTGGGTTCGAATCCCATTGGCTCCATTTCATGTCCAACTGTTCCCCGGATCTTGTGATGAATCTCCTGGTTGTGGCCTAAAAGAATCCTGCCGGAATGTGTCAACGTGAGTTGCCCGCGATTTGCTTTATTAAGAAATCACCATAGTAGGGAGGGTATTATGAAATTTTCAAAAAGCATTCGGATTGTCAGAACTACTAACATTTAATTGCGTAAAGTGCAAAAGGATAGTTGATTTTCATAGCAAGAAGTTTGACAATATCCGTGTTTCAAAGGAGATTGGAGGTAAATATATCATCATTAGGAAAACCATCTATTTCGAAGGAATATGCAATGTATGTAAAAATAGTGTGTTGTGACAGCAGTAAATATTTTAAGGCAAGACTGAGTGTTTAAGTAAAGGAGGTAATGTATGAGTGTTAAAGGTACGCAAACCGAGAAGAATTTGCTTGCTGCCTTTGCTGGTGAATCACAGGCGAGAAATCGCTACACGTATTTTGCAAGCCAGGCAAGAAAAGAAGGCTACGAACAAATAGCAGCAATATTTGAGGAGACTGCTAATCAGGAAAAAGAACATGCTAAGAGGGAGTTCAAATTTCTCGAAGGCGGGGATGTTGAAATCACCGCAGCATATCCAGCAGGTGTCATCGACAACACACTTGAGAACCTAAAGGCAGCGGCTGCGGGAGAACATTACGAAAATACCGAGATGTATCCGCAATTTGCAGAAGTGGCGGATAAAGAAGGCTTTGCCGAGATAGCGGCGGTATTTAGAAAAATTGCTGTTGCTGAGAAGAGGCACGAGCAAAGATACCTCGCTTTGGTCAAGAACATTGACGAAGGTCTTGTTTTCAAACGTAGCAAGCCTGTGAGGTGGGTATGCAGAAATTGTGGATACGTACATGAGGGAACTGAACCGCCGAAGGTCTGTCCTTCGTGTGATCATCCGCAGGCCTATTTTGAAATCGAAGCGGTTAATTACTGAAACAAAGTGGTGACTTAGCCATGAAGGAGCGAAAAGGTATTGTGACAATGAAGGGTAAGCCAGTCACTCTGATCGGGCCTGAGCTAAAGGTTGGCCAGGCTGTGCCCGATTGCGAGCTTGTGGACAATGATCTTTCGCCGGTTAAGCTCTCATCATTTCGCGGCAAGGTCTGCGTTATCGCTTCAGTTCCGTCGCTGGATACATCGGTTTGTGATAAAGAGACACGCAGATTCAATGAAGAAGCACAGCGGCTTGGTGATGATGTAGTGGTCCTTACGATAAGCATGGATTTGCCGTTTGCACAAAAACGATGGTGCGGAGCAGCGGGCGTCAAGAATGTACAGACGCTTTCTGATTACCGGCAGGCGTCGTTTGGAAGGGCTTACGGCGTGTTGGTCGAGCAGTTGCACCTTTTGGCTCGGGCCGTGTTTGTTGTGGACAAAGAAGGTGTCATACGATACATCCAAATCGTCAAAGAAGTCGCTAATGAGCCGGATTATGAAGCTATATTGAAAGCGGTAAAAGAGTTGTTGTAACAGCAAAGTCTTCTGTGTTTGGAAAAATCGTTTTTGAAATATAGACAGTTGGACTGACAGAGGTTTAGTGTGATGAGGCAATTGAAGCCAAATATTTACGAAGTTGGGGCAATCGACTGGGATAGAAGACTATTTGATGAGATAATCCCGCTACCTGATGGAACGAGCTACAATGCGTATTTAATAAAAGGTAGTGAGAGAACAGCTTTGCTTGATACGGTTGACCCGACCAAAAGCGAAGTGCTGATTAGTAACCTTGTCTCAGCCGGCGTCGATAAGTTGGATTATATTGTATCTCATCATGCTGAGCAGGACCACTCTGGTGCTATACCTGATATACTGACACTATATCCCGATACAAAGATTGTCACGAACCCCAAGTGCAAGGCTATGCTCATTGATTTGTTGAATGTCGAAGATGGTAATTTCATTACTGTTGAAGATGGTCAGATGCTATCTCTGGGCGATAAAACACTGCAATTCATTTACATTCCTTGGGTTCATTGGCCCGAAACTCTCGGCACTTACCTGCAGGAGGACAGAATATTCTTTCCGTGTGATTTCTTTGGCTCACACCTTGCCACGAGCAGCCTTTTTGTGGATGATGAGCCGCGTGTTTACGAAGCTGCCAAGAGATATTATGCTGAGATAATGATGCCTTTTCGGATGCCGATTCAAAAGAATCTGGAAAAAATAAGGGACCTGCAGATAGGCATGATTGCTCCGAGTCACGGGCCAATTTATGATAAGCCCGAATTTATTATTAATGCTTACAGGGACTGGGTCAGTGATGCAGTCAAAAATGAAGTTGTGCTGGCGTATGTTTCTATGCACGACAGCACAAGGGAAATGGTTGAGCATTTTGTTGACTCGCTAATAGAAAGAGGCATTTCAGTCAGGCAATTTAATCTTACAGTCACCGATATCGGCCAGTTAGCTATGGCACTCGTCGATGCGGCAACGCTTGTTTTGGGTTCGCCAACGGTTTTAACGGGGGCGCATCCTAATGTAGCGTATGCAGCGATTTTGGCAAACGCGCTTCGGCCGAAAACAAAATTTGCATCCATCATTGGCTCCTACGGATGGGGTGGCAGAATGGTTGAACAGCTTACAGGTTTGGTACCTAATCTCAAGGTTGAAATTATTGAGCCAGTGGTAGCAAAAGGTTATCCAAGGGATGAGGACTTTGTGGCTTTGGATCAGTTAGCCGATCAAATCCTTACAAAACACAGGGGACTGAAGATTATTGATTGGAAAAGGGCTTTTTGAAGGTTAGGTATATATAATAGAAATTTCAGCGTAAGGAAAGGAGTAGGAACATGGCTAAGGAATTGGAAGTATACAAGTGTTCGATTTGTGGCAACATTGTCGAAGTTCTTCATGGTGGTGCCGGTGAGCTGGTTTGCTGCGGCCAACCCATGGAGAATCTGGTCGCAAAGACCGCTGACGAGGGCAAGGAAAAGCACGTACCTGTCATCGAAAAAGTCAATGGTGGTATCAAAGTGAAGATCGGCAGTGTCCCGCATCCGATGGAGGAAAAACATCACATCGAGTGGATCGAGGTCATCGCCGATGGCAAGGCGTATCGGCAGTTTTTAAGCGCAAGTGATGCTCCAGAAGCTATATTTAACATCGAGGCGGATTCAATAACTGCCAGGGAGCACTGTAATATCCACGGACTGTGGGAGGTAAAATAGAGATGATCAGCAAGAAGATGGAAACTGCTTTGTACGAGCAAATCAATGCTGAGCTTTACTCTGCCTATTTATACCTTTCTATGATGGCTTATTTTGAATCTGAGAATTTGCCCGGCGTGTATTTAGACCGCTGGCGACAGTAAGGAGAATGAGAATGGGTATGCCTTTCAACGCAGATGAAATCTTTGAGATGGCTGAGCAAATCGAAAGAAATGGGGCAGAGTTCTATCGTGCTGCTGCTGGCAAGTTCTCAGCACTTAAACAGACGCTACTTGATTTGGCAGCGATGGAAGATGAACACCTCGAGACTTTCAAGGCTATGCGGGCTGAGCTTTCGACAGCCGAACAGCAACCGCTCGTTTTTGATCCTGACGGCGAAGCGCAGATGTATCTACGCGTTATGGCGGATGGTCATGTTTTTATTGTACACGATGATCCAGCCGAATTACTGGCAGACAAAGACAAAGCAGAAGATGTACTGAGTCTGGCTATCGGGATGGAAAAGGATTCCATCGCTTTCTATGTTGGCTTGAAAGAGGGTGTATCTCGCAAAGCAGGCAAAGACAAGGTTGAGACTATCATTAGGGAAGAGATGAGCCATATCACCATCTTGAACAAGAGGCTTGCTGCTTTGAATTAGTCTGCTGTCATAGGCGCAGTACTCACAATGGCCTCGCTAATCTTATTTGGTATCTTGGCACACACAAGAGTGTACCACTATATATGGGGACACAGAGTGGAACCGATGCTTTGGTATGAGGGACCGGCCTGATTAGGAACGGCTACAACCTATATCGAGGTAGAATCGATAACTACTACAGCAGAAGGAGCAAAACACATGAAGAAATATAGGTGTCTGGTTTGTGGATATATTTATGACCCGGCGGTGGGCGATCCGGAAAATGGCGTCAAGCCTGGCACAGCTTTTGAGGACTTACCCGACGACTGGGTCTGCCCGGAATGTGGCGCCGGCAAGGATCAGTTTGAGCCGGTTGAAGAGTAAATACTGTTTATGCGATGATAATAGGTCTTCCCAGGTAGCTTTAGAAGTTTAACTGAGCTTGTAAGGTGGTTGTGGCTTTGTGCTGGCCGGAATTTGTTTAGTGATTAAGTTACGTTTTTAAGATTCTGTAAGATATGGCCTATACGAAGGAAATCACGCCATCTGTAGCTGCTGAAGATATTGTTTGCGCGGATACATCTGCGCCGCCGTGCATCGTTGTGGTTTTTGGTGCATCGGGCGATCTTGCGCACAGAAAATTGTTTCCGAGTTTGGCGCAAATTTGCCGGCAAGGTCTACTGAATAAAAACTTTTGCCTGCTGGGTTGTGGTCGAAAGGAATTCTCTGACGAGCAGTTCCGCCAATCGGTGCTGGGGGCAATTACACCTAAGCCTTATAATGAGTTAGACAATTCGATGGATGAATTTATCTCAAGATTTCACTATCTGTGTGGTGATTATGCCGACCCAGGCCTTTACAAGCATTTGAGGCTCAAACTTGTAGAGCTAAAGCGCAAAGCAAAGATTGATGGCCCATTGATTTTCTACCTTGCTGTTCCTCCTTTCCTTTATGCTACTTTGGCTGAGCAACTTAGCTCAGCCGGATTAGCGTGTCCAAACGAATTGGAGGCTCAACAGGTCAGACTCGTTGTTGAAAAGCCTTTTGGCAGAGATCTGCAAAGTGCACTTGATCTAAATAACGCGATTCGACACTGCTTTGAAGAATCTCAGATTTATCGCATAGATCATTATCTTGGCAAAGAAACCGTTCAGAATATTTTAATGTTTCGCTTTGCCAACACGATTTTTGAGCCTGTGTGGAACCGCAACTATATTGACAGTGTGCAGGTAACGATAGCGGAGACTCTCGGGGTCGAGCACCGGGCAAGCTATTACGACAAGACCGGAGCTTTGCGGGATATATTTCAGAATCACATGTTGCAAATGCTCACCTTAGTAGCTATGGAGCCGCCGATATCATTTGATGCCGATCCCGTGCGTGATGAGAAGGTCAAGCTTTTACGTTCAATCCGTCCGTTTGAGCTGGATAAGCTGAATAGCTTTATCGTGCGCGGTCAGTATGGACGCGGTTTTGTAGAAGGGCAAGAGGTTACTGCCTATCGTGAGGAGCTAGGAGTGGACCCGCAATCCAGGATGGAGACCTTTGTGGCGGCTAAGTTGTTTATCGACAATTGGCGTTGGAAAGGTGTTCCCTTTTATCTTCGGACGGGCAAGAGACTCGCCAGAAAAGATACTGAAATCGCTATTACCTTCAAGCAGGTGCCGCATTCGATGTTCGCGTCAGTTGGACTGAATGAGATATCGCCCAACGCTCTTATAATGCAAATACAACCTGAAGAGGGAATTTCGTTAGCCTTTCAGGCGAAAAGGCCGGGCTCAAAGATCTGCATGGGCACGCTCAATATGAATTTCAGATACCAAGATGTCTTCGGCGTTGCGATGTCTGAGGCATATCAAAGATTGCTTCTGGATTGTATGGTTGGCGACCAGACGCTCTTTACCAGATACGATGCGGTGGAGATGGCATGGAAATTATTTACACCTATCCTTGAAGCCTGGGAGAGAGATGATTTTGTGCCATACGAGTATCCTGCCGGTTGCCACAGCTTTGCTCAGGCTGATGCGCTGATTGAAGTTGATGGACGGAAGTGGCGAAAACTTGCTGAAATCTGATATTCATTCAGCCATTTCTTGATAGCACAATTTCAGCAGAACAAACACATCGGCAGAAAAGCACGAAAGTGCGCAGAGCAGAGTTTACCGGTTATCTCTGACAGCTTGCAGAACTGCATTTATATTCTCTGTGGTGACATCCGGGGGCATGCCGCCGCCACAGGAGACTATGATCCGACTTTTATCTTCGAGCGGTTCAAGCATCGAGTTAGCGTGTTTTGATATATCGTCAGGAGTGCCGGCAGCAAGAACATCACGTGGCGGGATATTGCCGAGCAACGACACTTTATTATTGGTAAGCTCTTTTATTTGCAGTAGCGAATGGTCTGGACTGAAGTTGAAAAGATTGACTTCCATTTCAGATAGTGAGGGGGCGCAGACCAAACCACTTGCATCATTGTGGAAGAACTTAACCGCTGCGTTAAAGCTTGTGTAGATACGCTTTAGATGTGGTAGTGCGGTCTTTCTAAAATCATCAGGTCCTAAAAAGCCAACAATATCATCGAGAATAAAAATGCCATCAATAGAGGTGAACGTTTGCTTTTGGAGTTGAAGCCAATCAATAATGAAATCTGTTATCATTGATAGTAAACAGTCTGTTTCATCCGGATTAGTAATGATGGCTGTAAGAAATTCTGTGGTGCCCATGAGAAAGGTGGCGATGTTCAAAGGCCCACGGGAAACAGCAAACCTGATCTTGTGGCCGGATTGCTCGATTTGTTCCTGATGGCTTTTAAGTCGATTGATAACAAACGGCAGCAGGCCGTCGGTTTGAGGATTTGGCTTTTTAAGCTCGTGTACATCCTTAATGTCGGAGATGATTTTTTCTGCGAAAGGTAAGTTGTTTTCCGACCATCGGCATTTAGTGCCGAAAGCCGATGGCTCGGTGCACATGCCGAATTCCGCCCAGAAGCCTGGCAGAAATATAATGTCCGTAAAGGTGTTAACGGCAGAAAGGTTAGCATCAAGCCACTTTTGGTCGCTGCAATAATAATCCATTGTGGATATACCTGCCCAGCCGGGTAGCCAGGGACTGTCGATAACAAATCCGACCGGCAGAGGTTCAAATAATTCGCCCTTGATTACGTCTATTAATTTTTGCCATTGTTCGTCGGTCATCGTTCTGACGCTCCTACGGGGTGCTAATATGTGTGCTATTTATTTAGAAGGTCTTGATCGGAATTTCCTCGCCGGCCTTCTCAGCGGAGACATACGCACTATAGATAGTTGAGATGCAATCTGCTGCGAGATTGCTATTGCTTTCGAGCGATTCACCGTATGCTACGGTACGATAGAACGCCTCTATTTCTTGCGGATAGCCGGTGAACCAGTCTTCGTCGGGTGATGGATTGGTCCAGCCTTGTTTTGTGCCAATCTTTTCTACAACATAAATGTCATTGAAATTCTGTTCTATCGGGTTGTATGTTTGCATAGCTGTGTTTGGGTTGATATTACAGATTGTGCGGTGATTGTTGGCGGTGACTTCCAGCCAGTTATGAATTCCGCCCAGGACTATATCCGAGGCAATGATGTTGGCAATTGTTCCATCCTCGAACACAATGTGCATCATCGAGAAATCATCAATGTCGTAGTAGTCACTTCGGATGTGCCCTTCGTCTCTGAAACTGGGCATTCGAGTTAGCGCATGGACGCGCGCGGTGACAGTCTTTGGCCGAATTGGTTTTGAATTTCTTATCTTTCCTTCCACACGCTTCAGGTAAAGCGCAGCCGTGAGCGGGTGACATCCTTTGCCGATCATTACGCCACCGCCTGAATATTTCCAGTATCCGTAGGTTTTGGCGTGCGAGCCCGAATGTGCCTCTTCGCCGTAGATCCACAAAATTTGCGCGCCGGTTTTTTCGATGATTTCACGTTCTTTCTGAATCGACGGTGCATAAACCCAGTTTTCAGCATAGAGAATTTTACCTTTGCTTTTCTTCTCCGCTTTAAGCATTCGTTCGATGCTCGCCAGGGCGTTATCGAGGGCTATTTGTTTGCTCAAAGTATCGCCGCGGAAATCGTCAGAGCCGTCGCCAAAGTAGCCGGTTAGCGGTTTTTCCACAACAGCGAACTTATCCTTTTCAAGTGCGGCTATTGCAATAGATTCGTGCGCTGAAGCCGTCGCACAGCAGTGAATTACATCCACATCGTCGAGCAGCTTTTCAAGCGATTTGTAGACCTTAATTCCTCTTTCCTGTGCGTATTCCTCGGCCCCTTGTAGTGAGAAGACACCTTTTATATCTACATGGGTGCTATAAACCTTCTTTATGGCTTCGAAATGAAAGGATGCTGAAAATCCGGCACCAACAATTCCGGCACGAACAGTTTTTTTCTGCATACGATTGACCTTTTTAACTCAAAATTTCCAGACTAATATTCTCGGTTAATTTGCGAATACTGCTGGAAGATATCAGAAATTTTCGCAGTTTTAGCATCGCCAGCATGAATGACGACACGGTATCTCAAGGTTAGGACCTGACCTTTGGATAGCTCAAGGCGGTCATCTTCCAACCAGAACATCGGCGTTGGCGAGAAGAATCCATAATCGCGAGTAAACCATTTAGATGGGAACCAGCGATTGCGTGGGTGTTGAATAATAGCGATGCCCTCTGTAACGCTGCCCCGTGTGCCGCTGTAATCACACCACGGCGAGGCGATGCCCCAGGTTTCCTTTTCGCTGGTTTTACCTTCAGCGTTTATCAATGTGCCGCCGGACTTGACGCTCAACTCCGGCGCAACCCGCGCCGAGAACAGCGAATGGTTCGTCTTTAGAATTTGTATGTCTGTCAACGGTTCAAGTGCAATCTCAAAATCGATAAAGCGCAGATCGGTACTTGGTGCTGTGATAGTAACGGTGCGATGGTCGCTTATGACTGGTTCCTTACCGGGCTGCTGCCAGAGGCATTCGTCCACAAACGTAATACGATTGTCCAGTATCTTAATGATTCGCGGCCCTTGCGAAATGATTTGGCCCTGCTCGTTAGATTCCTGCCAATAATTGCCGCCGTTGACTCGGTCGCAGCCGAAGAATAAAGAATGATGATGCGGATAAGGTTGTGACGTTTCGGTTGTGATGGTTTCACCGGAGGCTGGGCCATTCACCGGCCAAAAATACGGGCACTTTTGCGATTTGTCGAATTTGTAGCATGTAAAAACTTTGCCGCCTACAGTCACGGTTATCTGATTCTCTTCGAGCTTGGCGGTGAGCTTGAGCTGATTTGTGTCTGTAGACGCAATTGATTTTGCTAAAGTTAGAGCGCTGCAGCCGAGAACAATTAATAATATTGAGAAGAACCTGATCTTGTATTTCATCTTGTAATCTTTAATAAACCCAACAGTATAAATCTGGTTCTTCTATAAAATCCAGACCTGTATAGAAATTCAAAATCCAAATTTTCAAAACTTTGCCAGCTTTTTGCATAGTAACATTAATAATAGAGTTTCATAAGTTTGTACTTACAGGTGCCATGGACCACGCATCGGTCGCGAGATCATGCGATTGGCCTGGTCATTATTAACGAACACTTCGAGATCGGGATCCCATTTTAGTTTGTGTCCGAGCCGCATTGAGATTTCGCCAAGCAGGCACACTGTGCAGGAACGATGAGCAACCTCGACCGGTGCAATAGTCTCGGCACGTGAACGGACGCAGTCAAAGAAGTTTGCCTTGTGGTTATTGCTCTCGTAAAGGTGGATTTCATCAGGACCGATTTTTGTCGTTAAAAGCGACTTCGGCTGGGCGTCGATATGGCCTCGCCTGACATAAACCCAGCCTTCGCTGCCCTCAAACAAAACGCCTTGCTTGTTCTTCTTGTTGTCGGCACATATAACTTTGACGCCGTTTGCATACGTGTACTCGATCTCAAACGCTCCATGGACGTCCCACAGACCATCTTTTGGATACTCTGTATGCCCTTCGATCTCGACAGGGCCTGTGTTTTCTGTATCCATACCCCAGTGGGCGATGTCGTTATGGTGTGCGCCCCAGCCGGTTATCATGCCTGAGCCGTAGTCTGATATTCGCAGCCAACCTGGTCGGCCGTATCCCTGCCGCGGGTGAACGCGCTTCTCGATGTAAGGAGCCGAGGGGGCAGGTCCGAGCCACAGGTCATAGTCGAGCCAATCGGGTACGGGCATCGGCGCTTGTGGCGGACAAGATGGGTCGATATCGAATCCGACTTTCACGGTCTGTAGTTTTCCAATTCGGCCATTGCGAACCAGCTCACAGGCAAAGCGAAACCTCGTCTCGGAGCGCTGTTGAGAGCCAACCAGCAACACACGCCCATACTGGCGGATAGTATCACTGAGTATCCTTCCCTCCGGGATTGTCAGAGTTAAGGGTTTCTGGATAAAGATATCCTTACCTGCCTTTGCAGTGGCAATTGCCGGAATAGCGTGCCAGTGGTCGGGCGTAACGATAAAGACCGTATCGATATCCGATCGCTCAATTAGATCTCTGAAGTCTTTGTAGACGGCACAACCTTTGTATGTGCTGGAGGTGCTCTGGCGAGCATAGCTATCTTCCACAAGGTTCTTTGCGTTATTTGCTCTCTTAGAATCAACGTCGCAGACAGCTACAACTTGTACGCTCCTAAAACCCAGAACCTCTTTCAGGTCGCCCATAGCCATCCGGCCTACGCCAATAAAACCAGCCGTGATGCGGTTGCTTGGTGCGTCCTTGCCGAATACCGAACTCGGTACAATGGCTGGGCCGACTAAGCCTATGGCCGCTGCTGTTTGTACTGAGTTTCTCAAAAACTCCCGGCGTGTCAAAGCATTCGTGGCATTTTTGCTGTGTGGTGTACTTTTAAGCATTTCTAACCTGCCTTTTCTGTCTGCAAAGACCAGCCTTTATCATTGATTTGCGGTGGCCAATTATATTGAATGTACTATAGGCCCGCAACGAGAATCTGCTTGCGTTACAGCTATTTTTTGCCTTATCCTGTAGTTGGCACGTAACGTTTCGGCCAGTTTTTCGGTGGTTAAAGCACAGGAGTTATTTGAGAGGATAACAAGCATGGCACAAAAACGAACGCGAAGACGGTTTTTAAAGATGGTTGGCGAGGGAGCGGTGGCCTCTTTGGCTGGAAGCAGCATTATTTTCGGTCAAAAAGCTTATGCCAATGAGCACGATAACAGCGAACTCATAGAAAAGAAGAGTTTTGAGCTTGGCTTAGCTTCGTATACTCTGAGAGAATTCAATCTGGAAGATACGCTTACGATGACCAAACGGCTCGGACTAAAATACATCGCGCTTAAGAGCATGCATTTACCGCTCGATAGCAGTGCCGAGCAGATACGCGAGGTCGTGGAGAAAATTCAGCAAGCCGGGCTAAAACTTTACGGTGGCAGCGTAATTTATATGAACAAAGAGGCTGAGGTACATCGCGCATTTGACTATGCCAAGGCTGCCGGCATGAAGGTCATAATAGGTGTGCCGAAGCCTGAGCTGCTTTCCTTGGTTAATGAGAAGGTTCAGCAATATGACATCAAGGTTGCGCTTCATAATCATGGCCCAACAGACAGGATATATCCAACGCCGGAAAGCGCATACGAGAGAATCAAGGATTTGGATAAACGTATTGGGCTTTGCAATGACATCGGACATACGATGCGGGCTGGCGTAGACCCATCGATCTCAGTTGAGAGGTTTGCCCAGCGGCTGTTAGATGTGCATATGAAAGATGTAACAGCAGCGGACAAAAGTGGTAGGGACGTAGAAGTAGGGCGAGGTGTCATTGATATCCCGAGATTTCTCAGAACACTTAAAAGAATCGGCTACACCGGCGTCGTGTCATTTGAGTATGAAAAGGACGCGAAGGATCCGTTAGCAGGCTTAGCTGAGTCGGTCGGCTACGTTAGGGGCGTGTTGGCTGCGATATAATTTTAGAACGCGGGCTTAAAGGCTGACTATTGATGCCGGTTCAGTGAAGGAGTTTTTTGCCTCAGATTGGAGAGTAACTTGTGCCTTATAATATTAGAATGGTGAGCACATATCCGCCGAGGAAGTGTGGCATTGGAACTTTTTCACGCGATTTAGCAACGGCGCTTGCGCATTTTACTGGCGAGGTTGGCCATGTGCGAGTCACGGCGATTGATAATGAAAGTGGTCCTTATGATATTCCGGTGGACCTTACAATAGACCAGTATAATCCTGAATCCTGGCGTAATGCAATCACCCATATTTCAACTCGTGCGAGTGAAAGCTCTAATCCTACCGTAGTAATACTTCAGCACGAATACGGACTTGACCCTGATGAAGATGGGAACGATGGCCAGGGAAATAACTTTATTAATCTGGCCAAGGTATTCCATGAACGTGGCCTGACAACGTTAGTCTATTTACATACTGTTTTGGATGGGCCAGACCCCTATAAGAAAGATACCATCCTGGAGTTGGCCCAGTATAGTGACGGACTGATAGTAACAACCGAAAGTGCAATTCAGATACTTGAGTCTAATATCTATGGGATTCAACATGCAAAGCTTAAACATATCGACCACGGCATCAGAATGCAGCACCCATCGCAGTACGATCGTCTTGAAATAAAGCGTCAGTACAGGCTGGAAAACCGGTTTCTGATTACGACGGTTGGACTTCTATCGCCGGATAAGGGCGTTCAGTACGGTATCCGGGCCTATGGTAAATTCCTGGATGAATCCTGCACGGAGTCTCAGAGAAAAAGGATCGTGTACCTAATAGCTGGCCAGTGTCACCCCGAATTTGTAAAGGCCGATAGTGGAGATTCCTATCGGGAATTTCAGGCTACACTTAATCAAGCACTTGAAGACGCAAAACTAAGATGGTGCAAGGTAAAGGAGCTCGGCACAACAGACTTTGAAAAGTATGACCTTGTCTTTCTGGATACGTTTCTGGATGAAAATACACTACTGAAGATTTACGGCGCGGCGAATGTGATGGTGCTGTCTTATCTTAATATGCAGCAGATATCCAGTGGCATATTAGCAGACACGTTAGGCTCGGGTAGAGTGGCGATAGCGACAAAATTCAGGTATGCAAAGGAACTAATTCATTCGAACAAACGCTGCCCGGATGGCCTAATTATCGGCAGGTACGCCAGAGGCATCTTGGTTGATCCGGGCGAGCCTTCTATCGAACAAATCGCTCAGGCTCTCGATTATTTGGTTTTCAACGAGAAGAAGCGTCTTATGATGGAAAAGCAGGCCCATCAGAGGGGTTTCCAGATGCGGTGGTATAATAGTGCGTGGGCGTTGTTACAATATATTGACTTTATTCAAGAGCAGAAGGAGCTTGTAACTGGCCGAGGCGTAAAATTTGTAAGGGAAAAGCCTTCTATGATACAATTTAATAAGCACCGCCCTACAACCGGAAATTCGTCTTCGGCAAGAGCGAGTTTGGTTCAGAGCGAGGAGAAAATCTTGCCTGCATAGGGCGAATTTTGAGCTTGGCCATCCTGCGCAGCATGGCTTACGCCACTTACGGGAGATTCTGCCCAGGCCTTCGGCTTTGTTTTTCATAATTGATATTGGATTTTACAACTCTTTATAGCGGTTATTTTCCTCGTTATCAACGTGGAATTCTTATTTAAATTATTTTATCTCTATAAGAAATCATTATGTGAGCTTGACGATTTTTTGTTCTTTTGCGGATTTGTATATCGATAGAATCACTTCCACGGCCTTTCGGGCTTCTGAACCGCTTATCCAGAAATCATCGCTTTTTTCCAGAGCGTCTATAAAGGCCTTGAAATTTCGCCTGTGGTTTTCGTGTGTAATTGCAGCAGGGTCAGCGACGCCGCCACCACCTTCGATTCGGCCAAACTTCTTTCGTATCTCTTTGTCTTCAGGCTGCTCCTGTAAGAACTGCCAAAGTGTGATACTGTTCTCCACGTTTATGACAGTGCCTTTGGTGCCGGTGATCTCGAATCGCCTGAATTGGCCCGGATACGAAGCGGTGGTACCGTAGATGATTCCCAAAGCACCATTTGTATAACGTAACACGGCTATCGCTGTATCTTCCGTTTCAATCTGGGGATGCCCAAGTGTTTCTACAAAGGCCTGTACCGATTCGATTGGAGGCATTACATCACAGAGCATATCCACCATGTGGATGGATTGGTTCATCAGTGCACCGCCACCGTCAAGTTTGCATGTGCCGTGCCAGGAGTCTTTGTAGTACTCGTCGGTTCGCCACCAAGGCACGTAAACGCCGGCATAGGTTATTGTGCCGAAGCGGCCGGAATTAATCGCTTCTCTAAGTGGTACCATGAAGTCGTTGAACCGATAAGGAAATATACCGCCGAGACGAGTTCCACTTTTTTCGTGAGCTTCGATCATCGCATCAATTCGCTTTAGCGTGACATCCAACGGTTTTTCGCATATTACGTGTTTTCTCGCCTTAGCTGCAGCAACGGTTGGTTCCATGTGCAGACCACTGGGCGTGGCAATAGTCACGATATCTATGTCGTCGTTATTGAGCAGGTCGTCATAGCTGCCATAGGCTTTGGCTTTATATCTTGCTGCCAGTTTTTCTGCCCGCTCCAGGATTGTGTCGCAGCAAGCAACCAGCTTGGCGTTGGGGATCTCCGCTATGGCCTTTGCGTGAAAGTCGGCTATTAAACCGGATCCGATTATTCCAAAGTTCCATGTCTTCATATTTGTCTTTCTATGAGTCAAAGAAAAAAGAACTAATGCTCTGTGACTCATAATATGAGGCACTGTCATTCCGCACCCATTCGGCTGCGCTCAGGGCAGACTTTGATGCGGAATCCATAGCCTCCAGAGACTGGATTCCCGCTTTCGCGGGAATGACAACCATAAATTAAACTGTCACAAAGAACTAATCACATTTCAGTCCTACCTCGGCTGCGATTTCACGTACCGCAGCGATTGCTTTCGAGAAAAACTCCGGCCCTGTAGAGCCTCCGAACTGACCTCCTGTCCGCAGGTGCGGCTCCATCGTCAAACAGCCATCATAATTCATTGACGCAAGCTCAGCAAGCAACTCCTTAATCTGGCCATCACCTTCGCCCGGTATGCTGCCAGTGTCTTCTGAACCGAGCTTCCAGTCTTTGATGTGAATGTGGACAACGTAAGGCTTCATTAAGGGCCAGCAGCTTTTAACATTGTCGGTGATTTTTTCGCCCCAGACGAAGTTTGCCGGGTCGTAAGCCAAGCGAAGCCTCGACGAGTTGATGGTTTTTACGATATCGACACAATTTTTTGCTGTGTGGCCATATATATTTGCCTCGTTCTCATGCACCATGGTGACATTGGCATCTTTCAGCAATTCAACCTTCGCAGCCATCCTTTCCATGACCTGTTCACGGTAGTCATCGATCTTCTTGCCTTCTGGGGCGTAGTAACTAAACATTCGGATGAAAGGCGTTTCAAAGAATATAGCCAGCTCAACCGCATGTTTGAATTTGTCCAAATGCGGCTCAAATGGCTCATTGAGCTTGACTTTGCCAATCGGTGAGCCAATTGCGCTCACCTTCAAACCGTGGTCTTGTATCATCTTCTTTGCTTCATTTCGCTCGTCATGAGTAAGGTCCATGATATTCTTTTTGTTGATAAAGCGAGGCTCGATAAAGCTGATGTGTTCTTTGGCAAGGTATCTAACCTGTTCGAGAAAGTTGTCTGTAACTTCATCGGCAAATGCACTTAACTTGGCCATTTTTGTTTGCTCCGATCCCTTTGTTTGCGCTGCGTTGTGCGATTGATTCGATCTTTTATGCTGGTTCACTTTATCAGATTTTTATATCACATCCAGCCATTGTCAAGAAAAGTCTGGTCTGCGCCCTAGAGCTCTGTCTTAGGATGTTTGAGGGGTTGTCATGCTGAGCCGAAGGCGAAGCATCTGGCCTTATCAATTGAGATTCTTCGCTTTGCTCAGAATGACAGTCATCATTTATCCTTAGACAGAGCACTAGAGGTGATGGCGTTATTTTGCTTAGATGATATTTTCTTGGCTTATACTTTCTAACACCATCTATTTGTGATAGATGCGAGCCTGGTTGGAAGATTAGCATTGTGAAAGGCCCTTTCTTTTGTGGTTGCTTTGTTCTCTTGCGTCTATATAATCATGGCAGGATTTTACATTAGGAAGAAGCAGTTTTTTTGAACAAAATAGTTTTTCAATAAAAGAAGCAAATGGCTCGTTCACAACAGCATTATAATGAAAGGAGTAGGCATGAAACTTAATCGAAAGTTGAAAATGGGGATGGTTGGTGGAGGGCCTGGGGCATTTATCGGTGAGGTGCATCGCAAGGCCTCGCGCATGGATGGGCAAATCGAGCTTGTGGCCGGTGCTTTTGATATTAATCCGCGCAAATCGAAGCAAATGGGCAAACAGCTTTATCTTGACCGTAAACGTGTGTACGGCACCT
>Ga0315541_1000370_pt1 | contig 47639 bp, 89 predicted proteins | sample SalMarSW160190MG_FD_203095 | JGI IMG/M metagenome (GOLD analysis project Ga0315541, IMG submission 203095) | Salt marsh sediment microbial communities from the Plum Island Ecosystem LTER, Massachusetts, United States - Salt Marsh Sediment SW1601-190 ...
AGCTTGCTGAACTGCTAGTCGGGGAAGTTGAGTTCGAGAATAAGCAAATAGACAAGCTGGACAGTGAAAGGCTATGGCAGCAAATACCTGCAGAGATACAGATGCTAATAACAAAGAGACTGCAGGGAAAGCCACTTGGAGCATCACGAAGTCGCAAAGCTGGACAACCTAAGAATAGCGGTACTCTAAACGGTACGGAGCGCCAGAGATTAAATCGCTGGGTTAAGAGTGAAGGTTACAAGCTCTTAATCAACTGAAGCTAGTTTATAGCTAAATGTAACAAGTATTGCTACATATCGGAATAGCCATAGTGAGCGATAGCGAGGGGGGATGGTTTTTATAGCCATCCCCTCTTTGCTATTGCAGGCCAATACTCTATGGATGGCCTAGCAAGCTCAATCCATGCCCACACTCGATAAACCTGGGGCTGACCTCAGCATGAGGTGGGGGACGTGGACACTTGAAGCGACAGCCAAAGGTAGAGGTATAAAAGCTACGCCTTGAATAAGTGTGGCGAACCGACTACGTGCGGCCTGAACGATAGGCATAGGGCAATCCAAACGCACTATTCGGGACAAGGCCTAGCCCTATTCCTAGCCGTAGTGATAGGCAAGCTACGGGGACTGACTGGCCTAAATCAGTCTAGCGTGCGACGTGCGAATCAGTCGTCGGTTTACTCACCGTTAGAGGGTCGTGGTGCGATTGCTGTGGTGCGCCTGCGTCAAGGGTGGACTGTCAGCACGGTAGCTGTAGCTCATGGTACGGCTGTGGGGTTGTCTCCCCCCAGTCCCAAGAGTACACGGTGCAGCCGGCATCAGCTGGCATTACGTTCTTCCCACGTCCCTAGTTTGAGGGGCAACGTGGGGCAAGCTGGGGCGTATCGTTAAGTCGCTGGCAGGGACAGTAGCAAGTCCCGAAGGCCGTTACCGCCCATGAGAGAATTCCGCCTGCAAAAGTCCCAGGTGGAGCTGCCGTGAGGTGGTGGATGTGCGGACCGTCACATGGAGAATGACGCCGGGTTCAGCTCCCCCGACTTTGGCGGTCGGGGGAGCTTTGTTTTTAATTCCACGTTCTGGCTGCCAATACTCGTTGGCAGCCAGCGGTGGGGCTAAAAACCTCAAAACTAAGTAAGGGGGTGAAGTATGGCGACAAGGACAAAGGTTCGCAAGTGCCTCATTTGCGGAGTTCGCCCTGCCACTACCGAGCAAGGCTTCTGCCATAATTGTCAAGCTAGCCTTGATGCGGAGAAGTGCCGCAAGCGTGAAGCACGCAAAGCCGATAAGTACGTTACCTATCGGGGCGTAACCGTTGCTCTCCGCAAGGACGGCGACGGTACATACAAGCCTGAGTTCATCACTACCAATCCCGACAGGCTACCCAAGTCCAGGCTGATAAACCTGGACATCTACTGCCCAGGATACACAAGAGAGCAAATCAAGAAGCTCAAGCGGCTATGCTTGAGCTTTGCGAAATAATAAAGAAGGAGGTGCATTCATGCCAGGCCAGAATATACTCCAGAAGGCGTCCATCGTTGCGCAGATGAAGCCTGCAACCTTTAGCACTGGCTCCGATGGCTTCAGAGGCAACTGCAAGGTTGTTGAAGGCGGCGCAAAGTACCAGGTGCAAATTCTAGCCATCCGCTGCGGCTCGAAGAACGGCAAGGGCAAGAGCCGCAAGAGTTAATCGCCCTGCGCCCTGGGGGCAAGGGATAACTTTGCCCTCAGTGGCAGGTCGATTAGCCAAAGAATTGAATAATTAAAGGGGTGAAGCACGATGTTAAAGCCAGTGTTAAAGGATGGGATCCCTACCTGTCCTTGTGGCAGCCAAGAGTTCAATGTGGGCTTTAAGGAAATCATATATCACCAGCTTGATGCCAGCAAGGGGAGCGAAGGCTGGGGCTCAACGGAGCCTGTTGAGCTTCAACGTGATCCAATAGAAGGGGTTGTCTGTCTTGGCTGTGATGAGGATGTAGAGGTTACGCCCGAAATGGAAGCGTACATACGAAAAATCGAATAAAGGGGGTGAATTATGCCAAAGGTAGCTAATGTAATGGAGCATCTGAAGAGCTATGACCCAGACTCCCACATCGCCACTGCTATCTGGTGTGAAGAGGATGTTATCGGCCGTGCCAGGGAAAGAGGCAAGGAAGTCACAAGAGCGCAGGCACAGCGAATACTCGACACCATAGAGCGCAGGCAAGATTGTGAATTGGGAATTAGCTGGATAACGCTAGATATTTATACAGATGAAGAGCTGGAAAGCTAAATACCCGACAACCTGGGGACAAGGGTAACTTTGCCCTCAGTCGTGGGGCGCTTAGCCTCAAATATAACAAAAGGGGGTGAAATATGAGATACCAATGCAAAGAATGTGGTCAAGAGCAAACTGGTGAAACTGATTGCCTCAAACATACTCTTAAATATGGTCACAAGGAATTCCTTGACTCCGAGAATCAAGGAAGCACTGAGCTAGAGGGCGAAGGTATACCAACTTATTGCCCACTGGATGATCCAGATATTTTGGATGACTAATAAACAAGCTAAATGCCTGACTACCTGGGGGCAAGGGTGACTTTGCCTCTAGCCGTGAGGCATCTAGCCTCAAATCTTTAAGGGGGTGAACCATGCAGCCTTATAAATTTTGCGACACAGCAACAGAAACAAAGCCAGACACGGCGACAACACGCCTTCTCGAGAAGGTTCTCGGTGGTAGCGTCCTATCTAGAACCGAAGCCGATAACGTAGCAGAAATACTCTATGGCATATTCAGTCCACATAGCAACACTTATAGGCTCCTAGGCTGGGCATGGCCTATGGCTTGCTGCCTTCCACGTATCCTTGTGGGCTTCGGCTACGAGCCAGGGGTATTCCGTACATACTATGCTCCTGACAAAACATCTCTTCGGAAAGCTATTACCGATAGGCACAGAATTTTAGAAATGATATACGCATAAAGGGGGTGAATATGAAAAGACTATGGTGCAGTCACTGTCAGGCTTATACCTGGCATAGCATCTGCTGGAGCACTGATAAGGCGTTTCAGATAGGCTCATGTAGATGCTGCGCCACACGACGACACGTTTAGAAGGGGGGAGTTAAACTCCCCAGGGCTGCGAGTCCCCACCTCCACGTGGTGCAGCTCGGGTGGTGCCAACGGGGATAATAATTTAATAAGGGGGTGCTCTATGCGAGCGACGACACAACGTGGGGCACTCCTGGAGACCTTGGGCAAGGTCAAGTCCGCAGTCGCAGTGAAGCACACTTTACCTGTGCTGGGTGCTGTCCTCATCCGAGCCACTAGCGACAACAATGTATGGCTTAGCGGCACTAATCTGGAAGTCACTTTGCAAGGGAATTGCAAGGCCAATGTCAGTCGTCCAGGTGCGGTTGCCGTTTTGCCAAAGACGCTGGAAGCCTTCCTCAAGGCGGCGAAGGCTGAGACAGTCACACTGTCTCGGGTAGGCAAAAGCCGCCTGAAGGTAGAGGCTGGAGCCATCACCACTCTCGAGGGTTTTGAGGCGAAGGACTATCCCTCAATTCCAGGGGTAAAGGGCAAGGCAGTTGAGGTAACTGGTCTGGCCAGTGGGCTGAAGCAAATCAGCTATGCTATGAGCAAAGATGATGCAAGGCCAGTCTTCAATGGTGTCTGCCTCACTCCCATAAATGGTTCTATGTCGCTGGCTGCCACTGATGGCTTTAGACTGGCGGAAACAAAAGTCAAGGCAAAGGGGCAGTTAGAACAGGCGATAATGCCGGCAAGAGCTGTGCAAATCCTCGAGAAGCTGATGCCAGGGAAGGTATCCATACATAAGAAGGCCAACAACATCAGCTTTGTTGGTGATGGGATGGTGATGACTGCCATGGTAATCCAGGGAACGTATCCAGACTATAAGAACGTCATCCCCAGCGGTGGCTCTAAGCTCATTGTGGACAAGAAGGCATTGAATGATGCCTTGGGCCTGGTCGCAATTACCCTGCCCGACAATGGCGTGGTTCGCTTTCGGACTCGAGCAGGTAATCTCGTCATCTCAACAAATGACGAGAGCAAGGGTAAAACTGAGGCCAGGGTGCCGGCGAAGGGGAGGGCGAAAATCGCTTTCAACTATCCCTATGTAAAGGACATCCTTGGCAAGGCCGGAGATACACTCACTATGCGGATAAAGAATGCCCAAACTCCAGGAGTCGTCAGGCAAAACGGTACCATTCACGTGCTTATGCCAATGTCCGTGCAATGGTGACTTAACTATCCAGGCCGAGGGTCGGACAATGCGCCGGCCCTTCCCTGGGCAGTTAAGCTCAAAAAGCTATGTAACAAGTATTCAAGCTGGTCGGATTAGCTTTTATAGGAGGGTGAAGATGAATAAGGCCGAGATTATTATTGATATAGCGTTAGAAAGGTACACGCCTATTGCGGCCGGAAAAGTTCAGCGAAGGCTATGTGCCAAATGCCCTGATAGGAGATGCGAGCGAGGCGAACGCTGCAATACTTATGAACTTTTAGTGAAAGCCAGTGCTTGGGAATTGGCTTCAGGGAAAAATAATTAATCATGGGAAGGGGGTAATAAACCATGACTTGGAGAAATCAAAATACACACAGAGAAGAGTCTAAGGCCGTTAAGGACGCCCTGGTAAAAGCAGGGTATACGAATGTTAAAGTTGGTCACGGCACCGGTACGGCCTGGAGCTGGCTAAAAATTCACTGCGAAAGGAAGCCCGACCAAACATTTGACCAATCCTACATGCACATAATTGGAATTGCACAAGGTGTTACTGGAAGGCATGGTGATTATAATGGACAAATCAACGTTTACATCCAACACGTCTCTTGAGAAAAGCATATCCAACATTGTCGGCGCTCTAAGTGACCCGATTGTGGTCTATCCTGGGGGATGGGGCGATACTCTTCCTGGATGGCTAAAACATGCTATCCAGATAGAGAGAATGGTGATGAACCTCAAAGCGCTCCAGGGTGGAGAGATAACCGGTACCGATGCTGAGGCCTGTGCCTATCTCTATACCGCTTGCCTATGCTTCCCCTTTGACCATGACTGGACGCAGATTTACCTGTACATTGCTGGCCAGGTCTATAGTCGCCATCATAGTAAAGAAAGCGGCGTCCAGGTGCCCGAGGATATCCGAGTAGAAAAACTCGATGATCAACAAGTTCGTGATTTGTGCCGGCTGAAAGACTGGATTTATAAAAGGCGAGTTGCGGAAAGGCAGGAGAGGGATAGAGCAGAGAGGCGCCAAAAACGAGAAGAAGAGACCACTAAGAAGAAGGCCGAACAACCAGTATTAGCATTTGAGTTCTAAAAGGAAGGGGGTGAAATTGACACCGAAAGAGAGCCAAAGCAACAAGCTCAAAAAATACCGGCAACAAAAAAGTGACGAGTATGCCCAAGCTATCCTGTCCAAACCACTCAAGGTTCAGCTCTACTCAATAGTCCCCTACCCGGGAGTGGTCATGATCATGGGTGATATCAGGACTGGCAAGACAGGACTGGCTCACGAGATCGCCCACCAGATGCACAGCCGGCGTAATCTACCGGCCATACTCCACATGCCTCGGATGGACGAGAAACAAAGAAGGTCCCTGCAACGCATCATACCTTCCTGGATGAAGGTGACTACAAAAAGGAGCCAGTGGAAAGACCGGGCAGTAGTAATCTATGACGAAGCTGCACAATCGGCACATGCCAGGAGAAGCCAGAGCGGTGATGCTGTGGAATTGGACGACCTTCTCGCCATCGCCGGGCAGAGAGAGCAACTTATACTATTCATAAGCCACTATTCGAGGAAATTGGATCTCAATGTCTGCACCTCTGTCCATCGCATCATCTGGAAGCGGCCTACCTATGCCCACCAACTCTGGGAACGGGACGAAATGGCAGACTTTACCAGCAAGGCATATGACTTCTTCAAAGAAATAAAAGGCCAGGTGGCTCAGAAGAAAGCGTGCTTGGTGCTGGATATGGAGAACTTCGGTTTCTACCAGTGCAATAATAAGCTGCCGCCCTGGTGGACGGATCGCTTATCCCGGATATTCAAAGAGGTGCAGACACGAAATAAAAGCTGGGGTTGATGTAACAAGAATTATCGGTCAGCGGAATAGCTTTAGAGAAAGGAGGTGATTAAAACCGATTTTGTAACGATTTTGTAACAAATTTCTACCAAAATACCATATAAGGAGGTACCAAATTTATGGATAGAACACAAGTATTAGAAAAACTCGAACCCATCACCCACACGACGGCAAGACCAGTGGTGCACACGCCCCGGACGAGGGTGCTGATTCAACCCGGTCAAGTAGTCATAAGACCTGGCAGCGGCGGCCAGCTCGTTCCCCTGAGCGAGAACGGGGTCAAGGCAATGACCAATTTTATTGGCTTGCCCCGGGCAGTATGCCGGGAACTCAGCCCTGACCTGTTCGGCAAAGTGGTCACGGAGCTCCTGAGCCGGAAGGAAAGATATAATCTGCTTCTTGATGATGGTGAGGTGCAGAACTTCGGCGAATATCGCGGGATAAGGAACCTCCCTGTGGAGAGGGTGCTATCCACAATTGAACAGGGCATACCCCACTGTGATTATCACCGGGTTAGCATCTTGGGCAACTACTCCGCTACGCTGGAAATAGTCGGTATCAAGCAGGAGGCGGTACGCCCTGGCGACTTGGTGCGGGCCGGTGCCATGGTTTCTTTCAGCCCCATCAACACGATAAGGCCGCTGGTGCAGAGCTATGTGTTGCGGCTCGCCTGCACCAATGGCGTGACCAGCAAGACAGTACTGGCCGAATTTACTGGCGGGGGTGGCGAAGGCGATGATGTCTGGCAATGGTTCAGGCAGTCAGTCCGGGCAGCATACCAGTCGGTCGGGAATATTGTGAACCGTTACAAGGAAATGGTACGGGAGCGAGTACCAGCCGACCAGCGAGCTGGTATGCTCGAGGAACTGCTTCGCCAGGCCGGCATAACAGGGAAAGAGGCTGAGGCTGTAAGGGCACAGGCAATTCAGGATCCGCCGCGCAACTCCTACGACATGATGAACCTGATTACCTGGGCGAGCAGCCATATTGTCCGATCGCCTGAAAAAATACAGCGCGCCCTCAATGCCAGTGCCATTTTCACGTCTGAAAGTGAGCACGCCAGTGTATGCCCCCTATGCCACAGTAGACAAATGACTGTATAATGTATATGGTCCTGCGCGTTGGGTGCTCCGGGTCGGCCCTCCAGCTTCCCCGGGTTTTCCCAGCGTGTGGGGCCTCCAGAAAGGGGGCGATATGGATAGACCTAAGATTGAAAAGCTGGTCAAAGAGGTCATCCTCAACGATAAAGCACAGGAGGAATGGATCAAAAATGTTGACCCCGATTTCCTCACTGCTATGGAAACAGTCATTAAGCGCTATACCCAGGACCCTAACATACCAAAAGAGCAGATATTCAGAACAGGAGTCACGCTGGGAGCAGTATATGAAAGGTGGAGGCGAGAAAGCGGAAAGGTTGATTAAAAAACCAACAGAGGAAAGGGTAACCTGAAAAAGGCTTGAGGAAAGACACGTGGCGCGATAATTTACCCTCAGAAATTATTTCATGCCCTTTCCTGGGCCTCTCAGAGCGCATTTATAGCTAATATAATCCCTAAAACCGTTCTAAATCTTCCTGCCGGGGGGTCTTGACAAAATTTTAAAAGTATGCAAAACTATTTTCATGGCAACGCAAAAACTCAAAATCACTGTCTCCAGCGATGACCTTATAAGTGTAGCAGATGCTGCTAAGCAATTAAGAGTACATTACACAACCGTTTGGCGGTGGATTGAGAATGGGGAAATAAACGTAATTCGTATTGGCAAGCATATACTCGTTCCTATAGCAGAGGTAAACGCCCTGAAGGAAAAAAGAGCAAATAACTCGGCAACTAAAAGAGAGGGCGAGTAAACCTATAAGCCGAGTTCTAGGTACACTCGGCATGAGGGGAATGCTTAGAAGTGGCAAAGGGCAATCAAGAAACTAAAGTACTAGCCCAATTGTGGGATAGAATTCTACCCAATGAGGGATTAGAATTAAATAGACTGCAACTCAGTAAACGCCTTCACATTAACCCACACTTTAAGGTGAGGGAAAAGGAGGCGAGGTCGTTGCAGGACCAACTCTCCGCAATTGTCCTTGTTGAGGATTATTACCGCCAGGACCTTGAACTAAAGGAACTGGCACCAGCCAGTATATACAAATATAAACAACAGCTAACCTCATTCTGTGACTGGCTCGGAGAACAGCAGCCATCTTCTGAACTGGCCAAGATATTTCTTTCTGAACTAAGGCAAAAAGGCTATAACCGCGCAAGCATTCACTCCTATTACGCAGCGATAAGACCATTCCTGCACTGGCTTAAGATACCTTTCAATTTGAAACTCAAAAAAATCAAGCATCTCCCTCTTTATCATACGAAGGAGGACTTTGACCGCTTGATTGAAGCTATCACCCAACGCGATGATGCTTGGGCAGCAAAGAACAGGGAAAGAGACATCCTAATTATAAAGACACTTGCCTATACCGGTCTCCGGAGGTCTGAGCTGCTGTCACTGAGATGCCAACATATCAAGGGGGATTTTCTATTTGTTTATCATGCGAAGGGCAACCACGATAGAGTAATCCCACTTACCAAGAGCCTTAAGCGTGAACTCACCAAATACATCACGGAAAATCAACTGCTGCCAGCGGATAGGCTATTCTCAATAGGTCCGAACCGCTTAGCCAGGATGGTTAGGGAGGCTGCCGCAAGAGCTGGACTGACAAATATTACGCCGCACCAACTCCGACACTTTTTCGCCACCAGGCTTATTGAAAAAGGAGCGGAGCTTCGTAAGGTGCAGGAACTTCTCGGGCATGAGGATATATCAACCACTGCTCTTTATATCGATGTAGTGCCAGGGCACTTGAAACAGACAATTGACCTTTTGGAGGATGAATAAAGGAGAAAATATCCCAGTTTGTCTTCGCTGAGGGGTAGCCCTCGGTGCTGACGAGTATCGGCAAGTGGATGAGGCTACACAGGGCATAGTGGAGTAAGTGAATGCAAACTGGCAGGGTGAGAACGTTCTTAAAAGAATAACAAGGAGGTAATAATGGCACAAGAAGAAAGGCGAGGATGTGGATACAGAAAAGTAGGGGGGCTCTATTTATGTGGTGAGTATATCTCGGTTCCCTGCGACCGCCTACCTTATCCCCTGGACATCTGCCCGGTATGCGGTGGGGGCATAAAAGTCTCCCGGGGATTCACCAAGATTAACCCTCTCAGGCTCTTTGGGTATCACCAGCCATGTGCGGACAAGATCCGCCCATGTTTTATGTGTGATCCAAAGGATGAGCCGGCTTTTATTATGGGAGTCGGTGAGCGGTATTATAAAACCCCCGGCGACTTCCAGGAGGAGGCCCATCGGCTCGGAGTCTCCAAGCGCATACCTTCTAAAGAAGGACGGCCTCTCACCCCAAAAGAATTAGAGCTCGGGAAAACAATAGTCTATCTAGCTCACCCAAAGGCTTGCCAAGTCAGGGAATCAGCAGGCTTGCAGGAGGCTATGGCAATTGTGGGTAAAGAGGAGACTAACCAGCCGCGGCTTATGGAGTCAGAGAAGGTCGAATACAAGCTCGGCATTTTTTCTGCCTTTATCCCGCAGCGCGTTGAAAAGCTGATTTGGGAACATAATGCCACCCCCGAGGAGCTGGAGAAACTAAAGAAGAGAGGCATCACGCCAGTAGTAATAAATGACGGCGACCTAGATCACGCCCAAGAATGAATATTCTCGAAAGAATATGAGGGAGGGAAATGATGTTTGCAAAGGGAGATAGAGTGAGATTGACTAGGGAAGCCCTCGACAGACTCTATCCTGGCGGCGGCGGTTATCAAAACAGAGCGAGCCGCAAGAGATGGGTCGTGATTGGATATAGCCGGGATAAACAATGCACTCGCCTACGTCCAGTTGAAGGAAGCTCAAAATCATCAGAGAGCTATCACAATTCATTCTTGGAGAAAGCAAGCTAACATTCTTGAAGGAATAACAATAAGGAGATTTTAACTATGAATAAAATAGGCGAAGGAATTTTTAAGGAACCCGCCGCCACCAAGCTGGCACAAATGCGCATTCAAAAACGCCGACACAGACGCCTAACCTATGACTGTATGACTGCAATCGTCCAGGGTGACAGTGTTACCTGTAAAAAGGGCCACGTACTCAAGTCTATTGGACGGAGAAAGACCTCCGGGCTGAGTCTGCTTAGTGTGCTGAGGGGAATCTCCAGTAGTGTTTGTAAAAGCTGCCAAGACTATGACGAGGAGACGACCGAATAACCAAGAGCTATTGAAGGAATATCAAGGAGGGAAATATGAGTCAATGGACACACTTGGCCGGCATAATCAGGTTAGACAATTTCGGCGCTGGTATCGTGCGCCTCCCTAATGCTCATAAGAACGAAAAGATAAAACAAGCAGTAGTCAAAGCATTAGGTAACACGTGTAATTATGATTCCCCCACGGAGGCTTGGGATCGCTGTACCGTTCCATGTGGAAGTGAAGGGAGCTTGCAATATAAGGTGTTTCCCAATTCAGACTCAGATGAAGATAGCCATGCTCTAAGTTGGGGCTATGCCGTCATTTGGGCAGACCTCCGTGACTTTGGCAGCGAAGATGTACCAAAAATAGAGAATTGGTTCCAAAAAAGCTTGGAAAATCTGATAAAACCGGTGGGTTTTAATCCCACCGAACAGATGGAGGTATTTGAAAAGGCGCTGTATTTACTCTCTACCTTTTCAATAAGGGAGGCAATTCTCAGCGTGGATGTCGAAGGCCAGCCCCCACTTATCTTGTTGTGGGACGATAAACTAGAAAAGGTTGGTAAGCTGCCATTCCAGTAAGAATATGAGGGAGGCACAATATGTTTGATTTTCAGTACTTTCCAGATCGCACCTTTGCCCTTGGCGGCGGCATATATATCGGCTCATGGGGAGTCCATATTTATCTTGATTTCTGGAAGTGGTGCTTATCCTTTGAGTCCAAAGTCAAAGAATAAAGAGCAGAGAACAGGAGGTAATAACAATGAGTATAAGACTTGAGCCTGAAAGACCATTTGGGATGGGGGAGTTTGTAGAAGCCACGTGCCCCACTGAACTGCCCTATTGGGTACCAACTGGATGGAGATTAGTCGCATTGCAACCACCTCAATACATGAGGACAGCCCATCCAGATCCTTACGTCCTTTATGATGGTTGGGGCAACATACTGCATGTCTGGGACCAGGAGTATCCGCCAAGTTATGTCGATGTATTGCAGGTATGTAGTCGATTGCTTGTTAACGCAAAACATTAGCGTAAAGGATTGACGTAAAGCATTAAAGTAACTTCAGGAGGTGAACGATGATAACAGTATTCTTTGTGGATGAGGGGCAAGATTTCCTGCAGTGGGACATCGATAATGAAGGGAAGGTAGTGGATTGCCGGCCATTTCAAGGCTGGGTTTGGATTGGCACGAAGGTGCACAATAAGGACATCAAGCCTGGCGACCATCTTGATATTACCACGCCCAGAGGTACGCGCACTACCTTAAACCACGCTGTTGAGAAAGTTCAGCAGCTTGTAAGGAAGGCATGAAAGCATTAAGCATCAAACAACCCTGGGCCTGGCTCATCTGTGCCGGATATCAAGATGTGGAGAATCGCACCTGGTGGATACACATGCCGCCGCTATTGAATTATCCTGCCGCGCCGAGGCGCATCTACGTTCATACAGGAAAGACCATCGATAAAAAGGCTTTTGAGTGGATTGCCCATAGAATACCCAAATCCATTATTGAAAAGTTTATGGTCCATGGGTTACCAAACCCAGGAATGTTCATCACCGGCGCCATCATTGGCGAAGTTGATATCATCGGCTGTAAATATCACTTCGGCGAAGATAACGACAATCTTTATTCGGTCTGGCATGAGGTCGGCATGTATGGCCTTTTGCTGGCCAATCCTACACTCTACGATAACCCTATATCATGCAAGGGCAAGCTCAAATTTTTTGAACCTGATATTCCCGGGATGAAAGGAGTGGCGAAATGTTTGGACTATTAGTTGGTTGGTGTTGTAGCTGGGCCAGATTAGCCGAAGGGATAGTAGGCATCTTGAGCTTTGGAAAATTCACCCCTCATCTGGGGCTCGCCGTCTGCGAGTTTTTCAATAAATTACTAGTTAGACGGCTGCAGCAAGAAGGATCCCCTGTTGAAGTTGAGACGCAGCTTTCAGGTCAACTTGAGTGTCCTAGATGTGGAGGCACAAAATTCCAGCTGGGTCCACGTGGTGGCGCAGCAATAAATATCCGATGTGTATGCGGATATGAGTTGAATATTACCAGGGCGCCGGATGGACGATTTCTCGTAGAGGATATTACGGCTCAAGCGAAAATCTAAACGATAGAGGTGTTAAATGGCACTAAACATAGAAAGGTATAAAGGGTTTATTGTTCGCGTAGGCGAAGCTAAAGTAAAAGTGGTTAACCTACCAGATTGGGAATTGAATTACATTGCATTTCCATCGCGACAAAAGGTGCTATACAGGGATGCGCTTATGCACGAGGGAGCAAGAATAGTGAAAGTTACCGAGGAGCGTATCTATTTTCAAGGCTAAGGATATGAAAATAGTGCATAAAGCTAAACTCGTATCAGACAAGGGTGATGTCTCCCCTCTCTGCGCGAAAACACCGAGGAAAATTGACTTGACCAAAGAATCTTGGACTCTCAGAGATAGCGAAGTTACTTGCCCTAAATGTCTGAAAGAATTAACAGCCAATATTCCTATCAGAATGTGAGGAGATAAGCATGAGGTTAAGTGACGCTGCTAAACAATTCGAGGAGTGCATGAAGGCGGGTGGACCATGCCTCGTTAAGGACTGCCCACTTGCCAAGGAGATTACTGTGAAAGTGGGTGATCAGGACCAAGAATTTGGGCAAATTACATGGCGTCTAGAGGTCTGTTCACTCATGGGCAGATTACAAGACTGGCTCAAAAATAAGAAGCCCGGAGAACCTTACGACGAAGAGTAAGTAGCTACGATATTCCTGAAAGAATGTGAGGTAAACAAGGAGGCAAAATGATAAGGCGTATATTCAGCAGAGATACATACAACGGATACCACATCGTCCACTTTCAGGGAGATGGGGAAGATCCCTCACCTGTCGGCTTCTTTAAGAAGCTGAAAACTAAAGATGAATATGGCTTTCAGGCTGATCCAGAAGATCAACCTAAATGCCCTAATCCGGGTTTCGGTATGGGCAGGCCTTGGGATAATTGGCTCTATGTCCCGAGCGGATGCCAAAAATGCCCTTGGGTATATCGCACCAGTCAAAATGAATTTGACTGTCTACTCGCAACAAAGGAAAAGATTAACCCAAGGGCATTGGTGAAGGGAGGTCCATGAGACCGAATGACATTCCTGAAGGAATGTGAGGTAGAGATGAAGTGTTCAGTAGAAGGATGCAATGCGCCGGCAACCGATAATCCCGGTGGCAAAACTGGAATTAAACTCTGCAAGTGGCATTGGGATAGTTGGGGGTATTTTCATGTAGGTTATGAGTGTGGGTACTTTAAGGATTCGGCAGTAGAAGATCATGATGGAAGAACTACTTGGCGACTTGGGGATAAAGCTATGTCTGCCTTCTTGGATTGGTGCAGAATTGAGATAGGAGCGTGTATTGAGATTGCTGGGGCAATTGCCCAGAACAGACAAAATGAGAAATAGGAGGTGAAATGAAGACAGGTAACTATCCCTTGAGATACAGCAATGGAGGAAATGGAAATAATGTCTAAAAAATGGAGAGCTACTATACAAAGAACTGATGGCGAACATTGGCATGGTGCGATGGCGGGAATTGCTGACCCTGGGGAATATGCTGATGATATATTCCCAAATGGAGATTATGCATCTTTATTTGTCTATATGTATCGCAGGTTTGGTATTCCAATATCCGGCTCTGACCCATATAAAGAAATAGCTTGTTGGTATTTAACGACACCCGACCCTGCTGTAGCATTAATGGTCAGTCCACGCCCAAGCGGTTTGCGCTACAGTTTTGGTTATTTAGTCGATAGCAATGTCTATTATTATCATAGTCACGATGATGTTGAAGCTATCAGAATAAAAATAGAGCCTTCCCTAAAGCAATCAATGAAAGACCTTTTAATACCCACTAATGTTCGTGATACTTATATCAACGCAATAGGAAGAGTTAGCGATGATGAAGTAAAAGAAATGTGCGATTATTTCAAGTGGGCAGGTTATGGAGTCACCTCTGATTATTATAAAAAATTCAAAGCTAATTGCCCAAAAGAGCCATTTTGAGAAATAAGTTGATATTCTATGCAGAATATGAAGACGCAATTATCAATGCCAAAAATAAGAAGGGAAAAGGGGAACTTAGCACTCGCTGGCATAACCAGTGAAGCCATATTGAAATTGTTGCACGCGAGGCATTCCGGGGATGTGTTTATTCCTGAATGCAAAGATGGTGCAACATGGGGCAGACGGGATTTACTCAAACTGGATGCTTGGGTCTTATGCCGCTCCTACTCACCACTCAGAACCATTGGCTATGAAATCAAAGTGAGCCGCAGTGACTTTGAACGCGACACGAAATGGGAGAAATATCTACAACTATGCCACGAATTTTACTTCGTGTGCCCAGGCGGCTTAATACGCAATCACGATTTGCCAAGCAGAGTGGGTTTAGTATGGGCATCCAAAAATTCACTATATACCAAAAGAAGAGCTGAGCGAATTGAGCCGGAGCCAGAGAAATTAATCAATTTGTTGATTTACGCCTTGATGGCTAGGACTCAGATAGTGGCCAATATGTATGACCGAGACAAAGAGCCTGAACTAAGTGCATTAGAGCAAAAGCGAAAATGGGTAGAGGAGGCGAATACGAGAAAAGAATTGGCATTTTTCATAAGAGGGCACATTCGAGAAGTCCATGATCGCATTATGGGCTTGGAGCTTAGTTTCAAGCATCGCGAAGATCATATCAAGTATTTCAAAGATGTTTTGGCGAAGCTCGGCATAATCTGGAATCCCGAAGATGACTCCTGGACCGAAAGCCAAAAAGTCCGAGAGTCAATTCAGGCACTTAAAAAAACAGTCGATTTATTGACCATCAGGCAAATGCGTAGCTTGGGAGAATCGCTATCCAAAGTGGTCGATGAATTGGAACCGATGATTAGAGATGATAGCTGATATTCCAGAGAGAATAACAGGAGGTAAAGGATGAAGTTAAGTGACGCTGCTAAACAATACGAGGAGTGTATGAAGGAGGGCGGACCATGCCTTGTCAAGGATTGCCCGCTTCATGGAGATATCACTTTGAAAATAGGTAATCCAAGTGATGAATTTGGCACAATTACATGGCGAGTCGAAGCCTGCTCGCTTATGGGCCGATTTCAGGACTGGCTCAAAAAGAAGAGGCCTGGAAAGCCTTACGATGATGAATAGAATACTTCGATTGATATTCCTTTGAGAATATAACGTAGGAAGGAGGAGCTTATGCCAATTACACCAGCTAAGGAAGTGAAGGAAATAATAGAGGGATGGAGGACCGCACTCAGAGACATACAGCAGGAAGCGGTCGACCTAAGTGCAGGTGATGCAGAGCCGCTTTATATCACGGCCTTCGGCCAGTACATGAACGCAAAGATGGACCAGGTACTCTATACGGTCAATAGGACGCTGGAGAAGATACCGGAGCGTTTCAGGGGTGAGTGATGGAAAGAGAAATAATCAAGAGAGGTACAGATGAATGGTGGACTTGGGTTGCCCTGCTAAAGGTGGCTGAAGAGGAAAGGAAGCGGCAACACTTATCACCTGAAAGTGTGGTGACCATAAACGTTGATCAATGCAATGATTATCTCCAAGGGCTTAATTTAATAAAGCGGCTGTGGCTGCTTTTCATGATAGGAGATCTACACCCAGTAGATAGGGATAAACTTGGTAAAGAGTTGGCAATCAAAGCTGAAGATGGAGTAATTCATCAATTTTTCAAAGGAGATTAGAGAGGTAACAATGTCTATAAAGCAAATTTCATATTCTTCGGAGAATATGAGGAGTCTATGGAAACAAACATCTTTCGGGAAGCTTTAACAATAATGAGCACCAAAAATGGCCAAGACATGAGTGATGATGAAAGGGAGATAATAGATACGGCACTCTTGCCCCTTATGGTATCTCCCGGATACTCCAATGTCCCTATATATGAGGGATTAGAGGACCTGGCCAGGATGCTCGAAGGAGGTAAATTGATTTGTCCATTTAATAATAACCACGAACCCTGTAAATACATCAACTGTCCATTCTGGAGCGAGAAGCGCCAGAGGTGCAACTGGGCAATAGTTATCAACCAACTGGCAAACATTCTCACCAAAAACAAGCCAATGGCTCAGTTAACGCCAAAAGAGCAGCAGATATTGGAGCTGATGACTCAAGGATACAGCAACCAGCAGATCAGCGATGCCATCCATCTGAACGTCTCGACAGTTAAAAATTACGTATCCAACATTCTGTCAAAGCTCGGGGCCAAGAACAAAGTAGAGGCAGTAATTATCAGCCTTGAACATAGAGAAACTATGCGGCAAGGCTAAAGAGAATGATAGACCGGAAGGAGAAGATAGAGGAAATTAAAAGGAAGATAATTCAGGTCTGTATTCAATGCCCTCACATGAACAAGAGGAATTTAATCTGCACGGCTCAAGGCAGCCACTGCAACAGCAAGAGAGTGAAACGATGGCGGACTCAATTAGAGGCGATGGAAACCGAGAATGAAAACAAGGAGGTCTGAAGTGACCATAAAAGAGACAAAATTCAGCGGGATGATGTGTTTGGTTGGGAACCGGGGGATACACTGGCTCTACCACTGGGACTATTGGTATCTATTCAGTCGGGATGACCCAATTATCCCGACCTACTGTGAGAATTAGTAGCGATAGGACAAGGAAGCGAGTCATAACCACGAAGAAAATCAGAAATGAAGAGCGAGCCAAGGGACGAATAGAAATGGCTAGGGAAAGCAAATCAAGAGCAAGAATGCCCTGGACAAAAAAGGAACTCGAATACTTGTCCGACCATTACGGCATACTACCAGACGATATTCTAGCTCAACGATTAGATCGTACAGTGGGTACCCTAAAGACGACTGTTACGCGGAAACTCAAAGGGGTACGGCGTACGGGTGCCTTCTACACAGCACGAATGCTCTCATTGATTCTTGGTCATAAAGATCCCAGAGCAATTGCACTCTCTATTAGTCACGGCTGGCTCAAGGCAACCAAAGGCCCACCGGGGGCTGGGCGGACCAAAATGTGGAACATAACTGAGGAGCATATCGTTGAATTCCTCAAGCGCCGGCCCTGGCTAGCAAATATGACGCACATGGAAGAGCATTATTTCCGGTCAATAGTAAGAGAAGAATGGAAACGAGACCCCTGGTATAGCCCAAAGCAGATAGCTCCTCGCCTGGGAGTGAAAACCCGTGAATCGGTATGGCGATATATCCACAAGGGCTGGCTGATAGCGGATAAGCAGCCAGGTGGTTCAGAGCACAGAGGATGGATCATAAGGGAAAGTGCCATCCGGGAGTTTTTGAAAAATGACCCCCGGAAACAGTATAAGTCCGAAGTATCTCGAGCTACCAGAATCCGCACCAATATCAAATTAGGGATCACGGTAAAACTGAGCATAACTTGGCAGGTTCAATGCCCGTCCTGCGGAGAGCAAGTAACAGTTACCGCTTCTCCCTGGATGCGGGGGTACCAGGTAAAGGAGTTCTTCATAGCATCCTATACAAGAGGCCGGTGTACCCATGGCACGAGCTGCTCAATTCAACCTGACTGCCCTAATAGTAATACCACTTTTGACTTTAATCGCCTGGCCTTAGTAGGAGCCAAATAGAAGGATAAAGTATGGCTAGAAAGCAAAAGGATGTAGTCAGTTACTTCCCACACTATGCCGATGCCAGCACCCGGGATACTCTGACTGTGCTGCAGAGCCGATTCGAGAATGACGGCTACGCTTTCTGGTTCAAGCTCCTGGAGAGACTAGCCTCAACCGAAGGCCATTTCCTTGACTGTAATAACTCAAATACATGGCAACTACTGCTCGCCAGAACAGGCGTCAATGAAATAACTGGCGTAGAAATAATGAAATTACTTGTAGAAATGCAAGCAATCGACAAACATCTATGGGAAAACAAGATGATTTGGTGCCAAAGACTCGTTGATAACATCAGCGATGTTTATAAAAATCGCCGGCGAAAAATCCCCCAAAAACCCATAACTACAGACAATTACCCCATTTCTACAGCCGAAAATGGCATAACTACAGACGATAATCCACAAAGTAAAGTAAATAAAATCAAAAAAGAAAAAGAAAGATATAAAGAAAAAGAAAGAGAAATTTTTAATCACTGGAATCAGCAAAACATCATTGTCCATAAGAAGCTGACAGATGACGTACGCAGCGTGATTGTCCGGACTCTCCGGAGCTACAGCGTTGAGGAGGTCAAGTTAGCGATAAGTAACTATGCCGAGATTGTCCACGGCGAGGAGTATTTTTTCAATTACAAGTGGACATTAAAGGAGTTTCTAAAGAGGGGGATAGAAAAGTTTGCCGATTTAGAAATCGCCAAATCCAACTTTAGAAAGGAGGGAAGGGACAATAGAATGAAAAGTAGACGATTATCTACTGAGGAGGAAATAGAAAAGAGCATAAAGGAGGCGCGACAGTGACATGGACACAAATAATACCGGGAGTATTTCAAGGAATGCCTGATGTGAACCGGGAGGATAATGAATTGCAGGGGTACATAGAAATGTCCCAAATCCCTGTGATTACGATGAAAAGCCACAGGCTAGATACTTGGGAACGTCGAGGCAATGAGGCATGGTGGAAGGAAATCGAGGACTTCGCTAGCGGTGAGCCCAGGAAGCCCTCTCTGGCAATTTTAGGCGTACCAGGGATGGGCAAGACGCATTTAGCTATAGCCATAGGCTGGGATTGGCTGGAGCAAGGTAGGACAGTTCTTTATTACCATGTGGCCGATTTCCTCAATACCTTGCGGGATGGCTTTAAACGCGGGGCCGTGGATGCGTATTCCAGCAAAATTGCGTTTGCTAAAAATTGCTCGCTCTTTATTCTCGATGACTTGGGTACGGAGAGGCAGACGGAGTTCGCCACTGAGCAGCTGGACCTCGTTATTGACCACCGCTATGTGAACAAGAAGTCGCTGATTGTTACATCTAACCTTGCCATGGACGAGCTGCCTCCGAGAATCGCCGACCGGCTTACAGAAGGTCTACTCGTTCAGCTCAAAGGGGAAAGCTACAGGAAAAAGAAGGGGAGGGAGCATGGCTGAAATCGCAATTCCATTCCAGGAGGACTTTAAGCCAGCAATGCTTAACGGTAGAAAGACAACCACTACCCGGACAAAGCGTTATGGCTACCCAGGTGACTGGTTCCCAGCATTTGGCAAAAATTTCGTTCTAACTCAGGTCTATCCGACATTTCTTGATATTGTGGTTGATCGTTTTTACTTTGAGGAGGGATTCGATAGCGTGAATGAATTTATAGATTGCTGGGACAGTCTTCATCCACGTGTCAAATTTGCTGACAATCAGCGTAGATTGATTTATTTGCATCGTTTTATTCTGAAGGAGGCGGATGGCTAAATACCGCAAATTCAACAGGACGGACCTGACTCCGATTCAGAAGCAGGAAAGGGCAAGGCGACGTATGATGAGCGACCGCATCTTATTTGGAATGCCAACCCCAAAGGGTACCAAGCCGCGGAAATATGGCCCCACCGGCGAGCCTATATTAAAACCAATGCCACGGCCAGGCCCTATCTCACTTGACTGGCTATGGGGATTTATTACATTGCTGCCATGGATGAGGAGGAGAAGACGTGAGGCAGAAGTAGCCCATGACCAGCGATCACAGTCAATCAAAGCGAAGGGAATAAAGTGAACAAAAAACAATATCAGGAATACCTGAAATATAGAGATAAATATAGCCTCTATATCAAGCTAAGAAAGTGGACGGTCCCGTTCCATTGGGCTTACGGCGCCCTCTGCGCAGTGGTGTTTGTAGACTGCTGGCCCTTGGCTGTGATCCTGATGGCACTTTTTGCCTGGTTTGAATGGTGGAATGATCAGAACCTCAAGGAAAATCTGGGTGATATTTATAAAAAAGAAGGCGACCAGGATTGGTGGGACTCCTTGGTACCCTTCATAGGAGGAATAGCAGTTGCGCGTATCCTGGATTGGATCGGGTTAATCACTATAAGGTGGTGGTTCTAGCACTTGCTATTCTAAGAGGAATAAATGAGGAGTCCTGCCATTAGAAAGATTTGGGAGCGGATAAAGGAGATGGTCTCTAAAATAGCTGACATGATACCGCGTAGATTTAAGCATGGAGATCCTGAGCCGACTACTGGTGTGCCGACGGCTCTCGATAAGAAATTTGGCCAGAAAATTCAGCAAAGGCAAGAGAAGATGGGGAAGCCTGTCGATACTAGTAAGGGTGGCCCCAATATGCCGAAATACCAGCCCTGCCATTTATGTAGTAGAGGGGCGAAAAGAAGTCGAAAGACGATGGGTGGCGCCCAATATAGATGTCCCGTACATGGTGAGTTCTTTATCAGGGCACCAAGATTATAGAAAGGAGATTTGCAATGCCAATAGAAGGAGAAATCAGACAGGACCGTGAACTAGGTTTAGGCAATAAATATATCAAGGTCGTTTGGCTTGCCTGTGCAACTTGTGGTAGGGAACGGTGGGTTAGGCTAAGTGATATGCACCAACCTACTTTCACTGGATTATGCCATAACTGTTTATTACGACTGAGAAATGGCAAAGGGCAGCTTAGCCCTAATTGGAAAGGTGGCATTAAGTATAGTGGAGGTTATATTTATATTCTACTATCACCTGATAGCCCATTCTACGCAATGGCTAATGAGCAAGGTTACGTCAAAAGAGCTCGATTAATCATCGCACAGCATTTAGGAAGATGCCTAACATCCCAAGAAAATGTGCACCATGAGGATGGGATAAAAACTCGTGATGTCTATGAAAATTTAAGGCTGTTCCCTGGTAAGGCTGGGCATACAGCTCATCATAGGCGAAGAGAAATATTGTTAGGAATAAGCAGACCAAGAAACCCTAAAGGTCAATTTGTGAAGGAGGAATCGGAATGCCAATCAATGAATTGAGCGATATAGTAAGGATACCCCGCCTCGGTAAAATAAGATTGGGTATCAAGGTCACGTCAAAGGAAAAAAAGGGCGTACAATATCCGAAGGCAACGGACTATTTTGTTGTGCCTGATGAGGTAAGGGAGGTTTATGGAGAGAAGCCCACTGAGCTGCAGATCATGTTTCCTGTTGAAGAGCCGGAGCTTTTCGCTCAGCAATGGCTACGCGCTTATAGCCTGACACAAGGTTTGATCTGCATTGGCAGTGGAGTAGAGGCCCGCCGGAAGGTCGATATGGCCACTGGCGCCATGGCTGACCATGAAACCAAGGACTGGGAATGGCGAGAGATAACCTGTGACCCCCAGGAGTGCCAGGAATATGAAACAAAGCGCTGCCGTCGAGTTATGAATCTCCAATTTCTTCTCCCGGAAGTTCCCGGGCTGGGCGTATACCAAATCGATACGTCCAGCTTCTACAGCATTGTCAATATCAACAGCATGATTAAGATGCTCAAGGGAATGCTGGGAAGGTGTAGCATGGTGCCCCTAACCTTAACACTCGGGCCAATAGAGGTCTTCCCCCCAGGATTAACCAAAAAGACTGTCCATATCATGCACATTAAAAAGGACATTAAGCTATCACAACTAGCTCAGATTGCTCAACTGCCGCCGGCCAGAGTTTTAATACCCGAGGCTGACACAGAGGAGCCTCCGGAAGACCTCTTTCCTGATGGAGTAATAGCAGACACCAAAAAGCCGCGCCGAAAACCTGTATCAGCTCAATCCCCTAAAGATGCGGAACTCTTCCAGGAAGAAGCAGAAAAAGAAATCCCAAAAATAGACGATAACCTGTTACAAGGCTGGCAAATTGTCAAAGATACAGTGAGGCAACTTAATCTCACAGATAACCAGATCCGAAAATGGTTTGCCAATTCAAATATTGAGGTGGGATTAAGCGATTTTGCCAGAGCTTTGCCACCGGCAGAAGTAACCAATGAGCTATTAAGCAAATTTCAAACGATGCTTGACGCATACCGCGAAAGGGAAAAGCAAAAATAAGCTACGGAATAGGTAAATTGTAACGAGGAGGGCGAGGATCGACCATTGGGGTATTCCCATTGGTTTTGCCCCATGATAGAATAATTGCATAACTAGAAGGGAGGATGAACATGAAGGAAACATTAAAATCAGCTAAGCAGAATATTAGGCATATCAAATTTTTTGCAATCTTCGGCATTGTAATAGGTATTACGCTAGTCTTTATAGCCATTTGGTTCTGGGGTCTGGTGACGTCGGCGAGGGATTTGTCTGCAATCCCCATCTTCACGCCATATGCTATCCCAGTTATTACAGGATTGACGGGTATTCTATTCCTTTTAATTGCCGGCTCTACGAGATACATTATTTATCAAATTAATAAGGTCTTAAATAATGTGAAAAATGACGAAAGGGAGGAGTGAAGGAAGATGGGGTCTAATCACGATGTTGGCTTTTTGCCATGACAATACCGACCGCGGCAGCTGCACCAAGTCCTACCCATAGCCAGGGAAAGGCGTGTTCAGGTGGTGGAGATACTCCATCCTCAGTAACGAAAATAGCATCCCAGGTTTGTTCACGAACATTAGCTAGGTCTTGAGTAATCCGACCCCTGGGCATACCAAACACAAATTCTTTTATCATTATGCTATATCAAACTCTAAGCGTCCATAAACCAGCCAGATACCTAATTTATCTAGGGCAACACCGCCAATATAATCACTATAATAGCCTACACCAGGGTTGATGGTAGCTGGTAATCTGTTTAGAGCGGGCAAATAAGCATCAGCTCTAATTATTCCATCAGGGTCTTTGATTGCAATATAGACGCGCACTTTTAGTGCAACATCGCCAATGTTGGTACAAAGGAAACTGGCTCCTACTAAATGAGCCCAGGGGAGATCAACGGGGTCGTATGGCACCCCCACACGGAAGGTATAGCTCTTGCCAGTAGTTTCGTCGACAATCTGGCAACTGCCAAAACTCATATCGGCAACGCCTTGAGCTACGTTAATAGCCTGCCATGTTTTTTCTGAATTCTGCAGTGCTATTTGTGCTAATTGCGGATTGCTAATTTCTTCCTCTGTTTTTGTTAATGGCATTTTATAACTCCTTTTAGAACCAAGCTGGTTCAGTCAGTGGGTGATTTGGATGTATATTTTCAATGTGGCTGAGAACTTGCCGCGCAAAAGATTCCTTGTCCCAACTGCTCCCCCGGGTATGGCTGGGACCGTAAATTTTCTGGTCACAGTAAGGACATCGAATACTAGGAGTGCATGAACCCGCACCACAAACTGAATGATACTCTAGTTCTTTTTGCCAGTCTCGCCATCCTCTCTCAAGATCTACTCTCAATACCTTTCCAATCCCATTACATTCGGGACATTCTATAACCTCTCCAGGTCTACAATGGCGGTGCATCTCACGAGTGCAAATCACTTGACCAGTGCCGTCACAGACCGGGCATACAGTTCCATACTGTAACACCCACTCCTCCAACGGTGGTACTCGATTGTACCCTAGACTTCTAGCTATTACACAGGCAAGTTCATCTTTCGTGTCCCAGTATTCCTTACAGGTGTAGTCTACTGCCATTGCTAAAAGCTGGCCTGTCCACCATCCTTCGCGAACAACGTAAGTGGATACAGTTGCATCGACCGGATTCCATGCCAAACATTCCCCATTAGACCATTCGGTGCATACTGGCATCCTGACTCCTCCCCAGGGCATATAATATGTAGAAGTTATGTCTGAGAGCACCGTCAAGTTCGCCAGCTTATCCTGTGCCTGAATAGTAAACTCGCCGGCGATTGCAGCGTAATACTTGAAAACGAGAGTGGTGTCGTAGGTTTCCATGGTCCACTGCTCGCTGAGAGTGATCCCGTTTATGTATACTGTGCCTTTGACTTCCATAGGCAACGGTGGTAGCGGATACGGATAGTCGATATAAACCTTGATTTCAATAGTCTCGCCAACGTAGGCGGTAGATGGGATGACTACTATCTTACGGACCGTGATTCCTTCCGTCCAGTCACCAGTGCTTAGAGGATTGAGTTCTACGCTTAATTCCTTTACTTCTCCAGATTGAAACTCTATCATTTACTCCCTCTTTAATATTCCAGGGTTTGGTAGTCAGGATGCGAGAAGCGGACAATATATATGCCAGGAGGGATATCAATAATTTGATAACTCCCATCAGCTAAAGTAGTGGTAGAGGTTAGTCCGACTACTTCGACAAGGACACCGGAGATCGGAAGGTTGGTTCCAACATCAATCACTGTTCCCAAAAGACTGGCAGGCTCGATGGGTACCGGCTGCATTGTCGGATGGAGCTCTTTTACTTCACCTTCACTAAATGTTATTGACATGAGTTTCCACCTTTTAGACCGTTACTGTTTCATATCGGCCCAATGGATCTGCAAATATCGCAGTGTAGGTCCCCGGCGCTATTTCCTCTATTAGGTAGTAACCCTGCACGTCAGTTGTCGCTGAATATCCGTCCAAGGTAACATTTATGCCCTGAATGCCGTGCCCGGTCACTGCATCGGTAACCAGGCCATGTAACGTGGCCAGACCTGGTGGAGGTGTTTTCAGCAGCAAAAAGAGGAGGAGGGCAAGTCCGCTGGCAATACCAGCCCCAGCTATGATCTTCTTCTGTTTATCATTCTCCATGTTACTACTAATCCTTGTGCCGGTATGGATCCTTTTCTACTCAATTAAACATCTCTCTTATTAAGTTCAATATATGTCTTGAGGGTTCCCTCAAGGTTGCCAAGTTGCGACTTCACCGCACTGAGTTCTTGCACCACGCCGTCGTTGAGTGTCTTCTCATGCCTCTCTGTTGTTTTTTCCAAACTCTTTATTCGTCCATTCAGCTTACCGAATGTGAAGCCCCAGCCAAAAATGTTTACTAATATGACGCCTATCGCGGCTATCCAAGCTGCATCCATTTTAATACCATCCTATAGAAATTATTCCGAGGCGGTGCAGGAGAGCAAGAACACCATATCCGATGCAGAACGTCAGGAAGGCTTCCCACCAATCTGCGCATCCTGTAGGTAGGTAGTATTTATTCCGAGCCTTCTCCTCCTTATCATTCCAATACTCCATAACTGCAAAGATTCCCATCATAACTAATCCAGCAACTATACCAAATTCGAGAATAAGGAACGCACAGAAGAAGCCGTATAGCCAATGGACCGGAGTGGTGTTCTTCCTAAGCAATAACCATGACCACACCGCTACTAGCTTCTTTTCCAGGTTCTCTAACCTTTTAATCATGCTGCTACTCTTTATCCAATCCAAGAGCATCAATAACATTTGAGATTTTATTTATTATTGTCAGGGAGCTGCTGCCGGCAAATAATAGTCCGACACCCTCGTTTTTCCCATTCAAGACAGTGCTTCCCGAGTCTCCACCCTCAGACATTGCACTGGTCATTATCTGGTCCTCATAAATTGCGATCCTTTGGCCATAGTTGACATTAGCTGCACCGTCAGTTGCGATGACATTACCCTGGGTGAGCTCAGTAGTACGCCCAGACTTTTTAACCTTATCACCAATTTTGGCTTCACCAAAGCCAGCCGGTATCCCTATTTCGAGTATTTCTTGAGAAATATCTTCATCAAAGAGCGGCCTTGAGATAGCACAATCCACCTTGTTGACATGAGAGGATATAGGGTTTGGTATTATCGTGTTACTTTTTAAGAAGGCAAGCGCGCGGTTTAATAAATTAACAACGTGGTTTGCTATAGGGCAGGTGCTTTCATCTATAAAGTGAATAGGAACGAATGCGGCAAGGTAGCCTATAGTGTCGGCCTTTGTACCTCCATCAGCTTTACCAGGCTGCCAGGTCTGGTCGCCAATATATGCTTCGTTGCTTGCAGCCAACACATGATTGTTTGAGAGGATATGCAGAACCCCGTTTTTTTTAACAATCATGCCTAGGGTGCCGGCAGTAATATCAGGATGCCCGATGCTGACCCCTCCGGGTGCTGGTCTGACCTTTGATTTCCTGTCTACTGCGAGAGCTTTGATTTCCTCGGTCTGGAATACATCTGTCTCCATGCCCTTTATTGTCCTGGGGACGATATCCTTCTTTGCGAGCTGGACCAAGGGTACCTTCTCAACCACTCCAACCCTTATAGAAATGCGCTCGGTTTCAACTCCACTTACCACCTTTTTCCCGGTATAAACGAGGACCACATTTCTCTTTTTAAGAAGTTCTCTTTCTATTGATTTTTTCATCGTAAAACTCCTGGAGCTACTTAAGCATTTTCAGCTTTCGCTGATGTTCTATATCCTTGAAGATCCATACAAGCGCACCTGTCACAATTGGAGCAAATACTTCAAGGGGGATCATGTGGAAGGCAAAAAACACTACTAACGCCACTGCGAACATTGACGCAATTCCAAGTCCTACTTTCTCCTTCATATATCACCTCACTTGTGGGCAGAGCGCCGTTTCCCGATTACACTCAAGGCCGGAGTACACGGGACGGGGGAGATACGGGAGTGAAAAACTTCTGCCGTCTGGTGGTATCAGCAAAAGTAAAAGCTCCCAGCCTTTTCCGCCTTCCGGCGAATTTCCCGCCAGTATAGCTGGTAGCACCCTGCCCTGATTATTAATATTCATTTTTCTATTAGGGCCTGATAATCACCTTTTTGATGCCCATTGATATATGTGCTATAGAATTTTGGTTGACCTTCTACAAGCTCGCACCAAACAGGCTCCCTTGTTTCAAAATCCCTAAACTCAATATACTGCCTCTTTGGACCAAACGTTGAGTGTTCAAACATAAACTGCCAAAGGTTCAAGTTATACTTTTCTCCGCTTCGCCAGATCGGCAAAATGCTAAAGATTATGCCTCCTAATAAAAGCCCTTTGGCGGTGTTATTCATTCTTCTGTTTCCCCTCTTCTTCTAATTGCTCTTATTGCCCGAGGAATAATCAAAGCAGACCCTAATATTACCCCGCCACCAACGAGGGCATATTTTAAGTATTTCTCCCACCATTCCTCTCCTGGCGTGGTGTAGTATCCAATTGAAGGTGTACGTTCGGGATCACCCGCAACCGTAACAGTGCGAGGCTCTGGTGTTATGTAACCCTCAATGGTGCCGAAGGCTACGGAGTGATCCCCTATCTTTTCATAACTGGATACGGGGGCTTCACCCTTGTCCACGCTGTCTATAAAGACGGTTCCCTTGACGGGATCCGTGTTCACGTCAAGCCAGCCATGCGTTGGGGGCACAGTGCCCTCCGGATTATAGGGAATTATGACGTTGACGGTTTTATCCGCTGTAACGTAGGCTGTTATGGGACTCGGTGGGTCGTAGCCGTCTATGGTTTCGCCAATGAATACGTGGTCGCCTTCAAGGAGATCTTCAAACAGAACTCCTTGGCCACTTGGTCCCGTGGCTCCCTCAAGTCCATCGGAGCTTATCTTTACATTTGGCAACAGGCTGCCATCCACTCGGTCTTTAGCAACAACAACCGCATTCCCTCTGGGAAGTTTGTGTGGTAAAAGATAGCCCCTTTGCAGTGCATAAACCCCGATGATAGCTCCGACAAGAAGAACAATAGCTATAGCAATTTTTATCCAAAGAGTGAATGCTGAAATACGTGAGCTTATTGCAGAGCTGCTTATAGGTGAACTAGGCGGTGCTATGGAGTATTGAATAGTTATACGCTTGCCTTCAACTTTGAAGTAATGAATAACTGATTCAGGGTAATCCTCCTTAATCTTCGCGATCTGCAGGGCTACATCATGTGCCTCGGAGGCATGGATGTTGTAGTCTGACTCGAAATAGAGTTCAATAATATCACCCGGGCTTGCTTCGGTGTTCTCAATGTCGATAGATACCCCTTGAGACTTGCAGGGGTAGTAGTTGCCAATTTCAATCAATGCCATGTTAATCTCCTGCCTCGACTTTCAATGTCCAGTTGATTGTGACAATCAAGGGCTCAATTACATATCCCGTGACCGGGCTCATTCGCACATCAATGGTGTTCACGCCCATTCCATAGAATGTATTAGGAAAAACAAAAGTCTGGTTTAACTCCATGACGCCGAAATTCCATAAGCCCCCTCCAATAGTTGTGTTTTCAACCATACCAGCGCTGTAAGTAGGCATAAATAATGTCAACCAGAAGGGGCCCAAATCTCCTGACCGGCTCATGGACATGTCTAGTTCAGCTCCGATAATCGGCAAATTCTTTTCAAAGAACAGGCCATCCACATACAGGGCATCAATATGCTCAGCAAAACTTTGTGCTGGTAGAAGGCTATATTGTGATGTTTTGGAGAAGGTATAGCGAACTTGCATATCTAAATCCTCCTTGCTGGCAGGGTATATTTCGATGTCTTGCTGTACTGTGCATAAAAATTAGCCATTATTACCTCTAAAGGAAGAATTCCTCCCCATAATTATCGGAAATCAAACCCTTTACACTACCAGCTTCTTGGATACTTACCCTCCCGTCTCCGTTAAAGTCGGCATTTCCTTCTAATAGTCCATATTGCAAGACGGCACGACTCCAATCGGTCAAATGCCACGTAAAAATAGAGGTTTCCTCTTCAAAAACCGTTGAGGTTAAAACAATTCTATTGGTTGCATTTAGGGAAACCCCGTCTTTTCCTGGCAGAATCGCACCAGCAGAGCCACAGGTGTCTATGATTACAAGTTGTTTCTGGGATTTTAAATCGGAAAGTAAATCATTTATATACGAGTGCGGAAGGCACATTAACCTTATGCAAAAGTGTGTGGCACTGCCGTGACCAAAGAAGGCTATGACAAACTCATCAACATCTTTTACTTTACTAACAGCTTCTTCTATATTAGACCATGTGGCTTTCTTTCCGTATAATAGTGTGATTTCCTGGTTAGAATAACCATATTCCCTTAAAACAGTCTTCAGCAACCTGCCACACGTGGTAGCCCAGATTTTAGAGCTCCTACTACCATCATACGCCACGATTATGGCGTGTTTGGTGGGTTCTTGTGCCATAGCAAAAGTCGGCATTAGTAAGGCCAAAACGATAAAAATAATGATTAACTTTTTCATCTTCTGTTTCTCATTTCATACTCTCCAGAGCTGAAAGGCCGACGTCGAGCGATAAATACGTCCTGAAGCATCTCCCAGGGCGAGTATTCCATTGCCTAAATATATAACGACAACAGCGGAATCGAAGGTTATTGTCGCCATGGCAACCCAGGTAAGCCCATAATCCGTGGAGCGGTAGATATTACCATTAGAGTCCACGAAGATGGCTATGCCATTGCCTATAGAAGCCATGCTGTAAATTTGGTTACCAGCAGAAATCACTCCTAAATTCGCCCAATTAAGCCCGTAATCAGTGGAGCGGTAGACATAGCCATCTATATCGCCCATGATAGTTATACCATTACCTAGGTAGGCTGCGGCAGTAAAGCTACTAATGGTATCGATTTGCCCCAAATCAGTCCAGGTAAGCCCATAATCCGTGGAGCGGTAGATGTGCCCTGACCAGTCTCCCAAAATGGCTATGCCATTGCCTAAGTAAGCAATCGCGTCAATGGAATTACCGGTGATTACTCCTAGGTCGGCCCAGTTAAGCCCGTAATCGGTGGAGCGGTGGACATGCAGCATTTGGTCTCCCAGTATAGCTATGCCATTGCCCAGGTAAGCCAACTCTTGAGGGATATCGGAAGCAACGACGCCCAAATCAGCCCAGTTAAGGCCATAATCGGTGGAGCGCCAAACATGCTGAGTCTGTTCTCCCAAGATGGCTATGCCATTACCGAGGTTGGCCATACTATCAATTCGTCCAGCGGTAATGGCTCCTAAATCTGCCCAAGTGGCGCCATAATTGGTGGAGCGCCACACGTGTCTGTTTGAAGTTCCCAGGACAACGATACCATTGCCCAAGTAGGCCATGGCATTAATGCAGCTACCTGTAATATTCCCTAAATCGTGCCAGTTAAGGCCGTAATCGCAGTGGTAGATATTTACCAGCCCCCGGGAGAGGAGACTTTGATCGGTTAAAGGGATGCCGATGTCTTCAATACGCTTGTCGGCCCAGTCCTTGTCGGTATCTATAGTTAGCTCCGATAAACCTCTAATACCTTTTAGTAGTAAACTCATCTTTTCACCTTTGCCAAAGTTGGAAAGCTGATGTGGAGCGGTAGATATGGTGATCCTTATCCCCCAGGATAGTGATGCCGTTTTCCAGGTAAGCCATGGAATAGATCCAGTCAGAGGCAATTACCCCTAAATCGACCCACGTGGCACCATAATCTGTCGAACGGTAGACATGCTGGTCATCACCCCCCAGAATAGCGATACCATTGCCCAAGTAGGCTATAGCACGGATGTAGTCAGAGGCAATTACCCCTAAATCGACCCAGGTAGCGCCATAGTCTGTGGAGCGGTAGACATGGAAATCAATATCGCCCGCAATAGCGATACCATTGCCTAAATAGGCCATGGACATGATGCCACCAACGCTAATCGCTCCTAAATCAGCCCAGGTAGCGCCATAGTCTGTGGAACGAAAAATATGACTATCACCATGCAGAATAGCGATACCATTGCCTAAATAGGCCATGGCATTGATACTGCCAGGGGCAATTACCCCCAGGTCAGCCCAGGTAGCACCGTAGTCTGTGGAACGGTAGACATGGGAAGTAACATCGCCCAGAATAGCGATACCATTGCCTAAATAGGCCATGGAATAGATAGTGCCAGAGGCAATCACCCCTAAGTCAGCCCAGGTAGCACCGTAGTCTGTTGAGCGGAAGACATGCCCGAGACCATCTCCAAAGGCAGCAATGCCATTACCGAAATAGGTTATAGCCCAAATTGTACTACCAATTACCCCCAAGTCTACCCAATTAAGCCCATAATCCCCGGAGTAAATATCAGGAAGCCCTCTGGAAAGAGCGTCCACACCTGCCGGCGGCGCACCGATGTTCCTGATGCTATAGGCACCCCAGTCCTTGTCCACGTCTATAGTTAGCTCACTAAGAGCGCTAATTCCTTTTAACAGTAAGCTCATCTCTTTAATTTCTCCAAAGCTGGAAGGCTGATGTGGAGCGGTAGACATGGTGGTCCTGATCCCCCAGGATAGTGATGCCGTTTCCCAGGTAAGCCATGGAATAGATGATGTCAGAAGCAATTACCCCTAAATCAGCCCAGGTGGCGCCGTAGTCTGTGGAGCGGTAGACATGACGGTCATTACCCCCCAGGATAGCAATACCATTGCCCAAGTAGGCTATAGCACGGACCTGAGCGGAGGTAATTACCCCTAAATCGGCCCAGGTAGCACCATAGTCTGTGGAGCGCCAGACATGCTGGTCAGTACCCCCCAGGATAGCAATACCATTGCCCAGGTATGCCGCAGCAGGGGTGTAGTCAGAGGGAATCACTCCTAAGTCAGCCCAGGTAGCTCCGTAGTCTGTGGAGCGGTAGACATGCTGGTCATTATCCGCCATGATAACGATACCATTACCCATGTAGGCTATAGAACCGATAGTGCCAGAGGTAATTACCCCTAAATCGGCCCAAGTAGCACCGTAGTCTATGGAGCGATAGACATGCTTGTCATTACCCCCCAGGACAGCAATACCATTGCCCAGGTAGGCTATAGCACGGATCACACCGGTGGCAATCACCCCCAAATTAGCCCAGGTGGCTCCGTAATCTGTAGAGCGGTAGACACGGAAAGTAGAATCTCCCAGGATAGCGATACCATTGCCCAGATTAGCTATAGCCCAGATGTTCCCACCGGCAATTACTCCCAAGTCAGCCCAAGTAGCACCGTAGTCTATGGAGCGATAGACATGGAAAGCAAGATCGCCCAGGACAGCAATGCCATTGCCTAGGTAGGCTATGGCACCAACCCAACCAGAGGCAATTACTCCCAAGTCAGCCCAGTTAAGCCCATAATCGCAGGAGTAAATATCCACCAGCCCTCTGGCAAGACCGCCTTTATCAGTAAACGGAGCTCCGATGTTGTCGATGCTGTAATCAAGCCAACTCTTATCGACGTCTATAGCCAGCTCCGATAATGCCATAACACCTGGTTTTACAAATAAACTCATCTTTTATCCTTGCCAAAGCTGAAAGGCTGATGTTGACCGATAGACACGGCCATTATCATCCCCCAGGATAGCTATACCGTTGCCAAGGTAGGCCATGACCCAGATCCAGCTAGAGGCAATCACCCCCAAGTCGACCCAGGTAGCCCCATAGTCTGTGGAGCGGTAAACATTACGACCACCAGCACCCCCTCCCATAGTAACAACGCCACCGCCCAGGTAAGCGATGGTGTAGATGAAGTTGGCACTAATTACTCCCAGGTTAGTCCAAGTAGCACCATAATCTGTGGAGCGATAGACACGCCCGTTACTCTCCCCTAGGACAGCAATGCCATTGCCCAAGTAGGCAATGACCCAGATCGAGCTAGGAGCAATTATGCCTAGATTCACCCAGGTGGCACCATAATTTGTGGAGCGGTAGACACGCCCGTTATGGTCCCCTAGGACAGCAATACCATTGGTTAAATAGGCCATGGCATAGATCCTCTCGGATGCGATAATCCCTAAATCAGCCCAGGTGGCGCCATAATCCGTAGAGCGATAGACATGCCTAGCTGAATCCCCCAGAATAGCGATACCATTGCCCAGGTAGGCCATGGCCCAGACGTTGCCGGAGGCAATGACTCCTAAATCAGCCCAAGTAGCTCCATAATCAGTGGACCGGTGGACACGATTACCAACAGTCCCGAAGATGGTGATACCGTTGCCCAGATAAGCCGCGTCACCAATCCCATTAGCGGCAATCACCCCTAGGTCAGCCCAGGTGGCACCATAGTCGGTGGAGCGGAAAACACGGCCATTATCATCCCCCATGATAGCTATGCCATTGCCTAAGTAAGCTATGGAATCCATCCAATCGGAGGCAATAACTCCCAAATCAACCCAGTTAAGGCCATAGTCGCAGTTATAGATATCGAGCAGGCCTCGAGAAAGCGCATCGACATCTGCCAATGGGGCGCCGAGATTTTCAATACGCCGTGTAGACCAGTCTTTATTAGCATCTATAGTGAGCTGGGATAACCGCTTTACTCCGGGGTATAGTAAGGTCATTAGATTATGTACCCCCTAGTATGTACCCCCATCCTATTGCCAGGCCATTGTCGGCAGCGTTGTTGCTCTGTGCAGTGACACGGACTATTCCATTTATGGCCAAAGTTCCGTTGATTATCCACAGCCCGGGTCCATCGACAGCCACTGAGAAGATCTGGGAATAGGCTTGCCGCTCTACTCCGTTGATGTTGGTATAAAGCCTGACCGTGATATTGCCGGCCAGGGCGTTAATGTCGAGTAGAAGCGAGTGTATCTTCTGGACAATACCCGCACTGCCGATGGTGGTTATATTTTGCTCTGCTGTTTGCCAGTTTTGAGTTGCAATCCCGCTAGTGGGTTTGGGAGGGGGTGCTATTACTCCTACGCCGGATGCCATTTAATATCTCCTTTTCATTCTATTAGCCAACCAAGAAATGCTATTCCTGCTCAGCGCTAAATATTACTATTGAGCCAGCTACAGTTGAGCTCACATACACTTCATGGGCGCCTTTAATGTAATATGCGACGGCTTCGCTAGGCTGCAGGGGATAAGAAGCATCGGGCGTTACAGCCTCAGTAGGACTAGCTGCTACACGAACTAAGGAACCTGCAGCATTAATGGGGTGTGACCTGATGAGCAGTGCCATGCCGTCAGGAACATATAGCTGGGGGGGATTATAGGCTTGGTTGGCAACAGCACAGTTCAAAGTAATTGTTGCGAAGCGCTTAGTATTGCTGGGCCATCCTTTGAATGTGATCTGGAGCCCTGCAAGCACGTCGTGTATATGGGCAAGCTCCGCGTTAATTGAATCTGACGTGGCAGCAATAGCAGCGATAAGGGCTATTACCTCATCGGGGATAACCCCCTCTCCTGGTGCCCCCTCCTTTTTTCTAGCTTCAAGCAATGCCAAAGCGGACATTATAGCAGCGGCTGTACTCGCGCCCGCAGCATACTTGGAAGACTGGTCGGACATATTATCTCCTTTAGTTGACAATGCGCATAATATTTTTATTCAATTTCCTCTACTTCAACTTGTACGTAGACGCCAGCTGGAGTACTCTGGAGTGTCAGGTCGGCAGCAACCTCTACTTCTGGGATATCATCCTCGGGCCAGGCATCGGTCATGCCATTGACGATAAAAAAAGTGGGTAGAATATTGACCAAGGGTGCTAGGCCAATGCCGATATCCAATGTGGCATTACCCCCGGACAGGTTGTAGGCTATTATCTTACGGACAATAACTGTCCTTGGGTTCTGCCCGCCAGTTGTCCTCTGGTATAGTAATAAAGGTGTGGCGGCGACAAGTGTTAATACTACTGGCGACGACTTGCGTATTCCTCTCACTGGCTGTTGATAATGTGAACCCATGATTCACCTCCAATCATAAATGCGCCGTTGCTGGGACTCTAGTCCAGGCAGCAGGCAAATGGTTTTCTGGTTTACCTGGTGACCACACATACTGTCTCCCGGAGGCATCGACCGCGACCTCCAGGACATAGCGAAAGCCATAGAAGGCCACTCTGGTTTGGGTGAGGTCATAGTCCGTTGGATTTAATACCTGCATGAAGGCAAAGTCATCTTCATGGACATAGAACTCAGTAGTGTGGCCGCACGGGTCCCTCAAGTCAGTGGCTCTCGTCAGCCGGCCGTTACGGTTATTGAGCTTATATCGCCCATCTGAGCGGCCCTGCCAGAGGTTGACAGCAATGTCATCGATGACAAAGCCACGGAACTGCCCGAACTCCCTGTCAGGCATCTCGAGCAGGTTGAGCTGAGTGATTGCTGTGGTTACTCCAGCTGCTAAGGCACCAAAGTCAAACTCTATGGCATCGCAGCGCGGAATGGGCTCAATAAAGACGACTTTATAGAACTTGTAGACTTTGTTTATCCAGACGCCTACTGTCTGGTCGGGGAGAACTATTGATTCTATCTCCCCGGGTTTATATGGATAAAGGTCTGGCATTTTGAACCTCCTTTCGTTTCGATTCTCGGAGAATCTTTTTTGAATTTCTCCTTGATTATTACAACTTCAATTTCATTCCCTGCGGAATCATCTGTGGCCTGGGGATGCCTACTAAAAGCACCAGTGCTGAAAAGGCGCACATACCTTCATTCTGCGGTGCTATCATTGCGGGTCTCCCCACAGTGATTTCAGTCCACAGGGCACACTTATCCTCCCTGCAGGCTTCTCCGGTGAACGGGCAAAGCTTTACGTTATCGTCGTTTCCCATAATTTCCTTATTACCTCTGGGGGGGGTGGTGCCTCCCCCAGAGGTGGTTAATCATTAGGTTCCGATAGCTGTGCCGATGATAAGCTGTAGGCTTGCTCCCGCGGCACTTGCACCAGTGTTCTTCCTGATCCTCGTTGCCAGCCTCGGGGAACCCATAATTTTGATGGGGTACATAGCGGGAATTACAACGCCCAAAGGCTGCAATTCAGGGTTAGCAGGAGCAACGTTCCACATCCAGCTCATCGGGAATGATGCAATGTCCACTTCTACACCAGCACCACCAGTGGCAATGGCCCAATCTGCAGCAAATATTTCCACTACTGGAGTATGCAAGTGGATTCCTAGAAGCCATATCGGGTCAGCAACGGTGCCAGCGGCACAGATCTGGACATAGTCAGACCAAGCACCTGCTATAGCTGCACCGTCTGAGATAGCAGCAACTGCTGCGTTGGCATCCGGGTAGATGTCCTGCCTGATGTTCCCGGACTCAATCTTGGCCAGAAAGAGCCGGTCTACTAAGCTTTTTAAGCCTCCCATAGCTTTTTCTCCTCCCTTTTATTATTTGAGAGCCTAGACTAAGCTAATCGACCTTAGCTTATGATTCCGCCCACAGGCTCGATGATGTAGCAACCCAGTACCAAGTGTTCCTGAGCAGCGGTGTTTATCTTATTCTGGACAGAGATATTCACCCAGTCATTGGGGTCATAAACAATCGGCTCACTCAGGAATCCGACTACTGTCAAGTAGCCCTCAAGCTGCTCCAGGTCAACATGACCCTTAGTGGTTGTGGGCGCACCGGCGGTCGGCCCAACTCCAAACTGCAGAATGGTGAAGGGGTTTGGCACTGTGAGGACCATCGCCTTATAGAAAACTGCAACTTGAGTGACGCCCAACCGGGGAACCAGTGCAATACCGGCGGCACCATTGAAGACAGTGTAGGGACCGGGAACAGCTGCCAGGGTCTGGGTCAGCCAGTAGTTGACCGTACAACCGAAGTCAGGAGTGTTCTCGGCATGGCGGAAAGTGAGTTCATCACGACCTCCTGCCACCCTTAAGGCCAATGCCCTGGCGATTGCATCTTCAAGTGCTCTGGCGCAATAGTTTTTCTTGTCCGTTAGGGACAATTCTTCTTGTGGAATTATGACCATAGCTTAACCTCCTTATAATTCGGGCTAGAGCTGTATACGTTGCTCGACCTACAACTATGGCTCTATCCTATTAGTCTTGTACCCTCGAACTGCTCTTTGGTTTCCTTTGCCGGATATCGGCTAATTGATGTACCCAGGGGTCTTGCCGCTGGCTGCATCTGCAACCTTTGCTGCAATGCCTGCCGGCCTACAGGAGAACTTGCCTCTTTGATGTACTCGTAGGCGCTCTCGATACCCCAGGCTCCGGAAGCTATGCCAAGGTTCTTGACGAAATTACCGCCGATACCCATAAGGCCGCCAAGGATATAGCCGGCGAGTGCCATGCCAATTCCGAGTGGTCTATTCCATGTGGGTTGTTTCTCAGTGGTTAATATGTCGGCAGCAGCCACCACTCCTATGGGTACAACATCTTGGACGAACTTAATCATATGTCCCTCCTTCGTCGATTTTGGTCGCACCCCGGAGATCAAAAGGAAAGGGGGTCGCCTGACCCTTCGATCTCTCGAAAGTGCGACCCCCTTTAATTACCGCTCGACCTTACGGTTTTTAAGTTGGCGAATCTTCCAGGTCGAGCACTCTTTCGCAAAAGAGAAGGGACGAGCCTTAAACTCTCCTGCGAGAGTGCTCGTCCCTTTTTATTCGCCTTTTCTTAATTAAAAAGTATGACTGTCAGTTTGTCAAATGGAGCAAATAGCTCCTTCACAAATTATAGCAAAGCTCTCTGGCGACATAATCGCTCAGAAATGGCAGGCAGTAGTAGCAAGCAGAGAAAGGCTCTCTCACCTTTCTCTCTGGTATCGCCTTGACTTCGTAATCATTGAAATAAAGCACATCCTCATAGCCGGAAGCCAAATCTATAGGGATAAGACTTGCCTTAACCCTGGCATTGGTGGGCTCAAGCATATACTGTTTCCCGTACAACCTGACCATATCCCAGGCATGGCCGTCCTGGCCATCCACATTGAGGTTTCCCATCACGACCCAAACGTCCTCCGGGGGCATTTCCTGCCTCAACAAAGAAGCCAGGATGAAGGATCTGTTGGCACAATTGATTTTGGGCGTCTGCATCGCTTGAGAAGGTTCTAACCAGGCGTCCCTCTGCACAAACGTTATGCCATCCACTCTTGTCTCTACTCTTATAAAGCGCGTGTATGGGAAGTCACAGACGTATCTCAAGCAGGCGATGATTTTTTCTTCGGGGGATGATAGTCCAGAAGTAAGCTGCTCATATTTCTCCTGTACACTGAGGTCACGCGGTGTCACCCATTCCGCCAGCCATTTGGGCTCGCCAAATAGAGTAGCCGAGCCGTGTTCCCCACCGATTGGCTGGTCAGGGCATTGGATGGCGTAGTCAAGACCTTCCACGCTCTAACTCCTGCTTGATAGTATTTGCTGCCTTCATAATAACCGAGGCAATGCGACTTGATTTGGCTAAGGCTGTGGAGACATTTTTAGGGAGGTCAACATCGACCTCACCAATAACAAACGGCAGCTTGTCCGGTTTTTCTTCATCTCGGACCCCGACCTGTAATTTTAGCTTCATGGTCTAACCCTCCCCAGAATTTGGTCAACCTTGAGGCTGCTATTTACAGCAATCACCAGCGAAATCATAGAGGTAAACAGGAAAAACCATTGCACAGCGGGGGTTTCCCCATTTGTCCATATCCGGTTGGCCTCTATCCGGGATATTCTGCCTCTCATTTTCACCTTTTCTCTATATATTGCCTGCTTAGCTCAGCAAGCTTGCGGCTCCCAGCTTCAGTAGCCGCCATCACGGAAGGGGTGAAGAGCCCTCCCAGAATGGCGCCGACAATGCCAGCAAACAACCAGGTGGGGACGGTGACCCCCTCATCTTGACTTATGCCATTTCTTTCTATCTTAGTCTGCAGCATATTAGCCTCCTCTCTTTTGACTGTTCCTCTTTGCCCGCAGAAGGGGCATTTTATTTTCTCGCCGATATATCTGACGGCGATCGGAAAGCCGCATGAGCAGCATGGTACCGATTCTAATTTGGTAAAGTTACCCTGATACACAATTATAATTTAGGTGAAGGTCGCCAGTTTGTCAAAGAGAGCGGGTTCCATCTATGAAAGCTGGTGTTTTATATCTTCTATTTGGCTTTGGATTTCCTTCTGCAGCTGTGGTGACGTCATAATCAAACAGGCTATGGTGGGGTTGGATTTAGCGATTGCTTTAAGGATAAAATCAAATGTAAACCATTCCAGGTTCCATGGTTTCTGGTTAATCAGGAATTGCTTTTGGCCCGGGGGTAGATTATTCCAGATGCCCTCCTCAATATACTTATAGAATTGCGGTACTGTTTTACCCTTGGCCTCCTCCTGTAAATAGCCAGCAAGAAAATCCGGTGCGACGAACTCTTTAGCCAGTGCACCAATCAGCCCTTTCGGGTTAGACATCAATTTCAACTGTTCCGGGCTCCTTTGGTATTCTATGGATGGGATAAATGGTCTTGCAGCTAGGGCAAATTGTCTTTGCGGCATCCTTGGCAATAGCAATAATGTTACCGCAAGACGGGCAGGCAGCCTCGCCGAAGTCGCCTTCCCCAGCCTCAATGACCTGACCGGAGACCTTTGCTCCTATTGCACCGGCATCGATTGATCCCTTGGCAGCAGCTGCACCAAATCTGCTTATAATACTGCCCAGAAGCTCATTTCTCTCTCTCTCAACAGCTATTTTGGCCTCTATTTCGGCTTTCTTAAACTCTCTATTATCCTTGAATTCCAGCATAGTCAACTCAAATTTGTGTTGTCTTTCCTGGCGTTCATCCTCCATCCGCGCTAGGGTTATCTGCAAATCATGGTCCATCTTCTTCATTTGAAGTGCGATGGAAGCTGGCAGTTCAGGAGCCTCCTCACCCTTTTGTGGTTCAATATTTTTAATTAAATCCTTCGCCTCTTTGATCTGGTCGGCAAGGTCCTTAGTGGGTCTGAGCTTCTCAATGAAACTCATCATTTCATTAAGTTCCGACATCTTGGTACTTCCCAAGCCAAGGGTTGTAGCTGTCTTTTTAATTTCATCGATTTGGTCAGAAATCTTTTCTCGTGGTGCCCCCCTATTGACAGTCTCCGTCAACTGGTCTATCTTGCCGCCCAACTCGCTTTTAATTGTGGCAATATCTGCCCGGTGTACTTGCTCTAATAGCTTCTTATTTTCCTCCGTCAGAGCGGCTAATTCCTCCCGACTTTTTTGCAATTGCTCTCTATATGCAGGACCACCAGCCAATTTATCAGCCGTACTCACGGTTTCATCAATGACTTTTATATGCCCAGCAGTCTTTTGGACTTCATCTATTTGCTCTTGAGAACCTGGCGGCTTACTTCCCTTCAAGCCGTGATTGATAATGTCCCTTAAATCATTCATTCTTCACTTCACCTCCTTCATTTATTACAGGAGACTGTGTTAAAGACCAGGCTGTTTTCATTCCGATAGCTAAAGCCTCTGAGAATGAGTTCGATAGACCCAGTTTCCTCTTCATATCCAAATAAATAAAGTAAGACGTCAAGAGGTCATCTGCCAACAAAGTTATCTCCTCATCTTTGAGCCGAAATCTGACGGGTGCACCCTTAACCTTAATATCGCTCAGTGGGACCTCAGTTTGGTGGCCATCATCGCCCCCACTTGATTTTGCTTTACCTTGGGCAATAGCAACTGCCTCTTCAAAAGTGGCGGCCTCCCTGATTTTTCTATAGCGCTTTTCGGATATCCCAAATTGCTTCATGCCGACCTTTATGCCCCCCTTAAAATCTCTTATGGCTGTTACATCATCTTCAGTTAATTCCTTTGCTACGAATGCCATATGCGCCTCCTGTCCCTTGTCACTTATCATCATGGTATCTTCCATCCTCATATAATGCAAGTGACCATGGAGGATGGAGGATGGAGGATAGTTGCCCTAAGCTAGCTTTGTTTTCTTCGTAGCTCTATGTTCAAAACCGTAATGGCCATCATGGAGGATGGAGGACATTTGATGGAGGATGGAGGATGGAGGATGGAGGACAGCTGGTGGATGATGAAGGATGGAGGACAGCTGGTGGATGATGAAGGATAGAGGATGGATGACAGCTAGTGGGTGATGGAGGATAGAGGATGGATGACAGTTGGTGGGTGATTATAGATGTCAGTCTTAGTCCGCGGATAGTAGTATTTGACTGTTAGACTTAAGGAAATTAGACTTAATGTGTGGCGAAGCCTGAACCCGGCGAAATAATCAGGAATGGCGCTGACCTCATTTCCTATATGGTGAGAAAGAGAGAGCCAGAGATAGCTGTTGGGTTACCGAGTATAGCTGACTTGAGGTCGAAAGTTGAAGAGATCGATGCCCACCACCCAGAAGAGAGTACCCCTGGAATTGAAAGTGCGGGTGAATCAGTAAAGGGGAGTGAGGGGCTTTCTCAAGGCTCTCAGAGCATCTCGGAAGGCACTGCCTGCATTCCCTGCAGCCAGGACCATCTCTCCACCTGCTCTGGCCTGTTGGCTGAGGCACTCCGCTTCGCCCGCAAAGACGGAGTAGAGTCGCCAGAAGTGGTAAGCAGGATCGGGCTGTGCCGGGACGAGCTGAATGCCATGGAGAGGGTTGACCTGAGACCGGAACTAACTGTCAGCTTGCCACAATGGGAGAAGGAACTGGCAAACGATGCTCTGAATGGAAGCAGGGATTTGAGGCATGTTATGGCAGACATCGCCTCGGTTGAGAACCTGGAAAATGCGGCCGCAGGAGCACAAAGACTACGAACTCATATAGGCGAAGGATGGATAAATGGTAGAATAGCGAATATGAGTCCGGAGGAAAAGGCCAAAGTCAAAGAGAGAGCAGAAGAAATGCTAGATAAGGAGTTTGAACAATGAGAGGCAGAATCAATAAGCAAGTTTCCCAGGCAAGGGAAGGTCAAGAGCGCGGTCGGGGGCAGCCGTTAGAGGATATCGACAGGGTCTGCAGGCATTACGGGATTACTCCCGAGGAATATTATGCCAATCCCGACGCATACCCCTTACCCGAGCGGGGAACGGGATTAACCGAAAGGAGGTAAGCATGCCAAGATTCGATGGAACTGGCCCTTTAGGCCGTGGCCCATTAACAGGCCGTGGAATGGGATACTGTGTGGTACCAGTAAATTATAGATTTCAACCAAGGCCGTTCGGGCCGCCACCCTATCCATGTGGCAGAGGCAGGGGATTGCCACCCTGCGGACCTTACGGCAGGGGCATGGGATTCTGGAGACCAAGAGCAGGAGGTGAGTAATGGAAGAAAGGGGACAGGGAATTGCACTTACAGAGCGAGAGAGAGCGGCTCGCCATTTCGACGTCACTCCTTCTGAAGTAACCCCCGAGATGATACAGGAACTCCCGGATCGCGGTACTGGACTTGAGATTAGCAGGGCAAGAGGGATTGACGATGGGGAGATTAACACCATCGCTATTTTCTTGCTCGCTCACTCGATGCCACATATGGAGGGGAGCCCTGGAATAGTGGTTGATCCCGACGTTGCAGCAAGAACCTCATGCCGGTGCGCAAGAGTTAATGATTCAGAAATTTGCTTCTCGAAGGGAGTCATTGGTGGACTCGACGAAGGGCAGAAGGAAGCCTACTGCAACCCCAAGACGTACTATAAGAGTCCCGAGCTGGAGGAAAGGCTAGGTCAGTTCAAAGAGGCGGTAGCGGCGGCCCAGGAGAAGATTAAGGACGTTCCGGAGGGCGAGCGGCTGAAGCCATGGCTATCCGCGATGTCGCTGGAGCTGCAAAAGAGAGGTATAGAGGTATAAGCCAAGAATGTCATTAGTGGCACCTCACATGAATACTTTAAGCGCCAACGAAAGAGTCATAGGTATGTAAGATGTATGGCATGAAGAAGAGAATAAAAATTAATCAACAGGTGGAAGAAGGAAGTAAACTCAAGGCCATGATAGCACTAGCTATAATTATCGGTGGCGGACTGCTGGTAGATAGGCTTGTAATTGATAAGCAGGCCAGATTATTCTTCTGAATATAGAACCCATGGACAGAAAGCAGTATAACCAGTGCATGATTCCCTTTATGAAGGGATCGAAACCAAAGGAGCAGCGCCAGTTTGATATGTGCGTTGGAGCCAAGTTGTGCTCGGGCAAAGCTCAAACAGAAGAGGATGCTAGGAGGATTTGCTCTCTCCCCAAAGAGCCGAAGCCAGTAAAAATCGCCCAGGTTAAACGGGGCCAGAGCTGCGAAGGGGACATTGTTAAATTATCACAGTGCCTGGTTGATAATATTGATATGAACCTGGCCAGCAATATCAACAGTATTGAGGTAGCAATCAGAAATGCTCTAATGGAGTGCAGTTGCAAAAGGTAGAAGACCCCCACGCGAAAGATATAATTCCCAATCAGATGGTACAGACCCAGGAGATACACTGCCAGGGATGCGGAAGATTCCTGGGCCTCCAGGCTGTAGTCTGGGGAGTCGTGCAAATAAAGTGTCCGAATTGTAAGGCGTGGAATACAATTGACATCTCTCCGGAAAATAAATAGAGTATTAGTGTCGAAAGGTTATAAAGGTCATAAAGGCCAGGAAAACCAGTAAATCTAGCAGGAGGCAAGATGGCTTTAATTTCAATATCAGGTGCCTTCACTTCTCCGAAAAGGCGCCCCAAAGCCTATAAGGCTAGGGATGCTGCCTATCAGGTTGGTGGTAACCGCGGTTATTACATTGCCGCTCTCCCCCGGCCATATCCGATGACTGCCCAACAGAGGAAGGTTAAGAGCGTGGCTGCGGAGTGTGGGATCAGGCCTGGCATCTCAAAATCTGCATTGATGACAGCTATGAAGGATTGCGTGTCAACCAAGATGCGCAAATAAGTAGAACACGCAAATAGCCAAAACGGGAAAGGGGTGGGCAACTCCCACCCCTTTCTATAATCCCATGGAAAAGACAAAAGTATTCGTCGCAAAACACTGCGCCCCTTGTCATGTAATCGAAGATATCATTAAGGAAGACCCCTCCAGCCACGAGAATTTAGAAATAATCGATATAGAAAGCGATGAGGGTTTTCCCTATATTGAACAGTTTGGTTTAAGCGGGGTGCCGTCAGCTTATAAAGACGGACAGAAATGCGAGATTAAGATAGACCAAAGTAAAAACGAAGTGTATCTTATTTGCCCGGATAATCCTAAAGAAGCCCCTCCTTCATCCGATGAAGGTCAAGAGTCCCCTCACTGATCTTCCTGGAATAATATCGCCTCATAGCACCATTTTCCTGCCCTTCCACCCGGCCCGCTTCCTTAGCATTTGCACACTGCGGACAAAGACCGTTAAAACTCTGCAAGGTTTCCCGACCACACACCTGGCATATAATACCTTTCGCCCTCTCCCAATCACTGTGAGTTAGTGGCAAGGACCGGTGCCGGCGCCGCGTACCGTCAATGACGGTGAGGTGCGGATCCACCTCCCCAAAGATTTCGCTTGCCCTCTTTTTTTTGAACATACATTCCTACTAGAATATTACCTCACATACAGGAAAGATAATGTCAATACTAGGTCCTGAAATGGGCATGGGGGAACTGTTCATTACCAGCTTTCATAAATCTTAGCGGTAACTATTGCTATCCCTTTTCTTCTTCAGCCTCCCTTTCAGCAGCCGACTTAATATTAGCCCTCTTGACAATTTCCGCCTTGATGTTATTGGGGAGTTGTTTGATTGAAGTCAGGACAATCCCTTGATTATCAAGATAAGTTCTTAGAAGTTGCTTATCCTCCAATGAGAGAATAGTGTGCGTTTTGTCCTCTAGGGCTAATTTGCATATCTCATCAGCACACCGCCTTGCCTTATTATGTAGAGCATTGTCCGCCCATTCCTGCAAAGATACAATGTCCCATTCAAGGGCTTTCTTTTCCTCGTCTGATATTTGAACCGATACTGTTTTCATATATCCTCCTTATGCACTTTTGCCTATCTGCATATAAGTCCACTGTGGGCCATTACGAAGCCCCTCTGTGCCTCCCTCATTGTGATAGGTGTCTATATCTATATAGTCATTAGCATCCATTTGCACAGTGCCCAGAGTAGCAGCACCAGCACAAGATGCAGCACCAGTAATTTCTTGTCCAGAGGCAATGTGGACACCATTTTTCTTGATATAGGTGATAAGCCTTTTACCATCAGATACACTTGCATAGGTAGCTTGAGTGCCTATTACATAAGTCCCGTCCTCAGTAGCAGTAAATCTCGGATGCCCATATTCATAGGTATCTCCACTGTCCAAATCAATGTCGGCAGTAAGCGTAACATATCCTGCATTTTCGTAAGTTGCTATGGTTGTGCAACCACCATCAGTATGATTCCAAACAGGCTTACCAACATCGCCTTCAACGAAAGGATTAGAGGAATCATACAGGTCTGTTCCAGTCGTTCCTGCCGTTGCCGTGCCCTGAGATACAATTGTGGCCTCGTTCTGGTGGTCAAATAATTCAGTGTTAAAAGGAACACGAGTATTCGTGCCAGTCTTTACCTTTGCATCACTTACATTCCTATAAAGTCCACAACCTGATTGCTTTAACACTGACAATATACCAACACTACTGAGCTTAAATGCCTCAACACCAGCCACATCCATAGTTACCTGGTCTTCTTCAGCTTCTACTAATGTATCTTGGTCGGTAGGGTCAACTATCTTGCTTCGGTCATGGTGAGCACCGGTCAGGGCGGCATGAGCGACTATAGCAGCAACTACCTCAGCATCCCTAGCTATGGCGGCTGGTATATCAGTATCGGCCAGTAGCCTGTTCTGCCAGTGGCCTAAGCCGCCAGAGTAAGACAGAAAGTGACCATCAGCCAGGCCAGCAATAGTGACATCGGCTAAGTCATTGAGTATTGTTAAGTTAGCAAAAAGCTCTGCTAGATTAGCCCTGGCACCTACCATCCATGTTCCGCTAACCTGGTCAAAATACAGCATGTCGCCTTCTACCGCGGCTGTATCTATAACGTCGGCCAGGTCGTCCAGCACAGTAGCGGCGATAGCAGCAGCAATAGCCGCATTCCTTGCACCTAAATTGTCTATGTCGGCAGCGACTGCGGGGTCGACTATTTGTGCCCTGCCGGCTGCGTCTCGATGTATTAGAGTATTGATGGCGGCAGCCACAGACGAACCGTGGATAGGGGGAGTGGTAATCGCGGCATGCATAGCATCAGCAAGAGCTCTAGCAAGAGTTTCAATAAGGATGGCAGCGTCCCTCGAGCCCATATTGTCTATCTCGGTAGCAATTGTGGGATTGGCTATTTGAGACCTGCCGGCTGCGTCTCGGTGGACAAGTGCGAGAGGAGTCGCTGGCACAGTTCCCATAACCTGGTCAGCTCCGCCGAGCTCATGGGTGAGGTGGTGTGGCACCATCCCAGGACCTACAGTAATCCAGGCAACACCATTCCAATAAAATAATTGGTTAAGGTCGTCTCTGTAGAAAAGCTCCCGCTCAAATGGGTTAGGAGGGAAGGCAGTACCATGAATGTCTCTTATGTAGTCTGGTAAATACATTTAATATTTGGCTAGAGCCGTAGCTGTGGACACTGTTCCAGGGGCGGACCAGACAAAAAAGCTCGCTATTACGTGGTTTTCAAAGGGGAAATAGGCTTCTCTAGTGGCCGGGATGGGGGTAGGAGTTCTGTTCCGGGAATTTACGGTAACAAATATTTCACCGGGACCATTATTTTCTACATAGAGGCTTTGGCAAGGATATGGGCAAGTGACTTCTTGGGAAATTTCCGTTATATCAAGTGAGAAGGGTACAACCTCTCCTTTGGAAGCTCTGTCCTCCTCGAGCTTCCTTATTTTGACAGTATTGGCCGCGATGGAAGCCTGCATAAGAAAGGCCATAAAGCTGTCATAGTCATCAATGGCGCTGGTATCGACACGCTTGCCATCCTTGACAATTTCTATGTCTGACAGGTTGGGTACTTGGACTTCATCGGGCACAATATCCTATCCTTACGCAATAGCGAAATCTCTGATGATCTCTATTTTGATGGGTAAATTATCGGCATTATATTCTATATTTCTGGTTTCTTTATTCCTGTAGCGAGGGGGTTCAGCCTGACTCGGGACAAACCGAATATTCCCCTGGCCTGTTAATTGGCGAGGGGTATGGGTAGAAATTGGAGCTGCTGTCGGCCGACGGGCAAACAATACTAATCCCCCCAGCAGTAGCGCCATGAGGATAATACCAATAGCAGCGTCCCTATTCACATGGCCTCCCTTTGTTAAATTTAAGCAAATAGACTAGGGGGCGTCAAATAGGGTGCGGTTCTACTTGATATTCCAACAAGAATATGTTACCATTTATCATAAATTGATTTTGTCAGGGTGAGGGCAGGGATGAAGCTAAGTGTCGGGCTGGCGATTGCGTTTGTTGGGTTAAGTGCCCTGGATGCTGTCCTTACTTTGGCAGGAATGAAGAAGGGCGGAGTAGCTGAATTGAATCCAATAATTTGCCCCCTTCTTCAACAATCAGAATGGCTGTTTTGGGGATTCAAGATCGGCATGGCATCAATCTTCGCCCTGGTGCTTCTCATATTTTCAAAGAGATTTCCGCAGCAAGTAAAAAGAATGTTAATTGTCCTAGTTATTGCAATGGGGGGAATTTGCTTATTCAACTTGATAGTAACAACGAGGTAGGTCGTGAGAAATGGAAAGTGGAAAATTATTTCTCAAGAAATAATTGGCGCCCATGGTCAAGGAAGGGCCAATATTCTAGTTAGAATGACTAAGAGAGGATAGGAATGGCATATATTGTTACTTCACAAGAACCCAGAATGGTTCATAAAGAAGATCATATGTGTTTCAAAGGTGAACCATTCCGCAGTAATGGATTTCTTAAAGG
>Ga0315541_1000371_pt1 | contig 47630 bp, 49 predicted proteins | sample SalMarSW160190MG_FD_203095 | JGI IMG/M metagenome (GOLD analysis project Ga0315541, IMG submission 203095) | Salt marsh sediment microbial communities from the Plum Island Ecosystem LTER, Massachusetts, United States - Salt Marsh Sediment SW1601-190 ...
AGTGGCTCACCACATTATGGATAGTGTCATTGATAACCTTCATATTGGTCAGGCATAGCTCATCGCGGGTCATGCCCGGTTTGCGGCTGAAGCCGGCGGTGATGATTACCACCTCTGAATTAGCGGTCTCCTTATAGCTCTTAGCCCCGCTGACGCCGCTGTCAAAGTTGACCACGGGCGCCGATTGGGAGATATCCAGCGCCTTACCCTGCGCCAGACCGGGGACAATGTCCACCAGGACGACATCGGCGTAGCCCTTCTCGGCGAGTCGTTGGGCGCAGGAGGCACCGACATTCCCGGCGCCAATAATGGTAATTTTGGTCGCTATTTTTAGCTCCTCAGTTTTTTAATTACAGCCTCGGCTACCTCTGAGGTGCCGACGACCCTGGCATTGGGCACATTGGGCTTCATATCGTAGGTGACGTCTTTGCCTTCAGCGATAACCTCGGCGACGGCTTTCTCCAGCCGCTCCGCCGCCTTTGTTTCGCCGAGGTGGCGCAGCATCATCACCCCGGAGAGTATCATCGCCATGGGGTTGACCTTATTCTGCCCCCTGTATTTAGGGGCGCTGCCGTGGGTTGGCTCGAAGACGGCGATGCTATCACCGAGATTAGCTCCAGGGGTTACCCCCAGCCCGCCCACCAGACCGGCGCATAGCTCGGAGACAATGTCGCCGTAGAGATTGGGCAGCACCAGCACGTCAAATTGCTGCGGTCTCCGCACCAGCTGCATACACAGGTTGTCCACGATTCTGTCCTCAAATTCAATATCGGGGTAATCTTTAGCCACCTCTCTGGCGCTTGCCAGAAACAGCCCGTCGGAGAACTTCATGATGTTGGCTTTGTGCCCGGCGGTTACCCCTTTTCTTTGATGGGCGCGGGCATAGTCAAAGGCAAACTTAACAATGCGGCGGCTGGCGGTCTCCGAAATCACCTTCAGGCTGATGCCGGAGTCCACCCTGACCGCCCTTTCTGTCTCCGAGAGTAGCTTTAGCAGCCTTGCCGTATCGGTGGCTCCCTGCTCGAACTCGATGCCGCTGTAGAGGTCTTCGGTGTTCTCCCTTACTATGACAATATCTATGTCCTTAAAGGGGGAGGGGACACCGGGGTAGGTCTTGCAGGGGCGGAGGCAGGCGTAGAGATCAAGCTCCTTGCGCAGGGCGACGTTGACGCTTCTGAACCCGGCACCCACCGGGGTGGTAACCGGCCCCTTGAAAGCGACCTTATTTTTCCTGATTGATTTCAGGGTGGCATCGGGGAGGACAGCGCCGAATTTCTCCTGAGCCTCGGCGCCGGCGTAGGCTATCTCCCAGTTGAAGGCAACGCCAGTTGCTTCCAGGACACGCTTTGCCGCTTCAGTGACCTCGGGTCCGATGCCGTCACCGGGAATAAGGGTAACAGTATAGGTCGTCATTTTATTTTTTTAACCCCACCCCCCATTTTCTTTAGGTTTTTCTTCCCACCCAGCCCGCCCTCATGGGCTTCGCCCCTCTCGGACACCCCCTTACCTATATCCAACAATGAAGCTCAGAAGAATCAGCTAAGCACCACTAGCTATTTAATATCCAAAAGAAGTAACCAAAGAAATAAAGACCCAGCAGAAAAAGAGCCAGTAAACCAGTTAGCAACCACTTCCAAACAGGTTTACTTAGCTGTTGAAATCTTCCAAAAAGAGCCCCTAATCCTCCGTAACAAATTACGATAGCTGCTAACCCTGCGCATTCAAAAGCTGTCCCACCTAGCTCACAAGACAAAATCCCAGCTAGACAGGCTGGTAATATCACTAGATAGGCCGATAATATGTAGAAAGCAAAGTGAAAATTACCTACCCATTCTCCCAATCCCCATTCCCGTCTGGGTATTCCAGAGATGGGGTCTATTAGTAGTATGCCGGCAAAAATGAGACCCACCCCAAGTCCTATAAGACCACCCTTTTGCCACCTCTTAAGGTTTTTAAACCACCTCATAGCCCTTCTCTCTTATTCCCCCCTTCCCCTCCCCTCTCCCATAAGGGTGAGTTAGAGAGGTCTAACCTCTCTAGGGTGGGTCAGGGTGGGAAGAGATACTCCCCTTTTAAATATTATAACCTAAAGTCTCCATACTTCTTGATATAGGGGATGAGCCCGCCCTCATCAAGGATAGCCAGCATTATCTCCGGGATTTTAGCGAAGGTAAGCTGGCTGCCATTGGTTATGTCCTTGATTGTGCCCGCTTTCAGGTCTACCTCCAGCTCATCGCCATCGTTAATCTGGTCGGTATTACATATTAACACCGGCAGTCCGAGATTGATAGCGTTTCTAAAAAATATTCTGGCGACCGATTTAGCCAGTATCGCCTTTACCCCCGCCATCTTTATCACCAGCGGGGCATGCTCCCGGCTTGAGCCGAGCCCGAAATTGCTGCCGGCAACGATAAAGTCTCCCTTTTTTACCCTGGAGGTAAATTTAGGGTCGGCGTCTTCCAGAACGTGCTTTGCCAGCTCGGGCAGGTTGCTCCTGAGGTGGGCGTAGCGCCCGGGTATGATGTGGTCGGTGGTGATGCTATCGCCCAGTTTTAGGGCTCTTCCTTTAAGCATCTACATCATCTCCCGCGGGTCGGTGATTTCACCGGTTATGGCGGTAGCCGCCGCCGTTCCCGGGCTGCCAAGATAGATAAAGGCTTCGGGGCTGCCCATCCGCCCCCTGAAATTTCGGTTGGCTGTGGACAGGCAGGCTTCCCCGCTCGCCAGCACCCCCTGATGCAGACCAAGGCAGGCCCCGCACCCCGGGGGCAGTATGCTCGCCCCGGCTTCAATCAAGGTCTGGATATATCCTTCCCTCATTGCCTCCAGCATAACACTCGGCGATGCCGGGGCAACGATAAGCCTGGTCTGGGGGTGGTGTTTTTTGCCTTTCAATATATTAGCCGCTATGGCTATATCCTCAAGACGCCCGTTGGTGCAGGTGCCGATGAATACCTGCTGGATTTTAGTCCCCTTGAGCTCTCTGGCCGGGGCGACATTATCTACGCTGTGGGGCTTGGCTACCGTCGGCTCAAGAGAGGCTAAATCAATGTTGATTGTCTTCTCATAACTTGCGTCCTCGTCGGCAGACAGGGGTTTATAGTCTTTGGCCCTCCCCTGCGCCTTTAAGTAGTCCCTGGTGATGCTATCCGTGGGGAAGAGCCCCACCTTGGCGCCGCTCTCCACTGCCATATTAGCGATGGTAAATCGCCCGGACATGGTGATATTTTCCAGTCCTTCGCCGCCGAACTCCAGCGCCTTATAGGTGGCGCCGTCAGCGCCGATTTTGCCGATGAGGTGAAGGACGAGGTCTTTAGCTGTGACACCTGGGGGAAATTTCCCATCAACGGCTACCCGGATGCTCTCCGGCACCCGCAGCCAGGTCTTGCCCAGGGCGAAGGCGACCGCCACGTCCGAAGAGCCCATCCCGGTGGCAAAGGCAGCCAGGGCGCCGGCGGTCACGGTATGAGAGTCAGCCCCGACGATTATATCACCCGGCTTAGCCAGGGACTCAGCCACAATCTGGTGGCAGACGCCGCCGCCGACGTCATAGATAAGGCAGCCGCTTTTTTGGGCAAACTGGCGCAGCAGCGTATGGTCGTTTGATATCTCCTGGCTGGGGCTGGGGGCGGCATGGTCAAAAAATAAAGCCGTCTTTTTGGGGTTAGCTAGGCGTTTGAAGCCGCAGGCTTGGAATTGCCTTACCGTCAGCGGTCCGGTGGTATCCTGGGCGAAGACTAGGTCTACCCGGGCAATAACAATGTTCCCTGATTCTTGGTTTAATAACTTCTCGGCTAATGTCTTACTCACTTAAGCCCTGCTAGCCGATTATAGCCAGGACGACGTCTCTGGCTACCTTATCGCCGCTGGCGAAGTTTATCGCCTTAACCCGCCCCTCAACCGGGGTGGTTATGGCGTTAGCCATCTTCATCGCTTCCAGGATAACGATGACATCGTCAGCCTTGACCTTATCGCCTACCTTTACCTCATAGCGTATTATTATCCCCGGCATGGGGGCGATAATGGTGGTCTCTTTGCCTTTGGCTGCCTTTACCGGTGGGGGCGCCGCTTTAGCCGGCGCTGGTGCTACTGGCGGTGGCGTTGGTGTTGGTGCCGCCGTTGGTGGCGCTACCCCCTCAACTGCCTCCACGCCGACGGTATAGACCTCGTTAGCTACGGAGACTTTAAACGTTCTGGCGCCCGTTCCTTTAGCTGGGGTGGCTGGGGCTTGCTTCTCGGCTTTCTCTGCCAGCTTACCGCCTTTTAACTTAGCCAGGAGCTCGTCTTCGCGCTTGACATCGTTCAGGGTCTTCGGCTTTACCTCCGGTGGTGGGGCCTCCTTGCCGTACTTCCACTTCAGGAAGCGCATGCCGGTGGTGGGGTAGAGGGCGTAGATGAGCACGTCACCGATATCCTTAGCCAGACCCTTGGTCGCTTCTTTAGCCTTTTCCAGCTCAGGCTCCAGGGCATCGGCGGCGCGGTGGGTGATGGGTGTCTCCCCCCGTTCGTAGCCCTTGAGCACTATCTTCCGTACCTCGGGGTCAACGGGGGCCGGGGGCTTGCCGTATAAGCCGTAGCAGTAGTCCTTTACCTGTCCTGATATCATCTTGTATCTGCCGAAGAGGACATTCTGCACGGCTTGAATGCCCACAATCTGGCTGGTGGGGGTGACCAGGGGCGGGTAGCCGAGCTCCTTTCTTACCCGGGGTAGTTCGGCATAGACCTCTTCAATTTTATCCAGGGCGTTAGCCTCCCGCAGCTGGGCTACCAAATTGGTGGTCATGCCGCCGGGAACCTGGTGCATCAGCACTGCGGTGTCAATGACCGACATTCTGGTGGTGTCCAAAAAGTCCCGATACTTGGGGGCTACCGATTCAATATACTGCCCCATCTTGAATAGATGAACCAAATCAAGCCCGGTGTCCCTGGCTGTTCCCTGAAGGGCAACGACAATGGGCTCAACCGGGGGTAGGGAGGAGCGCAGGGCGAAGGGGGCGAGGGCGGTATCAACAATGTCCACCCCGGCCTCAATCGCCTTGAGGCAGCTCATCAGCCCCATGCCGCTGGTATGGTGGGTGTGGAGCTGTACCGGAATCTTTAATACCTTCTTCAGCGCCTTAATCAGCTCGTAGGCATCGTCGGGGGCGATAAGCCCGGCCATGTCCTTGATGCACAGGCTGTCCGCCCCCATCTTCTCAAGAATAAGCGCCTTTTTGACATAATATTCAACGTTATATACCGGTCCCCCCATCTTGGGCTGGGTGAGGGAGTAGCACAGGGTAAGCTGGGCGTGCTTGCCGCATTCCTTGATTGCCTTGAGGCTGGTCTCAAAGTTGCGCTCGTCGTTAACGGCGTCAAACACCCGGAAGATGTCAATGCCAACCTCAGCAGCTTGGTGGACAAAGGCAGTGACCACGTCGTCGGCGTAGTTGCGGTAGCCCACCAGGTTCTGCCCGCGGAGCAGCATCTGGAGGGGGGTATCGGGCATGAGCCGTTTCAGGATGCGGGGTCTCTCCCAGGGGTCTTCGTTAAGGAATCTGGTGGCGACATCAAAGGTGGCTCCTCCCCAGACCTCCATGGAGTGGAAGCCGGCTTTATTCATCTCCCCGGCGATGGCTTCCATATCCTCGGTGCGCATTCGCGTCGCCAGCGAGGACTGGTGCCCGTCGCGGAAGGTAACATCGGTGATTTTCAATCGGTTCTCTTTAGTCTCCATCTTTGCCCTCTTTCTGCTTGTCATTATTTGCTCCCTTCTTTGGGAGCTGCTTGAGGGGGCGTCTCCATCTGGATATAGGCGGTGACGGCGGCAATAATAGCGGCGATTAACTTCCTTTTGTCCACCATTTCCCCTTACCGCCTTATAGTGGAATATTCCCGTGTTTTTTCTGGTGGTGGGCAATGCTGGGGTTTTCCAGCAGCTCCAGCGCCCTTATCAGCTTGGGGCGGGTGAGCCTGGGGTCGATGACATTATCAATATAGCCCCTGGCGGCTGCGATGTAAGGGTTGTCAAACCTATCTTTGTATTCCCTGATCAGCTCCTGCTTTTTCTTGTCCTTGTTCTTTGCCTTAGCGATGGCGTCCCGGTAGATGATATTTACCGCCCCCTCCGCTCCCATGACGGCAATCTCGGCGGTGGGCCAGGCAAGGTTGATATCGCCGCGCAAATGTTTACTGCTCATCACGATATAAGCCCCGCCGTAAGCCTTGCGGGTGATAACCGTAATCTTGGGCACGGTTGCCTCGGCATAGGCATAGATAAACTTGGCGCCGTGCCTGATGATACCGCCCTCCTCCTGCTTGGGGCCGGGCATAAACCCGGGCACATCAACGAAGCTGACCAGCGGGATGTTAAAGGCGTCGCAGAACCGGACAAATCTGGCCCCCTTAACCGAGGCGTTGATATCAATGATTCCCGCCATATAAGCTGGCTGCTGGGCGACAATTCCCACCGCTTTGCCGTCCAGCCGTCCGAAACCGATAATAATATTGGGGGCGAAGTGGCGTTGCACCTCCATAAAGTCGCCATTATCGAGGACGCTGGTGATTATCTGTTTCATATCGTAGGACTTGTTAGTGTCTTCGGGTATGATTTTAAGCAGCTTTTCGTCAGTGCGGTTGGGGTCATCAGTTGGCTTCAGGCGGGGAGGGTCATTCCTGAAGCTCTGGGGCAAAAAGCCGAGCAGCTGGCGCACCATCTTGAGGCATTCCTTTTCGTTCTCGGCAACGAAGTGAGCCACCCCGCTCTTCTCGGCGTGGGTCTTGGTTCCCCCCAGCTCTTCATGGGTTATGTCGACGCTGATAACCGCCTTGATGACATCGGGGCCGGTGATATACATCTGGCTTATGCCCTTGACCATGAAGACGAAATCGGTGATTGCCGGCGAGTAGACCGCCCCGCCGGCGGAGGGTCCCACCACTACTGATATCTGGGGTATAATTCCGGAACATAGCGTATTGCGCAAAAGTATGTCGCCCACACCACCGAGGCTGGCCACCCCTTCCTGAATGCGGGCTCCGCCCGAGTCCCACACGGCGATTATGGGCGCTCCCTTTTTCACGGCTAAGTCCATAACCTTGCACGCCTTTTGCGCTGATACCTCGGATATTGTCCCGCCAAGGACGGTGAAGTCCTGGGCGTAGACAAAGACGATTCTGCCGTCAATCTTGCCTGAGCCGGCAACTACGGCATCACCAAGGTATTGCTGCTCAGCCAGTCCGAAGTCGGTGGTGCGATGAGTAATAAAGGGGTCTATCTCTTCGAAGCTACCCTTGTCGAGGAGGAGGGCAATCCTCTCCCTGGCGGTTAGCTTACCCTTGGCGTGTTGCTTCTCGGTGCGTTTTTCCCCGCCCCCTGCCCGTGCCTGTTTTTCCATCTGGGCTAATTTAGCCAGTTTATTACGCATTGACATATGGGCTTTACCTTTAAACTAGGTATAGATGTGTATCGTTAATAATATCATATCGCCCATCATGCAGGCAAGTCTAACCGGTGGGTATTTATCACCCCCTCCCCCCTTTAATTTACGTTTTTCTTCCCACCCGCCCGCCCATTAGGCTTTACTTCTTATCCCCGCCCTTGGGGCGTCTGCGGCTTATTATAGGGGTGAAACCTTTTTGGGTGGGCTGGGTGGGAAGCAAGACAAATAGGGGCAGACGGGGGTGGGGTTACTGGATAATCTCGCTAGTAACACCGCCTAAAGAGTGTTAAAATATCGTGGAATTTGAGCCATGGAAGGTAAGTTACCATTTGCTCCTACTCGCTGCGGTGGGGTTGAGTTCAGGTGGGGGGAGCGAACCTATGTTATGGGAGTGCTGAACGTCACCCCGGACTCCTTCTCCGGGGACGGGGTGGGTGATGATATTGAAGCCGCCCTGGCTCAGGCAAGGCGTCTGGCTAGCGAGGGGGCGGATATTATAGATGTTGGTGGGGAGTCCACCCGTCCCGGCTCAGCCCCGGTTTCGGCTGACGAGGAAATGAGGCGGGTAGTGCCGGTTATAGAGAGGCTGGCTTCAGAAATATCCGTGCCCATCAGCATTGATTCTTACAAATCAGAGGTAGCCCGGCGTGCCCTTGAAGCCGGGGCAAAGATGATAAACGACCAGTGGGGCTTGAAGCAAGACCCTCGCTTGGCCGAGCTGGCGGCGGAGCGGGGCGTTCCTCTGGTTCTAATGAGCAATCAGCGAGACAAGGGCGGTTATGATGCTAAGCTGCAACGCGACAGCGCCGACTATAAAGATGTCATGGTTGAGGTGACCTCGTCGCTCAAGGCGAGCATAGAGCTGGCAACGAATCTGGGCGTGCCCCGGGAGAACATTATTATTGACCCCGGCATCGGTTTCGGCAAGACATGGCAGCAGGAGCTGGAGATAATTCAGCGCCTGGGGGAGCTGAGGGAATTGGGCAGGCCCATTCTGGTGGGGCCATCACGGAAGTCCCTCATTGGCAAGGTACTGGAGCTGCCGGTTGGTGACCGCGTGGAGGGTACGGCGGCCGTGGTGGCCATTGCCATTGCTAACGGAGCTGATATGGTGCGGGTTCATGATGTGCGGCAGATGGCGCAAGTATGCCGCATGAGTGATGCTATTATAAGGAGGGAGCAAGGTGGAAATTGAGCCGGTAACGGCATACCTCGGTCTGGGCTCGAATCTGGGGGAGCGACGGGGTAATCTGGAGCGAGCACTCAATTTTTTGTCGCAGAGATTGCGTCTGGAAAAGCTCTCCTCTATCTATGATTCCGAGCCGGTGGGCAATACCCAGCAGCCTCGCTTTCTCAATATGGCATGCCAGGCGAGCACCACCCTCTCCCCGGCGGCACTTCTGGCTCTGTCTAAGGGCATTGAAGCCAAGATGGGCAGGACGGGTGGCTCCGGCGCCCCCCGCCTTATAGACATAGATATCCTCTTCTATGGCGACCAGGTTATTAAGACTCCGGAGCTGGTTGTTCCCCACCCCAGACTCACCGAGAGAGCCTTTGTTCTTGTTCCCCTGGTTGAGATTGCCCCTGACCTGGTGCATCCGGTAGAGGGTAAAACCGCCAGGGAGTTGCTGGCGGCGCTAAAGGAGGTTCAGGGCGTATTTAAGTGGGAGGGTGATTAGTATGTTTGAAATATCCGTAGAGCAACATTTTGATGCCGCCCATTTCTTGAGGGGTTATCGGGGCAAGTGCGAGGCGATGCACGGGCATCGCTTTCAGGTGGTGGTTAGGGTGAAGTCCCCCGAGCTTAATGACATCGGCATCGCCTACGATTTCGTTGAGCTAAAGCAGCACCTGGCCGAGATTATATCCCGCTTTGACCATACCTGCCTTAATGAGGTGCCCCCCTTTGATAAGCTAAATCCGTCTTCGGAGAATATGGCGGCTACCATTTATGAGGAGCTCAAGCCAAAGCTGACCGGGGTTTCAATCGCCGCCGTTGAGGTGTGGGAGTCCCCCGAGACCAGGGTAAGCTATACCCCGGACTAGGTTGTCTCCGGCAGCAGAAGATTGGGAATGCTATCAACAATGGGGTAATGCTTATGGCACCTTGGGCAGTACAGGGAGCCAGAAACTATTTCCTGCTTACTCTCCTTGTCCACGGTTAGTTTCAGCTTCCCCTTGCATATCGGGCAGGCAAGGATATCCATAAGCTCTTTCTTCACAGCTTAATTATACCACGAACGTCTTGTCTTTTCGTCCGGCTTCAACTAAAATCCAGCTAGTATAACTAGTAATAGGAGGAGGCTTTATTATGGCGAGGCTGACTGAGGAAGCGAAGCAGATAATCAAGGAGCTTGGCCCGGCGCTGGTAGCTACCGCCAGCAGGGATGGCAAACCCAATGTCTCGGTCAAGGGCTCATTTCGGGTGCTTGACGATGAGCATGTCGTCTTTGCCGAGATTGCCTCACCGCGGACTTTAGCTAACCTGAAGGAGAACCCCCAGTTGGCGGCCATGGTCTTTGACCCCTCTACCAGAAAAGGCTGTCGAATCTGGGGGAGGGCGGAGATTGTGGATAGCGGCGAGCTGTTTGATTCCATGTCGGCGGAGTTTGCCTCAAGGAACATGGAGGTCAAGCACCTGGTGAAGGTTACCGTGGAAGAGGTGGCAACCTTTTAGCGCCGAAATATGCTATATTAGGCTTAGCGACTATCTGGGTTAGGGGGAACTAAAATGTTCAGGCGTTTCTCCTTTATTATTTATCTGGCTCTTGCCTTTCTGGTGCTATCCGGTGTCGTCTACTTTGTTCACTACCTCGTTTTCCGTGATATTCATCATATCTTCATCTATATGGTCGGTGACCTTGCCTTTCTGCCCCTCGAGGTTCTGCTGGTAGTGCTTATCATCGAGCGTGTCCTTGCCCAGCGGGAGAAACGGGCTAAACTGGAAAAGCTCAACATGGTAGTGGGCGCTTTTTTCACTGAAGCGGGCAATGACCTGCTCAATGACCTCCTCAAATACTTTGATAACCGCTCCGAAATCGTCAAGCAGCTGAATGTTACCTCGGAGTGGACCAAGCGAGACTTTCGCCGGGCGGCTAAATATGTCTATCACCTCAATGTTGAGTTTGATTGCCGCCAGGTAGACCTGGAAAAGCTCAAGAGCTTTCTGGCGCAGAAACGGGCGTTTCTATTGACCCTGCTGGAAAATCCCAATCTGCTGGAGCACGACCGTTTCACCGATTTGCTGTGGGCGGTTACCCATCTTGACGAAGAGCTTGAAGCCAGACCGTCACTGGCTAACCTTCCCGATGCTGACCTGGAGCATCTTGCCGGTGATATCCAGAGAATGTATGACCATCTGGCCAGCGAATGGTTGGATTACGTTGAACACTTGAGAGCAAAATACCCCTTCCTTTTCTCATTGATTCTAAGGACACATCCTTTCCAGGAACGTCCCTCGCCGGTATTCACTTAAGCGGTGCCCCCTGTATTAAATAAAAAGGGAAGCGTTGTTGCTTCCCTTTGTTTTTTTGGTAGCGGGGGCTGGATTCGAACCAGCGACCTTTGGGCCGCGGGCATCAGGGCTCATTTAGTACCATACAAGCCTTCCATTATCGTTTTCGTGATATGCCAGCATTGATTGGCCAGGAATCTCAGAATATCGTCTTCAATCAGGACCCAAAATCCCTTCATATCAAGTGGCATGTCGGATTTTTGGCTAATGACTTCCCCAAGGATGTAGGTTATGCCCTCTGCTTCGCTTCTCAGCTCGGTGGATTCTGTTTCATGTCTGAGGTCAGGGTCTATCCTCTCAACTAATTCTAATAATTTCGTCACGTCTTCTATGAGGAGGCTGTCTCTCAGCAGCCTCTCCGGGTCTGATTCTATGGGGATGTCTACAAATAAGGGGTGAGTAGCTACATCATTTCGGATGTCATTTAATAGGAAGGCTTGCTTCATGAAAGGGAGCAGAGATTCAACGTTTCTACCTCTGCATTCTCGGATAACTCCTCCAAACGTCAGCCCCTTGATTTTTTCATAGCTGCTTTTAGGAAGTTTCATATACTCATACCTGAAAATCTGGTCTACCACGCAGGCGCAGCAGAATATGGCGCTCCTGTAGTTGCCGCTTATATAGCCGGCAGAAGCCTCACCCGTGTAGTCCCACTCCCTCTGTGGTGAGGGCAGCCGACCACCTGTTTGGATTGGCGTGAGTTTCTGGCACCTTGCCGTGCGCCTTTCTAAAGTGTCTCTATCATTCTTTTCTAGCATCTTCTTGCACTCTTCCAAGCTTCTTGTATCCATGTGCTCCTCCAAATCTAGCGTATTCTGGTTACCCGTGATTACTCTATGACATACCTGGCTGACTTGGCAACTACCCCCTGTCTATGGTGTTAGCTCTTGGTGGCAGACACCTGTGGGTTCTTGATACAACTATATTAGCGGATTAGAGCGTATATTAGAGAGTCATTCTGATTTTGCTAGTGGCGCGCATCCAAGAATGCAGCTGCAGGAAGTATTACAGAGATATCCCACGAGCACCACGCCGCGAAACGGGGCTTGCCGGATTCCCCACGAGTGCCAAACCCCACGATTTCCGCCCTTGCGATTTTCCCTATTCGCCCTTGAGCCACGTCGCGAAACGGGGCTTGCCAGTTAGTCTTATTAGCACTTCTCCCAAATGGAAGAGATTTGCCAACAATGGAGGCTAAATTTGAGCGATCTGCCTTTTGATGAGCAAAATGCCCTCTGGGAAAAGGCGACGAGGGAGGTAGATATAAAGTGAAGGTTTAACCTAGGTCTTCATTGTCTGGCGACGACGCAAGCCCAAACCGCTTTCTAGCCCAAAGAATCGTCTTACCAACTCGTATCATCTCAGGTCGGTATTCTGAATACTCCCGTTGCACAAAGCGGTATCCTGCCGGTGAATCCAGAGAGTCTCTATCAGGTTGTGGCCTGTCACCCCTCCCAATTGATGCTTGATAACATTGGAATGCAACTTGAGCATCGTAAAGGTTTGTCATTCGCTTCATCCAACTCTCTCCACGCCGCCCCCAATCCCTTCGCTCTGTAACGAGATCAACAAAGTCGCGATTAATAAAGATCCAGAGCTTGTCCTTGCCTTGGGCATCAGGTGCTATAGCATAACCCGCTACGTCCTCCTTATCCCATTCTTGCCCGAACTGATCTTGCATGTCCTGCCACGACTTACCTCCATTTTTGCTAGGCTGCTCCATTACATATACTACCTCATAGTTAGGCAATTGAAGATAACCCTTGATTATAATTGTCCCTCCTCGCGGTGGCTGTGGAAGAATTTTGAGTGGTGCTCTAGCAGAAAGGCAAGAACCATCGGCAAGCTTCAAACGAACTTCCAAGTATCCTGGTTCAAGAGGAGCTATCCCTGGGGGTGTTGACACTACAAGTCCAATCTGGCCCCGTAGGGGTAAGTTTAATCCCTTATATATGAGTGGGTGGGGAAGTGAGACAACTTCGAAGGAAGCTGCATCTGCTGAGCGCGTCAAGAGGTCATCGACACAGTCAGTGTCAATCCATAGGACTCTTCGTTTGCCTTCTTGCAGTCTGATTTCACCGCCCTGGGTTCTGATGCGGAACCGACTAGGAGGGTCTGAACCCAAGTATAACGGGGGCAGCGAAGGTATGATTATCTTAATTCGTAAAGGCTTAGGAGTCTTACATATCCATGCCCCCGGGCGTCTTAGAGTAGCGTTCAGTTCACATGTCGAGTTCACTGCTACATTTGGGTAGGCTGAGACACGTATAACCCATCTACCTACATAGTGGCTAGTCAAGCTAGCTGTTAAGATGTTGGGGTTAGACAATGACAGTTCAAACTTTGCTTTTGGTAGTACATCATCTCGAGCATTCGTTAGAACCGTGACATTTATGCTCTCCCCTGGTGCGAGTTGCACGACTTTACTTGGATTTGCAAAGGTAAGATAGGTTGGAACCTGTTTTGCTTTAAAGTAGGGAAGTTTATGCCGCGCAACAGTTTCCCTTAGATCTGCCATTTCCTTTTTTAGGAATTCCTGTATCATCGGGTCTAGTAATGTTCGTACTTCAATATCCTGCTGGGCTTTGCTTCTTTGTAGGAATGCCTCAAACCGATGATGTTCAATTGTCCTAAGTTCTCGAAGATGAACTTCTATCGCTTCGGCAATCCATTGCTCTAGCTGCTTTTCACTCTGCTCTTTCGGTTCTCCGCGATTAGAACCAAAGAACCCTCGAAAAGCATCGCCTATTTCATCAGTTTCAACATGGACTATCGTTGACTCACCGACTCGCCGGAGATTCCTTTCGCGGAAAACCTTATCAGTCAATGATGTGTGTACTTGGCCACCAAAGGTAACAGCACATGATCTTTGTAACAGCCTACCACCATCTTTAAGGTATTCGGCTTTACCCTTATGGTCATTTTTCCGAATATTTGCTAGGGGATCAATGTCTAGGTCTTCGATTACCCAGTAGTTTATACGGACCATTCTACCTCCGCCTAATTGAACTGCATAACCTTTATTCCAAAACTCTACTCTCCTATCCTTTTCTGGGTTAGAACAGAGCCCATCCAAACGTCCCCTTACGCCTGCTAGAGCTCGGTCATATCCGCCTTTATAACCTTTCAGACCTTTGTGTGAAGCGCCTCCTATAAATTCTGGCCGCTCCTCCACCAGGAGGTAAGGCATGACAGGGTCAAAAAGACGAAAATCCAGTGTTTGGAATGGGGCAAGACCAGTAGGCTGAGTTCCAAAGGGGCCAGTATCTCGCATATTAATATGGCAGACAAAGACACCGTGTGGGAAATCATGGATAACCAAAAGCTTTGGATCAAACCTCGGCGCTCTCCCGGAGGCATCTACGAGATATTGATAATCATTTATTCTGGCGCCTGGCTTTCCTGATTTCTTGACTATGGTCCAACCCACTAAGTCTTGTTTACCATTTAAAAGGTGTGGTTCCTTCCGGCAGATTACCACAGTATATTCACACCATTCAAAGCTAGATGACCCACCATGCCCATATGCGCCTATAAGGTATGGTTTCTTACCTTTGCTACTATTTGCCAGAGAAAGAATCGTATTAGGCATTTCATCGGGATGGATACCCATCCCTTTGTCCTGAACTATTACTGTAGGTGCTCCGTGTTTTCCTCTCATAATTAGTTTAATGTTCTGAGCCAACTGTCGTCGGTCAGCGGTAGAGAGATTCCGGGCTCGACCTTGGGGAACACCAAAATATTTCTCAGCAGCCTCGAATACTGAAGACGGCATTCTTTGGTGGCCTTTACCTTTTAGGTGTTCAAGTTCGAGCTTAAGTTGGATTAAGCTCTCCATACTATTGACTAATCTTTCAACCAATGGATTGATTGGATCAGGCGATACCTCTACATTGGCCGCAGGGCTTTCCCTATCTCCGAGATTATGCCAAGTAGCACTGGGGCAGGCGTCTTGGATGAACTTGTCTACCTCGCTCTTCGTCTGAAGTGTAAACAGCATATCAACTTGCGCACTATTAAGTTGAATCGTCATTGTCCCTCATATGCCAAGCCACAATCTAGAGCTGGAATTCAGACCTGCTAGAGTTTTGAAATTTGGCTTTTGCTGCTCTTAGCTCGGTGTCTATTGTTCTGAAGATTTTTTTAACATCTTCATCAGAATATTCGTAGAGATGTGGGTTGGCACAATGCCCTAAGACCCGCAATCGAGCTAACACGTTGTTGGTCCTTCGTGTTGCCAGCCGGCAAAAAGCATCTCTCTTGGATTCCGACCTGCTCATTTTACCTCCCCCGATTATCATATTTACTATATTGTATATAACAGGTTATAGGTTAGCAAACTATAGATTATCACAAATTCATCTATTTGTCAAGTATTTTTATCAATTTGATTGCTAATTAAAAAGACATATAGAAAATATTTTGTAACCAGTTAATTTTAGCTAGGCACTTTTATAGTCTATCGCAAGGAAAAGGAATAAGGCTCAGCTCTGGCTAAGAAGATAACCGCAACCAAGGTACAACTTAAAGTTAGTCTTATAGAGGAAGGATACTTTAGAATGCTATTACATATAGCTAATACAAATCAACGTTTATCTAGTACTGTTTCGAACCTAAACCTTGAACCTTTTAAATAGTTCTCATTGGTCTCAAAGCATATCCAATTCCGCTTTGTTTCCTCTGCTGCTTCCCCAGTGGCATTACTGCCACCAAAGGGATCCAATACAAGGTCCCCCTCCTCAGTTAGGAACTTAATGAAGAACTTAGGCAATTCGATAGGGTAGCGTGCCGGATGGGGCTGAACGCTATACTCTCGACAAGCCCGTAAATACCGGCTATTAGATTCTGTATTTGCATATGCTAAGAAATTAGGTGGAATAGCGCCGCCGAGGTCTTTTTGAAATTTTGAGGATATGTTATGACCAGAAGGTCTGGGCCCGGCATTATATCCTCGCTTTAGCAACTCTTGCATTGCTTTACTGTATTGATTTAAGATTTTACGATTGTCTGCTTTAGGGAATGGGCTCTTTGAAAGCCACCAAACTGGGTCAACGGCGTCTTTTACTCTAATCCTCCTGACTGTTACCCACTCGGCTGGAGACGGCAGCTTGGCTAAGTTGAACCAGTAGAAATCTTGAGCAAGATGAAATTTAAGATTACTATCATTATTACGACATAGCCTAAGAAGTAGCTCGAAGTGATAAAGAGACCGCGTCGGCTGTCCTTTCTCCCATGCCCCACCGATGTGTATAACTAAACTACCATCGTCCTTCAAGACTCGCCAAAATTCTTTCGCGAATGGAGTGAACCAGTCCACGTACTTGCTAGAGTCAACATTGCCATATGCCTTCTTGCGATTTAAAGCAAAGGGTGGCGAGGTCATCACAAGGCTGACTGATTTGTCAGGGAGAAGCTTTGAAAGTTCCAACGCATCACCAAGATAGGCTGCTCCATATTCAGTAACGTAGTATGGTTGGGGGAGATCCTTAAACTTACCTATTAGTTGCTCTTCTAATAAAAGGTGCATATGTTCCTCCAATAAGCTATTAGAAAACAACTTCATATCTGCCCAAGTGGAAAACCCAGTCGACGGAATATGCGGTGGGCATCTTGGCTAGTAAAATCAATGACTGCGAGCCCTAGAGCTTGGGCTAGCGCTTGCTTCACCGGATAACGAATACCAGATATCTCCACATAATGCTTACGCACAGGCCCTGGGGTTAGGTCTGTTACACTCTTTATAATATCTTCTTGGGTTAACTTATAAGTATGACCTCGAATAATGAAATCAGTTTGCACCATATAAACCCTCTAACCTTTTTATCAAGTTACTATTATAGTTATTATTGCTCTTTCTACTACTATTACTACTATTATACTATGCTAGTCATGGGGTGTCAAGACTGGGATGAATTTACCAATATTATTTTTGTCAAGCTAAAATCAACGCCGGTCTGAAAAGCATTATCACCATTAGCTAGAGGGCATAAAGAGAATAATTCTAGGGATAGCTACGTTGTGCCTACGTTTTAGTAGTTGTACACCAGGTATATACCTCATGAGCGCCACGTCAAGAAATGGGGCTTGCCTTAATAGGAGGCTTTTACTCCCCCCTCCTCTGTCTAGTCGGGGCCGGTGTCGCGGGAAAGTCGCCCGTCGGGTCAATAGCTTGACAGTTATTAGCCCCGTCCCCCTATATGCGCGCCTATTCGGTGTGGAATCACGGCGGGGCCCCCTGGAATCCCAAGCCCAGGGCCACTTTTCTGCGGGCTGTATCTGAATTGTTTCGGGAACGAATAGGGACTTGTGCGCCGGCGACCTCCGTTTCGCGCCTGGCGGCTCCGCCAAATTGGCAACCGCGCAGGCAAGGCATTTCGTAGTGTTTGGCACTCAGAGGCGGGAAGGCGAGCCCCGTTTCTCGTTCTGGAGCTCCTGGGGATGCTTTGTGCAGACGTGGCGCATTGCGCTGCCGCTTGGTGCCTGGCCTTGGGGTGGGAAAAGGCCAGAGACGGATAGGGGCGGCCCTGAAAATCGGGAACTCCAATTCAAAACGCGGGGAAAGCTAGTGGGGATGCTAGTGAAAAGCTAGTGCCCAGATATAGGAAATGTTACGGACGATGTTACGGAAATGTTACGGATTAGGCCGTCCAGATACAATGTTGCAAACGATGTTGCAGCAATGTTGCGACCCTGTGAGGCAGATACATATTAATATATTAATATGTAAATGTTTGATAATATAAATATATTAATATATGAATATATAACCCTTTCAAGGCGCCTTTTTTCTTCTTTTTCGGTCTAAGCACTATTCACTGAGCATGCCTCTTTTGGCGTGCCTCTGGCGGGCGGCAATGTTGGACGGGGCGTTGGACGGATGTTGGACGGAAAGCCCGTTGAATACGAATCCATGCCAGAGCCCTATTCAAAACCGAAGGGGGGCCGCAAGGTAAATATAACAGATAATATAAGTATAAAACCTGCCTCAAGTGATATGCCTCAGAGTGGGGAGGGGCGGGGGGAGGGGGCAAGCCGCGGGAGCCGTGCGGGGAATGCCCCCCCATGTGCATCTTAAAGTCAACCTGATACCTGTGGGTTTCACGCCTCAGGCAGCGCCCTGGCGCCGTTCAGCGGGGCGAACCTGGCGTGCTCCTCGTGGAGCTCCGCCGTCGCCACGTGCCTGTATATGTCCGCCGTGACGCCCACCCCGGCGTGGCCCAGTATCCTGGCCACCACCTCCAGCTTGGCGCCGCCCCTCAGCATCTCGGTGGCGTAGAAGTGCCTCAGCTGGTGCGGGGTGAACGGCCTCACCCCCGCCCTCAGGCACGCCCTCCTCAGGGTCTTCTCGAGGTTGTGGACGTCCATGTGCCCCGACCTGGTGTCGCCCGGGAAGAGGTAGGGTGAGCCGTTGGGGTGTTGCTTCATGTACCCGGCCAGCGCCGCGGCGGTCTGGGGCAGCAGGGGCACCACCCTCTGCTTGTCGCCCTTGCCGGTGACCCTGACCTCCAGGGCGCCCAGGTTGATGTTCTGCTTCAGGATGCCCGCCGCCTCGCTGATCCTCATGCCGGTGGTCGCCAGCAGCAGGGTCAGCGTCCTCAGCTTATCGGTATCCCCCCTCCTCAGGCACCTGCCGCCGAGCACCCTGGTGACGTCCACGGCGTCGGGGCACGGCCTCTCGCTGTAGCTGACCCTCACGTGCCTCACCCCGTTCAGCGGGTTGGTGGGCCACAGCCCCTCCCCGTGGAGGAAGCCGAAGAGGCTGGCCAGCGCCTTCCTCTCGTTGCTGACCGCGGCGGGCGAGACCTCCCCCAGCCTGTCGGCGAGGTACTGCTGCACCCCGAGCTTGGTGGGCGCCGGGTCCTTCCCCAGGTAGCGCCTCGCCAGGTACTCGTACATGTGCACCGTCCTCTCCGAGCGGCGCTCCGCCCTGAGCTTGGCGACCCACAGCGGGACGCCCTCGGCGGGGGCCTGAAGCCCCGGCGACGCCGCCAGCGGCACGTCGATGCCCTCCCTGTCCGCCAGCTGCCTGACCAGCGAGACGACCAGCTCCTGGCTCTGCGGGGAGAGCTGGTTGAGCGCCCTGACGGCGGGCTCTAGGCCGCCGTTGTCTGTCTGTCTGTTCATCGTTTCCACCTCCCACACGTATATTGTGGCGCGTGGCTGTGGGTTTGTACACCTCGAAGATAGTCGCCCAGGGGGGGCGTGGGGCGGTGGGGGTGGGCAGGGGCAGGATAGGCCTTCAAAATCCTACCCAGGGTAGTTTTTATGTGAGTTTGGAAGTCATTCTGCTCGCCTCCAGCCTGTATTATGCTATGGAGCTGCGGGTTCGTGAGCGGGGGATATTCAGAATCTTGTATTCTATTAACCATACGGCCACGTGTGAAGAAGTCCAAGTAATTGTTTTTACTATACGCTCTAAATTACAATAGAGACATGAGTGAAGATTCAACGAGTGTTTGGAAAACTGCAGTTAATATTCTAACTGGGTACCTAATTGAGCATAACGCAACCGTGGCAAGACAAATAGATATGGCTATGGATCAACTTATTACAGCTGGCTCGGCTGAAGAATTCCAACAGATTGGAATAATCATGCGTGATGCATGGATAGAATTTTCACAAAGTATATTTCGGAAGGAATTTTTACCGACTGGTATTAATGATATTAGTCCGGCAGATGTTAAAAGGTTGGTGGAATATTCTTTGAAGAAAGTTAGAGGCAATGCGGAATACTTAATAAAAATGTCTAAGACTGCTTTTGATCTTTGTAATAAGCTTGAACACGATTTAAATGCAACTCAAGAAGTGGCTCTTCAGTGTATTATTAGTTCTGTTATGTGTATGGGATTGATTCAGAAAACAATGATTAACAGCGAGTTGCTCATTTCAAGGCCATATTATAGATGTCCAAATTGTGGTAGCCTTAAACTAGAAATAAGAGAGCATTGGGAACCAGACATTGAGGGAGCTTTCAAGGTTGATAAACTAACCTGCATAGAATGCGGCTGGTTCTATATCGAGGAAATGGGGGGCATGAGCGGAGTTGGTGAATAGATACCCAGCATTCGAACCGACAAAGTGGTCTAAGAGAACTTCTTTCTAAATGCCAGACCTATGCCTATGATGATTGCGACTATTGATAAAAACGCTACTACTTCGTTCGTTAGAATAAAACATAAAAACCAACTTTCAATTCCTGGCGATTTGCACACTGTTTCCTGGGCAACACCTGAAACTACTTCTCCAGCTACCCAATGTAGTATAAGATATACTACGGCACCTATGATGAATTCTATCATCGCTGGTATTTTAAGGATAGTTTCGATGATTTTCTCTATCACAAATTCTGACACTCCCTTTACTTACGATATATTTGTATAGGTCAGCATTGATTAAAGTCTACAATACTGCAGTTTTTGGTTATTTGTTTGCCTGCTTATTTTTCCTAACCAGAGCTAGGCACAGCAAGACATGAATGATTCTGTCAGACATAGTTGGCCCAAATTCGCTAGCATCACAAAGACCGTGGCATACACGATTTCTTAAATTCCAACCTCGTGGGTCAACCAGAAGAGCATGGAAGTAAAATACTATATCTTCTCCGAAGACTTGAACCAACAATGGGTCGCTAAGTAGGTGATCTAGTGCTTTAAAATTAAAGCCTCCGCCACGTACTGGCTTTAAAACAGACCCGCCGGCTTTCTCTAATAATACCCGGAGTGCGCTTTCAATTTGAGGAATAAGGAGGTGGACCGCTATCATATGATTCCCATTGAGGTATTCTTTTACTCCCCACCTGATAATCGATTTTCTGTCTTCTTTGAAAATAGGAGAGCGGAAGAGGTAATCTATGCATAGATTCTCAAATGTAGGATATTTCTTCACCAGTGACTCGAGCACCTGTCTTAAAAATACAGATTCAATAGCCATATTCTGAGACATCTGCTTCACAGTATGCCCCTCCAGGTCTTCTTCCAGAGAGCCGACTTTGGCTAGCGGTCTCCCCGTATTGTCCTGTAGTTCCATGGGAACTAGGAAAGTGATTGGTGCTTCACTTGCCAACTCCTTTAATTGTTTCTCGACCTCAGATTTCTTCGGAATATAGTGCGCAGCGATTCTCGTCAATACCTCATCGAGTTCTCCTTCTGTAAGAGCGGCAATATATTTCTCCATCTTTTCTCTTGGAACTTTCATTGTGTGGGAAATAGGTTTTAGCTCTGACTTCGCCTTCTCTCCAACTTCGCGTAGTTTAATAGAAATCTTCTCTGCTTCATCCGAAAGTCCGAACTCTTTGAAAGTAGTATGTACTCGTTGAAGCCAAGCAGATGTCTGTAGGGCAGATGCCTTAGAGCTTGCTTGTATGAAAGCATCTCCTACCGCGACTATAACTCGCTTAGTATCCTCGCCGCGTCCAACCTTACGATAATACTTAGCCAGTCGCAGAGCAGCGGCCTCCACTGCCCATGGATCAACTTCTTCTTTGTTAGTGGGTTGAGATGCACGCAGGAGATGCTCTTCTAGGTCGTCTATCAGTTTTTGTTTTTGGTCGGCTGTTAATTTGACTTTATCATTTTCAAACAGGAGGTCATAGGCGAATCCCCAAAGCCCTAGTTTTGAGTCATCTGTTATGGTATCTTCATATGCTATTGTGGCATCGGTGACCTTTTTAATTCGGCTATTATCATTGAGTGCGCTGGCAAGAGACAAAGCCCTTTCCAATTTCCTTTTTACATTTACCTCAGGCGCATAGCAATTTCTCTGTGCGATTTCGATGATACTATCTATGACTATCTGTGCCATTGAATAATGCGGAGATTCATTAGTGATGACCCTTTGAAAATCCCAGACTAAATCAGCGTACCGGGCACGAAGAACAGGGTGCTTTGAGGCCATTGCCCGTTCGGACCAATATTGAATTATCTGTGGTGTGACTTTTTGTATACTAGGTGACTCAGTAAATGTCCCATCGTCATTTTTCAGTACCATCATTGGCCCATAGTAAGTACCCCAACCGCTAGGTTGGTCTTGATAGTCTTCCCAGAAATCAAAAGCCATGGCCTCTGCAATCCATTCCATAGGAGGTTCGGATGTATCTTTTGGATCTCTCAAGGAACGGATAGCTTTAGACACATCTGCTTCCGATATTGGTTTAATATCTTGGTCAAATTTATCAAGTAGTTCTTTAAGAGCGCCAAGTATCTCAATCATATTAGTCGCATTTAATGAATTAAATTAATAGACTTAATATACTTAGGAAATAAACTATTGTGAGATATACCAATTCTATCATTACTTTACATATAATTCAATAGACAGGTCTTTAGAGGCCAATCACTTATGCTCATAAAAGTAAAAAGCACAGCCTTTTCGCCGTGCTTTAATCTTCCTTGGTAGCGGGGGCTGGATTCGAACCAGCGACCTTTGGGTTATGAGCCCAACGAGCTTCCACTGCTCCACCCCGCGCCGACTTTTCAGTATAGCGGGGGGTGGATAATATGTCAAGGCAATTTGCCTAGCCCCGTTTAGCCTCCCTTTTCCTTTTTGGTTTCGGTTTCTCTTGTTTCTCAGATTTAGCTGGCTTCTTTGGCTTCTCCTTTTTCTTCTGGGGCCACCACCCTTGCAGTCGCTGGGCGATCTCCTGCTCATACCCTTGCTCGCTGGGGGTGTAATAGCGTTTGCCTTTAACCGAATCGGGCAGGTGCTGCTGCCGGACGATGTGCTTGGAGTAGTCGTGGGGGTACTTATAGCCCTTGCCGTAGCCGATTTTTTTCATTAAGGCGGTCACCGGATTGCGGAGGTGCAATGGCACTGGCTGGTCAGGCTTTTTTTCAACATCCTTCTGAACCTTGGAGTAAGCCTTATAAAGCGAGTTGCTTTTGGGCGCTGTTGCCAGGTAGACGGCTGCCTCGGCTAGAGCCAGATTGCCCTCGGGCATGCCGATGAAGTGGACGGCTTGCTGTGCCGCCATGGCTACTACCAGTGCCTGGGGGTCAGCCATGCCTACATCCTCCGAGGCGAAGCGGACCAGGCGGCGGGCAATGTAGAGGGGGTCTTCCCCCGCCTCCAGCATCCGCCCTAGCCAGTAGAGGGAGGCATCCGGGTCTGAGCCTCGCATTGACTTGTGCATGGCTGAGATAAGGTCGTAGTGCAGTTCTCCTTCCTTGTCATAGCGGGGTGCCTTGTGCTGGATGGCGTCCTCAATGGTTGATAGTGAGATGCGGCGCTTTCCCTCGGCGTCAGGCAGGGTGGTCTGGGCGGCTATCTCCAGGGTATTTAGGGCAACCCGGGCGTCCCTGTTTGACATCATGATAAGGTGAATCATGGCATCATCAGCAAGTTCAACATTTAGTTTACCCAGCCCCTTGAGTTCGTCCTTTGCCGCCCGCATGATTATAGCCTGTATCTCGTCCTCGGCGAGGGGGTTGAGGGTGAGAACGTGACACCGGGAGAGGAGGGGGGAGATCACCTCAAACGATGGGTTTTCCGTGGTGGCTCCGATAAGGATAATGGTTCCGTCCTCAACATAGGGCAGGACTGCGTCCTGCTGGGCTTTGTTGAAGCGGTGAATCTCGTCGATAAAGACGATAGTTCTCTCCTGGTATAGCTTATAGCGCTCTTTTGCCTGCTCAATGAGCCGCCGCAGGTCAGCCACGCTGGCACTGACGGCGCTTATGGGGCTGAAGCGTGCTTGAGTAGCCCTGGCGATGACAAAAGCCAGGGTGGTTTTGCCGCACCCCGGGGGACCCCACAGGATGAGCGAAGGCACCTGCTTGGATTCAATAGCCTTTCTTAATACCCGCCCTTCCCCCACCAGGTGCTCCTGCCCCACAAACTGGTGCAGGGCGGCCGGTCTCATCCGTATTGCCAGCGGCGCTTCTTTTTCTTTCTGTTGGTCGGACTGGTAGTCAAATAAATCTGTTGTCATCCTCACCCCCCCTAAAACTCCCTATTTAGAATCAAAGTGAGGAGACTATAGGTCTCCTTCGTCTAGGATTATTGCTCCATTCTTGCCTGAATACATTCTTTTATTATCAGAATTGAATTCGTATTTAACATCGAGAGACAGTGACTCTAAAGACAAAATCTTGTAATGCTTACATCTGTAAATGTTCATGTTACCCTTTCTTCCATCCAAAAACATTTCATAAGACAGAACGAAATGATGAGTATCATAAATAACTTTAAAGTCATCAGATGGAGAGAAATAGAAGGTTCGTTGTGTCGTAGAAATATTCTCTAGGTTATAGGTCTTGCACTCAAGATAATACGGCTTATTTTTGAAAAAGAAAATGATATCAGGGTAGCCCATCGCTTTTCTTTTGCCGCTTGACCCGGCAGGAATATTTGGCTCTAAGGAATATTGAAGCAATGCCCGCGTTACAAATACTTCAATATAATTTCCGACCTCATTCGGCCTTCTACTTTCAATTCCATATTTGTTTATCCCCTTCCCGGCAGCTAAAGCAACTTTTCGTAGAATATCTAACAATTCTCTATCATTGCTCTCCTTAAAGTCAAAAGGAATTACCCTTTTGTCAGTCAAAGATTCGATTACCAGATTGAACGGTATGTCCTTCAATGGAATAAGCATTTGCCTTATGACATTTTCCAATCTATTTACGTAATTTTCGTCTCTCATTTTATCTCACTTCCTAAATATAAGAATATTTTCCTCCCGCATCATATTGTATAGCCCAAAGATAATCTTATCTATATTCTTTACTAACTTAAAACCGACTTTTTCGGCGTAGTCGGTGGTAAATTCAACCGTCTTTATCTTCTGCCCAAGGTATGTCGCGTTTCCGATAACTATGACGGCATACCTTTCAGGTTTGAGGATTCTGAGCATTTCACGCAAACTGAGTTTTATGTCCTCGTTATATAAATCCACCCTTGTTTGCCCCTTCCCCCTTACCCCAATAAATTCCTCTCTAATCTCTGAGGGGTTATGCCCCAATTCTCTTAAGGCATGTGCGTCATTTGAAACGTAATCTAGTGCGATTGAATACGGAGGAGAGGTGATTATACCGTCCACGCTTTCATCCTCTAGGCGCAATGCCCTTGAGTCTCCGGTTTTTATGTCCACCTTGCCCAAGCTGAGGTTAAGTTTCTTGACAATTTGGGCATAATCACTAACCGAAGAAATCATCAGTGCTAAATTCTTCAAGAAGGCGCTAGAGAATTCCCTTCGCCTTCTGGCATTATCGCTTAGAGCAACAAGCTTCGCCATTTTATAGAAGTTTCTTGTCCTCTCCTCGGGAATGGAATTAATCATGTCATCAAGAGTTTTTCCTTCAAGATTAAACAGAGAAGGCCTTATCCTTTTTATTATCTCCTCTTTCCATTCCATGATTTGTGGGAACACGTCTATAGATTCTGTTTTTACCTTGCTCTGAAGCGCACAAAGGGGAGACACGTCTATACCAATACAATTTATTCCCAATAGTTGTGCTTCAACCGCTGTTGTACCACTGCCGATAAATGGGTCAAGAACAACATCGCCTTGCTTTAACCTGATGATATTTAAAAGTGCCCTAATCATCTGGGGGTGGAATTTCCCTTTATACGGGTAGATCCAATGGGTAAGGTATTGGTTCACTGACCTTGTTCTATTATTCTGTATGATTTGAAAATAGTCTGTGTATGTACCTTTGAAAAACTTAAAATACGCCAGTCTTTTCCTAAGTAATTCATCATCACCTGTTTCTAGCAATCTAAATTCTCTAAGCCCGTTAGTTACTTCGAACCTTGCTCCAAGAGATTGTAGCTCAAGCTGAGCTAAGGCTAATTCATAAATAAACTGGACATTATCTAGGAGTGTTAGTTGTCTATCTTTGGGCAAATCCTCCGTGTTGTATGCCCAGAAAGAATCCACTCTCTCAGCTTTCTGAATCATTCTTTCTCCTTTGAAGTTTTGTATCTTGCCCACTTTATCACTTATACCTCCTCACCTCAAATCTGTACAGCTTCACCGGCTCGTCGGGCATTATGCCCGCCTTCTGGCGGCAGATGTCAATCTGCTCCTTAACCGTGTCTACCCCCTCAAGGTCGGGCAGCAGGAGACCCTTCCGCCACCCCGCCTCAACGATAACCCCGTAGCGCCTGGGGTCTAGCTGTTTCTTGCTCTTTACCGGCTCGGGCTCGGTGAGGACATCAACGCTATATTCAAGGTCTTTAAGCTCGTAGGGGGTGATGGGGAAGAAGCGGGGGTCTCTGGTCGCCGAGCTGATGGCATTGAGAATAATCTCCTCAGCCACGTTGCTCCTCTGCGGCTCAATGGTGCCGATGCAGCCCCTCAGTTCGCCGTGCTTGTGGATGGAGACGAAGACGCCGGCTTTTTCCTTCATCCTGAGGGTGAGCCTTTTTGGCTTGAAGACCTTGCCTTCCCTGATATACGCCTCCACTGTTTTCTTGGCCAGTCTTACCAGCGAGTGCACCTCATCCCCCCTTTATTATTATCCCGGCATAGCCCACCACGCTTGAGTAATCGCCGGTAGTATCTCCACTGGTCTGGTATTTAACCAGCTCCGTCCCCTTTGCCCCCAGCTCCTTGGCGGCAACAATAAGGCTCGCCGCCGGGGCGTAGCCGCACATTGAGATGTTAAGCTCGTCAACCCGCTTTAAGAGCCTGTCCTCATCTAGATTCAGTACCGCTTCTATAGCCTGAGTGTCCTTCTTCTCCGCCCGGGCTTGCGGCTCATAGTGGGTCATGTCGCTGGAGGCGATGATTACCACCTTCCTGCCCGATTCCTTGACCGCCCTGGCTATTGCCTTGCCGATTTCCTTACAAATGGCACCTTCGGCGGGGGCAAAGACGATTGGTACCAGCTTAAACTCCGATGAGAAATATTGTAGAAAGGGGAGCTGCACCTCGATGGAATGCTCGTGGATGTGGGCAGCTTCGTCCTCCTCCAGGTATCTGGAGTGAGCCAGAATCTTTTTCCCCAGCCCCGAGTCAATCTCCACCTCGCCTAAAGGTGTTTGCCAGCTGCCTTCGGTCATGATGCTGAACGGTTTTCCCCTCCCGGTGTGGTTCGGCCCCATGATGATAAAGGTGTCCTTGAATGTTATTCTGGATAGAACTGCCCCCGCCACTGCCCCCGAATAGATATAGCCGGCGTGGGGGGAAATCAGCCCGATTACCTCCTGCTTTTTTGCCCTCTCCTCCACCATCCCCTTAATCATGCTCTTAAGCTCAGAGGCTGATGCCGGATAGAATTGCCCCGCGACCACCGCATTCCTGATCACTTTTGCCCCCTCTCCATACCTTGGGTTCTGAAGTTAAGCTCTGCCCCGCAGAACTTACACCTTGAGCCGGCAAGACCGACTACATTTGCCTGGTAGCCTGACCTCTGCACAACAAGCCGGCCGCAGGAATAACAGACGGTAGATTCGCTTTTATGCCCGGGAACATTACCGGCATAGATAAACTTAAGCCCCGTTTCCTTGCCTATTTCGTAGGCGTGCTCCAGAGTAGATACCGGGGTTGGGGGCAGGTGCGTCATGTGGTGGTGGGGGTAAAACTTGGTCACATGCCACGGCGTTAGCTCGCCCAGCTCGTCCCTTATCCAGCGGGCAATGCCCTCGAGTTGCTCGTCATCGTCGTTCATGGTGGGTATGATGTTGGTAACGACCTCAACGTGCATGTCCCACTTGTTCTTAGCCCGCTTGGCAACCTCCAGTATCCCCCGCCACCCCTTTACCTTGGCCAGGTTGCTGTAGAGGGCGTCGCTGAAGCCCTTGATATCAACCCGCCAGGCATCAAGGTAAGGTCCGATGGTATCCAGGGCTTCGGGGGTGAGAAAGCCGTTGGTCACATAGGCGGTATAAAGGTTATTCTTCTTGGCCAGCTTGGCTGATTCGTAGGTATATTCAAACCAGATGCTGGGTTCGTTATATGTCCAGGCAATGCCATCGCAATTATAGTGCTTGGCCAGTTCCACTGCCGTCTGGGGCAGGATTTCCTGGGAGTTGAGCCATGGCTCATCGCCCTCCGGGCAGGAGATTTCCCAGTTCTGGCAGTCCTGGCAGTGAAAGTTGCACCCCCAGCTCCCCAGCGAGAAGGCAAGGGTTGAGGGGAAGAAGTGGAAGAGGGGCTTTTTTTCAATGGGGTCGGGGGCTACCGAGGACGCCTTGGCGTAGTTCATGTTGTAGAGGACGCCGTCCTTATTGTGGTACATACGGCAGACGCCGTACCCGCCCGGGGCTATGTTGCAGCGCCACTGGCAGATATTGCATTTTACCCGTGAGTCGGGCAGTTTTTCATAGAGCATTGCCTCGCGCATGATGCTCCTTTGCTTCATTATAGCACTCAGCTAGTATTAGTTATAGCCCTTTTATACACCCTCACCCCCTCTGTCCCCCTCTCCCTTGAGGGAGAGGGGGAGGACAATAAAAAAGAGGGGCTTCCGCCCCTCTTAGACGCCCCGCTTTCAGGGCGAATTTTAGAAATCCCGAAAAATTTCTCTCTTTTTTCCACTTTTCCCCTTGTTTTAGTACTGTTGTTGGTATACCATATTAAGTAAGAAGTAATTTATAGGAAGAAAGGGGGGTGCTTATTCGGTAACCTGAGTTAGTTATATTATAAGCCAAGTAACCGAAAAAGCCTCCTCAAAAAGAAGGAGGTTTTTTAGTTTAATAAGCGTGAAACCCCTCGCTGGTGGCAAGGGGTCTCACATAAGCAGTCCCGTTGGGGACTTACTATAGCGATGGGATACTAACATACTGGTATTTTAAAAGTCAAGCGGGCTGGTCGATAGCCTCCCAACAGGGCGAGTAATTATAAGGAATTGTGGAACATGGCGTTTTCAGAGGAAGTTAAAGACCAAGCTTTTGCGCGGTCAGGCGGACGTTGTGAATGCACGCGGCAACACGAAGGACAGGATGCTCCTCATCACGGCGGAAGATGCCCGATAACCTTCACTCGACATGGGGGGCAATGGCACGCGCACCACATCGTGTCTGTCGATGCAGGCGGGGATGATACTTTGTCTAACTGCGAAGTATTATGTCTCGCTTGCCACAAACTTACTCAGACGTATGGTAATTAAATTGACCTACTAATGTCGGTTACCATTGGGCAGGGGATGAGCCACCGGTCCTCTGCCCCCTCTTTTAATTAAATTCCCCCTCCCTTAGATAAGGGAGGGGGATAAAGGGGGAGGGTTACCTAAATTAGAATTTCTCCAGCCTTCAACTAAAAATAAAGCACCAAAAAGCCGACAGGAAACAGGCTATGATTATTGTTTCATAATTGAGTTCACTCCAATCAAACCATCTATTTTTCCCCTCTTCTTCTGTCTTGTCGCCGAGTCTATTGGCGAGTATAAAAATTATTCCCAGAAAAGCAAAGAATATAGCCATCCCGAGTTCTATATTCATTTTCAGCCCTCCTTTATTCGGAGTTTAAGAGGGCGGTAGCCCTCTTTTTCTATTATACTCCCCCTCCCTTAGATAAGGGAGGGGGATAAAGGGGGAGGGTTTCACTTGACTGTCTGTTTGGCAAAGACTAGACTTAAATTAGATGAAGGTTATAGGTCTTACCGGGGGCATAGGCAGCGGCAAGAGCACCGTTTCGGGGTTTCTGGCGGAGCTGGGGGCGACTATTATTGACGTGGACAAGGTGTGGCACGGGGCGCTCAAGCCCGATACCGAGCTGGGGCGGGAGGTGGTGGCTACCTTTGGCAACGAGATTCTTGCCCCCGAGGGCGGGATTGACCGCAAGAAGCTGGGGGAGATAGTCTTTAGTGATCCCGAGGCTCTAGCCCGCCTCAATAATATAATGCACCCCTGGATGTACGACGCGGTGAAGGCTCAGCTTGATGAGTACCGGGAGCGTGGGGTGGGGGTGGTGGTGCTGGAAGCCCCTCTCTTGATTGAGGTGCCTCTTTCTCTGAAACCCGGCGAGCCTTCGCTATTAGACGAGGTGGATGAGGTCTGGGTTACTGTCGCCCCTGAGTTCACCGTGTTCAAACGCCTGAAGGAAAAGAGTGGCATGTCTGAAGAGCAAGCCATGGCTCGCATCCGTTCCCAGCTACCTTCCGAGGAGCGAATAAAGCACGCCAATGTGGTCGTAGATACTGATTGCAGCCTTGATGAGCTGAAGGATAAAGTAAGGGCGTTGTGGTACAAGCTTGACACCTAGCTTGAGCAATTGCTACAATAACCTGTTTACGGAGGTTTAAGATTTACGCTATTATTGAAGCCGGGGGCAGGCAGTATAGGGTAAACCCCGGTCAGACCATAGATGTGGAACGCTTGGCTGTGGCTGAGGGCAATACCGTGGAACTGGACAGGGTATTGCTTATCGCCGATGGCGAGCGGGTAGTTGTCGGTACGCCCACTGTTGACGGGGCAAAGGTGGTTGCCACCGCGCAGGGGGAGGGCAAGGGCAAGAAGGTTATCGTCTTTAAGTATAAGCCCAAGGTTCGTTACCGCAAGAAGACCGGGCATCGCCAGCTTTACACCAGGCTGGTTATAGATAAAATCGTCGAGCCGGGGGCGGCTGAGGTTAAGCCGGTTAAGAAAGCCCGCCCGCGCAAAAAAGAAGGCAAAAAAGAGGTGAAGGAAGGTGGCGCATAAAAAGGGAGGCGGCAGCACTCGTTGCGGTCGCGATAGCCAGTCAAAGCGGCTTGGCGTCAAGAGATACGACGGCCAGCAGGTAAATGCGGGGACGATTATAGTTCGCCAGCGGGGCACCCGCATCCACCCCGGCAGTAATGTCGGCGTGGGCAGGGACTACACCATTTACGCCTTAATTGACGGCGTGGTTAAGTTCGAGCCTACTACCAACAACAGGAGGAAGGTTAGCGTTTACGCTAGCTAAATAGTATGAAACCCAAGATTCATCCTGAGTACTATAACGATGCCAAGGTAGTCTGTGCCTGTGGCAATACCTTTACCGTGGGCTCGACCAAGAAGATGATGAAGGTTGAGCTTTGCAGCAAGTGCCATCCCTTTTTCACCGGCGAGCAGAGGGTGGTGGACACCATGGGGCGGGTGGAGCGCTTTAAGCGGCGCTATAAGGTGGAAGGTTAGATAAACAGGATGGGGAAGGCAGGAGCGGGTTACCACCTGCTCCTTTTTGTTTATTAGGCGGGTTTAATTATGAGCGAGAGATTTTATTACGGCGGGCAGGCGGTTATTGAGGGGGTGATGATGCGGGGGCGAAAGGCTATGGTGACCGCAGTGCGCCGCCCCGGCGGTGGGGTGGCCATAGATACCCAGCCCCTGAGCGGCATCTATTCCGGCTGGGTGAGGCGAACCCCCCTGCTGCGGGGCGTTATTGTTTTACTTGAGGTCCTGGTTCTGGGCATCAAGAGCCTGTTCTACTCGGCTAACGTCTCCCTGGAGGAGGAAGGGACTCAGATTTCGGGGTGGCTGGTCTGGCTTCTGGTGGCGGTTTCACTGGGTTCGGGGGTGCTTCTCTTCTTTATGGTACCCCTTTTCCTTACCAAGTTGCTTGACCCCTATATCACTTCTGCTCTGGTATTTAGCCTGATAGAGGGCGTTATCCGGGTGGCTATCTTCATCGCTTACCTTAAGCTGATCACCCTCTTGCCTGACATCAAGCGGGTATTCGCCTACCACGGTGCCGAGCACAAGGCGGTGCATGCCTATGAAGCCGGTGTGCCGCTGGAGGTAGAAGAGGTCAGAAAATACGATACGGCGCATGTGCGCTGTGGTACCAGCTTTCTCTTTGCTGTCTTGATTATCGCCATCATCGTTTTTGCCCTTGTCGGTCTGCCATCGCTTTGGCTGATGGTCCTATCGCGAATCCTGCTCGCCCCCATTATTGCCGCCCTCAGCTATGAGGTCATCTATTTTGGCAACAGGCATACTGATAATGCTGTGGTCAGGGCGGTTCTCGCCCCGGGGCTGTGGTTGCAGTCGCTGACGACGAGGGAACCAGATGATGCCCAGCTTGAGGTTGCCCTGTCGGCTTTAAGGAGGGTGGTGGAGCTTGACCAGGCTGAGGAGGCGGCTTAGCTCTCTATGTCCTCTTTGGTCATCTCTTGAAAGAAGCAGGTCTTGTTGCCGGTGTGGCACACCGGACCACTGGCTTTGCCTTTAACTAGGATGGTGTCGCTATCGCAGTCCTTCCATATTGATTTGACCTTGATGATGCTGCCCGAGGTCTCCCCCTTGTGCCACAGCTCCTGCCGGCTGCGGCTGTAGAACCAAGTTTCCCCGCTCTCCAGCGTTCGGCGCAGCGCTTCTTCGTTCATGTAGGCGAGCATCAGCACCTCGCCGGTATCAGCATCCTGGGCGATGGCTGGGATAAGACCTTTTTCGTTGAATTTTATGTCTTTTAGCATTTTCATCATTATATAACATATTGGGGGTTTTTGCCTCACCCCTCCCCCTTCTAGCAAGTGTTTTTCTTCCCACCCTCCCGCCCAAAAGGGTTTTACCCTCTTAGACACTCATTTAGCCCCTTTACCCCCCCGATGGGGAAAAACATGGACTTCACTCTAGGGGGTGGGGAAAGAAAGTTTTAGAAGCGAAGCTTTTTGGGCGGGAGGGTATGGGAAATAAAAAACTGGTTAAAACGGGGGGGTGGGTTAGTCTGTTAGCTAGTGGCTAGTGCCCGTTTCAGGTCAATGTCTCCAGTATAGAGCGCTTTCCCTATTATAGCGCCCTCGGCTCCGAGCGTTTTGAGCATGTTTAGGTGGTTCAGCGATGAGATTCCACCGGAGGCAATGACCGGCGTTTTGACGGCGTTAATAAGCTCGGTGATGGCGGAAAAGTTGGGCTCGGTGAGGGTGCCGTCGCGGTTAATATCGGTATATATAAAGCGCCTCACCCCCAGCTCCACCATGGATTGGGCTAATTCCACCGCCCCCAGCTGTGTTTCCTTGAGCCAGCCATGGGTGGAGATATAGCCTTCTCTGGCATCAATGCCGACGATGACAGACTCCCTGAACCTCTGGCACGCTTGCTTAATCAGCTCCTGGTCTTCAACGGCGGCTGTGCCCAGAATTATCCGCTCTACGCCCGCCTTTAGCATCTGTTCAATGGTCTCAAGCCGGCGGATGCCGCCACCCAGTTGGGTCGGGATCAGTACTGCGCTGGCTATCTCGGTGATGATGTCCAGATTATGGACCTCGCCGCTAAAGGCGCCGTCAAGGTCAACAATGTGCAGTCTTGGTGCCCCCAGCGATTGCCACTGCAGTGCCACCTCTACCGGGTCGTCGGAGAAGACCGTTTCCTGGTCAAAGTCGCCCTGATAGAGGCGGACACACCTGCCCTCTCTGATATCTATGGCGGGGATGATTTCTATGATAACCCACCTTACAGGTTGATATTGGAATACTTTCGCCACGGGCGGGCGAGGAAAGCCTTGTTATCCTTATTCTTATTCTCCAGGAAGTCCAGCGCCTGATTTATGACCTTCCTGGTATCGCTGGGCATTATTATATCGTCGGTATAGCCCCGCTCGGCACTCTTATACGGGTTCTCGTAGATTTCCTCGTATTCCTTAATTCGCTTGGCTCTTGTCTCCTCCGGGTTTTCTGATTCCCTTATCTCCCTGGCGAAGATGACACTGGCGGCTGTCTCGGCACCAACGATGGTGATTCTAGCTGTGGGCCAGGCAAAGACAAGGTCGGCACCGATGCCCTTGTCCAGCATGCCGTAGTGGGCGCCGGCGTAGGACTTGCGCATGATGATTGAAATCAGGGGCACGCTGGCATCAGCCCAGGCAAAGAGCATCTTGGCGCCGTGGCGCAGGATTCCCTTCCAGTCCTGATCCGAGCCTATCATATAACCGGGGCAGTCCTGAAGGGTAACCACGGGGATGTTGAACAGGTCGCAGAACCGGACGAACCTCGCCCCTTTGACTGAGGCGTCAATATCAATAACCCCGGCAGCCCACATCGGCTGGTTTGCCCAGATACCGACCGGGCGCCCGTTAAAGCGGGCAAAGCCGGTGATTACACTCTTGGCATGGTCTTTTAGCGTCTCGATGAAATAGCTATTATCAACTATGGTATGAATTACCTTGTACATGTCGTAGGGTTGGGTTGGGCTGTCGGGTATTATACTGTCAAGCTCAGGGCATATGCGGTGGGGGTCATCTTGGCACTCGATACGGGGTGGCATTTCCTTATTGTTTAGCGGAAATAGGGCCAGGAGCTCCTTAGCCTTGTCTATGGCATCCTTATCGTCCTCGGCGACAATGTGGGTCTGCCCTGATTTAACGGCATGAGCCTTCCACCCCGAGAGCTCCTCAAGGGAGATTTCCTCCCCGAGCTGGGTCTTAACAAAAGCGGGACCGGCAATTCCCATAAAGCCGGTATGCCGACATTGAATAAGGAAGTCCTGCATTATGGGGTGATAGGCCTGCCCGCCAAGGCAGGGGCCCATGAGCAGGGCTATCTGGGGGATTATGCCCGAAGCCTGGATTTGAGCCCGGAATATCCAGCCGTAGGCTTCCAGGGTGTCCATTCCTTCCTGGAGCCGGGCGCCGCCGGAGTCGTTCATACCGATAAGCGGCCACCCCATGTCCTTGGCTAGATTGATAGCCCGGATTTCCTTCAAGCCGTGATACTCGCCAAACGTCCCCGCCATCGCCATATAGTCCTCGGCAAAGGCAACAACCGGTCTGCCATTGACCAGACCGTAACCGGTTACCACTCCTTCGGCAGGCACCTCCCTCTTGTCCATGCCAAAATGCACCGTTCTATGCTTAACGAACAGCCCTATCTCGGTAAAGGTGCCGGGGTCAAAGAGATAGTCTATCCTTTCCCTGGCTGTCCACTGTCCTCCCTTGTGGCGCTTTTCAATAGCCTCAGGGGATGCCATCTGCGCTATTTTGGCTCTCTTCTTTTTATACTCCTCAATCAGCTTTTTGGTTGTCGCCATTTATAAACCTTCTCCTCCTAGGATTTATGTATTTAATACGTTTTTGTAATTATATCACTCTTTTAATGGCTATGCATCTCCTCCTCCCCGTTTTTGGCATACGTTTTTCTTCCCACCCGCCCGCCCATTAGGCTTTGTCCCCAATCTCCTGTTTCTGTCGGGGTGTTTAAGAGGGGCGTTAGCCCCTCTTCTATAAAATACTTTCCCCCTCTCCTTTGAAGGAGAGGGGGATAAAGGGGGTGAGGTGTAGAAATATGAACGAGCACACTTCCTTGACACTACTGTATGAGGTTGTTAAACTGTTTTTACTACTGCCAGTTTTTCACTTTAGGTGTTTCATTGGTTAAAGATGCATCATTTAGTCCCTCGTCACCGGAGCCGCGGCGCCGGGGTCTGGTTCAGATTTTCACCGGCGATGGTAAGGGGAAGACCTCGGCAGCCATAGGTGCTGTCATCCGAGCCTTGGGTCACGGCCTCAAGGTCTATATCGGCTTTTTCATGAAGGGCACCTACCCCTCCGGTGAGCGCAATATCCTCTCCCAGCTACCTAATGTCACCATGGAGAGCTTTGGCGCTGGGGGATTTGTTGACCAGGCGAATGTTAAGCCGGAAGAGAGAGAACAGGCAAAACGAGGTCTGGCTGCCGCCAGCAAGGCGATGCTCAGCGGTAACTATGACCTGGTAGTCCTTGACGAACTTAATCTGGCTGTAGCTTGGAATCTGGTTGAGCTGGACGAGGTGCTTAAGCTTATTGATAGCAAGCCCGAGGGGGTGGAGCTTATCCTCACCGGTCGCCAGGCTGATAGCAAGCTGATTCAATCGGCTGACCTGGTTACCGAGATGTTGAAGATTAAGCACCCTTATGATGAAGGGGTGAGGGCGCGGGAGGGGATTGAATATTAAATAAGGAGGGATTATGAAGGTCACATTTAGTGTCATCAAGGCGGATATTGGTGGTTATGTTGGACATTCTGAGTCTCACCCTGAAGTTTTAGGCAGGGCGGGGGAGCTTATGGCTAAGGCTAAGAAACAGGGGCTGCTCATTGACTTTCGTGTAACCAAGTGCGGGGATGACCTGCAGCTGATTATGACCCACCAGCACGGCGTGGAGAATGAAAAAATCCACAAACTTGCCTGGGATACCTTTGTTGATTGCACCGACGTAGCCAGAGAACTCAAGCTTCATGGCGCCGGGCAGGACTTGCTCTCCGATGCCTTCTCGGGCAACGTCAGGGGGATGGGTCCGGGGGTGGCTGAGATGGAGTTTGAGGAGCGCGGGTCCGAGCCAGTGATTGTTTTTATGGCGGACAAGACCTCGTCCGGGGCATGGAATATGCCGCTGTATAAGATGTTCGCCGACCCCTTTAATACCATCGGGCTGGTTATTGCCCCCAATATGCACGCCGGTTTTACATTTGAGGTGCATGACATAAAGGAAAACAAGAAGATAACCCTTAACGCCCCTGAGGAGATTTACGATTTGCTTGTTTTCATCGGCGCACCGTCACGCTATATGGTAAAGGCGGTCTATCACCGGGAAACCAAAAATATAGCCGCCGTATCTTCTACCCAGCGTCTGGCTTTAATTGCCGGACGGTATGTGGGTAAGGATGACCCGGTCTGTGTCGTCCGTGCCCAGGGGGAATTCCCGGCAGTGGGCGAGGTGGTGGAACCGTTCACCCTGCCCCTTCTGGTGGAGGGGTGGATGCGGGGCTCGCATAACGGTCCCCTTATGCCGGTAGCGGTTGAGGATAGCACCCCCACCCGCTTTGATGGACCACCACGGGTGGTGGCATTTGGCTTCCAGCTCGCTAATGGCAAGCTGGTAGGGCCGCGGGATATGTTTGCCGATAAGTCCTTTGATAACGCCCGCCAGCAGGCAAATGATGTTGCCGATTTCATGCGCCGCCACGGTCCCTTTGAGCCGCACCGCCTCCCCCTGGAGGAGATGGAATATACCACCATGCCCCAGGTTTCCAAGAAGCTGGAGGGAAGGTTTACCCCCCTGGAAGGTTAAGGCATGCCCAAGCTCCTCCTGGCAACGAATAATAAGGGCAAGGTGCGTGAGTATAAGCATATGCTCAAGGACTTACCCTTTGAGCTGGTCTCTCCGGCTGAGGTGGGTATTAATACCGAGGTTGAGGAAATAGGGGGGAGCCTGGAAGAAAACGCCATACTTAAGGCGACCACCCTAGCCCGGGAGAGCCAGTTGCTGACGCTGGCTGATGACTCCGGGCTTGAGGTTGACGCCCTGGGTGGTGAGCCGGGTGGGCTTTCGGCCCGCTATGCCGGCGAGGGTGCTTCCGATGAAGACAGGGTTAACTACCTCCTGTCCCGGCTTAAAGACGTACCTGAAGGGAAGCGCTCGGCTCGCTTCAGGTGTGTTATTGCCATCGCCACCCCTGATGGCGAAGTGGAGCTTTGCCCCGGGGAATGTGAGGGGGTTATCACCCTTGAGCCGAGAGGGGAGGAAGGCTTTGGCTATGACCCCATATTCTACCTCCCCGAGCTGGGTAAGACTATGGCTGAGCTAAGTCTGGAAGAAAAAAACGGGGTCAGCCACCGGGGGCGAGCAGTCAGGGAGGCAATTAATTTGCTCAGGAGAAAATATCTATGACCGGACTATCTGATTCGTTCCACCGTCCCATAAACTATCTGCGCATCTCGGTGACCGACCGCTGCAACCTGCGCTGTGTTTACTGCATGCCGGCGGAGGGTATCAGCCTGATGTCGCATAAGGATATTCTCACCTATGAGGAAATCCATACCGTAGCCCGGGCTGCCGTTGGGCTGGGGATAAATAAGATAAGGCTCACCGGCGGCGAGCCCCTGGTAAGATCGGGGTTGCCCGAGCTAATAAAGATGCTGGCTCAGATAGAGGGCATAGATGATATTTCCCTGACCACAAACGGCACCTTGCTTAGTCGCTACGCTGGTGAGCTTAAAGATGCCGGTCTGCGGCGAGTTAACGTTAGCCTGGATACCCTTAAGCCGGACAGGTTTAAGCAAATTACCCGCCTTGGCGATAACCTTGGCGAGGTGCTGGAAGGTATTGAGGTCGCCAAGGCGGTGGGGCTTAACCCGGTCAAGCTAAATATGGTGGTCATGGCGGGCATCAACGATGATGAGCTCCTTGATTTCGCCAGTAAGACCGTCGCCGAGGGGTGGCATGTCCGCTTTATCGAGCTTATGCCCGTTGCCGGCAACGACACCACCCCCCAGTTTGTCTCCGCCAATGAGATGATGAAGCGGCTTGAGCCTTTGGGGGAGCTTACCCCCTGCCTGCCCAGTACGGGTAACGGGCCAGCCAAGTATTTCCGCCTGCCCCAAGCCAAGGGCGATATCGGCTTTATTACCCCTATCAGCGAGCATTTCTGCTTTCAGTGCAATCGTATGCGGCTGACGGCTGACGGCAGGCTTCGCCCCTGCCTCTTGAGCGACTACGAGGTTGACCTCAAGCAGCCTTTGCGCAGCGGTATATCTTTGTCGGGGCTGGAGGAGCTGTTTAAGCAGGCAGTAGCCAATAAGCCGCAGCGCCATAATCTCGCTGAAGGTTTTGTGCCTAAAGATAGGCCATTCTCTCAGGTAGGGGGGTAAGGTATTTTATATCTTTTCCCACCCGCCGCCCTTAAGCGGAAAGGGAAGTAATCTAACAGGGGTAGATTGAAGGGGCTTCGCCTCTTCATAAAAAACTTCCCCCTCTCCTTTGAAGGAGAGGGGGAAACAGGGGGTGAGGTTACCATATTAAATTCGGGTTCCCTGAAAAATCAAAGATTTTTTAGGGTAAAAAGGGGGTGAGGTAGAGGTGATTAAGATATACACTGATGGTGCTTATAATCCCGTTCCCGGCCAGGGGGGCTGGGCGGCGGTTATTGTTGAAGGCAAGCAGAAGCGGGTCTTCTCGGGCACAGCCCAGAAAACGACCAGTAACCGCATGGAGATTACCGCTGCCCTTGAGGGTATTCTCAAGACCAAGCTCGGTGCCGAAGTGGTGGTATATACCGATAGCCAGTACCTCTTTGGCTGCATGGCTTCGGGGTGGCAGCGGCGTGCCAACCGCGACCTGTGGCAGCAGGTGGACGGGGCGGTCAGCCAGCGCAAGGTGAGGTGGGAGTGGATTGACCAGAATGCCAGAAATGCCTTCCATAAGGAAGCCCATGACCGGGCGAACAGCCTATCCAGCCAGGGTGAGGCAGAGAAGAAGGTAGCCGCCAGAGAATTGACCCATATCGATGAGCAGGGTCGCCCGCGGATGGTGGATGTTTCGGGGAAGCCTGATACCCGGCGTGAGGCGGTGGCTAAGGGCATGGTCAGGATGCAGCCTTCAACCCTTGCCCGGCTAAAGAAAGGTCCCATGGCAAAGGGGGACGTACTGGCGGTAGCCCAGCTTGCCGGCATAATGGCCGCCAAGCAGACGCCTAATTTAATACCCCTCTGCCACCCCATCCTTATCGGGGATATTAAGGTTGAGTTCAGTCTGGATGAGGCAAAGAGCACGGTGGAGATTACCGCCACCGTTAAGAGTATGGGTAAGACCGGGGTGGAGATGGAGGCACTCACCGCCACCGCTGTTACCGCCCTGACCATCTATGATATGTGCAAGGCGGTAGACCGGGGTATTAGAATAGAGAATATCAGGCTGGTCAAAAAAAGTGGCGGCAAAAGCGGCACAATAAGCCTTGAGTAAAGATAATTATTGGTATATACTACCTTCACTACCAGTAAACATGTTGGAGGGTGTACCATGAAACTCTCATGTCTTCAGGAAAATCTAAATCGAGGACTTGGTGTGGTGGGGAGGGCGGTGGCTACCAGAACCACCCTTCCCATAACTAATAACGTCCTCTTAGCTACCGAGAAGTCCCGCCTGAAATTAGTTGCCACCAATCTGGAGATGGCTATCAGCTGCTGGATTGGAGCCAAGGTGGAGGAAGAAGGGGCAATCACTGTTCCCGCCCGGCTTCTCACCGAATTTGTCAGCTCCCTGCCCAGCGAGAAGGTTGACATTGCTCTTTCCCCCCAGACCAGGACCCTGGGGCTGAAGTGTGCCCGCTTTGAGGCGCGAATCAGCGGGATTGATGCCAAGGACTTTCCGCCAATACCCAAGGTGACTGATGGTATCGCTACCAAGCTGGAGGTAGAAGAACTGCGTCAGGGGATTACTCAGGTCGCCTTTGCCGCTGCCACCGAGGAGTCCCGCCCCGTCCTCACCGGCGTTGACGCCAAGTTTGAGGGTAATTCATTGACACTGGCGGCGGCTGACGGCTTTAGATTAGCCGTATATAAGCTACCCCTTGCCTCCCCTGTAAGCCAGGAGACCGAAGCCATTATTCCGGCGCGGGCGCTCTCTGAGCTAAGTCGGCTGGTGGCGGAGCAGGAGGAGGCGGTGGATATAACAGTGAACCCCAGTAAGGGCCAGGCTCTATTCCGCCTCAAGGATATTGAGCTGGTCTCCCAGCTGGTTCAGGGCACCTTCCCCAATTATGCCCAGCTCATCCCCCAGAGCTACACCACCCGAGCCGTGGTCAGCGTTGGTGATTTCCTAAGGGCAGCCAAGACCGCCTCTATCTTTGCCCGTGATGGCAGTGGCATCGTCCGCTTGATGATAGCCCCGGGCAAGCTGGTAATCTCCGCCCGGTCAGAAGAGATTGGCGACGATGTTGGCGAGATTGACGCTGAGGTTGAGGGGGAGGAGGCGAAGATTGCCTTCAACGGCAAGTACCTCACCGATGTCCTGAGCGTCCTGCCTGAGGCTCAGGTAGCCCTGGAGGCTACTAATCCATCAAGCCCCGGCGTTATCCGCCCGCTGGGGGCAGATAACTATCTGCACGTTGTCATGCCGATGTTCGTGCAGTGGTGAGGTAGTTAGAAGCAAGAAGTTTGTCCATCAGCTCTTCTTATAGGAGGCGTAATATGGATATTGACCAATCCAGCGAACGGCGACTTGGCCGGCTACGTATCTGGAATATCGTTGTCGGCCTGATTCTCGCAGTACAAGCCATTATGATTGCGGTACTTACCAACAACTTTTCTCTTCCGGTGACAGCCACGTTCATGAGCGGGCCGCCAGGGACAGCACCCGAGCTTCACCACCTGTTTAATATCTCCACCGGTTGGGGCGTTTTTGCGTTCCTTGCAATCTCGGCTGGCGCTCTCCTAATCATCGCCTCGCCTCCCGTCTTTCCATGGTACAAGCGTAATCTGCTCCAGAACCGTAACTACGGGCGCTGGATCGAGTACTTCTTTAGCTCTTCAATTATGATCGTGTTAATCGCACAAATCACCGGCATCAGCGACATTGCTGCCTTACTAGCCATCTTCAGCATCAACGCTTGTATGATACTTTTTGGGGCACTGCAGGAGAAGTATGAAAAACCAGGTAAGCCAAGCTGGCTGCCGTTCTGGTTCGGTAGCTTTGCAGGCATCATCCCGTGGATTGCGATCGTGATTTACGTCTGGGCACCAGGACTCAATGTATCGCCGCCCGGGTTCGTCTATGGCATCATTGCCTCGCTGTTCGTTTTCTTTAACTGCTTTGCTGTCAACATGGTGTTGCAGTACAAGAAGGTAGGTCCCTGGCGGGATTATCTGTATGGCGAAAAGGTATATATCCTTCTCAGTCTCACGGCTAAGGCGCTGCTAGCCTGGCAGGTTTTCTTCCCGGTGCTGATGTCAGCCTAAAATTAGGGCTAGACTTTAACCTGATACAAGAGTTAGCACGCTGCAACGTACGCATGGAAGGACATACATGCCGATGTTTGTGCAGTGGTGACTAAATTTTGGGGCATCTAAGAGGGGCGGAAGCCCCTCTTTTTTATTTCTCCCCAAAATTGCCCCCAAAACCCCTTGACAAAATAAAGAAGTAATATTATAATATATCAAGATATATCGTGATATTATCTGATATATCAATTATCTTGGGGATTAGGAGAGTGTTATGTTTAAAGACCGAATATTCCGTGGAGAAAGATTTTTCCGAGGACCGTGGCGGGAAGGCCCCTTCCAGAAGGGTGACCTCAAGTACGTTATTCTGGACCTGATAAAGGATAAGCCCAGGCACGGCTATGAGATTATCCGTGAGCTTGAGGAAATCTCTCACGGCCTCTATACGCCAAGCCCGGGTGCTGTCTACCCCACCCTCCAGATGCTTGAGGAGATGGGGTATACAAGCGCCGCCGAACGGGATGGCAAGAAAATATATACCATCACCGAAGAGGGGCTTAAGTTCCTGGCTGAAAGAAAGGATTCGGCGGATGAGGTCAGGAGCCAGATGAAGCATAAGTGGGATTTTAAGAATATCGGCAGAATGATAATGATAATGAAAGAGTACCATGCCCTGGAGAACCTGCTGGGTGAGGGGTTGCGCAGTCTGGATGCCGACAAGATGCAGCGAATCCGCCAGGTTCTTACCGGTGCTTACGAAGCCATTAATGAAATACTGGAAGAATAATTGACCATGGGTAAGGTGACCACCGTGGCTGAGAATGACATTAAGCTTGAGTTTGATGGAGAGACCGGCGAGTATTACATCATCTGGAAGCCGGTGGTTATCGGCATGGGCAAAACAAGCACTAAAGCCCTGGAGGACTTGAGAGAGGCGGCGCACTTCGGCGTGGATACCTTGATTGACCTGAAGTTAAAAAACATAGAAAAGGAGAAATAAAATGGGCTATTTCAGGATGTTGGCGGCTATCCCCGGCTTCTTTCTCAGTTCATTCTTCTTAATGCTTCTCTGGGGGGTGATTGCGCCCAAGGTTGGTCTGGAAAGTATAAGCTATCCCCTGGCTATGCTGATTAACGTTACCCTCTGGCTGGCAGTGGCACCTCTGGCAGCAGCCGCTGGTAGAAGAAACTGGTAATATTTTTGCCTTATCAATAAGGGAGACTAACTCGGGTGTCTAAGAGGGGCTAAAGCCCCTCTTTTCTATATTGACAAGGAATTAAAAATTGTGATACTATTTCTATGCTTAAATCGCACCTTAACAACTGAATAGTGGAAGGAAGGTTCTTAACAGAGTAAATCATTTTTTTGGAGAGTTTGATCCCGGCTCAGGATAAACGCTGGCGGCGTGCTTTATGCATGCAAGTCGAACGGTCTGTTTAGCCAAGCTTGCTTGGTTAAACGATAGTGGCAAACGGGTGAGTAACGCGTAAGCAACCTGCCCCTAAGTAGGGGATAACTCTGAGAAATCGGAGCTAATACCTTATGTGGTCCTTTACCGCAAGGTGAAGGACTAAAGCCTTCGGGCGCTTGGGGAGGGGCTTGCGTCCTATCAGCTAGTTGGTGGGGTAACGGCTTACCAAGGCGACGACGGGTAGCTGGTCTGAGAGGATGTCCAGCCACACGGGGACTGAGACACGGCCCTGACTCCTACGGGAGGCAGCAGCAAGGAATATTGTGCAATGGGCGAAAGCCTGACACAGCGACGCCGCGTGGGGGATGAAGGCCTTCGGGTTGTAAACCCCTTTTCTCAGGGAAGATAATGACGGTACCTGAGGAATAAGTCTCGGCTAACTACGTGCCAGCAGCCGCGGTAATACGTAGGAGGCAAGCGTTATCCGGATTTACTGGGCGTAAAGAGGGCGTAGGCGGTTCAGTAAGTCGGATGTGAAATCTCCCGGCTTAACCGGGATGAGTCATTCGATACTGTTGAACTAGAGTGCAGCAGGGGGAAGTGGAATTCCCGGTGTAGTGGTGATATGCGTAGATATCGGGAGGAACACCAGTGGCGAAAGCGGCTTCCTGGGCTGTTTCTGACGCTGAGGCTCGAAAGTGTGGGGAGCGAACAGGATTAGATACCCTGGTAGTCCACACTGTAAACGATGGACACTAGGTATAGGGAGTATCGACCCTTTCTGTGCCGAAGCTAACGCTTTAAGTGTCCCGCCTGGGGACTACGGCCGCAAGGCTAAAACTCAAAGGAATTGACGGGGGCCCGCACAAGCAGCGGAGCGTGTGGTTTAATTCGATGCAACACGAAGAACCTTACCAGGGCTTGACATGCCGGAAGTAGAAACCCGAAAGGGGGACGACCTGTAAAGTCAGGAGCCAGCACAGGTGCTGCATGGCTGTCGTCAGCTCGTGCCGTGAGGTGTTGGGTTAAGTCCCGCAACGAGCGCAACCCTCGTTGCCAGTTGCTTTTTCTGGCGAGACTGCCCCGCAAAACGGGGAGGAAGGTGGGGATGACGTCAAGTCAGCATGGCCCTTATGCCCTGGGCTACACACACGCTACAATGGGCGGTACAACAGGTAGCTAAGGAGCGATCCGGAGCTAATCCTCCAAAGCCGTCCTCAGTACGGATTGCAGGCTGAAATTCGCCTGCATGAAGCTGGAGTTGCTAGTAACCGTGTATCAGCATGGCGCGGTGAATACGTTCTCGGGCCTTGTACACACCGCCCGTCACGTCATGAGAGTTGGCAACACCTGAAGTCGATGGGCCAACCCTTCGGGGAGGCAGTCGCCGAGGGTGGGGTCAGCGATTGGGACGAAGTCGTAACAAGGTAGCCGTAGCGGAAGCTGCGGCTGGATCACCTCCTTTCTAGGGAGTTTTTTCTCCTAGGTCGGTACCCAATTTAGTGGGTTTTTCTTCCTTCCACTATCCAGCGGTTAAGGTTTTTTCTTTAGACCTTACTAAAGTCCCACTTGATGCCCTACTATTTGCCTATTTACCATAACGCAGGCAGCAATTATTATAAGCCTGTAGTCTATTTGCCACCTGGCAAAGTAGAGTTTGAGTGGGGGGTAACCATATTGGGAGACAAGGACAAGGATATTATTGAGCGGTGGGGACGGATCTTCAAGCGGGCTAATTCCGGAATGGACGAGGAGCAGGTAACCGCTTTTGTCAATGAGCTTATCAGGGAGCGTGATATGCTCCTCAAGCAGCAGGAACATTTCTTCTCGCTTATCAGGCTTGCCGAAAGGGCTATGGGGGCTGATGGTTCGTCTAAGCAGGGCTTGCGTGGAGCCATAGTCCAGGCTAGCGAGCAAGCTCGGCCGATAGTGGGTGAGGAAAAGAAGACTGAAGCTGAAGCCGTAGCCATGCCGACCAAGGGAACAGAGGTTGCCACGGCCAAGGCTCAACACCAGTTCCAGGAGCTAATCGGAACTATAGACCAGCCAAATGGCGAAGAGCCAGAGCCGGATTGGGAGGTGCAAATCTTACCCCCCATAGACATAATGCAGGCGCTGGGAGTTATGACCTCTCTGGACAATTTGCCTGAGATTAAAAAGACCGAGCTTATACCTGATATTAAGAAGCCTATCATCACTGTCTTCGTGAGCAAGCCGTTAAACTTGATTGACAAGCTGAGGGCGCTTCCGCATGTTGCCGAGATAAAGGAAGGTGCTACTAATGGCTCTGGTACCGACGGCAAATCAAGGAAGGTTCAGATTGTGCTTTCCGAGAAATCTATATCAGAGAAGGGTTAACTAACCCACCTTTATTTTTTCCTCCACCCACCCCGCAGGGCATTTTTCCCCACCTTCCCGCCCTATGGGGCTTTGTCCTAAATCCTCTGTTTCCCCCACGTTTTTGGCTTATCTCTTTTTCCCACCCCTCCCCGCTTTAAAACATATCTTTTTCTTCCCACCCACCCGCCCATTAGGCTTTGGGCTTAATCTTCTTTTTCCCGCCCTCGGGGGCTTTACCCTCCCTTGGGGGTGGGGCAAGGAGATTGTAGAGAGGTGAAACCTTTTTGGGTGGGCAGGGTGGGAAATAAGACAACTAGGGGCAGAAGGGGGTGAGGTTGATTTATCAGGCCGCTCTATCGTAAAATAGAATGTCTTTTGGGCCATTAGCTCAGTTGGTTAGAGCACAGTCCTGATAAGACTGGGGTCTCTGGTTCGAGTCCAGAATGGCCCACCAAGATAGCTGAAGAAGGAGAGCGATATGCCCGGGAAAAAGACTGAACTAGAGGAAGCACGGGAGGCGGGGAAGATAGAGGCCAGGAAAGAACTGGGGGAGTGGCTTGAAGCCAATATGCTAAAGGGTCCCTACCACACCGTTTATTCGGATATCTTTCCGTCAATGATAGAGCGACTCAAGGCAGGCAAGAGCCTGTAGTAGTATCCTCTTAGCGTGGGGGTGAGGGCGGTGTATAACAGGTGTCCGGGTCAGGATTTCAGAAATCTACGGGTGGAGTTATATAAATGCCCGAACTGCGGGGCTGAGGTTGAAATCTTCTCCGATGAAAATAAGGTTAAGTGCCCCAAGTGCGGTAAGAATGTCTTCAGGGAGAAGCTCCCCTCATGTATTGAGTGGTGTGCTTCCGCCCGCCAGTGCCTGGGGGAAGAACGGTGGAAGCAGTTGCTGGGGGAGAAATAGGTATTTAGCCCTTCATTTAACTTTTCAGGCGGGCAAACCAGACAAATAAGGCGGTTCCGATGACGCCAATACCTGCCCCGAAGTAGAACACAGAATTAACGTTTATAAGGTCATATATTACCCCACCCAGCAGCGGTCCTACCCCCATACCGAGGCTGAATGCCATAGCCAGTATGGCTAGAGTTGAGCCCATACCGAACCTTCTGCCCTCCTCTACACCCAGGGCTGAGGCGGCGGGGTTGGACATCGCCCCGCTGATACCGCCGAGGGCGCATATCCCGAGTAGCTGCCAGAAGTTGCTGCCCAGTGGAATCAGAGCCAGGCTGGCAGCAATGCCCAGGCTGCTAACAGTTAGCAGAACGCGCCGGTTGAGTCTGTCGGCGATATTACCACCATATATCTGAAGCAGTGACATCAGCAGAATATTAACCGCTACCAGTATCCCGATGAGGGTGGGGCTCAAGCCGATGTGGATGCCGGCGAAGATGGGGAGGAAGGTAGCGAAGATTCCCCTCCCTAGAGAGAATGCCAGCTGGAAGCTGAAGAGACCCTTTACCATGCCGCTGCCGCTCATCTCTCTAAACGAGGCGGGGGGAGCGGCTGCCATTTTCCTTTTGCCAATCTCGGGGAGGAGGAAAGCAACTATCAAGAAAGCCAGCAGATTAAGACCACCCATGGCGAAGAATGAAACGTTCATACCGAAGTGGTCGGTTAGTAACCCGCCCATAAGCGGCCCACAGCCAAAACCGGCGAAGAAGGCAGCGTAGAAGTAGCCCATCCATTTCCCCTCCTCGCCCTTGGGCGAGAGGTCACCGATATAAGCCTGGGCGACGGGCTGAATCATGCCCGCAGCAGCGCCGTGAAGTAAGCGGACTAATGTCAGCCCCCAGAGACTCTCTGCCATATAGCCCAGTGAGATAATGGCTGAGCTGAGAAGGCCAATGCTGAGGAGTAGTTTTCGTCCCCGGCGGTCGGAGAGTCTGCCGGCAATAGGCGTGGTTATCGTCCGGGCGATGGAGAAGCCGGCGAAGATTACACCTAACCAGATTCCGGTGGCGCCCAGGTTCTCAGCGTAGAGGGGTAATAGCGGGACTATTATGCCGATTCCTAGCATGGAGGCGAAGATGGAGAGAGCTAGGACGGGAAAGACCTTCTTTATCATCTGGGTGTCTCAAGGATTATAGTGCCTCGCCTTAAATCTGGCAACCTTGGTGATGCCCCACCTCCCCCCTTTTTGGCTTACGTTTTTCTTCCCACCCACCCGCCCATTAGGCTTTGCCCTTAATCCTCTGTTTCTCCCACCCACCCGCCCTCAGGGCGTCTGCGGCTTGTTGTGGAGTGGGTACTCCCGCCCTATGGGCGTCTGCGGCTTAGCTCTCTTTTTCCCGCCTTCGGGGGGCTTTACCCTATATTGGGGGTGGGGCAAGGAGATGGTAAAGAGGTGAAACCTTTTTGGGTGGGCAGGGTGGGAAAGAATACCTTGGGGGAGTAGTGGGTGGGAAATA
>Ga0315541_1000373_pt1 | contig 47425 bp, 56 predicted proteins | sample SalMarSW160190MG_FD_203095 | JGI IMG/M metagenome (GOLD analysis project Ga0315541, IMG submission 203095) | Salt marsh sediment microbial communities from the Plum Island Ecosystem LTER, Massachusetts, United States - Salt Marsh Sediment SW1601-190 ...
GTTGGAGGTGGTTCATTTTATGGTGGGATGAAATATGCTGATAGTAAAAGCCCTCAAGGTCGTTTCCTTCAAGCGGATTTTCAAGATTCGCAAAGATTAAGAGAGCCTGGCGTAAATGGTGGCGGTGGCTTTCGAGGCGGATTAATTGTTGGAGAAATTATTTCCCAAGACGACAAAAGCATTACGCTTAAGATTCAGGACGGGGGATCAAAAATCGTATTCTTGTCTGATTCTATGGAAATTACAAAATCTGCAGAAGGCGCTTTGAGCGATCTTGAAATTGGCAAAAATATTACTGTAAACGGCGCTGTTAATTCAGATGGAAGTATTGCTGCTCAATCAATTCAATTGAGACCGGAAATAACTCCACCGCAGCAATAACAAGAAGCGCTTTATTTATAGGTTTAATAAACAGATTCTAACAGTCCTTATCCCGCGGAGTAAGTTGGGGATAAATAGAGTGTTGACACCGTATGGTTATGGGTTTATAATCAAAATAGAGAATCCGAAAGAGAAATTTCGTTTTTCTACGAGATAAAGGTCGATTATTGTATATAATAAAATTAAGAGTAAAAAAATCATGCCATTTAGAGATGGAACGGGTCCTTTAAGTCAAGGTCCAATGACGGGAAGAGGTTTAGGCCCTTGCGGAGGCGGAATTGGTTTTGGGCGAGGTTGGTTTGGCAGAGGAAGGGGTTGGAGGCGTTGGGGGTATTATCCTGCAGCTCAGCCGACTGCTAAAGAAGAAAAAGAAATGATTCAAGAAGATATGAATGCGTTGAAAGAACAGATGAAGGTTTTTGAGGACCGACTTGAGGAACTAAAAAAGAAAAAATAATATGCCAAATTTTAATGGTACAGGTCCTGCTGGTCAGGGGCCAGGAACAGGACAAGGTTTAGGCAGGGGCGGCGGTCGTGGTCGTCAGTCCGGTGGTTACGGTTTAGGTCCTGGGGGTGAATGTGTTTGTCCAAGTTGTGGGACAAAAACGCCTCATCAAAGAGGAGTGCCTTGCTATGAACACAAATGCCCTAAATGCGGCGGGGCAATGACCAGAACCAGATAAATCCCCACACCAAATTTTGGTAGTGGGGATAAAATATTATGAAAATTTGTATTAGCGCTACCGGTAATAATTTAGATACAGCTTTAGACCCTCGTTTTGGCAGAGCGATGTATTTTTTGATTGTTAGTGATAAGGGAAAACTAATTAAAACAATTAAAAATACCGGGGTGCAGGCGATGAGAGGCGCTGGTATTTCGGCTGCCCAAATTGTAGCTAAGGAGAAAGTTGAGATAGTGATTACTGGAAATGTTGGACCTAACGCTTCAATGGTTTTAGGCACTTCTGGAATAAAGATTTTTCTCGGTAATCCAGCAATGAGTGTGCGAGATGTTCTTCAAGAATATCAGAGAGGCAAGCTTCAAGAGGCGAAAGGAGCAGCGCCTTGCGGGCCTGGTTTTGGAGCAGGACCTGGTCAGAGAAGGAGAGGTCGAGGAAGAATATGAACCCTCAATCTGTTTCAATAATCAGCATTTTTGTTAATTTAGGTTTAGGAATATCTAAGCTAATTTTTGGTTTTTTAATTGGCAGTGTGGCTTTAATTGCCGATGGAGTACATTCTGGTTTGGATGTTTTTTCTTCTTTTATTACTTTTTTGGGATTGAAGATAGCCAGAAAGCCAGTTGATGAAAAACACCCTTACGGCCATTGGAAAGCAGAAAGTTTGGCTGGTTTTTTGGTAGCTCTATTGCTGGCGGTATCTGGTATTTGGATTTTGTATGAAGCAGTTACGGGATTTTTTGAAGAAAAAATAGTCAAACTTAGTGTTGGGGCAATAGCAGTGGTAGTTATCTCCATTCTAATTACAGAAGTTTTAGCCAGATTAAAATTTCATTACGGAAGAAAGCATCAAAGTTTAGCCCTGGTTGCTGATGCCGAGCATTCAAGAGCTGACGTTCTTAGTTCAATTGGTGTTTTAGCGGGGCTTAGTTTAGTTAGATATTTCAATTCAGCGGATGCCATAATTGCTTTATTTATTGGCGGCTATATTCTCTATGAGGCATTTAGAGTGGGAAGAGAGATTACTGATTCTTTGCTGGATGTAGCTAATAAAGACGTAGAAGGAAGAATTGAAAAGATTTGTTCTTCCCACAAAATAGAAATTTCTAATTTAAAAACCAGAAAAATTGGAGCTTTTAATTTCGCTGAAATAAAAATTAAACTGGCTCCAAAATTAAAAGTTGAAGATGTTCAAAAAATAATCAGTACTTTAGAGGAAAGATTGCTCACAAATATTCCAGAATTAAAGCAAATAGTTATTTCTATTGAGGCTTATGAGCTCGCCAGGAGCGTTGTTTTGCCTAAACTGGGAAAGAGAATAGGAGCGCTGGAAGGCTTTGAGCAAATCGGGCCTAAGAAAATGGGAGAAAGAATTATTATCCCTTTAGAAAATAAAGAACTAAGTTCACAATTCGGCGCGGGTCAGTATTTAGTTATAGATAAAAAAGATGGAAATATTTTATTAAAAAAAGTGATTAAAAATCCCTACTTTGAGCAAGGTTCTCCTCATGGAGCAAGATTTACCAAAGCAGTGAGGGCGGACAAAGTTTTAGCGCAACAGATTGGTGATAATGCTAAACAAAATTTAGAAAACTTTGGCATTGAGGTAGAAATAATAAAAGAATGGCCAAAAGAATTAAAACCATAGCAATCACGGGAGGAAAAGGAGGAACTGGCAAGTCAACTGTTGCTGTTTTGATGGCAAATAATTTTGTCAAAAAGGGCAAAAAAGTTGTTTTAGTTGACTGCGACGTTGAATGCCCCAATGATTATTTGTTAATAGGAGTTAAGATTCAAAAGTCAGAAAAGAAAATATACGCTGAATTTCCGACATTAGATAAAACAAAATGTAAAAAATGCGGATTATGTGTTACTACCTGCCGAAGTAATGCTGTTTTTCAAGCTCCAGGGGAATATCCAATATTTATTAAAGATTTATGTTCTGGCTGTGGAGCTTGCTGGATAGTCTGTCCGCATAAAGCCATTCAGCCAAAAAAGGAGGAAGTCGGGCAGGTCTTTTTAAATAAAATTAAAAAAGATTACTGGTTAGTAACTGGCGTTGCCAAACCAGGTCTTGAGGAAACGGGTCCTGTGGTAACTCAAACCAAAAAATTTGCTTTGAACTTTGCTGAAAAAATTAAGGCAGATTACGTTTTGCTTGATACGGCTGCTGGCACTCACTGTCCGGTAATTTCCGCTCTTTTGGATTGTGATTTGGCTTATGCTGTTACTGAACCTACCCCAATGGGTGTTTATGATTTAAATTTGATTTTGGATTTATGCCAAAAACTTGGAGTGCCAGTTAAAGTAATTTTAAATCAAGCTGACCTGGGAGATAAAAGAAAAATTTCTTCTATTCTTAGAAAATATAAAATAAAAATAGAAAAAGAAATTCCTTATTCAAAAAAAATTGTTAAAGCTTATTCAAAAGGGAAATTACTAAATTTTAATTTATGAAAACCGAAATCGAAAAAATTACTATTTTACCGGGAGTAAATAAGTTTGAGGAAAAAGAAAAATTTGAAAGAATTGAGATTAAAAAAGGAGAAATTGTAGCTATTGTAGGACAAACCGGAGCAGGAAAAAGCCAACTTCTTTATGATATTGAAAGGTTGGCTCAAGGCGATACCAAAAGTAAGAGAGTGATCTTAATAAATGATAAAAGGGTGGATAAAAAATTACGATTTGACCCAAAAAGAAAACTGATTGCCTCTTTGGCCCAATCTATGAACTTTTTAACAGACATTTCTGTCAAAGATTTTTTGAGTTTACATTTGAAAGCCAGGGGGAAAAGATTTAATCCAAAATTAATAAAAGAAGTTATTGAAGAAGCGAACGAGATAACCGGCGAACCAATTTCACCAGAGATGAATCTCCTGAATTTATCAGGAGGGCAAAGCCGGGCCTTAATGATTTCGGATGTCGCTAATGTTAGTATTTCTCCGATTATTTTAATTGATGAGATAGAGAATGCTGGAATTGATAAAGAAAAAGCAATGCAGATTTTAGCAGAGGAAGGGAAAATTGTTTTAATTGTTACCCACGATCCTGTTTTAGCTTTTAATACCGACAAAAGAATCGTGGTTAAAAACGGAGGAATTGTTAAAATTCTAAAAACTACTTTAAAAGAGAAAGGTATTGGTCATTATTTTAATTGGGTGGGAAATTATGGCTTAGAAATTAGAGAAAAAATAAGAGGAGGAGAAAAAGTTGAAAAAGTAGAAATATTTTGTGAGCCAGTGAAATAAGAACCTGCCTTGCTAACGCTTGGCAGAACCTTGATTCGCTGAGGTAAAATTATATAATCTTGAAATAATATGAAATTTGTAATTTTTGCCGGAACTCCCGGTTCAGGAAAAACCAGTGTTATCAAATATGCAATTCAGGAATTAAAAACTGACTTTAAATTATTTTTTGCTAAATTTGATTGTCTGAATACCAAAGATGACCAATTTATTTCTGAAAGATACAAAATTCCGGTTGTTAAAAAATTAGCCGGTGAACTTTGCCCCGATCATTATACTGCCTTAGAAATTCCCAAAATTATTAAAGAAAACCGAGATAAAGATATTATTATTTTGGAAACAGCGGGCCTATGTCTTCGTTGTTCCCCTTATATTAAAGAAGGATTAGGAATTAACGTTTTAGATGTTATTTCTGGAAGTCCTGATTGCTATGGTCCTATTTTAACTCAAGCGGATATTGTGGCTGTCAGCAAGGGAGATTTAATATCACAAGCCGAGAGAGAAATTTTTAGAGATAACATTTTAAGTGTTAATTCTCAAGCTAAGTTAGTAGAGGTAAATGGGTTAACCGGCGAGGGAGTGATTGATATTGTTGAAGCTATTAAAGCATCTCCGGAAATTAAAACAGGAAAATTAACTTTAAAGCATTCTATGCCTTCGGCAATTTGCGGTTATTGTTATGGAAATAAAACTATTGATGAAACTGCCGTTCAACAAAGATATTTAAAGGGCAAAGAGTTGAAAAATTTAGTTCCTAATTTGAATTGCGGAAAGTGCGGATTTAAATCCTGTAATGAGTTTATCAGAGCAGTTTTAGATGGGAAAGCAAAAAAAGAACAATGTCTATTCATTAAACAAGAAAAAAATTAGAAAATTATTAAAATATGAAATTCAAAGTTAACAAGTCAAAATGCGCCGGATGTGGAGCTTGTCTTCAAGCTTGTCCTTACGGAGCAATTAAAATAGGGGAAGACGGAAAAGCTTTTATTGACCAAAGCAAATGCCAAAAGTGTGGAACGTGTCAGGAAATTTGCCCTTTTGACGCTATTCAAAAAATTGAAGATGAAACATAATATGCCAAAGGAAATTTTTTTAGATTCTATTCAAAAAAAGATAGAAAGAACAATTGAGTTTAATGAACTTTCCAGCCAAATTGCCAAGCAAATAAGAATCCCGCGAAGAGTGGTCAAGTTTCAGGTGCCTGTTATTAAAGACAATGGCAAGAAGGAGATTTTTTTAGGGTATCGTTCTCAACATAACAATACTTTAGGGCCTTATAAAGGAGGCATTCGTTTTCATCCAAGAGTTTCTGAAAAAGAAGTAGTGGCTTTATCTATACTAATGTCTTTGAAGACTTCTCTGGTTGGGCTGCCTTTCGGAGGAGCAAAAGGAGGAGTGACAGTTAACCCGTTTAATTTGAGCCGGAGAGAATTAGAGGAAGTTTCCCGTCAGTATGTAAGAGAAGTTTTTCCGTTTATTGGACCGGATACTGATATCCCTGCTCCTGACGTTAATACTAATCCTCAGATTATGGCTTGGATGGTGGATGAATATTCTAAATTAGCGGGAAAATTCACCCCAGAATCTTTTACTGGAAAACCGATTGAGTTGCGGGGTCTTAAAGGAAGAAAAGAAGCTACGGGATATGGGGCTTTTGTTGTTTTAGAAAAATTGAAAGAAATTTATAATTTTTCCCCCAAAAAAACTACTCTTGCTATCCAGGGATTTGGCAATGTCGGTGAGCATTTTGCTAAATATGCTTTTGAAAAGGGCTATAAAATTGTAGCTCTTTCAGAGAAAAATGGAGGGATATATTTAAAACAAGGTCTTGACCCAGAAAAGGTTTCAGAGTGTAGAGAAATAAACAATAAAATAGCTGGATGTTACTGCCGAGGTTCAGTTTGTGATTTTCAAGAAGGAAAAGAGATTTCTAATAAAGAACTTCTTGAGCTGGATGTTGATGTTTTAGTTCCGGCAGCGGTTGAAAGTGTAATTACCAAAGAAAACGCTCCTAATATTAAAGCAAAATACATACTTTCTATAGCTAACGGACCCCTTACTGAAAAAGGAGAAGCGATTCTAATGAAAAATAATAAAATTATTGTTCCTGACATTTTAGTTAATGCTGGTGGAGTTATTGCTTCTTACCTTGAGTGGGTTCAAGGCAAGGAAAGGCAGTTAAAGAACAAAAAGGAAGTATTAAGAGAAGTTTCAAAGAAAATAGGTCAAGCCTTTGATAGGGTTTGGGAATTTAAAAAAGAGAAGGGTATTTCTTCAGGAGAGGCAGCCTTTTCTTTAGCCTTAACAAGAATAGCAAATAACATTAAATAAAAGTCGATTTGATTTTTGAAAAAATCGGATAACACAATATAGTCCAAATTAAAATTTATGTCATATAGAATAAATAAATCAAAATGTACCAGTTGCCAGATTTGTATTGTAAATTGTCCCGGAGCAACCAAAATAGGAGCTGATGGGAAGGCAGAAATTGTTAATCAAGAAAAACTTGAACAGTGCGGAGGAAAAGGTGTTTGCCCAATTGGAGCAATAGAAAAAATAGACAAAGAAGGAAAAACTGAAACAGAAACTCCATCTCCTTATCGATCCTCGCGATTTGAAGGAAGAGGAATGGGCGCAGGTAGAGGAAGAGGTCGCGGTCGCGGCGGAAGAAATTAATAAACTTAATTCACTTCTTTAAATTTATGCCTACTTATGAATACAAGTGCCAAAAATGCGGCCACAAGTTTGAAAAATTAATTTTTGGAAAAGAGAAAATAAAATGCCCAAAATGCCAAAGCGAGATGGTGGAGAAATTAATTTCTGCCCCTAATATTGGTAAAAATTCCAAGCCCGACAATATCTGTCCTACCTGTCATCTCTAGCAATTTAGAATAAGGAGAGCGGGTCTCCTTGAACATAATTATGGATATAGGGCAAGAATTTAGAAAAATTAAAGAGGAGGTTATAAGTTGTAGAAAATGTTTTTTATATAAAACAAGGACTTATCCTGTAATTGGAGAGGGGAGCCATCAGGCAAAAATAATGTTTGTTGGGGAATCGCCTGGAGTTCAAGAAGATAAAACCGGTCATCCTTTTTGCGGTGCAGCAGGAAAAATTTTGGATGATCTTTTAGAATCTGTTAGTATAAAAAGAGAAGATGTTTATATTGCCAATATTTTAAAATGTAGACCTCCAAGTAATCGCGATCCTCAAAAAGAGGAAATCGAAGCTTGCGTTCCTTATTTGGAAAAACAGATTGAAATTATTAACCCAGAGATTATTTGTCCTTTGGGGAGATTTGCAATGGAATTTTTAATGGAAAAGTTTGGATTAAAAGACCAAATTCAAGGAATTAGTAAAATTCACGGAAAAGTATTTGAACCTCAAGTTACTGCAGAAGATGTTCAGAGTTCCCTTTTTGAACAAAAAAGAAGAGAGATTAAAGAAGTAAAAATTATTTCTTTTTATCACCCGGCCGTGGCAACCTATAATTCAAATATGAAAGAAATCTTAAAAAAAGATTTTAAAATTTTAGAAAAAATTTAAGTAATTATGCCAGAAAATTCAATTTTAAAAGTAAAAAATTTGAATGTGGAATTAGATGACGAGAAAATCATTGAGAATTTGTCTTTTAAAGTTAAAGAAAGAGAAATTTTTACTATTTTAGGGCCAAATGGAGCTGGCAAAACTACTCTTTTTAGAGCTTTACTAGGGTTAATATCTTATCAGGGTGAAATTTCTTGGACATCACCAGAAAGTCTAAAGATTGGTTATCTGCCTGAACGCTTGTCTCGTTCAAAATTTAAAGAAATACCAATTTCAGTAAAGGAGTTTTTTAAATTTAAAGAAAGTTCCGATGAAAAAATTCTTAGAATGTTAAAATTGGTAGGATTAGAAAATCCAAAAATTTTGGAGAAAGACCCGGGAAATTTATCTTCTGGTCAATTCCAGCGAATGTTGATTGGCTGGAGTTTAATAGGGAATCCTCAAGTTTTATTTTTTGATGAGCCAACCGCCGGAATTGATATCGGAGGAGAAGAAACTATTTATTCTCTTTTGCATAAATTTTGGGAAGAGAGAAATTTGACCATCTTGCTAATTACTCATGATTTAAATATTGTTTATAAGTATTCTACTAATGTTTTGTGTCTAAATAAAAAAGCAATTTGTTCCGGGCTTCCTAAGGAAATTTTAACTCCAGAAAATTTAGAGAAACTATATGGAACAGAAATTAAATTTTACGAACATACCCACTAAAATAATTTTCAATTTTTAATTTTCAAATAATATGTTTTCTCAATTTATTTTAAGTTTAATTACAGTAATTTTCATTGGAGGAGCGGCAGGATACTTGGGCTCTTTAATGCTCACCAAAAGAATGGCTTTGATAGGAGGACCGCTGGGGCACTTGGCTTTACCTGGGGCAGCTCTGGCTTTGCTTTACCATTTCAATATTTTTTGGGGAGCATTAGGAACCATAGTCATCGGGGCTGTTATAATCTGGCTTTTGGAAATCAAGACAAAATTGCCGATGGAAGCTTTAACTGGCTTGGTCTTTGCTGCTGGCGTTGCTCTTAGTTTTCTAATTTTGCCAGTTTCTCAAGCCGAAGAGGCATTAATAGGAGATATTAGCAAAATAAGTTTGATTGATACAATTCTCGCTGTAATTTTAGGAATAATTGTTTTTTTGATTATTAAAAAGATTTACTCAAAGATGATTTTATCTGGAATTTCAGAAGATTTAGCAAAAGTAGAAGGAGTTAATGTTAAAAAATATAATCTAATTTATTTAGCTTCTATTGCCTTAATTGTTGCTTTGGAAGTAAAAATAGTAGGGGGTCTTTTAACGGTGGCAATGTTAGTAATTCCAGCCTCTGCTTCAAATAATTTTGGGAGGACTCTTTCTTATTATTCTTTCGGAGCCTTAGCAATAGGAATAATTTCTGCCATTTTTGGATTGTTGTTGTTTAAACTCACAGGTTTTTCAGCTGGTCCCTTGATTATTTTATCTTCAACTTTTATATTTTTAATTTCTTTAATTTTTAAAAAAAGATGAAACTTGTAATTGCTTCAGGAAAAGGAGGGGTAGGAAAATCTATGTTGTGTTCGGTTTTGGCAATGCTTTTTGTTAAGGACAAAAAAAAGATTGTGGCAGTTGATTGCGATGTTGATGCTCCTAATTTGGCTATTTGGTTAGGAGGGATAAAAAAATGGGACAGGACCTTGCCAGTCGTTACCTCGGCTAAGGCAGAAGTTAATTTTAAAAAATGTAACGGTTGTGGTTTATGCGCTGAAAAGTGTCGTTTTGAGGCAATAAAAATGGTAAAAGGCAAACCTAAAGTAAATCCATTTTTATGCGAGGGTTGCGGAGCTTGTGAGATTATATGTCCCCAAAAAGCAATAACTCTTAAATCTGTTCAGAACGGTGAAATTAGAATTAAGAGAACAAAGTATGGTTTTCCTTTAGTTTCAGGTCAACTTTACCCAGGCGAAACAGGTTCTGGTAAAGTGGTTACCGAAATTAAAAAAGAAGCTGAGAAATTTAAATATAATTTAATGCTTATTGATTCTTCTCCCGGCACTGGTTGTCCAGTGATTGCTTCTTTGCAGGACTCAAACTTTGTTATTTTAGTTACTGAGCCAACGCCTTCTGGATTTACTGATTTAAAAAGAGTTTTGGAAGTTGTCAATCATTTCAAGATATCTTGGGGTTTGGTAATAAATAAATGGGATATTAATTCTCAATTGAGTGATAAAATAGAGAAATGGGCTGGCAAAAACCTTTTGGGTAAAATATCTTATGACCAAAAGATATTTAAAGCTATCGCCAACTTAAAACCAATCTTAAAAACCAATTTAAGGGTTAAAAAAGAAATTCAAGAGATTTTCAAAAATCTCAATCAATTATGGCCAGACCAATAAAACCAAGAAGAGTATTATTTGATCCAGATGTGGTCTATTTTAAGCCCCGAGCAGTGCCTTTATCTATATTGGAAGAGGTTGATTTAACCATAGACGAACTGGAGGCGTTGCGACTTTGCGATTTGAAAGATTTAGAGCAAAAAGGAGCGGCAAAGAAAATGAAAGTTTCCCAAAGCACCCTTCAGCGAATTTTAACTTCGGCTCGGAAGAAAGTGGCTGAAGCCCTGACTGAAGGAAAAGCAATTAAGATAAGAAAGAAATAATGTGTTATAATAAAAATTTGTTGACAGGAATAATCAGATTGCTATAATAATAATAGTAGTAGTACCTTAAATCGGGGGGATAGCTCAGTTGGGAGAGCAGGTCGTCTTAGACGACAGGTCGATGGTTCGATTCCATCTCCCTCCAATAAGCAAGGAAGGAAGTATTTTGGGAGACTTACAAATGTAAGAAAGTTACAAATGTAAGAAAGCAGGAATTGCGTGGCTCCCGACTTCTTTCCTTGCTTTTTTATTTCAGGGTAGAAGATTAAAGCTATGAGAAAAAGTATGTTATAATAAAAATATGCAGTAAAATTAGTTTAAACATATTTTATGATTATCGCTTCTTTAACCGTTTCAATCGCGACTGTTTTAATTGAACTTTTTACAAAAAGCAGAGGCATTGTTCTTATTTCCTACGGCTTTATTGTAATATTGTTAATTCTTCTGCCTCGTTTTTTTTATAAGTTTGATGCAAACATTAAGAAAACTGTTAAAAATGAATGGGTTAAAAAAATTGAATATTTTGCTTTTTTTATAGTTATTTCAAATGCTCCCGGCAGTTTAATTCTTCATCAGCTTGGTTTTGAATATGATAGATTTCTTCATTTTGCCGTGGCTTTCTTTTCTTTAATAATCTTTTTATTGCTTTGGCTGCCTGTTATGAGGATAAATGGAGAAGAAATTAAAAAGAGAAAACTATTGTTTTATCTTTTCGCTATTTTATTTGTTTGTCTTTTTCTTTGGGAGATATTGCAGTATAATATTGATCAAGCGTTTGGCACAAAACTGTTTTTTGACACAAAGCAGGAAATAAAAGTTGATTTTTGGGAAGATATCTTGTTTGGAACTTGCGGATTGCTTGCTGCTCTGTTTTATGTTAGTTATTCTTTCAAAAAATTCTTACTTGTATTAAAATGATATCCTCTTTTAAATTCTTCAAAGGTCATTGGTTTTTTGCCTTCGGGCTGGAGTTTTTTAATTATTAATTTATTATTTTTTGAAATATCAGCTTTTAAAATTTTAACTCTTAAAACTTTATCTTTATGTTTAATAAAAAAGAAAGTGCCAGGCCAGGGATTAAAAGCCCTGATTTTTCTTTCAATTTCTTCAGGTGATTTTGACGAGTCAATTTTTCCATCTTCTCTTTTCAAAATCTTTGTATAAGTTGCTTTTGAATGATTCTGCGGTTTTGCCTTAATTTCCCCTTTTATCCATTTTGGAATAGTTTCTATTAATAATTCTACTCCCAACCCAGCTAATTTTTTATTAAGTTCTTGATAGGTAATCTTTTTATTAGAAATTAGGAATTTGGAATTAGAAATTATCTCACCATGATCTATTTTCTCATCCATTAAAATTATTGTCACTCCAGTTTTTTTATCTCCATTAAGAATGGTTGTTTGAATAGGGGAGGGGCCGCGATATTTTGGCAAAAGAGAACCATGAAGATTAAGACAGCCGTATTGAGGAATTTCTAAAATTTCTTTAGGAATAATTTTGCCATAAGAAGCAATAATAACTAAATCTGGCTTTAATTCTTTTATTTTCTTAAAGTCATTAACTAAAACAGGCTTATAATTCAAAGAATTACAAGGTTCTGTTGAGCGAAGCGAAACATGGTTCTTATATCCGTTTTCAATAAGCCCTTTTAGGACAATTTCTCCAAATTCTCCTTTACCTAAAAATATAGTTTTCATAAATTCATTTCACAATTCGCCATATAATCTCAGATTCTTTTCCAGCGAATTCCAACCATTCACCATCATCGCTAATTACATACCATTTTCTTTTTGTTTGGCTCCAAATCATTGGCTTCCCCTGGAAGAACGGCTTTTTAACTATTTCTTTTGGCTTTAAACGGTCTAATTCCAGCCATTTTTTGAAAACTGTCTCTATTGCATAATCCAAATTCCTTGATTTTGCCCATTTAGCTACTTTATCAATTGCCTGCTTGGCTTTTTTTACAGAACCTGCTAATTCTAAAAGTTGTTTAGCTGGTTTGGTGAATCTTGAGTAAACTATTTTTCTTTTTTTAGCATCTCTTTTAATTTCATCCAAACTCAATCCCTTGGTTTTGAAATAAAAAGTGACAATCTGGCGAATAGCTGTTTCTTCTGTTAGTTCTGTATAATATTTGATTTGTCCTTTTTTAATATATTCTTCAATCTTTTTAGCAATGCTTTTGCCTATGCCTTGAATTTCTTCAAATCCTTTTCTTCCCTTCTTTTTATATATCTCGGAAACGTCTTGTTTTAAGTTTTCTAAAACATGAGCTGCTTTATGGTAAGCTTGCGGCTTAAAAGCCACTCCTTTTATATTCAAAAGTTCTTCTATTTTATATAATATTTGAGCGATTTTCTTATTGGTCATCTTAATATTTGTTTTATTCTTTGGGCTTCGGCTTCAACGACTTCTCCTTCATATTCCGCTGCGTGATCATGAGCTGTTTTATATAGTGGTTTTTTTTGGTCAAGATGTAAGTTAAAAATTATTTCTTCTTTGTTTTCTTTGATATATAAATGAAATCTTGGATAACCGCTTCTTTCCAAAGGTCTAACAAATTGATTTTCTTTATGAAAAAGATAACCAATCTTTCTCATTAAGTTTACTGTATTTTCTCCAGTATTTTTAATACTAATTTTCATACTTTAATTTTACCATAGTATTTTTAATACTAATTTTCATACTTTAATTTTACCATAGTATTTTTAATACTAATTTTCATACTTTAATTTTACCATATTTCTTATTTTTTTATATAATCTCTTATTTTTTCTATGTTTCATCTTTCCACATTTTTTTACAATTATAAGAAAATGTAACAAACTACTATACTACGTAGTGCAGTAGTTTGTGGAACTTTTATGTTTACTTTTTTGAGACTTGTTATTTTAAAGCTTTATCTATTTGTTTGTATATTTCAGATTTACGATCTAAATTTTTTATAGATTTTTTAATTCTATCTTTTTGCTTTGCGTTCATTGTTTTTATTATATCTTTGATTAAAAGTTCTGGCCAAAACATAATAGGGTATCGTCTTTTGAGTTTTTTTAATTCACTATATTCCGATTTTATCTTTTTAGATTCTTTTCTTTTGGTTCTTTGCGCAATTATTCTAAAACCCTCTCCTGATTCTAATAACCATTGATTTATTTTAGATATTGTACCAGGGCTTGTTTTTAAGGAATTCCGAATTTCTTGATAATCTTTTCCAATAATTAGCATTTTTGCAATTTTAATTCTTTTAGCTACCATTATAGTTTCTTGTTTTGTTAATAGGTCAGTTATAAAGTCCATTATTTCTTTTGGGTTATTTAAAACAGAAATTGCTTCGCAGAATTCTTGCAATAAATTACTCTTTTCTTTGTTTGAAATTTGTGAGTATTTTTTCATATTATTTTTATTTTTGTTTATTAATTATTTAATTATAATTTAATTGTAACACAATTCCATAAACTACAACACTACGTAGTGTAGTAGTTTGTAGAATTTAATTGAATAATTGAATATAGTGAATATTAATATAGTGAATATGAATATATTATATATTGAATATAGATAGAAAAGAAATATAAAAAATATAAGAAATATAAAAAAGAAAAAGCTCAAATCGTTTGACTTGAGCTTTTTGTGATTTATTCAAAAAATAAGATTTCTGCCTTGGTTTTTTTATGTCCTTTCTATCCTTTCTAGAAGGTAACGGATTATGGTTGGACCATGAACCTTTAAAGCCTTTTTTATATCCTTTCCAACCTTTTTTCTATTGGTATGTATCAACGGCTCTGCTGGTTCAAGGGAGTTGACAGAAACTACATTCTTAGGAAATGCTAAAGTGCGGACTTTAAATTTAGTTGCGTTTTTAGCATCAGAACCTTCTGATATGGCCAAGCGTTCTAATCCCCTTCTTTTTGGAAGTAAAAACAATATTCCTTTTTCCATTTTCTTGTCCTTTCAAAAATGTTAAAGTTCTGGTTAATTTAGACAAATGAGCTAATATCGTATTTTACATTTTATTAGAGTTGTGTCAAGATTAAGTAATGAAAAGGCGGAGAATATTTATTGCTATAAATTTACCAGAAGATGTTAAGAAGAAGTTAGCAGGATATAAAGAGAAATGGCCGGAACTTCCAATCAAATGGACAAAGTTAAATAATATTCATATTACTTTGGCTTTTTTAGGATATATTACAGATGAAGAACTTGTAGAAGTTTGTAAAGCTGTAAAAGAAGCTGGTTCCAGGCATTCATCATTTTCTGTTAATTTAATTAAAATATGCTATGGCCCTCTTCGGCTTCGTTCCGGGCAAGTTCCTCGCATGGTTTGGGCAATGGGGGAGAAATCAGAAGAATTTGCTTCTCTTAAAGATGATTTGGATAAATCTTTAACTATCTCAGAAAAAAGACAGTTTTCTCCTCACATTACTTTAGGAAGGATTAGAAAATGGGAATGGCAGAGGATTGAGCCGGAAGAGGCGCCCAGCGTTGATGAAGAAATAGGTTTGAGTTTTCCAGTTGATTCAATTGAAATAATGGAAAGCGTGTTAAAGAGGGGAGGACCGGAATATATCATACTTGAATCAGCAAACTTATTATGAAAATACATTTTATTGGTATAGGTGGTATTGGAGTTAGCGCTCTGGCAGGATATTATTTAGCAAAGGGCCATAAAATTACCGGCTCTGATCTTGCTTTAGGGCCTCATAAAACTAAGAATGTGCCTAAAGATGCTGATTTAGTAATTCATAGTCCAGCAATCACACCAGATAATCCTGAAATTAAACAGGCAAAGAAGCTTAAAATTAAAATTCAGACCTACCCCCAAGCATTGGGAGAGCTTACTAAAGAATACTTTACTGTCGCTGTTTCTGGCACTCATGGCAAAAGCACAACCTGCGCAATGATTGCTTTAATTTTAATGAAAGCAGAGCTTGACCCAACCGTGATTATCGGCACTAAATTAAAAGAATTTCATGGGAATAATTTTAGAATAGGGAAGAGCAAATATCTTGTTATTGAAGCAGATGAATGGCAGGCCTCTTTTTTAAATTATTGGCCTAAAATTATTGTTTTAACTAACATTGAAAGAGAACATCTGGATTATTATAGAGATTTAGACCATATTTTAAAGACATATAAAAAGTTTATTTCACATTTGCCAAAACACGGTGTTTTGATAGATGCCAGAAAATATAGTTTAAAACAAAAAGAAGCAGAAAAATTAAAAGAAATTTTGCAGGTTCCCGGAGAGCATAATATTTATAATGCATTAGCAGCTCTAAATACAGCTAGGGCATTGGGAGTTTCAGATAAAGTTTCTTTTCAGGCATTGTCAGAATATAAAGGAGTTTGGCGACGTTTTGAGATTATAAAAAAGGGGAAGACAACGTTTATTTCTGATTATGCCCACCACCCAACAGAGGTAAAAGCAACGCTGCAAGCAGCCAGAGAGAAATTCCCAGATAAAGAAATCTGGTGTATTTTTCAGCCCCATCAATACCAAAGAACCTTTTATTTATTTAATGATTTTGTCAGAGTTTTTTCTAATGCTTTAATAGATAAATTAATAATTACTGATATTTATGATGTGGCTGGCAGAGAAAAAAAGGAAATAAAAGAAAAAATAAGTTCAAAAGAATTAGTTAAAAAGATTAAAAAAGCTGAAAAATTATATTTGCCAAAAGAAAAAATAAAGGATTATTTGAAAAGAAATTTAAAGGGCGGGGAAGTAGTAATAATTATGGGCGCAGGAGATGTGTATAAATTACTTGACAAGGTTTGATAAAAAAGAGAAAATTAAAAAAGAAAGGTCTTAACAAAGATATTAATTTTTAAAAATTATGAGTTCCACAACTATTGGAATAATCGTAGCCGCTGTGGTGATAGTAGCAATATTGCTTTATATCTTTAAGGATAAGATTTTCAAGAAAAAAGAAGGAGGCGGACCGCCTATGACGCCGCCAACAACGCCGCCAGGCGGACCAGCAATGTAAATTAAGATAAAAAAAAGAGTGCGATAGTTTAACTATCGCACTTTTCTTTTTTCTCTAGTTGAATCGCGTCATAAATCTCTCTTCGGTGCACAGGAACTGCCCTTGGGGCTGTAATTCCAAGACGCACTTTGCCGCCTCTGACATCCACGATAATGATCTCTACATCATCACCGATCATAATTGACTCATCTCTTTGTCTGCTTAGTATTAACATTTCTTGATTCCTTTCAAAACAAAATCCTTATTTACCCGGTTAAATTGTTTAAAACAGCTATTTTAATGTTAGCAAAGCAATAACGTTTGTCAAGTTTAAGAAATTTGTATATAATGAATTTAATGGAAAGAATTGTTAATAAAGAAACAACTAAATATCTTGGTAAAAGCGTGAAAGTTTGCGGATGGGTTAATTCTATAAGGTCGCACGGCAAGATTATTTTTATTGACCTTCGCGATATGAGCGGGATTGTTCAATTGGTAGATACTTCAGATATTGCTAAAGAAATTCGGCCCGAATGGGTTATTGAGGCAGTAGGAAGGGTTTCTAATCGGCCTCCTAAAATGGTGAATCCGAAAATTGAAACTGGAAAAATAGAAGTTTCAATTGAAAATTTGAAAGTTTTATCTAAAGCAAAAACCCTGCCTTTTTCTATTGACGGAAATGGATATGAGATAAATGAGGAAAAGAGAATGAAATACCGCTATTTGGATTTAAGAAGGGAAAGATTAAGAAAGAATATGATAGAAAGACAGAGAGTTATTCAGTTTATGCGTGATTTTTTGCAAAAAGAGAAATTTATTGAGATTGAAACACCTATTTTAACCAAGTCAACCCCAGAAGGAGCTCGCGATTTTGTAGTTCCTTCCAGATTGCAGCCAGGCAAGTTTTTTGCCTTGCCGCAGTCGCCCCAGCAGTATAAGCAATTATTGCAAATTGCTGGCTTTGAAAGATATTTTCAAATTGCTCATTGTCTTCGCGATGAAGATCCAAGAGGCGACCGACAGCCCGAGCATACTCAATTAGATATAGAAATGTCTTTTGTAGAACAAAAAGATGTAATGCGCTTAACTGAAAATTTGTTTATTACTTTAGTTAAAAAACTATATCCTGAAAAGAAAATTCAAGAAATTCCTTTTCCGCGACTCACTTATGAAAAAGCAATGAAAAAGCATAAGAGCGATAGGCCCGATTTACGCAAGGACAAAGATAATCCTGATTTGCTGGCCTTTTGCTGGGTAGTTGATTTTCCATTTTTTGAAAAAGATGATAAGAATAAATGGACTTTTACTCATAATCCCTTTTCAGCTCCAAAACCAGAGTTTAGGCATGATTTGCTAAAGAAAAAGAATATTAAAAACATTTTAACTACTCAATATGACATTGTATTAAATGGTTCAGAAATAGGAGGGGGGAGTATAAGAAACCATAAATCCGAAGCTCTGGGAGCAGTATTTGAGATAATCGGATACAAGAAAAAGGATATTAAAGATAAATTCGGTCATATATTAAGAGCTTTTCAATATGGCGTACCGCCTCATGGCGGAATTGCTCCCGGGCTGGATAGGTTTTTAGCTATTTTGTTTAAAGAACCAAATATTAGAGAGGTTATTGCTTTTCCAAAAACAGGGGATAGCAGGGATTTAATGATGGATGCTCCTTCAGAGATTTCAGAAGAACAATTAAAAGAATTGAAAATAAAAATAAAATGAGATTAAAAATTTTATTAATTTCTCTTGTTTTGAGCCTGCCTTTTTGGTGGGGAATGAATGTTTTGGCAGAAAATCTACAAGATTCTTGGTTTGAAGAAGAATTAAACAGAAGTTTAAGAATTTCAAATAGGCAGACCGAAGAATTAAAATTAGAAAAAGAGCTTCAGCAACGCTTTAAATCTTTAGAAATTAATGCCAAAGCCGCAATTTTAGTTAAGATTAATGAAAATGGTCAGGAGAAGATTTTATTTGAAAAAGACCCTCAAGAATCATTGGCCATTGCTTCTTTAACTAAACTAATGACAGCTTTGGTAGTTTTTGATCTTGATGAAGTTTATACTGAATCTCAACCAGTTAAAATAACGAAAGAAGCAGTAGAGCAGGAAGGCAAATCTAAATATGGAGAATTAAAAATAGGTGAGAGCTTGTCAGTTAAAAACCTTTTGTATATCGCATTGATTGAGTCAAGCAATGATGCCGCTTTTGCTTTAACTGAACCGATTGGCAGGCAAGGATTTGTTGAGTTAATGAATCTTTATTCTAAAAAAATAGGGCTTGAAAACACTTATTTTGTTAATCCTACTGGCCTTGAGCCGGATAATCCCGAAGAATTAAAAAATGTTTCAACTGTTAGAGATATTGTGAAACTTGCAAAATATATATTGGTAAATTATCCTCAAATTTTTGAAATCACAACCAATCAATCTTATGAAGTTTTAAACTTAGATAATACGTTTCATCACTTTATTCCTGAAAATACTAATGAACTTTTAAGAGAAATTCCAGAGATAATTGGAGGAAAGACCGGTTGGGGTATTGAAGCTGGCGGTTGTTTGCTTTTGGTTTTAGATAATCCAGAAGAAGAAGGAAGTTATTTTGTTAGTATTGTTTTAGGCGCCGAAGACCGCTTCGCAGAAACACGCAAATTCATCAACGCAATTAGATAGATGTTAGACACTCGGTGTCGAACAGTTTATAAAGAAAAAGCACCTCTAAATAGAGCATGCTTTTTCATAATGATTCTATTTTAATTTTATCAAAAACCAATACCATTGTCAAAACCTGTCAAAATATTATAATTAAAATATGCCGGATATTACGATATGTGGTTTTTAGCCAACACTTTACGACTATTATTCCATTTCAGATAGAGGTTAAAATATAACAAGCCAAAAGCTTGTTTTTTATTAAAATGGCGGAATGAGAAAGTTCTTGTATAAAAAAAGCCAGTTGTTTGGGACAACTGGCAAAGCCTTTTAGTGCATTGTTGAAGACTACTTTTTTTCTCGCATTGTTGCCTTGATTTCCTCAAATATAGTCTTTACGCTTGTTGCAAAGTCCTCTGGGAAGATTGCCTCGGCGATTCTCGGAATCTCCATACGGAGAAGACCATAAATCATTGGTGGATAGCCAACAAGGCTGCTTTGAATGGGTTGATTACTGTAGCCATCTATTCCCTCTTGCAAATCGTAAAGAGCGAGTTCACAAGCCATTACAAAGCCCTGCGGGACTAATTGAGGATTAAGGCGTTCTGCGAGAAAACGTCCGAATTTGTAGACAATTTCACCGCTGGCTTTAGGCATATGTTTTTTCAGTTCAGCCAACTTTTCTTTCGCTTCCTTCATTGAAAGAGCTTTTTCTTCTACCATTGTTATGTCTCCTAAAAAAGAGTTTTTCTTTCCAGTTTCTTAATTATGGTGGAAATAACTACCTACATTATACACCCATTGTTTAAATTTGTCAATAGTTTGCATGGTTTTTATTAAAATACTATAATAAGACAATGAACGAGATTACGATAAATGTTATTAAAATTTTTATGCTTGGAGCAATGAGCTTTATTTTAGCTTTTTGGTTGACCCCGATTCTTACTCATTTCTTGTATAAGTACAAGCTTTGGAGAAAAGAAATTAGAACTAAATCAATAGATAATAAAGAGCTTTTTTTCTTTAAGAAATTTCATTCTGAAAAAGAAGTCCATGTTCCAAGATTTGGAGGACTTCTTATTTGGACAAGTGTTTTAATCTTAGCTGTTCTTTTTTTCTTATTGTCTAAAACAGATATTTGGTGGTTTAAAAAGCTAAACTTTTTAAGCAGGTCTCAAACCTGGCTGCCCCTTTTTGCCTTAATTGCAGCTTCTTTAGTAGGGCTTTTAGATGACGTTTTGCAAGTGTTAAAAATGGGTAAATATATCGGAGGCGGCTTAATGTTAAAATACAGATTAATCTTAGTTACTTTAATCGGGTTAATCGGAGCTTATTGGTTTTATTACAAATTAGGATACAGCACTATTCATATTCCCGGGAATGGAGATTTCTTTATAGGTCTCTGGTATGTTCCTCTTTTTGTTTTAATAATGCTGGCAACCTACAGCGGAGGAGTAATTGATGGTTTAGACGGTTTGGCTGGAGGAGCTTTTGCTGTAATCTTTGCTGCTTTTGGAGGTATTGCTTTGTTTAACGGCCAGATTGATTTAGCTGCTTTTTGCGCTGTAATCGCCGGAGCAATTTTAGCTTTCTTATGGTTTAATATCCCGCCGGCCAGATTTTATATGGGAGAGACCGGAATGCTGGGCCTTTGCTGCGCTTTAACAGTAGTTGCTTTTTTAACTGATTCTATTTTAGTTTTGCCAATAATCGGTTTTTTGCTTGTTATTGAGTCTGGTTCTGTAATTATTCAACTTTTGTCAAAAAAATTCAGAAAGAAAAAAGTTTTCTTAGCAGCTCCGATTCATCATCATTTTGAAGCCAGGGGCTGGCCTTATTCTAAAATCACAATGCGTTTTTGGGTAATTGGAGTTGTAATGGCAATCATCGGCGTCGCCATTCGTCTCCTCGGCTAAAAAATAAAAAAAGCAGGGTATTCCTTTATTCCTGCTTTTGTTTTGCCTCTTTTTCTTTTATTGCGGCGTCAATAAATTTTCTTAGATCGCTAAGAAGTCCTTTTCTTTTATCTTCTATTTTTTTATTCTGTTTAAGAATCTTTCTTACTTCGGCGGCTATTTTGGGAAGCGAGCGCATAATTTCTTGATTTCCATCCATATCAAATAGGCTTTTTATTTCTCTATCCTCCGGATTAAACCGCTTAATTTTATTCCATATATTCTTTCTCGAATTTTCATCCGTAAATTTTATAAAAAGGGATATCCATACCTTTTTAGCCTGTTTAGGAATTATAACTCCGCTCTTGATGTCTTGAGTGAATCTTTCGGCCGCCATAGCTTCGCCCGCGTAAATCAATTCGGCAAAATTATCAACAGTGCGTATGCCTAAAAATTGATCCCAGAACCCTTGTTTTAGCGGTTCGTCTTTCTCCAAGATGTCCCGAGCCGCGTTAAGCATGCGAGAAAATTCTTCAAACACCTTATCCGTTCTTGCTAAGAATTCTCTAAGCGCTCTTTTTCTTATTCTAAAATCATCAGTGTACACAGGATTGGTAATAATAATTAAATTATCTATACTGAATTCTTTCTTTTTTTTAAACCAAAATATATTTAGTCTATAGCGGGCGTTTCTTTTCTTTCTTCTTATTATTCTTCTTATTCTATTCACCATATTTAACCTTTCTATTTTAAAGAACAAATTTTAACTTGTTAACGTCTACTTAAAGAGTTTATCTTTTTTGCCAAAATTTGTCAAATGAATGTTTTTTTAATATACTGAAATAATGATTGGAATTTTTGATTCTGGGGTTGGGGGGTTGTCGGTTGTCAAAGAGATTTTTAAAGAACTGTCCGATTGCCAGATAATTTATTTCGGCGACACAGCCCGTTTGCCTTACGGCACTAAAGGGGCTGATTTTGTCCGGAGATATTCAGTAAAAATAACGGAATGGCTTTTAGCAAAAGGAGCTAAAATTATTGTTGTTGCCTGCCATACTTCTTCGGCCTGGGCAACCGATTTACTGAAAAAAGAATTTAAAAGAGTGCCGATTTTTGAGATGATAAGCCCAGGGGCAAAAGAAGCCATTTTAACAACCAGAAATAAAAAAATTGGGATTATCGGCACGCCAGGGACAATAAAAAGCGGCGCTTGGGAAAAGAAACTTTTAGCATTAGAGCCAAATCTGAAAATTTATTCAAAACCTTGTCCTTTGTTTGTTCCTTTGGTTGAAGAGGGCTGGATTGATGGGGAAATAATCAAAGAGATAGTTAAAAAATATTTGAAGGAATTCAAAAATAGGGAAGTGGACACTTTAATTTTAGCTTGCACTCATTATCCGATGTTGGAAAAAGCGATAAGAAAAGAAATCGGAGAAAAAATCAGAATTGTCAATCCGGCAAAAAGCTTGGCAAAAGAGCTTAAATTATTTTTGAAAAATAATCCCGCATTCGTTGAATCTTCGGCCGTCGGCAAGCACCAATTTTTCTTCAGCGACCAGCCCTATAATTTAAAAAAGATAAGCAAATTTTGTTTAAACCAAGAAATTAAACCAATAATAAGGGACCCGTTTTAATATGAAAAAATTATTTAAAAACAAAAAGATTGTGATTATGGGGTTGGGTTTGCTCGGCGGGGGAGTTGGCGCTGCTAAGTTTTTCCATAAACAAGGAGCTAAAGTTTTAGTTACTGATTTGAAAACCAGAAAGGAACTGAAAGAGTCAATTAAAAAACTTAAAAAACTTAACCGGGTTAAATTTGTATTAGGTAAACACAGAAAAGAAGATTTTATTAATGCTGATTTAATTATCAAGAACCCTGGTGTTTTTAGAGAATCTAAATATTTAAAAATCGCCAAAGATAATAATATTTCTGTAAAAACAGACATAGATATATTTTTTGATTTATGCCCGGCGTCAATTATTGGAATTACCGGCACTAAAGGCAAATCAACCACCGCCACTCTTATTTATTTATTTTTGGAAACTAAGTTTCCAAATACTGTTTTGGCCGGAAACATCGGAATCTCGCCCCTGGAGATTTTAGGCAGGGTAAATAAAAAAACAAAAGTGGTCTTGGAACTTTCCAGTTTTGAGTTAGAAGATTTAAAGAAAAGTCCTCATATAGCCGTTATCACCGCTCTTTTTCCAGACCATTTAAATAGATATAAAAACTTTAATGACTATATTGAAGCAAAGAAGTCGATTTTTAAATATCAGAAGAAAAACGATATTTTAATTCTAAATTATAATAATCCTGAAACAAGAAATCTGGCCAAAGAAGCGCTGTCAAAAGTTTATTTTTTCAGGGATTCCAACATTTCCGCCGCTGTTTCTGTTGCTAAAATTTTCAAAATTCCCAAAAAGAACATTAAAAAAGTTCTTTCTAATTTTAGAGGTGTTCCCAATAGGCAAGAACTGGTTGCGATAAAAAATGAAGTAAAGTATATTAACGATACTACCGCTACCACGCCCCAATCAGCTATATTGGCAATAAAGAGGTTTTCCACTTCAAGAATTATCCTTATTGCCGGTGGTCAAGACAAGAAATTAAACTACAAACAATTAGCTAAAGAGATAAAAAAGAACGTAGAACATCTTATTTTATTGCCGGGAACAGCTTCTGATAAATTGAAAAGGGAGCTGACAGAGACCCGGGTCCCTGCTTTTTCTGCAAGGTCTATGAAAGAAGCAGTTAAAAGGGCAAGGAGCTTGGCTCAAAAAGGAGATATTATTTTGCTTTCTCCCGGAGCAGCAAGTTTTAATTTATTTGAGAACGAATTTGACAGAGGAGAACAATTTGTTAAAGCAATACGAGAACTGTTCTCGTAGAGCTCTACGAGAACAGTTTTCGTATTCTATTTATGAAAAAGCATAAGTTTGATTATTTTTTAGCTATCGTAACATGTATTTTATTAATCATAGGAATTTTAGTTTTAGCTAACGTATCAACAAATTTTTCCCAAGAAAAGTTTGGCAAAACAACTTATTATCTTTTGCATCAGATTATTCGATTATCTGTCGGTCTCGCATTGGGTTTTATTGCGTTTAAAATAAGCTTGTCATTTTTAAAAAAATATGCCCTGATATTTATTTTAATAAATCTGGCCTTTATGGCTTTAGTTTTTATCCCCAAAATAGGTATTATTGCTGGAGGAGCGCCTCGTTGGATGAATTTGGGATTTTTTACTTTTCAGCCGTCTGAATTTTTAAAACTTACTTTTATTATTTATCTTTCCGCCTTGTTAACTAGTTTTCTGAAAAATAAGAAGGCTTTTACTTTGATTCCTTTTTTAATAATATTAGGAGTTCTTGCTTTTCTTTTGACCCTGCAATCAGATGTTAGTACTTTAGCAGTAATTATTTCGGTTGGCATTTTAATGTATTTCTCGTCGGGTTTTCCTTTTTGGCATACTGCTTTAGCAATTTTAATATGCGCGGGAGGAATATTTGGATTAATAAAAATCGCTCCATATAGAATGAAAAGGATTTTAGTTTTTTTAAATCCAGGAATTGATCCGATGGGAATGGGTTATCAAATAAAACAAATTCTGATTACTATTGGTTCTGGAGGAATTTTTGGGTTAGGTCTTGGTATGTCTGCGCAAAAGTTTGGCTGGATTCCTCAAACAATGTCAGATTCAATCTTTGCCATATTTGCCGAAGAAACTGGATTTGTCGGTTCTATTGTTCTAATTTCTCTTTTTTTGCTTTTGCTTTGGAAAGGATTTAGAATTGCCAAAATGTCTCAGAATAAATTTTCTCAACTTCTGGCAATAGGCATAAGCTGCTGGATTTGCATTCAGGCCTTTATTAACATGGGGGCAATGATTGGCATTTTACCATTAACCGGTATTCCTTTGCCGTTTATTAGTTATGGGGGCTCGCATATAGTCGCAGAACTGATTGGAATAGGAATTCTTTTAAATATTTCAAAATCAAGTAAAAAGTGATATAATAAATTAATATGAAAATACTATTTACCGGCGGAGGAACTGCTGGTCATATTTTTCCAATAGTTGCTGTTATCAGAGAAATGAAGAAGAATTATCCTAATGCAGGTTTTGAGTTTTTTTACTTAGGACCTAAGGATAAATTTTCTAAAGAGCTTCTTTTGAAAGAGGGGGTTGAGGTAAAAACAATTTTAGCCGGCAAAATTAGAAGATATTTTTCTTTTAAGAATGTTATTGATATATTTAAGCTTCCTATTGGAATTCTTCAGGCCTTTTATCACATTTTTATCATTTCCCCAGATGTTATTTTCAGCAAAGGAGGATATGGATCAATAGCCGCTTCTATTTCTGGTTGGATTTTAATGGTTCCAATCTTTTTGCATGAATCAGATATTTCTCCTGGTTTAGCTAACAGAATAGCAGGCAGATTTGCTTTAGAGATTTTTATCTCTTTTTCTATTAAAAAGACAGAATACTTTCCAGCAAAAAAAATGCTTTCAATTGGCAATCCCGCGAGAAAAGAGATTTTAGAAGGCTCTAAACAAGAAGCAAAGAAATTATTTAATTTAACAGGAGAAAAACCAGTAATTCTAATTTTAGGCGGTTCTCAAGGCGCTCAAAGAATAAATGATAAAATATTGTCAATTCTGCCCAATATTTTAAAAGATTATGAAATAATTCATCAAACAGGCAAGAGTAATTTTGAACAGATAAGAAAAGAGGCGGAAGTTGTAATAACAGAAGACTTTAGAAGGTATTATCATCCTTCCCCGTTTTTAAATGAAATTGAAATAGCTAATGCTTATTCAGCAGCTGATTTGATTATTAGCAGGGCCGGAGCAGGAACTATTTTTGAAATTGCGCTGATAGGAAAACCAAGCATATTAGTTCCTTTGCCGGAATCAGCTCAAAATCATCAAGTTAAAAATGCTTATGCTTATGCTGAAAATGGGGCTAGTTTAGTAATAGAAGAAGCAAACTTAAGACCGCATTTTGTTTTAGAAAGAATTAAAAATTTATTTTCTCAGCCAGAAAGGTTAAAACAAATGACAGAAAGAGCAAAAGAATTTTCCCGGCCTAACGCTGCCAGAATAATCGCTGATTATATGGTAACTTATTTAAGCCAGTAAAAAAACGCCAAGCTTGGTAGAACCTGACGTTCTGTTTTAGTCCCTTATGAGGGTATCTCACAAGGGGCCTTTTTTGTGCTATCGAACCGGTTCCATTTTTCTACCAGTTTATAGTTTTTTCTTGTTGAAATTCCAAAAATCTTCTTTGCCATGTTCCCCAATCCGGCGAGTTCGGTTCAACATAAATAGTATAAGTAACTTTTTCTAATTCGCCATTAGGATCATGGAAGAAGTTGATATTTTGTTTTCCCCATTGGTCACCGGCAGAAAAACATTTATGTCCAAATGGATCAATGTCGCAATACATAGCTATAGACATAGTTATAGCAAGAATAACTACTATTAGTCCTATTGTTTTTGCTGCTCCTGCTATTATTATTCTCTTTTTTTCATTCATTTCAATTCCCTTCCAAATTATGAATAAAGATTTTTAGTTCTTTTTTACTACTTACAGTATATCATATTAGTTCAAACCTGTCAATAGTTTGACTCTCAAAACAGACGGCCGTCTATATTAGGAGTCGAGATTAAGAGTCAAAAAATTAAGAAATTTAAGAGACGGTGCCAAAAATCCGACGATCGTCGGATTTTTGGCATACAAAGATAAAGATGGTTTATGAAAAAATAGTTTATAATTAGTTCCTTGTTTTTTTTCTTTTGATCCCGTAGAAGAAATTTGATAAAGATTTTCTTTTAGAAAATCTTTTCTTGCAGGGCAAATCAAATTTTCTCTACAGGGTTTTGACCTAAAATATATTATTTGGTAGAATTAAATAATGAGCAAATTGCATCAAAAAGAGATTGAGAATATTGCTAAGCAGATTGTAGAAAAGTATAAACCAGAGAAGATAATCCTCTACGGCAGTTTTGTTTATGGAAAACCTCACGAAGATAGTGATGTAGATTTATTTGTAATTAAAAAAAGCAAAAAACCAAGAACAAAACGTCATTTAGAATTAGATAGAATGCTTTTAGATAGAAAGATGGCTTTGGATATTTTGGTCTATACTCCTCAAGAGATAAAAAAACGATTATCTTTAGGCGACTTTTTTATCAAAGATATTATTAATCAAGGCAAAACTATTTATGCCGCAAAATAATTTAAAACCTGAAGAATGGATTTTCAAAGCACAAAATGATTTAAAAACAGCAGAAATTCTTCTCAAAGAAAATGGTCCTACTGATTCTATATGTTTTCATTGTCATCAAACAGTAGAAAAAACTCTTAAAGCATTTTTAATTTCTAAGAAGAATAAATTTCCGAAAATTCATGATTTAATTCGGCTTTTAAATCTCTGCAAAGAAATAAATAAGGATTTCGAAGAATTAACAAGAGAAGTATCTTTTTTGAATAGATATTATGTTGAGACAAGATATCCTTCTGAAGTTGCGATTTATTCTAAAGACGAATGCAAAAAAGCATTGGAAGCAACCCAAAAAGCAAACCAGTTTATTATTAATAAAATAAGCTAATAAAAAAACGCCAAGCTTTGTAGAACTTGACGTTTTGTTGCGACCCTTTTTTGAGGGTAAAACTCATAAGGGGTCTTTTTTTGTGCTTTTGTGCTATTGAGATGGTTCTGTGAATTTTGGTCTTTTGCCGGTTATGTATTCTTTTAGAACTTCAGAAAATCTTTCTTCCCATGTTTTCCGATCTGTATGACCGTATTTTAATCCTTCAGGGTCATCAACCGCGTCTAATATTCCGTCAAAACAATAGTTCTTTCCATTAAAACCATAATCGTGGAAAACAACTACTCTATTTTTTCCCCATCGGTTGTGAGTAGTGACTGTCATCTCTCCGAGTTTGTCCTCTTCAGGATTTCCTCTTGATACGCTTACGCGTATGTCCGGTAACTTGGGCTGCTTGAATTCGGGGACAAAAATGAAATGAATGAATGTAGCCGCACAGACAGAAATTACTATTACTGCTATTACTGGATAAACATTTGCCAATTTCATTTTATTTCCTTTCCAAATAAAATTTTAAACAAAGAATTTATTCTTTTTACCCCGTTAGAAAATCTCATTTTTTAACGAGGTTTACTATTTACAGCATATCATATTAATTCAAACCTGTCAAGGTGTGCCAAAAATTGTCCGATTGGACAATTTTTGGCATAAAGAAAAAGAAACACTTTAATATTGTGATGGCAAAGTTAAGGTGTTTTTATAGTTTAACGAGCTTAGTTCCTTGTTTTTATTTTAGCTATTTGGTAAAATTAGTTAATGGCGACTATTGATGAAATTCGGAAAAATAGAATAAAGAAACTTAAGGCAATTGAGAATGTCGGGTTTTCGGCTTATCCAGGCCAGACAAAAAGAACCCATACTTGCCAACAAGCTCTTGAGGATTTTAGCAAACTGGCTCGGCTGAAAAAAGAAATAATTTTAGCAGGCAGGATAATATCTTTGAGACAGCACGGCGGATTGGTTTTCTCCCACATTAAAGACGGCGCAGCCCAAATCCAAACTTTATTCAAAAAAGACCGGTTGGGAGAAAAGAGTTTTCAGTTTTTTCTGGACAATTTTGACATCGGCGATTTTATTGAAATAAGAGGGATTTTATTCAAAACCAAAAAAGGAGAGAAAACCTTAGAAGCTGCTGATTACAAGATTCTGGTCAAATCGCTTTTGCCTTTGCCTGAAAAATGGCATGGATTAAAAGATGTTGAAGAGCGTTATCGCAAAAGATACTTGGATTTGATTTTTAATCCTGAAGTTAAAGAAAGGTTTGAATTACGTTCAAGAATTATTAAAGAAATCAGGTCATTTTTAGATAAAGAAGGGTTTTTAGAAGTAGAAACGCCGATTTTACAGCCAATTTATGGAGGAGCTACGGCAAAGCCGTTTAAAACTCATTTAAATGCTTTAGACATTGACTTATATTTAAGAATATCTTTAGAACTATATTTAAAACGGCTTTTAGTAGGCGGGTTTGAAAAAATATATGAAATAGGAAGATGCTTTAGAAATGAAGGAATAGATAGGGCTCATAACCCTGATTTTACAATGCTTGAGTTTTATTGGGCTTATGCTGATTATAAAGAGCTGATGAAGTTTACAGAAAAAATGCTTGCTTTTGTGATTAAAAACTTATTTAATAAAACAATTATTGAATATAAACCCCCACACCAAAATTTTGGTAGTGGGGGTAAAGGAAAGAGATTAGACTTTAAGGCTCCGTATAAAAGGGTTGAATTTAATGAGATATTTAGAAAACACACTAAAATTGATTTAGAGGAAATAAATGAGAACGCTCTTAGAAAAGAAGCAAAAAAGTTAGGCATAGAGAGCAAAGGAGGAAAGTTTGAAATAACTGATGAGATATTTAAAAAAGTTATTAGGCCTAAAATAGAACAGCCAACATTTGTTATCCATTATCCTGCAGAAACTTTTCCTTTGGCAAAGCCATTAGATAAAAATCCTTCTAAATCAGCGAGCTTTCAATTTATTGCTATGGGAATTGAGTTAGTCAAAGCTTTTTCTGAATTAAATAATCCTCTTGTTCAAGAGCAAAGATTTAAAGAGCAGGAAAAGATATTTAAAAAAGGTTTTGAACAAGCTCAGAGAATGGACAAGGACTTTATTGAGGCCCTGGAGTATGGAATGCCTCCGGCTGCTGGCTTTGGAATGGGAATCGACAGATTAACAGCTTTATTAACTGATTCGCACTCGTTAAAAGAAGTAATTCTATTTCCTACAATGCGTCCAAAGTAATATGTTAGATATAAAATTCATTAGAGAAAATCCAAAAAAAGTTAAACAAGCTTGCCAGAACAAGCAAATCAAGATTGATATTGACCAGCTTTTGAAAACAGATGAGAAAAAGAGAAGAATTCAAACAGAATTAGAAAAAATCTTTGCCCAGAAGAATAAAGCGGGCAAAGAAATTAGTAAAGCAAAAGATAAAAAAGAAAAGAAAAAGATTATTTCAAAGATGCAGAAAATAGATAAAAAGGGCGATAAATTAAAAGAGAGTTTGAAAAAGATTGATAAAAAGTTTGAGATATTGACGTATCAAGTCCCAAATACGCCTTTAGATGATGTGCCGGTTGGTAAAGATGAAAACGATAATGTTGTTATGCGGAAAGTTGGAGAAAAGACAAAGTTTGATTTCAAACCAAAAGGTTATATGGAAATTGCTGAAAAACTTGATTTGATTGATGTAAAAAGAGCGGCAAAAGTTTCAGGAACTCGTTTTGGTTATTTAAAAAATCAAGCTGTCTTGCTTGAATTTGGTTTAATAAACTTAGCTTTTGATACTTTAGTAAAAGAAGAATTTATACCAATTATTCCTCCGGTAATGATAAAATCAGACAAAATAAGAGGAATGGGATATTTAGAACAATCAGATGTAGAAGAAGCGTATTATCTTCCCAAAGACGATTTATTTTTAGCAGGCACTGCTGAACAACCAATTGGGACTATGCATGCAGATGAGATTTTTGAACAAAGGAATCTTACAAAAAGATATCTTGGTTTTTCAACTTGTTTTCGTCGAGAAGCTGGTTCTTATGGAAAAGATACCAAAGGGATTTTAAGAGTTCATCAATTTGATAAAATTGAGATGTTTAGTTTTTGTCATCCAGATAAATCTGCGCAAGAACATCAATTCATTCTGTCTTGCCAAGAAAAACTGATGAAGCTTTTAAAAATAGCTTATCAAGTTGTACAAATTTGCACAGGAGATTTAGCAAGACCGTCAGCCGCTACTTATGATATTGAATCTTGGATTCCTTCTGAAAATCGTTATCGAGAAACTCATTCTACTTCTAATTGCGCTGATTTTCAGGCCAGGAGATTAAGTATTAGATATCGGGATAAAAATAATAAATTAAAGTTTGTTCATACTTTAAATGGCACTGCTTTTGCCATAGGAAGAACAATAATTGCTATTATTGAGAATTATCAGCAAAAAGACGGAAGCGTTAAGGTGCCGGAAGTTCTTCAGAAATACACTGGCTTTAAAGAGATAAAATGATTATTAAAGGATTAAAAATTAATTACAAAACTTTAGGAGAGGGTAGACCTCTCCTGATTTTGCATGGCTGGGGGTCTAATTCTGAAAGGTGGCGGAGGGTAGGGGAGTTATTATCTCAAAATGGAATAAAGGTAATTATTCCAGATTTACCTGGTTTTGGACAAAGTGATAAACCACAAAGGGCTTGGAATCTTGATAATTATTGCGATTTTGTTGAAGATTTTGTTAATTTTTTGAATTTGGACAAATTTTATCTTTTGGGGCATTCTTTTGGCGGCGCTTTAGCAGTTAAATGCGGTTTGAAATTCCCAGAGAAAATAGATAAGCTGTTTTTAATAAGCGCTGCTTGTTTTAGGAGAAAGACGCCTAAAAAAAGATTTTTCTATATCCTTTCTAAAATTTTCCCATCTCGTTTTTTATCTTCTTCTTTATTAAGACGAGCGTTTTATAGATTCATTACAAAAAGCGATTATCCCTCTGTTAACGGTGTAATAAAAGAAATTTATTTGAAAGTAATTAAACAAGATCTTTCAGATGTTCTTTCCCAGATTCAAATTCCAGCAGTTATTATTTGGGGCGAAAAAGACAATATCACTTCATTAAATGATGCAAAAATTATTAATCAAAAAATAAAAGATTCAAAATTAGAGATTATTCTCAACGTGGGCCATGATATTAATATAAAAGCCCCGGATGAATTAGCTGAAGTAATAAGCAAGAATTTATGATAAAAATATTAATTAGCATTGTTTGGTTTTTGGTTTTTACAAAGCTGCTCGTTTTTTGGGTTTGGCTTTGGCAATTAAAAGAATATCATTTAGGAAGATTTAAAGCGCATTTTGAGACGCAAAAAATAAGGAAGTTTCTTTTTAGTTTTCATGGTATTAGATATCCCAAATTAACCTTAAAAGTTATTGTTATTTTAATTTTTGGAGTATTGCTTGAAATTTTTATTTTATTTTATTTTTACTCTTTACTTTTACTTGTATTTTTAATTATTTTCGCGCCAATATTTATTTCAGTTTTAATTTCATTGTTTCAAATCCCTGCAAATATTTGGATAAAAATTAGTTTAAACAAAGCCAAGAAAAAAAGAGAACAATTCAAAAATCTTATAGTTATTGGCATTACTGGAAGCTACGGCAAGAGCTCAACTAAAGAGTTTTTAGCAATAATTCTTTCTGAAAAGTATAATGTTTTAAAAACTGAAAGGAATATAAATGCTGAAATAGGAATTGCTAAAACAATTTTAAAGGAGCTCGGTTTCTTTCACCAGATTTTTATCGCTGAAATAGGAGCTTATGAAAGAGGAAAAATCAAACAGGTTTGCAAAATGCTTCAGCCAAAAATAGGCATATTAACTGGCATAAATGAACAACATTTATCTACTTTTGGCTCTTTAGAGAATATTAAAAAAGCCAAAAATGAGATTTTAGAGTGTTCAGAAGTCAAAATAGATTATAATAATTTAGATTTAACTGCTACAGACATTGTTGTTGAAAAAGAGTTTGTTTCTTTCAAAGTTGATGGAGTAGATTTCAAGATTAATTTATTAGGGAAACACAACATAAATAATATTTTACTGGCTGCATCCTGTGCTAAAAAATTAGGAATGAGTTTAGTAGAAATTTCAAGGGCCTGTTTGAAAATTAAACCAGAACAAGGAGGAATGAAGCTTTTGAAAAGCAATGGATTAACTATTCTTGACGCTTCTTATTCTGCAAATCCAGATGGAGTAATTGCTGATTTAGAGTATTTCAAACTTTATCAAGGAAAAAGAGTTATTGTTATGCCTTGCTTAATAGAATTAGGAAAAGTATCAAAGCAAATTCATAAAAGAATTGGTAAAAAAATCGCAGAAACTTGCGATTTAGCAATAATCACAACAAAAGATTACTTTGAAGAAATAAAGGGAGAGAGCAAAAACATTTTGTTAATTGAAAATCCAGAAGATATTATTGCTAAAATAAAGGAATTTTGTAAAGATGGAGATGTAGTTCTTTTAGAAGGTAGGGTACCGAAAGATTTAGTTAATTTCTTTAGTTCTTCAAAATAAAATAAAAGGGCGTCAAATCCTTTTGACAGAATTTGACGCCTTATGACCCGAATAAAATGGAAAGATCACACTTTTGTAGAGGGGGACCAAGATTTTCCCTTAAACCACCCGGCCTTTTTCGCTTCTTGACAAAAACAAATCGTGCCATGAAGGAGCTTAATTTTTTCAGCTTTTACCTTGCAAGCATCTAAGTAGACCTGAAGGGCTTTTTCTTCGTCTTTAAGACTTTCCTCGCGGGTTTTTTCAACAGAATTGTGAAGTTCCAGTCCTTTTTGTCTATCCTTAAGTCCACCAAGGTGTAAGAAATTCCAATCTGTTTCAGCCACTTTTTTACAGGTTTCCTCGTAGGCATTGAATCTTTCGTCTACATCTTTAGAAGCTTTTTCTAATTCCTCATGAGCATTTTGTATTTGAGCATTCGGCGCTGGAGTCATTCTAAAATCTAATTTTTTGTATTTTTCCATGGTTATCTATCCTTTCCAAATTGTTAGTGAACAAATTTATAACTTTACAATTAACTTATTTTCTACTAACTACATTATATCATAATGCTTAAAATTTGTCAATACCTTAAACCAATTACAATATCATTATCGCCAAATGTAGAAAAAGATGATATTTGGCTAGCTTTGAAATTGGTTTTTTGTCTATGGAAGTGGAGACGCGGCGAGGCAATTGAAGAATTGGAAAACGAGTTTAAAAAATATTTAGGTGTAAAATATGCTTTTGCTTTTAATAGCGGGAGAGCTTGCTTAATGGCTATTTTGAGAGGACTTAATTTAGAACCTGGAAGCGAAGTTTTGCTTCAGGCATTTACTTGCAATGCTGCTGTAAATCCTATTTTATGGAATGGCTTAAAGCCAGTTTATGTTGATTGCGATGAAAATACTTTTAATATTGATATAGAAGATTTAAGAAATAAGGTAAGTGATAAAAGTAGAGCTATAATGGTTCAACATACATTTGGAATTCCTGCTAATATGAATGAAATTAGAAAAACTGCCCAAGAGAATAATTTAATATTAATTGAGGACTGCGCTCATGCGTTAGGAGCTGAATACTACAATCAAAAAGTAGGTAGTTTTGGTAAAGCTGCTTTCTTTAGTTTTTCCAGAGATAAGGTAATTTCTTCTGTATATGGAGGAATGGTTGTTACTAATGACCCTTCGCTTGCTGAAAAACTTCAGCAAGCTCAGGACAAGTTTAGTTATCCATCATATTTTTGGATTAAACAACAGTTATTACATCCCATATTTATGAGCTTTATTCTGCCCAGTTATAGAATAAATGGGAAGTATGTCTTAGTTATATTCCAATGGCTTCATTTTATGTCTAAAGCAGTCCATTGGAAGGAAAAACAGGGCAGAAAGCCGTCATATTTTCCAAAAAGAATGCCTAATGCCTTGGCAATTCTTGCCTTAAATCAATTTAAGAAATTAGAGAGGTTTAATAAACACAGACAGGAAATTGCTGATTTCTTTTTTGAAAATCTAAAAAATACTTCTTTTAAACTTCCTCCAAAAGATAATTCTATATTTTTAAGATTTACAATAAAACATAGCAAAGCTCATAAAATAATTAAAAAGATGTGGAGAAAAAATATCTTAATAGGGGATTGGTACACAAGCCCGATTGCTCCAGATGATACAAATTTAGATAGAGTAGGTTATAAGCTTGGCACCTGCCCAAAGGCAGAAAAATTGTCAAAGCAAACATTAAATCTTCCTACTCATATAAATATATCAAAAAAACAGGCTAAAAAAATAGTAGATTTTCTTAAAATATGGAAATAAAGGAAATAAATAATAAGGATGTTTGGGAAGGGTTTTTATTGAAATGTGATGAGAAAACGTTTTTGGATTCTTGGAATTGGGGAGAATTTCAGAAAAGAGAAGGAGAGAAGATTTGGAGATTTGGAATATATGACAATGAACAATTGATTAGTGTTGCTTTAGTTATAAAAGTAAAAGCAAAGCGTGGAACTTTTTTGTTTGTTCCTCATGGGCCAATTACGAAAAGTGACCGAGTCACTTTTAGCAAAAAGGCACTCGGTCACCTTACAAATAAACTAAAAGAAATTGCTAAACAGGAAAAGGCGCATTTTATTAGAATTGCGCCGATTTATGAAAGAAATGAAGAGAATATTAAGATTTTTGAAGAGCTGGGTTTTAGAAATGCTCCTATTCATATTCATCCTGAAGCAACATGGGAATTAGATGTTAAAGGGTCAGAACAAGAACTTTTGATGAATATGAGGAAGACCGCTCGTTATTTAATTCGTCAGGCAGAAAAGAATATAGATATTGAAATAGTAAAGACCCAAAACATTGAGGACTTGAAAAAATTTAATGAAATTTATTGCTTTACAGCAAAACACCATAAGTTTACGCCTTTTTCCTTAAAATATATTCAGAATCAATTTTCCTCTTTTTTGCCGGATGATGAGATCTTGATCTTTTTAGGAAAATATAAGAATGAAATTGTTTCTTCAGCTATTATTGTTTTTTGGCAAAATATCGGGTTTTATCATCATGGAGCTTCTTTATCAAAGTACAACAAAATTCCAGTTTCATATCTTTTGCAATGGGAGGCAATAAAAGAAGCTAAAAAGCGGGGATGTCAAAGATATAATTTCTGGGGTATTGCTCCTGATAGCAATAAAAACCATGCCTGGGCCGGTTTAAGCCTGTTTAAAAAGGGTTTTGGGGGCTATAGAAAGGATTATGTTCAAACTCAGGATCTGCCTCTTTCAAGGGTGTATATTTTAATAACGCGTCCATTTGAAAAAATAAGGAAAATCAAAAGAGGTCTATGAGGAAATATAAAAAATCATTCAGGACAAAAAAGAAAAAGTCCATTTTTAATATCTTTAAGAATAAGTTTTTTGGGCTGGGTCTTTTGTTTTTTATTATTTTATCAGGTTTATTTTATTTTTTTATTTTTTCTTCTGTCTTTCAAATAAAAAATATAGCAGTTTTGGGAGCCGAGAAAACCTCTGCTGAAGAAATTAGAATTATCATTTCCGATAATGCTAAGAATATTTTTCTGGCTGATTTGCAAGAAATAGATAGGATGCTTTTAGAAAAATATCCTCAAATTGCAAATATAGATATAAAAAGAGATCTTCCCGATGTTTTATTAGTTCAAATTGAAGAAAGAAAACCAGTTGTTGTTTTTTCTAAAAATGAAGAATATTTCTTTATTGACAAAGAAGCAGTGATTTTTGAAAAGATTTCGGAGATACCTTCTGAAATGTTAATTATTAAAAGCGAGCAAGACATTGTTCAAAAAGAACAGTTAAACCAGATTTTAAAAATAAATTCTGTGTTAAAAAGTGATTTAAAGATTCCTATTGAGGAAATCCTGATAAAATCTGAAAAAAGAATAGATGTTAAAACTATGGAAGGTTGGAGTATCTATTTTAATCCTGAAAAAGACCTGGACTGGCAATTAGAAGAGTTTGGTATTTTGCTGAAAGAAAAAATCTCTCTTGAAAATAGAGAGAATCTTGAATATGTTGACTTGCGATTTAAAAAAATCTATATTTATCCTGAAAATCGTTGAAGGGTTTACCCTGAAAATCGTTAACCCAGTTAAATAATTTCACCTTTGGTGAAATTACTGCGAAGCAGTATTTAACCGGGGTTAATTAATATAATAAATAAATATTGAATTGCCAATTCTAGTTATTGGCTCATAATCGTCAAGCCAGCGATAATAGCCGGTTGGCTGGTCAAAACCGGGAGCAGGATTTCCCTTACCTCCCTGAAGCAATGTTAAAGAGACTGCTAAATAACTTCCTTGAGGAAGTTCTTTTTTATTACGGTCACCCCACCAGGGAGCATATTTTTCCTTTAGATAATATTCAGGGTTGCCTCCGCCAAAATAACTAAGATAAATTTTCTCAATCTCATTTTCATCCACCCATTTTTTTAGTCTTTTCAAGTCCTGGCCCCAATCATAGTTTGAATCCACTGCATATTTGTACCCATTTTTAGAACCCTTGGCAATTTCATTAAAATAGGTTAGATAGTGGGGCCAAATCAAAAGAGAAGAAATTATGTAAAAGCCCAGAAGCGCAGAGACAAGAGAAATTCCCATTTTTTTCCAGGATGCGCTGGATATTCTTTTTATCCATTTTGATATTCCTAAACCAACTAAAATATATGTGAAAGGAAAAACAGGCAAAATATGCCTTATTCCAATATTAAGAGCTCCGGTTATGGAAGTGAACCAATAAATTGCCAAAAATACCAACATTGAAAATTCGGGAAAATGATTTTTTATCCATTCTTTTATTCTATGAAAAACATTTTGCCAGAAAGGCCTTTTAATTATAATTAGCCAGAATACATATAAAAGAGCAATCAAGGTTAAAATATGAAAAGCTAAAGGAATTTTTAAAAGGTAAACAACAGGGAAATAATACCACCAGCCCCTATTTGAAATTTCATTAAAAAAATACACAGTGTTGCCGCCGGATACTCTTTGACTGGCCATTAGAAGCCCTAAAAAGTAATGAGCATAAGGTCTTAATCCGGGTTTATCAGCCATCCAGACGCAAATACTTTCTATAGTATTTATACCCCCCGAAGATAAAATAATCTTAGAATCCTGCAATTGGCGTTCAGCTGGATAATTTAAAAGATGAAACTGATAAACCGGCCAGATAAGAACCATTCCAATTATCCCTGCTAAAAAAGCCAAACCAATATATTTTAGGAGAGGTTTTTTCCTTAAGAGAGTATAAACAATAGTAATTACAGCAAAGAGGGGAACAACCAGAACTAAAGAAAACTTTAAAAGCATTGATACTCCAAATATCAGGCCGGCTAAGATTATATTCTTTTTTGTGGGACTTTTTAGAAATTTTATCCAGAAATAAGAAGCCATAACTACTCCCAAGGTCGCAGCCACGTCAGTAGTTACCAATCTTCCATGGGCTAAAAAAGTAGGGGAGAAGGAAAATAGGGTTAAGACCAAAAGAGCAACTTTGTTTCCTCCTAATTCTTTTGCCCAGCGAAATATGAACCAGCCTAAAAATATTAAAAGCAGAATCATTGGGATTCTGGCCCAAAACAAAATTTGATCAGGATTATTTCCTGAATAATATAAGAATTGAGAACCGAAGTTCCATTGTTCATTAGTTCCTTGAGTCCAGGAAGTATGGTCTTCTGGGAAATTTAGGTCTAAAAATAGAAGCGGAGCAGCAGCTAAGTCTTTTACCAATGGCGGATGCTCCGGGTTAATCCGAAAATCTTTCTGTGTTAAATAAGAATAGCCAGCCGGGATATGAGACATTTCATCCATTGTGGCTGAATCATTCTTCATACCGAAAAAGCAAACCAAGAATACCATAATAAGCAGAAGGCCGGCGATTAAATTTGTGAGACGATTAGACATAGTATATTCTCTTAATAGTATTTTAACATCTTCTATGTTAAAATAAAAGCAATGGATAATCAAAATCAAAAAATCTATCTTTCAGTTATTATTCCGGCTTATAATGAAGAAAAAAGATTGCCCAAAACTTTGCGAGAAATCAATAATTATTTGAAAAAGCAAATATATACTTCTGAAATTATTGTAGTAAGCGATGGTTCAAGCGACAGAACGGTTGAGAAGGTAAAGAATTTGATGCCGGAGATAGAAAACTTAAAAGTTCTTGAGTTCAAAGAACGTCTGGGCAAGGGTTTTGGAGTAAAACAGGGGATATTTGAAGCCAAGGGAGAATATAGAATTTTTACTGATGCTGATAATTCAACTTCAATTGACCAGGTTGAGAAAATGTGGCCGGAATTTGAAGCAGGATATGATATTATTATTGGCTCAAGAGATATTAAGGGAGCGGTTCTGTCTGTGCCTCAACCCTGGATAAGAAAAGTAATTTTGGGAGGAGGTTTTAAACTAGTTAGAAAAATAATTATTGGCCTTTGGGAAATTAAAGATACTCAATGCGGTTTCAAAGGTTTTAAAGAAAAAGCGGCTCAAGATATTTTTTCCAGAATCTTTATTCGCCATTTTGGATTTGATCCAGAAGTTCTGGTTATAGCAAAAAAACTGGGCTATAAAATTAAAGAAATTCCCATAACCTGGGTAAATGACGCGCAAAGCAAAGTAAAATTTAAAAGTATGGTTAAAATGCTTTTTGAGACATTCAAAATCAAACAGAATCTGATTTTGGGAAAGTATGAGAAAAAAGAAGAAAAAGCAGAATCAGCTACTTGGAGAAAAACTGATTTGATTTCTGCTTTAATTATCGGCGAGATGGTTGCCTGGCTGGCTTTTACAATTTTAAAAACCTTAGAACTTGATTTTTGGACCTGGGGACTTTATCTGGGTTTACCCCCACTACCAAATTTTTGGTGTGGGGGTTTATTTTTAGCAGTTATTGTTCCAATTGCAGCTGCAATTTCTCTTTATATTACCTATGTTTTAGGAAAAAAGGTTCCAGTTATTTTTCAGGCTGGAAAATTTGCAACCGTAGGAATTTCCAATACTTTGATTGATTGGGGAGCGCTTAATTTACAGATTCTTTTAACCGGAATTACTGCTGGTCTTTTTTATCCGGTTTTTAAAGGAGTTTCTTTCTTAATAGCCATAATTAACAGTTTTCTTTGGAATAAATTCTGGACCTTTAAAAAGATAAAGGTTGAAAAAACTGGAACAGAGTTTTTGCAATTTTTAATAATAAGCGCGATTGGGCTGGTAATAAATGTGGGAATTGCTTCTTTGGCGGTAAATTTAATTGGTCCTCAAGCTGGAATTTCTCCCAAGATTTGGGCAACCGTCGGGGCCTTAATTGCTACTATGTTTTCTATGGTTTGGAACTTCCTGGGTTATAAATTCATTGTTTTTAAGAAATAAATTCGATTCTATTCTTTAAAGCCCATTTATGAACAAAATTATATTTGGGCTTTTTTATTATCGCAATGCTTCGCAGGGGATACCGTCCCCAAAATCCTCACAATCATATTCGTCGTAATGAGTGTGCAAAACTCGGTTTTGCACATTTTGGATCTCCCTTAGGCGGCTTGGCCTCAAGGCCCCCGTCGTCGTCCTTGAATTTAAGTTAGAAAAGAGTTAAATTGAATATATGAGATTATATTTCTATCGAGGTCGAACCTCGATAATTGAAATAAAAAATCAAAGAATTGATTAAAATTATGAAAAAAGAAAAATAAATTATGCAAATGAGATCAGCAACTGAATTATTGCTAAATAAAACTAATGAGGAGGTTTGGTATCGAGGAGAAGATTACGTAGATAGTGGGAGAGTTAATATTATCAAAAGCGGCGAAAAAGAAGTTAAAGCTGCAGTAAGGGGCGCAAAGCGATATGTTGTTAATCTTAAATTTACTAGTGGAGGAATAAGTAGGGAGTGTAATTGTCCTTACGCCGATAGATCTTCATCGTATAGTCCTATATGCAAACATATGGTGGCAGTGGCAATTGTTTGGGATGAAATGAGAAGTATTGCCAGGCCAGTAAAAGAAGAGATTAAATCTTATGCTATTGCTCCTCCGCTTATTTCTCGGGCCCAAATAAATGCACTTTATAGAAATCCTCTTAAGGCTGATTTAGAAATACTTCGTGTTCTTGCTGATGAAACCGCATTAGGAGGAAAGCCGAGGCCGCATAGTCGCTTGCCAAAGATGCCTCATTTTAATACTGATAAGAATAGACCTCTTTCTCTTAAAGAGGTTCAAAAAGCATTTCGCGAGATTGAGGGATGGACTAATTATAGAATGTATGATATTTATTTCTGTGCTGATGAGATGGTGGCAGCTTTTTGTGAAGTAATGAGGATAATAAAGAAACGTTTGGTTGCTACTTCTCCCTTTGTTGGTATAGAAATCCTACGAGAAGCCCAAAAATTTCATTACAAGTTTATTATGGAACTGATAGATGACAGCGAAGGTTTACATGAGTTTACTGAAGCTCATTTGGAAGATGTTTATCAATCCCTTAAGAAATTTGATGTTTTAAACAAAGAGAAAGCTATTTTCAATCAAAGACTTCAAAAATTTAATGAGCATCGGGACGATTATTGAGGTCTATTAAGGTTGAAGCTCGATTTGCGTTAAGCTAAGCTTAACGCAAAAGTAGACCGGGCCTAGTTTTAAATAAAAATCAAACCCTCCTTCGTTAAAACTACGGAAGGGCGAAGAAATTGATTAACCCACCCCAAAAACATTGACAATATTAAAAAACGGGTGTATAATATAAATAGTAGTTTCAATGGAATACAAGTTTTTGAATAATTTTTGAAGGGAAAGAAGATGATTTGTCCAATATGTGGGAAAAGGCACGCCCCTTTTTTAGACGAAGACTTTCTTGAAACCCCTGGAGGATTTGTGCCAAGGAACCTAGGCGCAGAGGAAAAAAGGGAGAAAACTTTTAAATCCAACCAAATTCGATTATGTGGTGATCCTGATTGTAAAACTGCTGCAATTTCATCTTCTTGCTTTGCTACATAAATTAGGTTTTTAAGGGTTTCAACTAATTAAGGAAGGATTAAACCTTCCTTTTTTTATCGCTTTTTGGGCGATTTTCTACTTGCCCTGAACGAAGCGAAGGGGTAGAATGAAAATGAAAGGTCATATATAAAAAACTTTATCAATACGCGAAACGCGTTGGTTGGAAAATTATTGTTGAAAGAAAAGATGTTATTTACCATCTTTAAATATTTTCTTTAATAATACTTAAGTAAGCTAAGCTTACTTTAAATTAAAGAATTGATTAAGTTAAATCTATGGATAAAAAAATATTAGTTTTAATAACTATAGTAATAACAATTATTATATTTACCTTTATAATTGGAGCAGTGGTTTTTTATCTCTTTTTTTATCAGCCCGATCAAGAGAAATCTGAAGACGAAGAAGGAACTTTGGACTGGAAGGATTTCTCAATTCTAAAAACAGGAGAGGTTCCATATGATGAAGAATACAGGTATGAGATTGGTACAGCTGAGTTTGTTATATATCCCCCAGATTTAGAAAGTTTTGAATTCGGATATTTTGAAGTTTATAATAAAGGAGAAAAAGTTTTTGCCAGCACTCCTTTATATATGGTTTTAGATATTTTAGCTTTTAAATATCAATGGAATAAATATATTATTGTTAGCGATTATTCGGGAGGCGCCCACTGTTGTTTCAGCGAATATATCTTTTGCTTGGATGAAAATAATGAATTAAAATTTATAGGAACTTTAGATTTGGGAGAGACCCATATTTTAGAGGAAGGCTTAGTTATGAAAGGTAAAAATCTTTATATAAAGATTTTTGATGATAGGTTTGCCTATTTTTATACCCCTTATGTTAATTCCTATTTCTTTGCTCAATATTTAGAAGTAGAAGACGATCAGTTTATAATCAATAATGTTGATTTTGAAAAAGATTATCTTGAAGAAGCTTTTATTTGTGAAAATCATTTGAAAGAACAATTAGCAGAACAGGAAACAGAAGAGTTTGAGAATTATTCTCCTTTATTGGTTTGCATTACAGTCAATTATCTGCTGGCTGGTCAAGAAGAAGAGGCCTGGCAGAAATTTGAACAGTATTCTGTCCAGGTTCCATTGGATTATTACGGAGGTTTAGTGGATTTAGAGCAGTTTAAACAAGATTTAATAAATCTTTTTCAATCAGAAACTATCTCAATTAAAAAATAAAGTAGAAAATAGATTGCGTTAAGCTAAGCTTAACGCAAGAGCTTAACGCAAGAATATAATAAAAAATCAAAAAATTATGAAAAAGATATTTATTTGTAGTCCGTTGAGGGGGAATATAGAAGAAAATATAGAAAGAGCTAAAAAGTATTCAAGGGAAGTAGTATTAGCTGGGCATATACCTATTACACCTCATATTTATTTTACCCAATTTTTAAATGACGATGATTCAAAAGAAAGAGAAATTGGAATGGAAATGGGAAGAAAATTATTAGAGATGTGTGATGAAATGTGGATATACGGCGAGCCCACAGAAGGAATACTTCAAGAAATTAAGCAATTTAAAGGAAAGAAAGTTAAAAAAATTTAAAAAGTATTGCTGGTTGATATCCGATATCAACCGCAGATATCAACCGCAGATTGACTTTTGTTTTTGACTTGTTTATAATGAGATGTATGAATGATAAAAAAGATAAAGAAAAAGATAAAGAACAAGATAAAGAAAACAAAGAGCAGGAATATTTAGAAAACTGGAAAAGAGAAAGAGCTTCTTTTTTGAATTACAAAAAACAGGAAGCAGAAAGAGTAAGCGAGCTGATGAAATTCGCTAATCAGGGATTAATATTGGATATTTTAGATATTTTAGATAATATATATATTGCCGAGAAGAAACTTCCCAAAGATTTAGAAAAAAATGAATGGGTTAAGGGAATATTAAATATTAAAAACCAGATATTAGAGTTTTTAAAGAATCAAAGAGTAGAACAAATAGATTGTTTAAAAAAAGATTTTGATCCTAATTTTCATGAATCAGTGGAGATGGCTGAAAGCGATTCTAAATCTGGAACTATTATTAAAGAATTTAAAAAGGGCTATATTTTAAACAGCAAGGTTATCAGACCTGCTAGAGTAAAAATAGCTAAATAATTAAATAATATGGCAAAAATATTAGGCATTGACTTAGGAACAACTTTTTCAGCCACCGCTATAATAGAAAACGGCGAGCCGAAAATTATAGAAAACAAAGAGGGGGCCAGAACAACTCCTTCTGTTGTTGCTTTAACTAAAAATCAGGAGAGATTAGTCGGAGTTACTGCTAAACGTCAGCAGATTACAAATCCTCAAAATACTATTTCTTCCATTAAAAGATTAGTTGGAAGGAGATTTTCTGATAAAGAAGTTCAGAATGATAAAAAGCTTTTGCCTTATGAGCTTAAAGAAGCAAACGATGGAGGTATAGAAGTGAAAATGGGAGATAAGTGGCATAAGCCGGCCGAGATTTCAGCAATGATTCTTCAAAAGTTAAAACAGGACGCTGAAGAGAAAATCGGAGAGAAAATTACCCAGGCAGTGATTACTTGCCCCGCTTATTTTGACGATTCTCAAAGAAAAGCTACCAAAATAGCGGGAGAAATCGCCGGATTGGACGTTAAAATGGTTCTTAATGAGCCAACGGCCGCCGCATTAACTTATGGTTTAACTAAAACCAAAGGACAGCAGATATTAGTTTATGACTTTGGAGGAGGAACGTTTGATGTTTCAATATTAGATGTTACCAAAGACCCGGACACAGTTGAAGTAATAGGAGTAGGCGGAGATACTCATTTAGGCGGTGATGATTTTGATCAGAAAATAATGAATTGGATAATTGAAGAGTTTAAAAAAGACCAGGGAATTGATTTATCCAAGGATCAATTAGCTCTGCAAAGAATTAAAGAATCAGCTGAAAAAGCAAAGATTGAATTATCAACTACTTTAGAAACAGAGATTAATATTCCATTTGTTACATCTGATTCTTCCGGGCCAAAGCATTTGTTTTTGAAGTTGTCTAGAGCGCAGTTTCAGAATTTAGTTAAAGAATATATTGAGAAATCAATTAAATTAGTACAAGAAACATTAAAAACAGCCAAGCTTAAACCAAAAGATATTGAAGAAATTGTATTGGTTGGAGGCCAAACAAGAACGCCGGCTATTCAGGAAGCAGTTAAAAATTTATTTGGCAAAGAAGGTAATAAATCAATTAATCCCGACGAAGTGGTGGCCATGGGAGCCGCTATTCAAGCAGGCATTATGGGAGGAGATGCCAAAGAAGTATTATTATTAGACGCAACTCCTCTTTCTTTGGGAATTGAAACGTTGGGAAGCGTAAATACTGTTTTAATTGCTAAGAATACAATCTATCCAGTGAATAAAACTCAGATTTTTTCAACAGCGGCAGAAAGTCAAACATCAGTAGAGGTGCATGTTTTGCAGGGAGAAAGGCCAATGGCTTCTGATAACAAAACTCTGGGAAGATTTATATTAGACGGCATTCCTTCAGCTCCCAGAGGAGTTCCTCAAATTGAAGTATCTTTTGACATTGACAGCAACGGCATTTTAAATGTTTCAGCTAAAGACAAAGCAACGGGAAAGAGCCAATCAATTAGAATTGAGGGTTCAATTGGAATGTCAAAAGATGAGATTGAAAAAATGAAAAAAGAAGCTCAAATTCATGAGCAAGATGATAAAAAGAAAAAGGAATTAATTGAAGCAAAGAATTTAGCTGATAATTTAATATATTCCTGGGAAAAGACAAATAAAGATGCCGGGGATAAAATAGACGAAAACTTAAAAAAGCAAGTTCAGGAAAAAATAGATGAATTAAAAAAAGTAAAAGATAAAGATAATATAGAAGAAATAAAAAGTAAAACTAATGACCTTTCTCAGATAATACAGAAAGCTGGTGCTGATTTGTATAAGAAAACATCAGAGCAGAAACCAAAAGAGGAAAAGAAAGACGCTAAAGACGCTGAGGAAGGAGAATACAAGGAGAAAAAATGAAGGATTACTACAAAATTTTAGGCATTAGTAAAGATGCTTCTCAAGAGGATGTTAAAAGAGCTTTTCATAAATTAGCTCACAAGCATCATCCTCATAAAGGCGGTGACGAGAATAAGTTTAAAGAAATAAACGAAGCATATCAGGTTCTTTCCAATAAAGAGAAAAGAGCCCAGTATGATACGTCTGGCAGCGGTGAAGATATGAACTGGAACTGGGGGAATTCTCCGGGAGGACCTAATATAGAGTTTGATTTGGGAGATTTGAGCGAAATGTTTGAGGATATGTTTGGCTTTGGAGGAAAAACACGAAAAACAAACCTTAGAAAAGGCAGAGACATTAAAGTTGACATTGAAATTTCCTTAGAAGAAACTTTGAAAAGCATAACTAAGGAAATTAGCTTATACAAGCAAGTTGTTTGTTCTCGCTGTCATGGTACAGGAGCTGAACCAGGCACTTCTTTAAATGAGTGTTTTTCCTGCAGAGGCACAGGTGAAGTTCAACAAATAAAAAGAACTTTCTTAGGTTCTATTACTCGTTGGACTATTTGTCCTGAGTGTCAGGGTGAAGGTCAGAGACCGGAAAAACCCTGCAATGTTTGCAAAGGAGAAGGAAGAGTTAAAGAAAATGAAGATATTAAAGTTTTTATCCCGGCTGGAATTGATTCAAATCAAGTAATAAAAGTTGCTGAAAAAGGAGAGGCGGGAAAAAAGGGCGGAGAGCCGGGAAATTTATATATTAGAATATTGGTGAAAAAACATCCAGTTTTTCACAGGCAGGGAGATGATTTATTTATTTCCCAGCCAATTTCTTTTTCTCAAGCAGTTTTAGGAGATAAGATTGACGTGCCTACTTTAGAAGGCAAGATATTGCTAAAAGTTCCTTCAGGTTCAGAATCAGGAAAAGTTTTAAGAATTTCTAACAAGGGTATTCCTTATTTTTCCGGCTTTGGCAGAGGAAATTTGTATGTTGAACTGATTGTTAAAACCCCAAAACACTTGACAAAAACTCAAAAAGAGTTATTAAAAAAACTACAAGAAGAAGGGCTGTAAAGCCCCCATAGCTTAGTGGTAAAGCAACGGCCTTTTAAGCCGCTGACGAGGGTTCGATTCCTTCTGGGGGTACATATAATCAAGAATGCCTTTTGGCATTTTTTGAATATATTATTTCCAGAGTGGAGAGAATCCTACCCCTTGAATTGCGACGAGCGAAGCGAGGAGGCAATGCCTTCGGGTAACTCGTTCGATTCCTTCTGGGGGTACTAAAATTTAGCTCGTTAACATTTTGAAAGGGGAAATAATGTTAAAAATTAATATTGAAGATATTGAAAAAAAAGTAATAGAAATTATCTCAGAATCATTAGGTTTAGATCCTGAAGAAGAGATAACAAAAGAAAGTTCATTTAATGACATGGATGTAGAGTCATTAGAGCGAGTTGGGATATTAATGGACCTTGAGGAAGAATTTGATATGGAAATTCCTGATGAAGAAGCAGAAAAATTTCAAACTGTTGAAGATGTTATAAAATATGTTGAAAAACAGATGGAATTAGCAGATGAAGAAGAGTAGTGGTTCGTATTAAAACTACTCTTCTATTTTAGGGCCCATAGTATAGTGGTAAAACACGTCCGTGGCACGGACGAATCGTGGGTTCGACTCCCACTGGGTCCACCAAATCCAACAGTAGAAACACTCAAAAAAATCGCTAAGGCATTAAATATTACGGTTAGCGATTTATTCAAGAAATAAATT
>Ga0315541_1000375_pt1 | contig 47221 bp, 44 predicted proteins | sample SalMarSW160190MG_FD_203095 | JGI IMG/M metagenome (GOLD analysis project Ga0315541, IMG submission 203095) | Salt marsh sediment microbial communities from the Plum Island Ecosystem LTER, Massachusetts, United States - Salt Marsh Sediment SW1601-190 ...
CATGGTGGACCAGCTCGGCGCTTTTGCTTCAGAAGTAACCAGGGTTGCCAGAGAGGTCGGCACTGATGGTAAACTCGGCGGTCAGGCTGAGGTTAAGGACGTTGCCGGCACCTGGAAGGAGCTGACCGACAACGTCAATATGCTGGCAGCCAATCTGACCAGCCAGGTGAGGAATATTGCCGAGGTAACCACGGCCGTAGCTCAGGGTGACCTGACCCGTAAGATTACTGTTGAGGCTATGGGCGAGATTATGGAGCTGAAGAATACCATCAACAACATGGTTGACCAACTCAGTACCTTTGCCTCAGAAGTAACCCGCGTGTCACGAGAGGTAGGCACTGAGGGCAAGCTCGGAGCACAGGCAGAAGTGCCCGGTGTCGCCGGTGCCTGGCAGGAGCTGACCGCTAACGTCAACGCCATGGCGAGTAATCTAACCAGCCAGGTAAGGAACATTGCCGAGGTAACCACGGCCGTTGCCCAGGGTGACCTCTCGCGTAAGATAACGGTTGAGGCTATGGGCGAGATTATGGAGCTGAAGAATACCATCAACAACATGGTTGACCAACTCAGTACCTTTGCCTCAGAAGTAACCCGCGTGTCACGAGAGGTAGGCACTGAGGGCAAGCTCGGAGCACAGGCAGAAGTGCCCGGTGTCGCCGGTGCCTGGCAGGAGCTGACCGCTAACGTAAATATGCTGGCAGCCAATCTGACCAGCCAGGTGAGGAATATCGCCATGGTCAGTACCGCTATTGCCAATGGTGACCTGACCCAGAAGATAACCGTTGAGGCACAAGGTGAAATCCTGGAACTTAAAAACACCCTCAATGGAATGGTGGATAATCTCAATGCGGTTATCGGAGATATTAACAGCGTGATGACCACGGTAGGCGAAGGAAACCTAACCAGATTGGTTGAAGCTGAAGCGTCTGGTGAATTTGCCTCTATGGTAGAGGGCATCAATACTACCATAGAAAGCCTGAGGGGAATCGTAAGAGATCTCACGGGTGTGGGGGTCAGTATCGGAGAAGCTTCCCAAAACATGATAAGTGCCGGGCAGGAAATGAATGCGATGGCAACACAACTATCAACGGCCGTAGATCAAATAGCTGAAGGAGCTAAAAATCAGGCACAATTGATAGCCGAAGCGTCCAAAGAAAGTGGGGGGGTTGGGGAGACAGCTACCGATACACTTACCCGTGTGGAGAACATGATTAAAATGTTTGAGTCTGCCAACAAGGTCACCGAAGCCGGCGGCCATGCTATGGGAGAGACCATTAAGAACACTGATCTCATGCTCGAAGGCTCAAAGGAATCCGTGAGCAGGATTGATTCGCTTAGCAAGAGCAGTGAGAAGATTCAGGAGATAGTGGATGTAATTCGAGACATAGCCACTCAAACGAACATTCTGGCTATTAACGCAGCGATCGAGGCGGTCCGTGCCGGTAAACAGGGTAAGGGATTTGCCGTTGTTGCTGAGGAGGTCAAGACCCTATCCGCTGATAGCAAAAACCAGGCTAAAGACATATCAACTCTGGTCCAAGCTGTACTGAAAGAAACACAGGCAACCGTCGGAACGATTAATACAATGGCGAGTAATGTTGAGCTTGGAAGGCGTTCTATTGAGGAGACATCAAAATCATTTACCGAAATTAACCAATCTGTAGAAAATACTTCCAATACGGCTCAAGAAATTGCTGCATCTGCTGGAGCCCAAAAAACCAGCATTGATGCTGTCTCGAAGAGCCTGGATAAAGTTAGCGGTATTGCCGCTGACACGTCATCCAGCGGTACGCAATTGTCGGCCAGTGCGAGGGACCTCCTTGCCAAGATGCAGGAACTTAACTCCGTAGCTTCAACACTTTCAGACATGTCAGAGACTTTACAGCAAACTGTGGGTCGGTTTGAGCTCAAGGAAGACAGGCAGAACGACACAGAGGCAACTAAACGAGAAACAGTCATAGCTGCAAAAAAGCAGAAGGCAGCGGTACCTCAAGCAAAAGTAAAAGTAACCGCAAAGAAAGTATCGCATAACGGAGGTTAGTGATATGTCAGTTCAAGTTACTGAAGATGAAGAACTGGTTGCCGAAGAAGTTGAGGCAGATCAATACCTGGTATTTACCGCCCAGTCACAGGAATTGGGCGTCCAGGCGATGCGGGTGCAGGAAATTTCCCAGGTGTTACCGGTTTCACATGTACCCAATGCCCCGCCATATATTGAAGGTATCATGAATCTTCGCGGGCGAATTGCATCGGTTATTAATTTCCGCAAGAAGTTCGGCTTCGAACCAAAAGAGCATGACGAGGACACGCGTGTCATCGTGGTTGAACTCGATAATTATCCTATCGGAATAATTGTTGACTCCGTAGAGGAAGTAGTTAAAATCCCGGATAGCTCAGTACAGAATCTACCTGAGTCGACGTCCACAACCGAGTCGAAAGAATATATCACCGGCATAGGGATGCTGGATAAGAGACTGATTATCTTACTCGACTTGGACAAGGTATTGACTGGCGCTGCGCTAATTAATATGGATGAGATCAACCAAGCAATTAATAACATCCAGACTGTTGAAATGCCGGAGCCAACCACAGTTCAGCCTGACGCTGTGCCACCATCGGAACTGGTAACCGATGAGGTGCAGACTGTTGAAATGCCGGAGCCAATCACAGTTCAGCCTGACGCTGTGCCACCATCGGAACCGGTGACCGATGAGGTGCAAACTGTAAAAAAGCCAGAAAAGATGAAAGCCGATGTCCTAGATACTAAACCACCCGTGGATACCGGAGAGAGGCAGCCAAAAAGGAGGGCAGAATAATGGCGACAGTATTAATAGCAGATGACGCCTCTTTTATGAGGAATTCTTTAAAATACGTCGTTGAGCATGCTGGCCATACCGTTGTCGGTACGGCTAAGGAAGGGCAGGAGGCTCTGGAACTGTACCGAAAATACAAGCCTGATGTTGTCACCCTGGATCTCCTGATGACAGGAAAGGACGGTTTTTGGGCACTAAAGGAAATTACTAAAGCAGACCCGAAAGCAAAGGTCATCATGGTGACCGCCGTAGGTAATGAAGACAAGCAGGAAGAAGCTCATGAGATCGGTGCGGCAGGATACATCCGAAAGCCTTTTAAGCCAACCGAGATAGCTAACGAAATTAACAAGGTTCTAGACGGCAATAACGGGTAAATTCAAACAGCAAGTAATCACCCTGCGTAACGATTGGGCGAATCAGGATGGTGTCTCGTGGTTAAGGTATTGATTGTTGATGACTCCAGTTTTATGAGGAAAGCGCTGGCGCATATTATGGCCTCGGAGCAGTCCATAGAGGTTATTGGTACCGCTGCCGATGGGCAGGAAGCCATCCAAAAAATCAATCAGCTACATCCCGATGTTGTCCTTCTAGATATTGAGATGCCGGTAATGGACGGGCTTACGGCACTGGTGCATATTATGGCTGAGTGCCCCACCCCCATCTTGATGCTCAGTGCTCTCAACAAGAGAGATGCTGCAATAGCCATCAAGTCCCTTGAATATGGTGCGGTGGATTTTATCGCGAAACCATCCGGTGTTATCTCTTATGATATTGATAAGCTAGGCAAAGAAATTATTGACAAAGTGAAAGCAGCCGCCAGCGTCAATGTACGTAAAATGAGGCTGCCACTACCGGTGGAGCGCTATCAACCACAAAAGCGAGGGATAGCAACACGAAAAAAAATAGTCGTCATTGGAGCCTCAACTGGCGGGCCAAGGGCCGTAGCACGGGTCCTGTCGAGCTTTCCGCGCGATATTTCCACGGCAATTATCGTAGTTCAGCACATGAGCCCGGAATTTATGTCTCCATTTGTAGATAGACTCAAAGGGGACTGCCCACTAAGGATTTCAATCGCTAAAAGGGAGGGAATTATAGAACCGGGGCGAGTTCTGATTGCACCCGGTGGTTACCACACCATGATTATGGCGAATGGAAGTGTCAATAAAATACGCTTGAGCAGGAAAAAATCGGCTCAGGATATCTATCCATCTATCGATTACGCGATGGAATCAGCTGCTAAGGTTTACGGTGATGGTACTCTCGGGGTACTCCTGACCGGGCTTGGGAGTGATGGGGCCCGCGGGTTAAAGGCAATCAAGGAGGCAGGTGGCAGCACCATTACTGAAGACGAGTCAACTTGCGTCGTCTTTGGCATGCCCAAAGCGGCTATTGAAATGGGCTGCGTTGATGAAATTGTACCACTGCCCCAAATAGCCCGGGCAATTTTGAGAATGATATAAAGAGCAAAGGGTGAGTAAAGAAAAATGCCCGACAAGGATAAACTGGATATCTCAATATTTATTAATGATTACCTGGCTGATTGCCGGGAAGGTTTTCAGGCAATTAACAAAGCCCTGCTTGCTCTGGAGAAAGCCCCCGGCCAAACAGAACATCTGGACGAGATATTCCGGCATGTTCATACCCTCAAGAGTTCGTCAGCGATGCTGGAATTTTCCGATGTCGCCGAACTGGCCCACTCCTGTGAAGACCTCATGGACCGCCTGAGAAAAAATGAACTGACAGTTACACAAGATACTATTGATGTCCTTTTTGAAATCATCGATAAGCTTGAAATGATGGTCAAGGAACACGCCGAGGGAAGGCACGGCGGAACTGGCTTTAAAGATATCGTCAGGAAGATAGAGAAAATGTCATCGGGTGCGCCCGAACTTGATGAAAAGCCGGCAGATAGCAAACCAAGGAAAGCCTCGGCGCTGTCCCTGGAAAAGATACATACCGTCAAGGTTGATATGGACCTGCTGGATGCCATGTTCAACATAGTTGGCGAGCTTATCATTAACAAGAAACGTGTTGATAATATTATTGCCGGCAGTACAAGTAAGGAGTTGAAAACGGTGCTGGCAGCGATGGACCGTATGATTAACGAATTACAGGAAAACGTGTCAGCGGCACGCCTGGTGCCTGTTGGTGAAATCTTCCAGAAGTTCCCGAGATTAGTGCGTGATTTAGCCAGAGAAGCCGGCAAGGAAATAGAGCTTATCCTTGAAGGCAGTGAAATAGAATTGGACAAGGCGGTACTGGACACCATCGGCGAACCCCTGCTCCATCTGCTCCGAAACGCTGTTGACTATGGCATTGAGACCGCCGAATCCCGGCAGCAACAGGGGAAGAAGAGAGCGGGCACCTTAAAGCTCGCTGCCAGCAGAATGGAAAACCATGTATCAATCAGCGTTACCGATGATGGCGCCGGTATTGAGCCGAAGCAACTAAAGGAAGTATTCGTCAGGAAAGGGCTGATTAAACCGGATGAGGCCGAATCCCTGCAGGATAGTGACATCCTGGAGATGCTGTTTGAACCAGGCGTCAGCAGCGCCGAAAAGGTAACCGAGGTATCGGGGCGAGGTGTAGGACTGGACGTAGTCAGAAACTCGGTGAAAAAGCTTGGCGGTACGGTTAATATAATCACAGATAAAGGCAAGGGAACAAACTTCACCCTGAGATTACCGTTAACCACAGCGGTGATGCAAACGCTGATGATAGGTGTTGGCCAGCATATTTTTGCCATTCCAACCGACATTGTTCAGGAAACACTCGAAGTCAAACCCCGGGACATAAGAAATCTTCATAACCAGCAGGCACTGGTTCTCCGTGATGAAGTTGTTCCCTTTGTCAGATTGCATCAAATACTAAATATTCCTGACCAGGAAAACCTGGAGGAGATGATTGCCATTATCGTTAATCGAGGAGACAGGCTAATCGGCCTCGGTGTGGACACGGTGGTGGACCAGGCGGACAACATTATTAAGCCGTTTGACACACTGGCGCAGCATTTCACGGGCTTCTCCGGAGGTACTATTATGGGGGACGGCAGGGTGGCATTGCTCCTGGATGTTCCCGGATTGCTAGGATTTGCGACTGTGCAGAAAGAGGAGTATGTAACATGAGTAAAAATACACAACTTTTTACCGAGGAACAGATAGATTTTTTACGAGAAATGATGAACATAGGAGCCGGCAACGCCGCCACCGCCTTGCAGCAGCTACTTCAGTGCCCGATAGATTTGATAATACCCAGGGTGCATGTCCTGCCGGCTGCGCAGGTATCCTCTATCCTGGACAATCCTGCCTCGCTGGTGGCATGTGTCAGGATGGGAATGGTCGGTGACATAGATGGGGCCATGTTTTTCATCGTGCCGGAGGAATACACGAAAAAGCTGATAAGCATAGCAGAAAAAGCGCAGCTGGGAATCAGCAAATTACCGGGGCAGAAACACGAAGAAGGAGATTTCTCCGCAGTAGTTGAGATTGGCAACATTCTTAGCGGAGTGTATTTAACCGCCATTCACGATTTCTGCGGGTTAAACATCTATCACACCATCCCGGTGTTAGCCATTGACATGATTCAGCCGCTTCTTGATGAAGCGTTGGTAAAGACCAGCTTTCAGATTCAGACGGCCATCGCGGTTGAAAACGAATTAGTTGTAGAAGAACATCACATTAGAACTCTACTGCTGATAATTCCTTCCCCTGAGTCAATAAAACCCATGATTGATGCTTTGGGACAGGCAAAGAAGGCTTATGGCTCAGCGTAATATTACGATAACAATGGGAGAGGGAGCCGTGACTAACGCGCCACAAATTATATCTTCACAGGGTATAGGCTCTTGTGTCGTAGTCACGATTTACGACCGCTTTAAGAAAATGGGCGGGATGGCACACATCATGCTGCCCGATTCCAATAGTGCCAACGGGCGGGGTTCTCCCTATCATTATGCCGATACGGCGATTGTCACCCTGCTCGGGAAACTATATAGCCGGGGAGCGTTGCTGCAGGACATTGTAGCCAAGATGGCAGGCGGCGCCCAGATGTTCATTTGCAGCAACGGCTCAGGCCCCGGTATCGGAAAACAGAACATCAGTAGTGTCAGGCGGATACTGGGCCGGGAGCGAATACCGCTGAGTGGGGAGGAAGTTGGCGGCAGTTACGGACGTAATGTCGAGTTTTACCTGGATTCGGGCAAGGTGATTGTAACAACCGCCGGGAAAAAAGAGGACGTGGAGTTATGACAGTGAAGGAAACCAGTAACCTGTTGATTCAGGACAGGATAATGGAACTCCGTGAGAATACGGATTTTGTATCCACTCTGCTGGAGAGTTTAATCGGCTACGCCATCATTGCCGCCGACTTCGACGGGAATATCATTGCCTTTAACGAAGGAGCCTGTGAAATCTATGGCTACGCCCCGGAAGAGATTATTGGCCAACAAAGTATAGAGATATTCTTCCCCAGGGAGTTTATTGAAGCCGGGAAACTACAGCAGATAGTGAACGAGCTTATTGAGAAAGGGCGAATCTCCTGGGAAGGGGAGAAGGTCAGAAAGAGTGGTGAAGTATTTCCGGCGCAGATTCTACTTACCCTGACCAAGGACAGAAGCGGCAAGGTGGTCGGCTTTATCGAGATAGTGGCAGACCTTACCGAGCGTAAAAAGGTCGAGGAGGCGAATCTCCGGATAGAGCAACTTGAGCAGGAGCTTAAGTCTCTGGCGAGGCTTTCCCCTCCGCAACGGACAAGCGCCACCGCCCAGGCGTTTGGGCTGCAACCGCTGGAACAGTCCTCCCCTGACTCATTTAAGCAATTAGTGTGTCGCTATGGGGATTTGACGGAACTAGCCCTGGAGCAACGGGCTTTTAAAGTACGGCATGATATCTCCGGGAAGCTGCAAGATATTGCCGAGGAGCTGGTTTTTTTAAAGGCCGGGCCGAGAGATGTGGTGGAGGTTCACGTTGCAGCCCTGAGGGAAAAAACCGATAGTGCTGTTAACAATGCCCGGGCACAGGCTTATATCGAAGAAGCCAGGGTAATGGTGCTTCAACTCATGGGGCACCTGGTGTCTCAATACCGCACCTATTCTATGGGCACCGCAGCCGTGAAGACCCGCAGCAAGCCAGCAAGGGGAAAAAGGCCTTAGGAGGGAATAAATGAAATTGAATATCGTGCTAATAAAGGAGGGTAAATAATGGAGAACAATATTTCGCTGAAGTTGTATGTCACCGGTCATACACCAAATTCGGAGCGCGCCGTGGCAAATATGAAAAGCATCTGTGAGAACGAACTGGAGGGGCGTTATGAGCTGATTATTATTGATGTCCTGGAGAGGCCTCAACTGGCTGAGGATGAGAAAATCCTGGCGACGCCAACCCTTATCAAAGCGTTGCCACCGCCTCTTGCCCGGGTTATCGGTGACCTCTCTGATATCGAAAAAGTACTAGTAGGACTGAATATGGAGCCTATCCAAAAGTCTGAAAAGAAGGGAGGAAGCGGAAAATGAGTGCCAAGAAGAATTCCTCACAAATAAGCAAGCTGGAGACAGGTATTACGGGATTCGACTTTGTGGCGGGTGGTGGTCTGCCCAAGGGCCGCACCACTCTCCTTGCCGGTACCGCCGGTAGTGCCAAGACAGTCTTTGCTGCCGAGTTCATAGCGCAGGGTATCATGAAGGCAAAAGAAAACGGCGTGTTTATTACCTTTGAAGAATCGCCGGCCGACATTTGCCGTAACATGAAGAGCTTAGGCTGGGATATGAAGGGATGGGTGGACGAAGGCAAACTTGCCTTTGTTGACGCCTCTGCCGACATAGGGAACCAACCTGTTACGGCCGGAGACTGGGATTTTGGTGCTCTGGTAGCCCGTATCGAGCATGCTGTCAATAAAGTCAATGCCAAGCGCGTCACCATGGATTCCCTGGGCGCTATTTTTACCCAGTTTGACGATGGAGCCAGGGTACGCCATGAACTTTTCCGCGTTGCCTCAGCACTGAAGAGCATGGACGTTACCTCCATCCTGACTGCAGAACGAATCCATGAATACGGCGAAATCGCTCGCTTTGGTGTGGAGGAGTTCGTCGCCGACAATGTCATTATCCTGCGTAATGCCCTCGAACATGAGAAACGCCGCCGGACCTTAGAGATTCTCAAGTTCCGCGGCTGCTCTCACCAGAAGGGGGAATACCCTTTTACCATCTTGCCGGGCACAGGCGTCGTGGTGATTCCGCTTTCTGCCATGGAACTTCAGCAGAAGTCGAGTAATATACGCATTACTTCCGGAAATGTGGAGCTGGACAAGATGTGCGGTGGAGGGTTTTTCCGTGATTCCATCATTCTGGTATCCGGTGCTACCGGTAATGGCAAGACGCTCATGGCGACCGAGTTCATCGCCGGCGGGGCAAAAAATGGCGAGCGGTGCTTGTTACTGGCCTTTGAGGAAAGCCGGGAGCAACTCATGCGCAATGCCACCGGTTGGGGATTTGACTACGAGCAGATGGAAAAGGAAGGAAAGCTGAAGTTCGCCTGCGAGTACCCGGAGACAGCCGGACTGGAAGACCATCTTATCAAGATCAGGTCAGAGATTGAAATTTTCAAGCCCAATCGCCTGGTTGTTGACAGCCTATCAGCGCTGGAACGCGTCTCATCAATCAAGGGTTTCCGTGAATTTGTCATCGGCCTGACCTCATTTATCAAGCATGGAGAGGTTGCCGGCCTTTTCACCGCCACCACACCCAGCCTGATGGGCGGAACATCAATCACCGAGACTCATATCTCTACCATTACCGATTCCATTATTTTATTGCGTTACGTGGAAATGTATGGGGAGATGCGCCGGGGGCTGACCGTGCTTAAGATGCGCGGCTCCATGCACGACAAGGACATCCGCGAATATACCATCGACGGTACGGGGATGCACATTGGCAAACCTTTCCGCGATATTACCGGTATCATATCAGGTAACCCAACGCGTATCCAGCAAGGTGAACTGGGGCGAATTGATGAGCTGTTTGCGGAAGACACGAGGGAAGCTGTGACTAAAGAAGCTGAATAATAGCTAACCGTAAATAAACAGCTAAGTGAAGGGGAGCTTGCTGCCAATGTTCCTGGCAAGTTCCCCTCTTTCATTTCAATATCCTCATGCTTTAACTAAACGAGGGCATATCAATCTACTCTTTTCCAAACGTGATTTATTTGTAATGTTTTGCAGGTATTTCATGATACGGTTGTGATTCGAATTATATAGAGTAAATACGTAAAAATCATTAGATGTGTTAGATACCCAAGAATATCAAGAAATACAAAATCTCGCAAAACACTGATGAGGAGACTGGCTTGAAGACAAGAGAGCAGCACTGGTGTCCCCGGTATGTTACTACCAGTTTCATCGCCGAGCATTGCGGGGTGAGCACAGTAACGGTACTGGAGTGGATTGAAGAAAAACGGCTACCCGCGTTCAGGCTCCCGAAAGGTCATTACCGGATATACAGGGATGACTTTATTGAATTTATGGCAAAGTACAACATGCCCATACACCATAAGGAAAAATAGGAATGACGATTTTACGGGGAGAAGGTCAGGAAAAACGGAAGCAGATATGAGCTATAATATGAGAAAAAACTGGAGGTCGTTATGACAGAAAACAAAAGTGGCAGAAGCAGAAAATCAATCATAGATATGGAACTTTCAACCTTTGAAATACCGCCTCGCGGTGAAGTTCTGGTATTGGGGAAGCGCTGCCCTATAGGGCCAGAAGCAGCGAAAAGAATGGTAGATTCCGTTTCGCCAGAACAATTTGAATTAATCCAACCAGACGATGATTTGGTAGATGGCATCTTGGTTAGGAAATACATGTTCTTAAGAACTGATAGGGAAAAGCTAATCAAGACAATACTTGAGGAAGCAAAGCCAATGATGACCGAGCAATGTATGATTAGGATAAAATGCGACATAAAAATATCTGTAAGAAGAGAGATTTAGACGGGGGTCTGGGTTTAATTGATACCAATAAGAAAAATTATGAGAAACAATTTTCCTAAATTGTCTTCTTCAACCAGTGTTGGAGCAGCAGTAGAGGCAATGGAGAAGATGAATATTGATTATTCCCTGATTGAAGAAGAAGGCGAAATAATGGGGGTAGTAACCTCTCGTGAACTTGTCGGTTATCCTTCTTCACGACTTATCTTGGACTGTGTCATACAGCCAATAGCTACCATAACAGAAGAAGCTTTAGCTGACAAGGCGTTGAGAGTATTAGAACGGGAAAAAGTAAGCTTTCTCGTGGTTTTAAAAAATAAACACATTCCTGTTGGAGTCGTAAATCGAGAAATAATTATTAGTTCTCTTTTTCGAGAATTAAAAGAGTTGAATCGGGAGAAGGATAAATATATCAGGGATTTAAAGAATGCTGAGGCGGCGCTGAAAACCAGCCGAACCAATTTCCACAACATAGTAGAAAGGAGCGCCGACGGCATCGTGGTCACTAACCAAGAGGGGGTAGTGCTTTTTGTCAACAAGACTTTAGAATCTATCCTCAGGCGCAAGTCAGAGGAGCTGGTGGGTGAATTGTTTGGCTTTCCTGTTATCTCCGGTGAGGCGGCCGAAATAGATATCATTCGTAAATCCGGTGAGCCGGGCGTCGGGGAGATGCGCGTGGTGAAGACAGAGTGGGAAGGTGAACCTGCCCACCTCGTATCGCTGTATGACATCACCGAGCGCCATCAGGCGCGGGAAATACAGAAAAAACTTACCCAGCAGCTTCAGGCACAAGTCAGCGAGCTGGAGGCGTTTAGCTACGGCATCGCTCACGACCTGAGAAGTCCCCTAGTAAGCATTGAAGGCTTCAGCCGCCTGCTCTGGGAGGACCTGCAAAGCCAGAAGTTAGATAACGTGCAGGAGGACATACGCCTGCTTGAGTCCGGCGTCAGGAAGATGCAGGTTTTCTTGAATAGTACCCTGGAATATTCCCGTTCCGGACACCTGATAAAACGAACCAGGAATGTTTCTTTTGGCAAAATCGTCAAGGAAGTGATTACAGAGTTTAACGGGCAGATAAGCGCGATTGGGGCTACGGTTTCCACGGCGAAGACATTCCCTAAAATTAGCGTGGACAGGTCGAGGATAGCAGAGGTGCTGGACAACCTTGTCCAGAACAGCATTAAATACCGGGATAAAACCGTCCCCCTGAAAATCGAGATAGGTCACTACCGTTCAAGGAACGAAATCGTTTTCTTTGTGCGCGACAACGGGCCCGGGATTGACGCGAGTGAGGCGGAAAAGCTCTTTGATCTCTTCTACCGGGGGACAGCAGATGGTGAAGGGAGCGGTATCGGCCTGGCTGTGGTGAAGAAAATTATTGAAGCACACGGGGGAAGGATATGGGTGCAACAGGGTCAATCAGGAAAGGGAACCACCGTGTGCTTTACCTTGCCTGAACAGAGCGGCATAAAAAAGGACAATAACAATGGAAAAGATTAAAGTACTTCTCGCCGATAGCTCCACCTTTACGCGCATCCTCCTCTCCAATGCGATGGAAACACTTGGATTTGAGGTCGTTGCCGTCGCTAAAAACGGTGTCGAGGCCCTGGAAAAGTTTGCCCAGTACAGCCCTGATATTACCTTGATAGACCTGAAACTGGACGGTACAGGTGGTATCGACGTGGTACGCGCCTTAACAAAAGATAATCCTTCCGCGGCGGTTGCCATGCTGATGCCGGAGGACATAGACGACCCGGACATAATCGTTGAAGCCGTCAGGGCAGGAGCCAAGGCCTATATGAAGAAGCCTACCTCAGGTGAAGAGTTGAAAGGACGATTGACCAAACTCATAGGAAGGAGGGCGGAATTATGATTATGCCAAGGGAGATTAATATTTTGATGGTGGAGGACACCGAGGAGCACGGCGTTCTTATGAGGCGGGCCCTGGAGAAAGGGAAGCTGAAACCACGACTGTTTTGGATTACAGATGGTAAGGCGGCACTCGATTTCCTGCATAACCGCGGCGCTTATGCCGATGTAGAGGCTAATCCCAGGCCGGATTTAGTCCTCCTTGACCTCAAGCTCCCGAAGGTAAGCGGGCTGGAGATACTGGAAGCCATAAAAGGTGATGAAAATCTGAGAGACATCCCGGTGGTGATACTTACTGCCTCAGATAACAAAAGTGATATTATCAGGACTTATCAGGGGGGAGCCGACAGTTACTTTACCAAGTCGGTCCTCTTTCTCAACAAAGGGGCGGACCCAACAACAATTCTCGACACCGTAATGGCAATGGCAGGCGTATGAGAAGGGTGTCTCAAGAGATGGGAAAAAGACAACAGGCACCACAATCAGTAAGGGAGGTTTGAGCCTATGGGTATTATGTTGTGAGAAATTACAGATAGATAAAAAAACACAAGTCGAAACAGAAGGAGAAGCAAATGAGATATTTAAAGTATTTTCAAAGAGACCAGAGAGGCGTATCCCCGGTAATCGGCGTGATATTGATGGTAGCCATAACCGTAGTCATGGGGGCGGTAGTAGCCGGTTTCGCCTACGGATACCTCGGGAACACCCCTAAGGCACCTAATATTGCACTGTCGGTGATAGATGACCCGACCGACCAGACCTCGGTGCTGGTGAAGCATAGCGGCGGGGAAAACATTTTGGCCGACGAATGGAAGGGCTCGCTAACACTGGGTAAAGAGAGTTCCGCAGACTTCACGTCACAGGGCGAACTGGGTGACAACGCCATATCGACGGGCACGACTCTGGATGTAGGGAATCAAACAGTCACCGCCAATACAACCGTTGCCGCTAATTGGTATCACTTCGTTGCTGTCCATGTTGGTAGTGACGCGATTTTGCTTGATACCAATGTGCTGGTGCGCTAGGGGCAATTGCCAAACACGAGGCAAATATGCCCCGAATACTGAATCAGCTTGGGTGCCGGAAGGCACCTCGACTGGTCGGTATGTGACCAGGCAGGGGAGCACCATTAATTATTGTGCATGGTTGGAGAGATTCACTTCCCTGCGGCCGCAGACATTGGCCATGGAAGGATAAAAGAAGACTGTGACCACAGATCAAAAAGACCGACTGTCAGGCAAAGGGATAATATGTCCCGATTGTGGCCAGAAAGCCAGTGGCTTAAACCACTGTGAGTGGTGCGGCTCGATGCTGTCTAAAAATAACGAGCCGAAACGCCTGAAAGTGGATGAGTTGACGGCTAAAGAAGATGTGAGAATAAGGGCTCAGGAAGCCCTACAGGCAGTACTCGCCGAGCAGCGGCCGCGGAAGCAAAAGAAGAGCAAAACACCCAAAGAGAGAAAGACTGTAGTTATAGAGGATACCACTGAGCAGGGGTTGGAGCCGGAGATAGACAGGGAGAAATTCCTTGAGGTATATCCGGTGAATGAACCCTACGCCTACATTGGCATTGAAGCGAGCCAGCCTCACACCTATCAGGTATGCGAGGTCAGCCTGACCAGAGGTGAGGAAGAGCTACTAAAGGAGATAAGGTTATGGCTCTATGAGGTAATAAATCTGGATTTTGCCTCGCTGGATAGACCTGAGGAATTCCTGAGGCAAAAGGTCCAGGAGATAACCAAGGAATTCGGCATCTGCCTGAGTCCTTCGAGCATGGAAAAGATAATGTACTACGTGGCGAGAGACCTGATAGGTTACGGCAGGCTTGATCCGATACTGAGAGACAAGAGGGCTGAAGACATATCGGCTGACGGCGCCGGGATTCCGGTGTTTGTCTATCACCAGAAGTACGGGTCGCTGGAGACCAACACCACCTTTACCCAGGAGGAGCTGGACTCCATCATCTACAAGCTGGCGCAGAGGTCAGGCAGGCACATCTCTATGGCCAAGCCTCTGCTCGATGCCTCGCTGCCTAACCATGACCGACTGCAACTGAGTATAGGAAGCCAAGTTACCACCAGAGGCTCCACTTTTACTATTAGAAAATTCAGGGAGACACCTTTCACTCCGGTAGACCTGATAAACCTCGGGACAATATCCGTGGAGATGGCCGTCTATTTATGGATGGCGGTAGAAAACGGATTTAACATCCTCATTGCCGGTGGCACTGCATCGGGGAAGACTACCTTCCTTAATACCATCTCCATGTTCATACCGCCCAGTTGCAAGGTAGTGAGCATTGAGGATACCAGGGAAATAAACCTTGCTCACCAGAACTGGATACCCTCTGTCACTAAGGAAACCGAAGAGCGTGGCTCAATTGAGATGTTTGATCTGCTCCGAACTGCCCTCAGGCAGCGGCCTGAGTACCTGCTGGTTGGAGAGGTGCGAGGACAGGAAGCCTCTACCCTTTTCCAGGCTATGGCCACCGGCCATATCACCTTCTCCACGGTTCATGCCGACTCAGTGGAGTCGCTGGTAAAGAGGCTGACGAAGCCACCCATAGACGTTCCGCTAATGCTGCTTGACAGCATAGACATCGTGGCGATGGTCAGTATGGTAAAGGTAGACGATATCAGGGCCAGGAGATGTACTAACGTGACAGAGGTGACCGGTGTTGACTTTGATAATGAGACCCTAAAGACGAATGTGGTCTTCCGACTCGCCACCGGCAACTTTCAATTCAGCGGGGAGTCTAAAGTCTTCATAGAAACCATGGAAAAGCTGAATATGAGCGAGGAGGAACTATCGGCAGAGTATGCCCGGCGGCTGAGAATAATGAATTGGCTGTGTGAGAACAAGGTAAACGACTTCTATAGACTGAGCAGACTGCTGTTTGACTACAGTGTACGTCCAGATGAGGTCGAAAAGAACCTGCTGCAGGGAGAGATACTGTGAACACGGGTACAGTGGCTCTGACTCTCTTCGGTGGTTACTACAGGGAAAGGCGAACTCGTTTCTCCTTCCTGACCAATGATCTGGTAAAGGCACGAATGTATATTACCGTAGAAAGATTGCTATCCATTTCCACCCTGTATTCCCTTGTGCTATCGTTTATCTGCGTCACCCTGATGCAGGTGGTGTCCCTCCTCTTTGGCTATGTGCTAATATGGAGATTCCTCCTCATAAGTGGCGTGGCGAATACAGACCTGCTAAGGATTTTAGCTGACTTCAGCCTGATTGTCTTAGTGTCGATCGCTTGTTTTCTGACTATGTTCCTCCTCCTTATGCTCTATCCCCGGGTTAAGGGCTGGGAAAGGAAAGGGAAGATTGACGGCCATCTACCTTATGCTATCAGCTGGATGTCGTTTATGGCTACCACGGGTGTCATTCCCTACCTGATTTTCAGGAAGCTTGCCGAGACGGAGGAATTCTTCGGCGAAATAAGCCAGGAAGCGAAGCTGGTGGTCAAAGACGTTGAGTTGCTCGGTTTTGATTTTATCAGCGCGCTGCGCAACCTGGCCTCGGCTACTCCTTCCACACATCTGAGGACATTCATCCAGGGTGCGATGACAAATGCCCTCTCCGGAGGCGAAATGGGAACCTACTTTGTCAGTAAGGCGCGGGAAGCCATGGAAGAAAACCGGAAGAAATTTACCGAGTTTATTGAGACTCTGGGCCTGATTTCTGAGGTCTATATCATCGGGCTGGTGGCAGCACCAATCCTTGTTATCGTCATGTTCGCTGCCATGATGATGTTAGGCGGGGCAAGTCCGATGATTCTGATGGTGATTATATATGGGTATATCCCACTGGGCTCAATGATGTTTGTGCTGCTTACCGATGCTTTGGCACCGGAGGGGATAAAATAGCATGAACAGGGACATGGTTCTTGAGGCAATAGAGCGCAACCGAAGTAAGTCCACCTTGCAACGCTTCCTTGAATCCCCACTGCGTACAATGAGGGAGAGGCAGTATCTGCTGTATCTTATCTCGGGCGGGATTGCTATGGCTTGTGCTGCTATTGCCTTCTACCTGGGCATCGACCCAATGAACATCGTGATTCTGGCCTTTCTACTGTTTATTATGACTCCGAGCTTTTTTAACCTCTACGAGACGAGAAAAATTGGGAAATTAGAAGCAGAGTTTCCGGCCATGGTGCGCGATATTAGCCTGTCCGTAAAATCGGGAATGACTATAGAGAGGGCGATGAGCATGGCTGCGGGAGGACAGTACGGCGCGCTTACCAAGGCTATAAAGCAGATGGATAATATGATCTCATGGGGTACTTCCTTTGATGACGCTTTGCTTCACTTCGCCAAAAAATACCCCACCCCGCTTATCCGAAGAACAGTGTTTACCCTAATCGAGGCATCCAGGATGGGTGGCCAGTTAGGTGAGATACTGGAGGGCGTTGCCACCGACGTGGAGGAGACAAAGACCCTGGAAAAGAGAAGAAGCTCGGAAACCAAGCCATACCTTATGGTCTGTTACATCAGCTACTTCGTTTTCCTGGCTGTGATAATGATTATGAGTTACGTCTTTCTCCCCATGATGAAGGAGGCGTCCGAAGCTACTTCCGGCGCAGCCCTGCCGAGTGGGATGGGGCAGTTTGCCGTGTCTGATGCAGATCTAGCTAAATACAATATGCTTTTCTTCCATGCCCTGGTGATACAGGGCTTTTTTGCCGGTATTGTCGCCGGGAAGATGGGTGAAGGGAAAGTGGTAGCCGGTCTCAAGCACTCGGCTTTCTTTATCGTAGTGGCGGTTATCGCCTATACCCTGTTGATGTAAGTTGTTCACACCGGAGCGTGATGAGAGATGGTCGACCAATTCGGTATTATCCTTCTTATTATCATCCTGATATTATTTATTCTTATCCTGGCTGGGCTGCTGGGGCTCTACCTTCATGTAGCCGGATTCACACTGGTGGAGGTGATATTGCTGGTGGCCTTTCCGCTATTTGCTTATTTCGCCGCCCTGCCCGTGGTGGGCATGACCATTAATGAGCTTACCGGTAGCATATTCGGCACTGTGTTCGCTACTGCAAAGGTGTTCGATGTGCCAATAGTTCATTTCGGTCGCATCGTAATCGGGGTCAATGCCGTGGGCTTTTTCATCCCTATCATAATCACGTTTAATATGCTGGCATCCAGACGTGTCCCGTGGAAGCATTTCTGCCTCCTGGCAGTCATTATCGCGGCGGTAACCTATCTCTATGCCTTTATTCAGCCTGGTCTGGGGGTGGTAATCTACCTTTTTGCCATTCCGCCGATTCTGGCGTCGGGGATTGCCTTCATGTTCCGGAGAATGAAAGGATTGAGTAATTTAAATACAGCCCTTCTGGCCTATGCCGGAGCGACAATCGGGGTGCTGGTTGGAGCCGACCTCCTTAACCTGCACAAGTTAGCTAGCCATGACTGGGGGAAGCCTACCCTGGTATCAGTAGGGGGTGGAAGTATCCTGGATGCCGTCTTCCTGGCGGGAATGGTGGCCCTGCTTGCCGATTTCGTGTTCCGCAGTCGGGAAGAGAATATACTTGGCAGACTGGTGAGGGTACTCCGGGAGGCATGGCCAAGATGAGAGCTGGAATTCGGAGCCTGTGGAAAGAGGAAAGAGGGGTCTCCGTGGTGATCGGCGCCATGCTGATGCTGCTGGTTGTGGCAACGATGTGGGGCACGATACAGGCTTTCTTCGTGCCTGACTGGAATAAGGATGTAGAATACGAGCACCTCAATATAGTCCATAATGACATGATAACATTCAAATCAGATGTGGAGGATGTAGCATTTAACGAAGCACCCAAGTCCAGTGATTTCCACATGGGCGTACGCTATCCCAACCGGATGTTCTTGGCGAATCCGGGCCCCGGGGTGGCCGGCTCTCTGACCTCGGAGAATATGACAGTCACCATTGAATACAACATTGAGGGATACCCGGCGGTTGGCACAAGCTATGAAACAAACCGAATCATCTATGAGGTGCAGGGCACTGTTGACAGCCCGAAGCTGGTCTACGAACACGGGGTGATAATCAGGGACTATGGAAGCGCAAACGCCACCACGGACGAGCAGTCGCTAATCATAGGTGACGAGATTTATATTCCGGTTTTGACCGGGAACTTAACGGCGTCTTCCTCTATGGAAACGGAGTCGATTGCGTTAAGACCAATGTCCTATCTTTATAGCCGCTCCAAAATCGAAGAGGTGACCATTACCATAGACACGGCTTATCCAGAAGTCTGGGAACAGCTTCTGGCCGGGACGAGCACTGATGATACCACAGTATCGGTCAACCAAACACGAAGCCAGATTGTTGTTACCAGCAATGCAACAGAGCAAATCGGCTTTCCTACGGTAGAAGTAACTGCCGACGCACTTTATGCCGGGCTGGTAACATTAAGCACTACCCTCGTGCCTGTACAGTATAGCGAGATTGATTTAGACGAGCACTACCCCTGCATCCTGGACATCAGTATAGAAGAGGGGGATGAAGAAAAAACCCAATCCACGATAACGGCGACGGTGAAAAACGTGACTGCTCCCTATGATATTCACGCCGACCTCACGGCGTTTAGCGACCCGGCGGCATTCGACCCGGAGATGGATGACGTGTTCCCGGATTATTCATCCTCGGTCAACTGCCCCATTACCGCGACCAGCTGGGTTGTGCCTAACCAGACCACGGTGAGGTGGACCAATATAACACACCCGGAATACGATAAGGGTGATGCGGTAATCGTGTCGTTCTGGGTCATCAACACTGAAAACAACATGAAGTTCTTTACGCAGAGTGTGTTTGTCCGGGAGAAAGATAAGAACTGGTATTAGGAGGAAAAGTGAAATATTTATCGTATTCAGGGAGAAGATGGGATGTCATCAAGAAAAGCATCTGTTCTGGTAGTTGACGACGATGTTCGAATACTGCGCATGATGCAGCGTACACTGGAACTGGAAGGTTACCGGGTACTCACGGCCAGTAACGGTGAAGCTGCTCTTAATGTGATGGATAGGGAAACTCCATGTTTGGTGCTGCTCGATATCAAGATGCCTGATATGGATGGGTATACTATATGTCGCCGTATACGGGAATTTTCGCAGATACCAGTAATCATGGTTACCGCCATGGCTAGCGATGAAGAAAGGGTTCAGGGATTGGATGCCGGCGCCGATGACTATATAACTAAGCCCTTCGCAGCCAACGAACTTATGGCAAGGGTCAGAGCAGTGTTACGCCGTGCTGGGGGATGGAATGCGCATTCCAAGCCTGTATTCAATGCCAGTGACCTGGTAATAGACTTTACCCGAAACAGGGTTTTCCTTGGTAGCAAGGAAATAAATCTAACCAGCACGGAGTACAGGTTATTGTCTTATATGGCGGGTAACGCCAATCGAGTGGTCACACTTGACCAGCTACTGGAGAAGGTGTGGGACAATGACCACAACGGTGGCTCTCATCTTATTCAAGTAAATATGAGCCGGCTCAGGTGGAAGCTTAGAGATAATGCCAGAAATCCCAGATATATCTTGACTAGACCCAGCTTAGGATACATGATGGTGAAGCAGGGATGAACAGGATAATTATAGTTGCTTAATTTGAACATTTGCCCAGATTGTTATGTTGAGATCTTTAATGTGACAATATTGCCTTTTGTTCAATATATGTAACAATCGCTTACATTGTGTGATAGCACTGTGTGGGACATCAGGCTTAGAACTTGAAAATCGCGGTATGTATGTAGGAGCTTCTTAGTAAAGAAACGCTCGGATTAGCCGCTGGTTAGCTTCACCCACACTTCCCCAAAAAGGTAAACCCCTTCGGGAAATCCTCCTCTTTTGACCCTCTGACCCCCGTGACATTGGCTGCTACATGTGCTACAATTTGGTTATGACTGAGGAAGCGAAGAACCCGCGCAACATAAGGATAAGACCCACCGTTCTCCACCAGGCCCGTGTCGCTGCTGTCACCCAGAAGAAGTCCATGGGTCAGTGGCTGGAAGAGGCGATATTGGAAAAGATTGAGAAGGAACAAAAGAGGAAGGAGGGATAGATGAGAGTAGCATTTTACGCCAGAGTGAGCACAGATAAACAGGCAGAGAAATATGGTATCCCCAGCCAGATTGAGGCATTGAGGAAAAGGTGTCTGGAAAAAGGCTGGACTCCTGTACTTGATGGAGATAAGGATGCCTTTATTGACGATGGCTACAGCGGGGCTGAACTCGACAGACCGGCCTTGAATCGTTTGCGCCAGGCAGCCAGGGAAGGCAGGGTGGATGTGGTTCTGGTCTACGACCCAGACAGGCTTTCCCGAAAGCTCTACCACCAGATGATTCTGGCCGAAGAGTTTGAGAAGCAGGGAATCAAGCTGGAGTTCGTTACACAGGACATGGGTAACTCTCCTGAGGATAGGATGTTCTTCAATATGAGGGGGCTGGTAGCTGAATACGAACGGGAGAAGATAAGAGAGCGCACTGTTAGCGGCAGCCGAGAGAAGGCCAGGCAGGGCAAGGTGGTCAGCGCAGGAGCGACACCCTTCGGCTTCTGCTACAACAAGGAAAAAGCCACCTTGGAAGAGGACTCCGAGAAGGCCCAGACGATAAGATTAATTTTTTACACCTTTGCCAACGAGAGCTTGTCGCTTCAAGGCCTGGCCGCAAGGCTTAACCGGCTGCATATACCGACTCCCAGGGGCGGAGACAGATGGCGAGCCAGTACCCTCGGGGTCATGCTCAGGAATGAAACTTATATCGGCAAGCTGCACCAGTTCAGGAAATACCATGTTGAGCCAAGGATGCGGCGTCAGCCATCAACGAAAATCAAAAAGACATCGCTCGTCCTGCGTCCCGAAGAGGAATGGATAACAGTGAATGTGCCCTCGCTGGTTCCGGTGGAACTATTTGAGGCCGTGCAGCGGAAGCTCGATACGAATGCGGAACTTTCCAGGAGGAATACCAAAAGAGAGTATCTTCTATCCGGGCTTTTATATTGCTCCCAATGCGGTGGTAGGATGGGAGGGCATGCTATACATGATGTACCTTACTACCGCTGCTATCGTAAAGACAATCCCGATAAAGTCCCCTTCAATACAGATGGTAAGCCTCAGCCTTGCTCGTGTCCTGAGGTTAAGGCTGAGGCAACAGAACCAGTAGTTTGGGACACGATTTGCCAGCCCATCAAGGACCCGGATTTTCTCATCCAGGAGCTTCATAAGCGTAATACTGACAATTCACAGACGAAGGAAATCCTAGAGCGGGAGTTACAGCTCTGTCAGGCCAGGCTAAAGGCTATACCGGATGAGCAGAGGCGGTTGGTGGAAGGCTACCGTAAAGGATTATATGCCGATTTCATGATGCGCGAGGACATGGAGCTAATCCAGAAGGAACAAGATGAATTAGAGAAGCGGAAGTCTGAGCTGGAGAGACAGCTTGCCCAGAGGCAACTGACGGAAAGCCAGGAGGCCAGAATCAGAAGCTTTACAGAGAAGATTAGCACAGGCTTGGACGCCCTGGACTTCGCCGGCAGGCAGGAACTGATGAGGCTTCTAATTGAGAAGGTACTCTTCGATGGGCAGGTTGTTGAGATTCAAACTATTATAACTCCCGATGAGCAATTGCATCCAATCCACCGAGGGGGATTAAGGGGGTGGGTTGTAAAATAGCGGGTAGATAATTGATTTAACCGTTGCGTTGTATCTATACTAAAAGCATATTCTTAATAATTGGAGGCCCCAATGGACTACAATAACTTTCTGGACCTGGTCAAACACCGGCGCACTATCAGACGATTTAAACCCGACCCCGTCCCCGACGATTACGTGGAAAAGATTATCGATGCGGCGCGCTGGGCTCCCTCCGGCTACAACATGCAGCCCTGGGAGTTCGTCGTCATCAAGGACAAGAAGATTAAAGATACCATCGTCCAGTGGGTGCGTGACTACCATAAGCTCATTATGAAAACGGAGAGCGCCCGCGAGCCCTGGCAGCGCGTGCCGCAGCGTCCCTCGCATGACCCCGAAATGGACTACCGCATCGCCCCGGTCTTTATTTTAATTCTCGGCGATACCCGCACGCTGAAAGGCCTGCCCACGGCCATGCGCTACGATGCCGAGCGCCGGCAGGCAATTCATATCTCCAGCTTGGCCAACGCCTACCTCTACATGAGCCTTGCCGCGACGACCCTCGGCCTGGCCAACGAATGGGTATCATCGGTAGCGACCGTCTATCCGCACTGCCTCACCAAAGACCTCCTGGGCATACCGCCGGAGCTTGAAATCTACGACATGATGGCGCTGGGCTACCCCGCCTACAAGCTTTCCTCCAGGAAGCTGATGCGAGACAGGGGAAAGATGGTCCATCATGACTACTGCGGGATGGAAGACTTCCGCACGGATGAAGAGGTCAACGACTTCATCAAGAGGGCCAGGACATGGACGACCGCCAATCACCGGCAGGGGGTGGATAAAAAGATGGTGGGGTGAGTGGAGGGATTTGAACCCTCGATATCCAGGGCCACAACCTGGCGCCTTAGACCACTGGGCTACACTCACCACAGATGATACTACAATTATAGCTGAAAGACCTTCGCCGTTCAATCGGCGGACAGGGCCTATTTATCAGCCAGTTGTACTATAGTTACCCCTTCTCCCCCCTCCCCGTAGTCGCCGGCCCGGAACGATTTGACTAAAGGATGCTTTCCCAGGACTCTCCGGACCGTCTGGCGCAGGGTCCCCGTGCCCTTGCCGTGGATTACCGTCACCTGTATCAGGCCGGCCATAAAGGTGTCGTGCAGGAACTGGTCGAGTCTGGGCAGGGCTTCATCTACGGTGAGGTGGCGCAGGCGCAGTTCGTTTATCGGGGGTATCTCGGTGTCGTATTCTTTCTTGCTCACGATATTCAGTACTGATTGTAGCATTATGAGCGGGTAGAGGTAAAACGCCTATTTTTATCGGTCATTGCAAGGAGCGCAGCGACGTGGCAATCTCTATTTGCCTCCCTAGCTGCGTTAGTGGCTTATCTCGTATAATACTCCACACCCCGCCCCCCTCGTTTGATATCTTTTCTCACCCAGGCCACCCAGTATCACCTGCGGCTTATCCCGCTGTTCTTCCACCCCACCCATAAGCGGGGCGTTTAAGAGGGGCGCCAGCCCCTCTTTTTTATTTCCCCCTCTCCTGTGACACCTCGTCAGGAGAGGGGGATTAAGGGGGTGAGGTAGATGAGATAAGTTAACCCCATCCTTGTCGTTATTGCAGCCCGGTGCTACAATTCTAATAGAGGTCTTTAAGCCATGCCGTCGGATGCCATCATCGTTAAAGGTGCCCGCGAACACAACCTGAAAAATATCGATGTAACCATTCCCCGCGATAAGCTGGTGGTCATCACCGGTGTTTCCGGCTCGGGCAAGAGCTCCCTGGCCTTCGATACCATCTATGCCGAGGGTCAGCGCCGCTATGTGGAGTCGCTCTCCGCCTACGCCCGCCAGTTCCTGGGCAGGATGGAGAAGCCGGAGGTCGACTATATCGAAGGGTTGAGTCCGGCGGTATCTATCGACCAGAAAGGCCCGAGCAAGAACCCCCGCTCGACGGTCGGCACCGTTACTGAAATTTACGATTACCTCAGGCTTCTTTTCGCCCGGGTGGGTCACCCCCACTGTCCGAACTGCGGACGTGAGATTACCATGCAGACGGTGCAGCAGATTGTCGATGCCGTCCAGAAGCTGCCGGAAAAAAGCCGCATCATGATTCTGGCGCCCCTGATTCGCGACCGCAAGGGCGAGTACCAGTCCGTCTTCGAAGACCTGCGCAAGACGGGTTACGCCCGCGTTCGGGTGGACGGGGAGATCCATGACCTCTCGGACGAAATCCAGCTCGATAAATTCAAGAAACACTCCATTGAGGTCGTTGTCGACCGTCTGGTCGTCGGTCAGAGCGGCGACCAGAGTCGTATTGCCGATTCGGTGGAGACCGCTCTCAAGATTGGCGCCGGGGTGGTGCTGGTATCCATCATCGGCGGCGAGGAGCTGCTCTTCTCGGAGCACTTCGCCTGTGTCCAATGCGGTATCAGCCTGGGCGAGATTGCCCCACGGACTTTCAGCTTCAACAGCCCTCACGGCGCCTGTCCCGCCTGTACCGGACTGGGTTTCAAGCAGGAGATTGACCCCGACCTGGTTTTAAATAAAGACCTGTCTATCCTGCAGGGAGCCATCCGACCCTGGCAGTCACATAACTGGTATCTCTGGCGACTGGAACCTATGGCCAGGGCGCAGGGTCTTTCGTTGAACACGCCGGTGAAGGACCTGACGAAGAAGCAGGTCGACCTGTTGCTCTACGGGGAAGGCCGGGAGGTGTATTCCTACCGCAATCGTTTCGGCAGGACGGTGCGTCACTTCGACGGCTTCGAGGGTGTCATCCCGACCCTGGAGCGTTTGTACCATGATACGGAGTCGGAGTACAGCCGGCTTAAAATCGAGCGTTATATGGTTCTGAAGCCGTGCCTGGAATGCCAGGGCAAGCGCCTGAAGCCGGAATCGTTATCCGTGACCATCGGCGACCGGAATATCATGGATATTACCGCCGTGTCGGTCGTGCAGGCGCTGGAGTGGGTTGATGAAATCGGCCGGAGTGTCCTGACCGAACGGGAGACGATGATTGCCCACCAGATATTTAAAGAAATTAAGACACGCCTGGGTTTCCTCAAGGATGTGGGGCTGGACTATCTCAGCACCGACCGCGCCTCGATGACCTTGAGTGGCGGTGAGGCGCAGCGAATCCGTCTCGCCACCCAGATTGGTAGCGGCCTGATGGGCGTGCTCTATGTCTGTGACGAGCCTACGGTGGGACTGCACCCCGCCGACGATTATAGATTAATTCAGACGATGCAGCGACTGCGAGACCTGGGCAATACCATACTGGTGGTCGAGCATGACGAGGCCATGATGCGCGCCGCCGACCATATCGTCGACATGGGCCCCGGCGCCGGCGAGCACGGCGGCTGGATTGTGGCCACGGGTACCCTCGATGATATTATGAAGTGTAAAGAGTCGCTGACCGGCCAGTACCTCAGCGGCGCCAAACAGATTCCCCTTCCGGAAAAGCGGCGGCATGGCAACGGTGAGGAGCTGGTGATAAAGGGGGCCCGGCATAACAACCTGAAAAATATCGACGTGCATATTCCGCTGGGTAAATTTGCCTGCGTCACGGGCGTTTCCGGCAGCGGCAAGAGCACCCTGGTGGATGAAATTCTCTACCGGAAGCTGGCGCAGGTGTTCTATCGTGCCAGGGAGAGGGCCGGCGACTGCGATGAAATCATCGGCACGGAGTATATCGATAAGGTAATCAATATCGACCAGTCGCCCATCGGGCGCACTCCCCGCAGCAACCCCGCCACCTACACCGGCACCTTCACCCCCGTCCGTGAGCTTTTCGCCACCGTCCCCGAGGCGCGACTGCGCGGCTACAGGCCGGGTCGGTTTTCCTTTAACGTCAGGGGCGGACGCTGCGAGGCCTGCCGCGGCGAGGGATATATTGAGATTGAGATGCAGTTCCTGCCGGACGTCACCGTTCCCTGCGAGGTCTGCCACGGTCAGCGCTACAATCGCGAGGCCCTGGAAATCAAATTTAAGGGCAAGAACATCGCCGAGGTGCTGGACATGACGGTAGCGCAGGGACTGGACTTCTTCGAGCATTTCCCCAGGTTGAGGAAAAAGCTGGAAACGCTCAATGATGTCGGGCTTGGCTATATCCGTCTCGGTCAGCCGGCGCCCACGCTATCCGGCGGTGAGGCACAGCGGGTGAAGCTCGCCACCGAGCTTTCCAAGCGCTCGACGGGCAGCACGCTGTATATCCTGGACGAGCCTACCACCGGTCTTTCCTTCGAGGATGTGGCGGCTCTTTTAAGAGTGCTCCAGCGTCTCGTGGACGCCGGGAATACGGTGATTGTCATCGAGCATCACCTGGACGTGATTAAGAACGCCGACCATGTCATCGACCTCGGCCCCGGCGCCGGCGACAAGGGCGGCTATATCGTCGCCACCGGCACACCGGAGGAGATAGTCCGTAAAAAGGAATCGGCCACCGGCAAGTATTTAAAGAGGGTATTGAGGGGGGAGAAAAAGGTGGGGGTAGTGGAGTGAGAGTTATACTTTCCTGACATGACTAGTAAAAGCCATGACTGTGTTAATAACAGAAGCTGGGGGAAATGAGACAAAACTGATACTCCATAAAATAAAAATGTTCATTACAAGGGTGGAGGCCATATTCTTTCCTCGTAATCGGGTTTTTCTTTCAACTGACTAAATGTGGACTGCATGGTTTTTATTTTTTCTGGATTATCATGAAGTTCTAAGAGTTTGGACTTAGCTCTATCTATCTCTTTGTTTAAGCGTGGTTGGCTTAGCACATTTTCGTCTAATATTTTATAACCCAATTGATGTAGCCAAAGGTTAAGATTTTCTCGTATTTCTTCAATAGCTAGAACGATAGCATCTTTTGTGTCTTGTGTCCCGAGCTTGTATTTTGCCTTGCTGCCATCAGAGGCAATCATATCGCGGTGTATAAAGCCATGGGCATGGTCATATCGCACGACTGGTTTCCATAGTTCTTTACCTTCTGCAGTGCAACGTATTTCTATTTGTATCACGAATCCCGTAACAGATTTCTTATCTATGCGAAATAAATTTCTCAAAATGACACGGGTTTCTTTGTCCAACGTAAGAAACAAGAGGAAATGCCGTTCATTGTATTTTGGGTGAGAAAATTCAACGTCTAGGAAGGCTCTCTTAAAATCACGTACCGGAGTGTTTACACTAGTAATCTGTATTTCGTTTGAGGAGAACCATGTTATTGCGGGTTGTGATACATCTTGCTTGCCCTTATCTTTAAAGAAATAGCCTACCCGCAAGGGGCGCCCCGTATTGTCATAATCATATACAATGGCAATGTCTTTGTTAGATGACACTGCTTCTTGAGTAGCCCGAACTAGACCTGGACCTTTGATATCATATCGAGTTTCAGTCATTATAATATACCTGTATAGGCCATAAGCTATAACTAATCGTTATACTCTGTGCTTAATTATACAATAACATAGCGAAAAAAGTTATCTTGACATGTATCTCTCCCCCTTTTAAGTTTACCCCTTTGAAAAAGGGGGATTAAGGGGGATTTTTAAAAGGGGTGTCTAAGAGGGGCGCAGCCCCTCTTTCTTTATCTCCCCCTCTCCTGATAACCTCGCCAGGAGAGGGGGATTAAGGGGGTGAGGTAGATAATTATCAATAAAGCTTCCCGCCCGTTATGCTATAATATTCCTCAGACATGCTGAAAGCCGAAATCATCACCAGCGGCACCGAGTTGCTCCTCGGTGAAATAACCGATTCCAATACGCCGTACCTTGCCAGCCGGCTGGCAGGGCTGGGGATAGACCTCTATTATACTTCGACGGTCGGCGATAATTACCAGAGGTTTTACGGAGTCCTCGAGCAGGCCTGGAACCGGTCGGACCTGATTATCACCACCGGCGGACTTGGCCCGACTCAAGGGGATATCACGCGGGATGTCATCGCCGGGCTGTTAGGGGAAGAGCTGACCGTAGACCCCGATTTAAAGAGGGAAATCATTGATTTGTTTTCAAGACGCGGTATGGAAATGCCGGAAAATAATATCAGGCAGGCGACCATCATTCCGTCAGCGGTAGCCCTGCGTAACTCCTCAGGCACGGCTCCGGGCTGGTGGGTGGAAAAAGAAGGCCGGATTATCGTGACTCTACCCGGCCCCCCGGCCGAGCTGCAGAGTATGTGGAACTACCAGGTACTGCCGCGACTGAAAGAGAAAAGCGGCGCCATTATCGTATCGCGGACGATAAAGACGTGGGGACTGTCCGAAGCCAGGGTGGACGAGATGGTATCTCCTTTTCTATCGACGGCTAATCCTACGCTGGCGATGTATGCCGGGCCGGAGGGTATACGATTACGTATTACGGCGAAGGCGGACACGGAAGAGGCGGCCGGCGCCCTGATTACGGAACGTGAAAAAGATATTAGAGGGATACTGGACCATTACATCTGGGGCGCCGACGACGAGACTTTAGAAGGGATAATCGGCCGGTTGTTGCGCTCCAGAGGTATGACGCTGGCAGTAGCCGAATCTTTCACCGGTGGTTTGCTGGCCGGTGCTTTAACAGGAGTTCCGGAGAGCCGCGATTTCTTCCGGGGCGGCATAATTGTGCCAGCCGGTGCCGCTGAAGCCAGTGCCGAATCGGCGGCAAGGTTGGCGAATAAGGCTCGCCGGGAGTTCGCCGCGGATATTGGCATTGCTATTGACGGAAACATTAAAGATGCCGACGGTAACACGAGAGATGCGGCCTATATAGCCGTCGATACGGCATCTAATCAGGGGACGATTAAAGCCAACTACCCGGCCAGGTTGCCGTATATAACCAGGAGAATAATCAGCCACGCGCTTATTTATCTCCGGGATTTTATCCGGTCATAAATAGACTTAAATGTCATTGCGAGTCCCGACGGAATCGGGACGGAGCAATCCGCTTTCACCTTGTGGGAGAGGATTAAGGGCAGGGGGACACAGGGGAATAGGTTCACCTGAAAATACAGGGAGTGAGGTAGAATATCAATCGACTTTATTTTATTTCAGAGCTTCCCTCCCTGAGACGGGGTTATCGAATGTGTCAAATAGAACGGCAACAGACGGGAAGCGCGCCCGGTTGATTGTTAATTTCCCGTGTTGTATATTTACTATAGGGAGAGGTAAATGAATCGGCAGGAAGCTCTTGAGTCAGTTCGGGCTAACGTGGAGAACGGCAACCTGGTAAAACACATGTTAGCCACGGAAGCTATCATGCAGGCCCTGGCCAGGCGTATGGGCGAGGACGAAAACGAGTGGGGACTGGCCGGCTTGCTCCATGACATCGATGTCGAGCTTACCGAGGGCGATATGAGCAGTCACAGTAAGCTGGGGGCCGACCTTGCCCGCGACCTGGGGGCCAGCGAAGCGATTGCCAATGCTATCCTCTGCCATAACGAGACCCACGGCATTGTCCCGGAAACCAGCATGGAGAAGGCGCTTTTCTGCGCCGACCCGTTGACCGGCCTGATTACGGCAGCGGTGCTGGTGCGACCCGGCAAAAAAATAGAGACTCTTGAAGCAAAGTCGGTGCGGAAGCGGTTCAAGGAAAAGAGCTTCGCCGCTGGTGCCAAACGGGAGCAAATCGCCCGGTGTGCCGACATCGGCCTTGAGCTCGATGAGTTCATCGCCATCGGCTTGGAGGCGATGAAGGGAATTGCCCCGCACCTGGGACTATAATTATCCAGAGAAATCACCTCTCCCTTGACGGGAGAGCCCGGTGAGGGTGACTTACCATTTCTCTCTGTTGTCATTGCGAGCGAAGCGTGGCAATCCCTTAAACCGAATTGAGTCGATGATTGAGATTGCCACGGTCGCTAACGCTCCCTCGCAATGACGTTATAGACTGCTAGTTCACCGAAATCATCGAGCCTTCTGCCGTCTTGGTAACATCAATTCGTACCGGGAAGGCGTCTTTCAGTTCGTCCATGTGGGTAATGACCAGTATTTTATCGAAGTCGTCCTGTATGGATTTAATCGCTTCCTGGAGCTTTTCCAGTCCGGTATTGTCCTGGGTGCTGAAGCCCTCGTCGATAATCAGGGTAGGTAGCGGCGCCCCGGCCCGTTTGGTGAGCAGCCGGGACAGGGCGATGCGGATGGCGAAGTTGATACGGAAGGCCTCGCCGCCGCTGAACATTTCGTAGTTCCTGGTGCCCAGTTCGTCGGCGATAGTGATGTCCAGCGTTTCCTGCACGGTGCCCTTTTTGGTTTCCTTCTGCGTATCGAATTTTACCGTCATTCTGCCATCGGTCATGCGAGCGAGAAGTAGATTGGCCTCCGTTTGAATTTCCGGGATTGCTGTTTCGATAATCAATGCCTGTATGCCCGTCTTACCGAAAGCCCGGGCCAGTTCCCGGTAAATGATCTCCTCTTTGGAGACCTGTGCCAGCTGGCCCTCTTTCTCTTTCCTCTTTATTTCCAGGTCGGTGCAGTGCTGGAGCTTTGCCTTGACGCTCCCCACCGCTTCCTGGGCCTGGTTGCGCTGACCGGCGAGGTCTCTATACTCGGCCTCGGCGGTGGCCAGCTCATCGCGCAAAGAGGGGAGCCGTGTCAACTCCGCCGTCAGGGCTTCTTTTTTCTCGCTATCGAGCTTCAGACTGTCGCGGAGTCCCCGGGCGGCTTCCCCGACGCGGTTCGTCGCCTCTTTTTCCTGATTGATAAGCCTTTCCGCCTCGTCCAACGTATTCTTGTCACGCTCGTAGGGTTCCAGTTGCTTTAGCTGCTGCCGCGCCTGTTCGTGCCGGGTCGAATCGTAGTCGAGCTTGGCCAAATCGGACTCGATGGCTACCAGGGCCTGCTGCTCGGCAATGGCAAAATCCCTTTTCGCCAGGTGCTGTTCGATGTCATTCAGGGTTTCTCGCAGTCCCGCCAGCTTTTTCTCGTCTTCTTGGATTTCGGCAATTTCCTTCGTGAGGACGCTTATCTGTCCCTGGACTCCGGATTTCTCCTGGTTCAGACTTGATTCGGTCTGGGCTCGCTCTTTCTGCAGGGCCTCGAATTCCGCCCGTTTCTGCGCCAGGTTGTCCTGGCTTGCCTTCAATGAGTCCGATTTCTCCTGTTTTTCTCTGGTGTATTTAGATTCGATAAGTGCCAGGCCTTCGCGTGTTAGCTCGGTTTCACAGAGCGGGCACTTTGCTTCCATGTGGGACTCGGTATGCGACGATATGAGGTCGAGCTTTTCCGCCACCTCGCCGATTTCCCGTTCCAGTCGGGTCTTCTCGGCTTCCAGGTAGCTAATCTGTTTCTGTACCTCCTGGGCTGACTGCTCTTTCTGGCGCAGCGCTGTTTCCGACTCCCCCAGCTTGCGCATCTTTGCCTGCGCCTGATTGAGTTGATTTTTCAGTTCGGTTAATTTCTGAGCCCTGGCTTCGAGGTCATTAATTCTCTGCTGATTCAGAGCGTGGTTTTTAAGTAGCTCGTTTTTAGCTTCGGTTACTTTATTATCCAGCTGTGTCTTCTGCCTGTCCAGATTAACCGATTGCCGGAATTTTTCTTCGAGCTCGTCGTTTGTTTTCTTGGCCTGCGCGAATTGCGCGTAGCCTGTTTCTATGGCTTGACGCCGGCCGATTACCTCTTCGTACGTTTTTATCCTGGAGATGTGCTGTCCGGCCTGCTCTTCCCAGCGCTGGAGGTCCCGCGTGCTGTTGTTGATGCGTACCTCCAGTTCGTCAAGCTGCGCCTTCTTACTCTCCAGAGCATCTTTCTGCTGTCGCAACTCGTTGAGTCCGGTCTCTTTTTCCTTTACTATCGAATTGATTCGGGAGAGAGTGCCCTGTGCCTGTTCCAGTTCCGCTTCGTAGGTTGGCTTCTGGGCCAGCTCGTTATTAATTTCGCCGATGGTATTTTCCAGCTGGGCACTGTCTGATTCGTGCTGTCTGGCGAGCGCTCTGGCCTGTTCTTCAAGCTCATCATAGACGGAAAGCCCGAGGATATTGCCCAGCACCTCCTTGCGTTTGGAGGGTGCCTGCCGGGTAAACTCGTCGGCGTGTCCCTGGCGCAGGTAGGCGCTGTTGATAAAGGTGTCGTAGTCCATGTGCAGGATATCGATAATATTCTGCTGCGTCTGGGCGATGGTATTGCCGGTGATAGGGCGGAAGCCGTTACCGGTGCTTATCTGGAGTTCCAGGGACGGCTTTCCCTGGCTGGTCCGCTTCTTGGGGCGGGAGCGCTTGCGGATAATGCGGTAGAGCTGCGGCCCCACGGTGAAATCGAACTCCACCTCCATCTCCGTCTGCGTGGTGTGGATAAGGTCGTCGTCGCTGCTGGCGCGTGCTTTACCCCACAGCGCCCAGGTCATGGAGTCGATGATGGCCGATTTGCCGTTGCCGTTGCCGCCGGAGAGGCAGGCGAGGTGGATGCCGGTGAAGTCCAGCGGCGGGACATTGTCCCGGTAGCACATGAAGTTGCGCATACTGAGTTTGACGGGAATCATCTCGCCCTTATTTTAGCATAATTATTTTTTATTTTCGTCTTTAATATACTGACCGCCGGTGACGGTGGTGAAGTGGAAGATGGGACGGTCAACTCGACGGAGTATCAGAGGGCAATGCTTCATCCCCGCGGGGACAAAGAGCATGGCGGTACGGGTGATGATATGTTTTTCGTCTTCCAGCCAAATTTCTATTTCTCCGCCGAGGTCGTAGGGGTCCTGGGAGTTGCTGCCGAAGAAGCCGATAATCTCGTCGGTATCATGCACATGCGGGTTACTTTCCACCGTGGTGGCGGACTTCAGGTACCAGGCGGTGTTCATGTGGAAGGCGCCATCTACCACGTTTTCGTCCATCCAGAGGATGCGGGTGGCATATTTGGAATACTCGGCGGCGATTTTCTGTTTTTCCGGCGGGACTTTAAGCTCCGTGACGATGTATTTGCCGTATTTGGAATCAGCCATTTTACATAATCTCCTTTAAGTCATATTTACATATATTGTAGCATCTTTTTCGGACAAGCCTGTATTAGCTCAGGATGATTCCCAGATAATGCCGTCTTTGACATACTTAGCGGTCATTGAAATAGCGAGAAACATAAAGGGCCGGTCAACTCTCGTTACCCTCAACGGACAGTGTCTCATGCCTTTGGGTGCGTAGATAAGGCAGCTCCTGGTGAGCATATATTTTTCGTCTTCCAGCCAGAACTCTACTTCTCCGCCTAAATCTTGAGGATTTTGAGGGTCGCTACCGAGAAAGCCGACGACCTCGTCAAAATCATGTACATGAGAAGGCGAACCTTCCGTCTCTGTGGCTTTCCAATACCAGGAACAAATCACGCTAAAAGCGCCTTTTACTATCTCATCTTCCAGCCATAATATACGAGTCGCCCTTTCATCATACCGGTTCTCTTCGTCCCATTCCCGTGCCCCTTGAGGGAGTTTTAAATCGGTCTGGATATATTTCTCATATTTTCTTTCGGCCATTTTTTCTCCTCCTTTGGAATTTGCTCGACGTAACGATATTGTAGCACTTTTGGGTTGGGATAACTACGGGATAAGCGGAGAATGGTGCGAGGGCGGCCCGCCTACGCTAACCTGCTCGCCGCTCCTCCTGAGCTTTGGCAGGCGAGAGCTACGACGGGCAAGCCTGGGTGGGAAAAGATAAAAGGCGAAAAAGGAGGGGAGGTTGTAAAATGGCTTGACCCCCTTGCCCTTCTCCCTTTACAATTAAACTGTCATGTTTGAAGTTCTCAGTGAAAAGCTAGGCAATGTCTTTCGCATTCTGGGCAACCGCGGCAAGCTCACCGAAAAAGATATCGACGAGGCCATGCGGCAGGTGCGGCTGGCCCTGCTGGAGGCGGATGTCAATTTCAAGGTAGTCAAGGACTTTACCACCCGGGTTAAGGAACGCTCCATCGGCAAGGAGGTCCTGGAAAGCCTCACCCCCGCCCAGCAGATTATCAAAATCGTCAATGAGGAGCTTATCACCACCCTCGGCGACGGGGAGGGCAGCCGGCTAACGCAAGCCTCCCAGCCTCCCTCCGTGATTATGATGGCGGGACTACAGGGGAGCGGCAAGACGACCACCGCCGCCAAGCTGGCGCTACACCTGAGGCATACCGGGCAGAAGCCGCTGCTGGTGGCCGCCGATAATCGACGTCCCGCCGCTATCGAGCAGCTGGTGACGCTGGGAAAGCAACTCGATGTTCCGGTGTACAGTGAAGACCCCAAGACAGCCAGCAAAGACATCTGCGCCCACGCCATGTCCCAGGCTAAAAAGCTGGCGGCCACCTATGTCATCGTCGATACGGCGGGTCGACTCCACATCGACAACGAAATGATGGCGGAGCTGGAACAGGTCAAAAAGGTGTTAAAGCCTGATGAAGTGTTGCTCGTCGTAGATGCCATGACCGGGCAGGACGCGGTGCGGGTGGCCGAGGAGTTTCACGCCAGGGTGAGCCTGACGGGGCTCATCCTGACCAAGATGGACGGCGATGCGCGGGGTGGGGCGGCGCTCTCTATCCGGTGGGTCAGCGGGGTGCCCATCAAGTTCATCGGCATCGGGGAAAAGACGGACGCCTTAGAGCCCTACTATCCCGACAGGCTGGCGTCCCGAATCCTGGGCATGGGCGATGTCCTGACGTTCATCGAGAAGGCGGAGAAGACCCTCGATGAGAAGCAGGCCCAGGAGCTGCAGAGGAAGGTAAAGACGGCCAGTTTCAACCTGGAGGACTTCCTGGAGCAGCTGAAGGCCATCAAGAAGATGGGGCCGATTGCCCAGCTGGCCGAGATGCTGCCGGGCATGTCCAGGATAGCCAGTCGACTTCCCGACGGTGCCCAAGAAGCCCAGATGCAGAAGGTCGAGGCGATTATACTATCGATGACGCCCCAGGAAAGGCAAAACCCCGGCATTATCGGGGGGAGCCGGCGGCGGCGTATCGCCAATGGCAGCGGCACCAGGACGCATGATGTCAATCAGCTAATCAATCAATTTGGCCAGATGCAGAAGCTCATGAAGATGGGCGCCAAAGGCAAGCTGCCAAAGAACATCATGGGGATGTTCCAGTAGGATAAAAAGACTTCCCCATCCCATCCCTCGCTGTTATCTATTCCCACCCAGGCCTGCTTGCGCTAAAGCTCTCGCCTGCCAAAGAATTTGTTCGGCGAGCAGGTCAGCGAAGGCAAGCCGCCCTCGCATCATCCTCGGATTAGCCTGTAAGTTTATACCCCATCGCCCTGTCTTTTATTTGGTGTGTCATTCCCGAGTAGGCGGGAATCCAGAGGGGATAATGGTCGCTGGATTCTCGGGTCAAGCCCGAGAATGACATTCTCTATTATTCCAGGTAGTCCTTGAGCTTGCAGCTGCCTTCCATCAATGTCATTGCGAGCCCTTCCGCAGAAAGGCGAAGCAATCTCTTTCATTGGTTCAGGGGATTGCCACGTCGTCCTTCACTCGTGAAGGACTTCCTCGCAATGACAGGCCTGTATTTACTCTAAATAGTCCTTGAGCTTGCGGCTGCCTTCCATCAATGTCATTGCGAGCCCTTCCGCAGAAAGGCGAAGCAATCTCTTTCATCGGTTCAGGGGATTGCCACGTCGTCCTTCACTCGTGAAGGACTTCCTCGCAATGACAGACCTGTATTTACTCTAAATAGTCTTTCAGCTTACGACTGCGGGAGGGGTGGCGGAGTTTGCGCAGGGCCTTGGCTTCAATCTGGCGGATTCTTTCTCTCGTTACGTTGAACTCCACGCCCACTTCTTCCAGAGTGCGGCTGCGCCCGTCTTCCAGGCCGAACCTGAGCTGGAGGACGCGCTGCTCGCGGGGGGTCAGCGTTCCCAGGACATCCTCGATTTGCTCCTTGAGAAGCTGCTTGGAGGCGATATCCACCGGCGGTAGGGCGTTCCTGTCCTCGATGGAGTTGCCCAGGGGGCTGTCTTCCTCCTCGCCGATGGGCGATTCCAGGGATATGGGCAGCTGCGATACCTTGACGATTTCCCTGACCTTCTCCGAGGATACTTCCATCTCCTTGGCAATCTCCCGTGAGGTGGGTTCCCGGCCGTACTCCTGGGCAAGGCGGCGGCTGATTCTGAGCAGTCGGTTGATGGTCTCTACCATGTGCACCGGGATGCGGATGGTGCGGGCCTGGTCGGCGATAGCACGGGTCAGCGCCTGGCGAATCCACCAGGTGGCGTAGGTGCTGAATTTATAGCCCTTACGGTAGTCGAACTTCTCCACGGCCCTCATCAGTCCGATATTGCCCTCCTGAATGAGGTCGAGCAGGGACATGCCCCGGCCGATGTGCTTCTTGGCGACGCTGACCACCAGGCGCAGGTTCGCCTCGATGAGGTGCCTTTCCGCCTTCTTGCCCCCGCGGATAATTTCGGCGAAGTATATTGAGAACTGCCTTTCCCTGGGCTGGACGGTAGAAATAAATGTCGGGTCGGCGGCCAGCCTGTCGATATCGGATAATAAGATGTCGCTGCCGATAGCGTCGCGGACGGCTTCGGGAGCCAGTCGGCTGCCCTGTGACAGGTTAATCAACATTTCTTCCGTTTCGGTGACGCTTTTGTCGAGCTTTGTGGCGATATCGTGAATAATCTGCGGGTCTATGGCGTTGTCAATAGTCTCCTGCAGTTTGTCATGGTAAACGCTTTCAATTAAGCCGTTGGTCTGCGGCAGACCGAGTTGTTCCTGGAGGAGATGAATAAGCTGGGAGGATTGCCCCAGGTTCTGGAGCATAACCAGTATAATGTCGGTGGTGGCAGGTTGCCGGCCGTGTTTCTGGGTGTATTCCTGCTTAATGTTGTTGATGTGTTTGCCCTCTTCCATCTGCTTGGCCAGGGTCTTTTCGTCGGCGGCGGTAAGGAGATGTACGCGGCCGATTTCGTGAAGGTAGATGCGCACGGGGTCGTCGGTGATATCCTGCTCGGTCGTGTCTTCCTGAGGGAGTTCCAGTTCTATTTCCGGCGACGAGCCGGCTTTTCCGACATTCAAATCCTTGGTCCTGGACCATATTTTGCTGGTTTCAGAAATGTCCTCGTCTTCCATTTCTTCGTCGGATTTGGCAGACTTGCCATACAGCGAATCCGATTTCGCACCGGTATTCAGTATTTCGTGAGGCGGCATATCCTCAAAATTCTCACGGTTATGCAGCGAATCCAGCTCATTCTTATCCTTGTCCATAATTATCTCCTTGCACCTGTTCGTTTCCGGCCCTTGCGGGCTTCCAGCTCCCGTAACTGTGCGCTGATTTTTATATCTTCCTGCAACTGAGCAGGGTCGATGTCGGCTTCGCCCGATTCCGCTTTCCTGGCGGCCATGTTTTTAAGATATTTTATCTTAAGCTGCATGATACTATCACTCAGCTTTTGCTCGACATTGTTTCTGGTTTCCGGCAGCTTCCTGTTTATTATAACGTCGAGATGCTCGTGAATGGCGGGGTTGAGCTTTTCTTTCAAGGAAGATAATTCTTTGACCTCCCGCCAGGCGTTAAAGATTTCCCGGTTTTCGGTGCTTTCAAAATATTCGGGAGAGAGTTCCTCTATTTCATTCTTAAGCTCAGGGTTTTGTAGAAGTAGCGCCAGCAGGTATTCCTCACGGGCGTTGGATGCCAGCGGGCGGATGCCCTGTGTTATCGTTGCCGGTTTCGCGGCTGGTGCCCGGCGTCTTACCGGAGGCGGTTTGATGCGACTCAGTGACGCTTTGATGGTATTCATATCCACTTCCACCAGTCCGGCCAGCTTTTGCAGGTAATGAGCCTGTCGGATGGGGTCGTTTATTTCCGCCACGATGGGCAGGAGCCTTTCCACGGCGAGCGACTTATCCCGGGCGGTCGTCAGGTCCAGCGGCGAGATAGCTTTATCGAAGGTAAAATCGACTATGGGCAGCGCGTTAGCGACCAGTTCCTGCCATAATTTAATGTCTTCCCGGATAATATCGTCCGGGTCTTTGCCCTGAGGGAGAACGATAACCCTCATCTCGGCATTCAGGATATTCTCGTAGCCGACGGTGCGTAGCATGGCTTCTTCGCCGGCAGCGTCGGCGTCCAGGGCGAGCACCGTGTTACGACTCAGCTTTTTTAAAATACTTACCTGCGTTTCCGTGACCGCCGTGCCCATGGAGGCGACCACGTTGGTGATGCCGTTCTGGTGGGCGGTGATGACATCCATGTAACCTTCCATAATGATGGCAGCATCCTGCTTCCTTATTTCCGGGGCGGCGCGGTCGATGGCATACACGGTGCCGCTCTTATCGAAGGTCGGGGTCTGGGGGGAGTTCACGTATTTGGGTAACGAGTCGTCAAGTACCCTGGCGCCAAAGCCGGTGACATGTCCCCGACTATCGCGGATGGGGAACATCAGCTTGCCGCGAAAGCGGTCGTGGGTCTTGCCGTCCTCTGATTGATACAGCAGGCCGGCGGTGAGCATGGTCGCTTCGCTGTGGCCTTTCTCCTTCAGGTACTGTTTCAAGGCTTCCCAGCTGTCCAGGCTGAAGCCGAGCTGAAAATCGGCGATAGTCTGCTGTGAGAACCCCCGTTTTTCCACGTAGCTTCTGGCTTTTTCCGCCGCCGGGGAGTTGAGCAGCAGGTTATTGAAATACAGAGCGGCCGCTTCGTTAACCTGGTAGAATTCTTCTTTTTCTTCCTTTCGGCTGCCGGGCTCCATTCTTGTCGGCAGGGTGACCCCCGCCCGTTGCGCCAGCATCCGTAACGCCTCCCCGAAATCGAGCCCTTCTTTTTTCATGACGAAGGCGAAGACATCGCCGCCGGTATTGCAGGCGCCGAAGCAGTGCCAGCTCTGCTGCTCCGGGTAGACGAAGAATGACGGGTTTTTCTCACTATGGAAAGGGCATAGCGCCGTCAGGTTCCGCCCCGCTTTTTTCAGAGTGGCGTACTGGCCGATAACCTCGACAATATCCGTTTTCTGCTTTACTTCGTCGATAGCGCTCATGGTCAATTAATGAATAGGTATATATTATACTACTTTTTTGACGGTGATACTTCCCTTTTTCAAGTTGAGTAGAGATTGCTTCGTCACTACGTTCCTCGCAATGACAGTCGGCTGATATTGTACAATCAAAATCGAAAGGAGTCGTAATTCAGTAATTCAGGCGCACTTTGATGCCGCGATTATGCAGGTGCTCTTTCAAGCTACGGCAGGTGTATTCGCCGTAGTGAACGATTGAGGCGACCAGCGCGGCATCGGCATGGCCTTCGGTAAGAACATCATAAAGGTGCTCCGGCTTACCGGCTCCACCCGAAGCGATGACGGGAATGCCGACGGAGTCGGCAATCATCCGCGTGAGGTTCAGTTCATAGCCGTCTTTGGTGCCGTCGGCGTCGATGGAGTTAATCACCAGTTCGCCGGCGCCCAGCTCCTCGCCCGTTTTCGCCCACCAGAGGCCGTCGATGCCTGTGGGAGTGACGCCGCCGTTGACGACCATCTCATATCCCGAGGGCATCTCTTGGGTCGGTTCCACCCTCCTGATATCCATGGAGAGGATGGTGCTCTGGGAGCCGATGGCGCGGGCTATTTCCGAGATAAGCTCCTTTCGCTTGACGGCGGCCGTATTGACGTTCACCTTCTCGGCGCCGGCATTCCTCAGCCTGGTGGCGTCTTCCACGGAACGGATACCCCCGCCCACCGAGAAGGGAATGAAAATCTGCCGGGCTACTTCCTCGACGAAATTAATCATGATGTCGCGATTTTCCCGCGAGGCGGTAATATCGTAGAAGACAAGCTCGTCGACCCCGTCCTCATAGTACTGGCGAGCTTTGGCAATGGGGTCGCCGATATCCTTGGTATCGACGAATTTAATGCTCTTGGCGAGCTTGCCGCCGCGGACATCCAGGCAGACTACCAATCTTTTACTGAGCATGGCTGATATTTTACACCCTCTCTTGATTAACCTGTCAAGGTGCCGTCCCAGCGGGCGAAGCGTTCCAGTATTTGCAGTCCCAGTCGGCCGCTTTTTTCCGGGTGGAACTGCATGGCGAACAGGTTGCGGCTTCCCAGCGCCGCGCAGAAGTCGCCGCCGTGACTGGAGACAGCATAGACGTCTTTCTTATCGGCAGGCTGCGGATAGAACGAGTGGACAAAGTAAAACTCGTCCCCCGGCTGGATACCGTCGAGCAGGGGGTGGGGCTGGACTACTTTGACTTCGTTCCAGCCCATGTGCGGTATCTTGAGCAGCTTATTTCTTATTCTGAAACGGACGGTTTTCCCCGGGACCAGTCCGAGGCATTTCTGGTTGCCTTCCTCGGAGCTATCCAGGATAATCTGCGCCCCGAGGCAAATCCCCAGAATCGGGATTCTCGCCTCGAATGCTTTTGTCAGGGCGACACCCAGCCCTTTTTTCTCAAGGTATGCCATGGCGCTGGGGGCGGCGCCGACCCCCGGAAAGATAATCTTTTCTGCGCTGGTAACGGTGGTGGGGTCGCTGGTGACGATGGCCTGGACGCCAACCTCGGCGCAGGCACGCTGCACGCTTTTTATGTTACCGGCGTTATAGTCTATAATAGTAATCATTCGTTAGACTTCCTGTCATTGCGAGACCATAGACGACGAAGTCGGAAAGGCGAAGCAATCCCTATGATTAGCTTAAACGATAGATAGAGATTGCCACGGTCGCTAGCGCTCCCTCGCAATGACTTTTGTTTCTGAGAGGGGCAAAGCCCCTCTTTAACTCCCCTTATTTCAGCTCTTCCGCCAGTCGGAGGGCATACTGGTCGGTCATGCCGGCGATATAGTCGACGACTCTCCGCGCGGTGGTATCGCTGTAAAGGCGGTATTCCGCAGGCAGCTTATCATCGTGTTCGTTAAAGTACCGGTAGAGAAACCGCACCACTTCTTCCGCTTGTTGCGATTCCGCCCCGGCGGAACGCGGATTATAAACTCTCTCAAAGAGAAAATCGCGTAAGGCATTGGCCGATGTCAGTACCAGGGGGCTCATTTTTATCGCGGGTTCCTCTTTAATTATATCACAAATGCGTACGTCCCACGAGCTTTCGATAATATCCGAGACCAGGGTATTGATGCGCTGCGAGTGAGAAAGCCCCAGTACCTCAACGATTTCAAGGGGTAAATCTCCCTCGGTGAGGATTCCCGCCCGGATAGCATCGCCGATATCATGGTTGATATAAGCGACCATGTCCGAGATTTTAACCACTTCTCCTTCGAGAGTACCCACCTCGCCCCAGTCCTGGCCGAGGACAGCCACGCCCGACTTGGAGTGGTTGACGATACCGTCCCTGACCTCCCAGGTGAGGTTCAGTCCCTTCCCGTCCTTCTCCAGAAGGTCGACGACACGCAGGCTTTGTTCGTTGTGGCGGAATCCATCATGGTAGAGTTCGTCGAGCACGTCCTCGCCCACGTGACCGAAAGGGGTATGCCCCAGGTCGTGACCCAGGGCTATCGCCTCCGTAAGGTCTTCATTGAGGTTGAGGGCGCGCGATATGGTGCGGGCTATCTGGGAGACCTCAAGAGTGTGAGTCAGCCGGGTGACATAATGGTCGCCCAGGGGGGCGATGAAGACCTGCGTTTTATGCTTGAGGCGGCGGAACGACTTGCTGTGGGTAATGCGGTCGCGGTCGCGCTGGAAAGCGGTGCGCACCGGGCACGGCTCCTCGTGCCGCTGACGGCCGCGCGACAGTTTGCTTTTAACGGCATGGGGGGAGAGGCTTTCTTCTCTCTCCTCACTCATCCGGCGTATGTTAAATTGTCCAATCACTTGATGCCCAGTTTTGCTTCGGCTGCGGCGATAATATCGCGGGTAATGTCAATCATATCGGGGCTGACGGAGACCGAGGTAATGCCCCACTCCACCAGTTTTTCGGTAATTTCGGGGTAAACGGAGGGAGCCTGACCGCAGATAGAGCAGGTAACGCCCAGGGCTTTACAGCCTCTGACAACCTTTTCTATCGACATGAGGACGGCATCGTTGCGCTCGTCAAAGGTCTCGGCCAGCTTGGAGCTGTCACGGTCGATACCCAGGGTCAGCTGGGTGAGGTCGTTAGAGCCGATGGAGACCCCGTCAACGCCGACAGCCAGGAATTTCTCCAGGAGGATGACGTTGGAGGGCACTTCACACATCATCCAGAGCTTGAACTTGTCGGAGCGTTTCAGTCCCTCTTCGGCCATAATCTTGACGGTGCGTTCCAGTTCCGCCACCGTGCGGACGAAGGGAATCATCACCCAGAGGTTGTCGTACTGCTCCCTGACCTTCTTGATGGCGGCCAGTTCCAGCTTGAAAGTCTCAATATCGGTGATGTATCGCGATGCTCCCCGGTAGCCAATCATGGGATTTTCTTCGTCTTCTTCGTACTTTTCGCCGCCCTTGAGGGCTTTATATTCGTTGGATTTGAAATCGTTAGTTCGGTAGACCACCTGGCGCGGGTAGAAAGCCGCAGCGAATATGGTCAGCTCGTGAGCGAGCTTTTCGGTGAACTCGTTACCGCGGCCCTGCTCAATCATGGCGCTGGGGTGCTCGCCGATTTCGGCAATCATAAACTCGGCACGCAGCAGGCCGATGCCGTCGACATCACGTTTGGCGACACGGTCAACGATATCCGGCTGGGCCAGGTTGGCCAGGAGCTTGGTCTTGGTGAGGACTTCGCCACGGGCGCGTACCTTGACATCGGTCTGAATCTCAATCTTGCCCGGATAGACCTTGCCGTTACTGCCGTCGACCGTGATTACCTGACCGTCTTGCAGGGTGGCGGTCGCATTTTCGCATCCGACGACGCACGGTATGCCGAGCTCGCGGCTAACGATAGCGGCGTGGGCAGTCCGGCCGCCGCGGTCGGTGACAATAGCCGCCGCCCGTTTCATAGCGGGGACGAAGTCCGGCGTGGTCATTTCCGCTACCAGGACATCGCCTTCCAGCACCTTGTCTATCTGCGAGGGGTCGGGCACCATTTTAACCGGTCCGTAGGCTACACCCGGACTGGCGGTGGCCCCGGACACGAGCACGGGGGCATCGATTTCCTGGGTGGTGGCTCCGGCGGTTTCCTTGATGGTGGTCACCGGCCGGGTCTGCACGATGTAGATTTCACCCTTTTCAGTAGCCCATTCGATATCCTGGGGGAACTTGTAATGGTTTTCAAGCTGTTTACCAATTTTGGCGAGCTTGACTATTTCAGTATCGGTTATCTTCTGACGGGCCTGCTCTTCGGGGGTCAGGTCAATCTTCACATTGTCCAGCTTGCCATGAGCGCCGGCCTTCCTAACGAGTTTCCATTCCTGCTTTTTTATTTCCTTCTCCAGAATCTTCATATCGGCCTTGTTAACGAGATAATGGTCCGGGGTGACATCCCCCGAGACTATCATTTCGCCGAGACCGAGGACGGACTCGATAGTAATAGTGTTACGGTCGTTCGTGTTCGGCTCTATGGTGAACATGACGCCGGCCGCTTCCGACTGTACCATGCGCTGCACCGGCACGGCGATGCCCACCTTGAAGTGTTCGAAGCCCTGCTCCTGCCGATAGAAAATGGCGCGCGCTCCGAAGAGTGACGCCCAGCAGTCCTGGACCGCCCTTACCACGCCCTTTTCACCCTGCACATTGAGAAAGGTAGCCTGCTGGCCCGCGAATGAAGCCTCCGGCAGGTCTTCCGCCGTACCCGAGGAACGCACGGCAACCAGGCCCTTGCCCATCTTGACATAGGCCTCTTCAATAGCTTTAGCCGTGTCGGCGGGCATGGCGGCTTTCTGTATCACTTCCTGTACTTCGGCGGCGACCTCCTGCAGCTGTTTGCTGTCGTGAACGTCAATGGTTTTAAGGAGCGCCTGGATTTTACTATCCAGGCCTTCTTTTTCGATAAAGTCGAAGTAGGCGGCGGCGGTGACGATGAAGCCCTGGGGTACGGGGATTCCGGCATTGGTCATCTCTCCCAGGTTGGCCCCTTTACCCCCCACCAGGGGTATATCCTTTTTGGTGACTTCGTTAAACCAGACGACGATTTTTTGGCCTTGTTTCATTACTATGCCTCCATTTTGTGGGTTTTGCTTAGGTACGACAGTATTTATTATAGCATATTAAATAAATGGACTTGTCAACCTTTAATTATAGTAAGGGTGCTGGGGGACATACAATAAAGCAACCCTGAAAAGCCTACGTATAAAACACCAATCTATACCGGACAGACCGCACAAATCAGTACCCTGGTATCATTTGACAGGGTTGTTGATGTGGGGTTAGAATTAATTACAAGGGTTGAGAAAAGGGGACGGAGGACTGGCTATGATAGAGATGACGATTGACAGTATCAGGGTTAGCCTGATGAACTACCAGCGCGTGGTGATTCTGAAAGAGAAGATGTCGGATCGGTATCTGCCTATCTGGATTGGCCCGGCTGAAGCGGATGCCATTGCGGTAAAGTTGCAGGGGGTGGCGGTGCCTCGACCGTTGACACATGACCTGTTGAGTTCGGTTATTGATACTCTGGGAGCGGCGGTTAATTCTATCATCGTCAATGACCTTAAGAATGATACGTTTTATGCCAAGGTTATTCTCGAAGTGGACGGAAAACAGCTGGAGGTTGACTCGCGCCCGAGCGATGCGCTGGCGCTGGCGGTAAGAACGGGGGTCACGATTTTCGCCGACGAATCGGTCCTGGACAAAGCCGGTATCCTGCTTGACGGGGAAACGGGTAAGCCTATCTTCGAAGAGGGCGACGAAGGTGAGGGCAAAGAGCCCAAGGTCAGTGACGAAGAGGTGAAGAAAAAGATGTCGGCTTTTTACGATTTTATCAATACTCTTGACCTCGATGATTTCGATAAGCGCAAGTCTTAAATAATCATATCTTACTTACTGCGGGGACCGGGTTGATGGACGAAAGCCTGATTAAGAGATTGATAGCTTCAATAAAGTGTGGTTCCTGCGGGCAAAACTACCAGGAAGACCACATTGACGTTATCGAGCATAGCGACGAGCTCTGGTTTCTGAAGGTCTTCTGCTCTTCCTGCCACGTCAGATGTCTGGTGGCGGCTATCATCAGGGAAGATGCCAGACCGGAGATTATTACCGACCTTACTCAGGAAGAAATGGAGAAATTCAAGAGTCTGGATGGCGTCGGGGATGAGGACCTGCTGGACATGCATGATTTCTTAAAGAATTTCGATGGCGATTTCCCCCGCCTTTTCCGGCAGGAATAATTAGTTGATTTTACAGCTCGTTTGCGATTTACCAGTAGGCCCTGATATTCAGCGCTTATTTTATACATGAAAAGGAAAATCTTTCTCTGACCATATATCAGCGGTGCTATATCAAAAGATATATTGTGGCTTGACCTGAGGCGCCGAATTTTGGTATCATTTTCAAGGTCAGATAAGTTGAGGTCGGCATGAACAGGTGGATACCGGCGCTGAGGCTGACCGGTATTGGATTTTATATAGCTACCTGTATTGTTGGGGGGACGTTTGCCGGCTGGTGGTTCGGGGGGGAGAAGCCGCTTTTTATGATAATCGGTCTGCTGGTGGGATTGGTGATAGCTGTTTACGGTGTTTATCGAATGATTCGACCCCTCATGAACAACAAGCAGGACAAGGAGAACGGCTAGTGGCGGAGCCTAAACGCAAAGGCTGCCTTGGCTGTTCGTTTCCTGTTTTAATCATTGTTACTGTTGTCGCCCTGGCTATTATCGTCATGGGTTTCCTCGCCGGGCCCCTGGGCAAGAACATGATAGGCGAGACGGAGTGGCTCAACTGGATGACCGTCTCTCCTCCAGAGCCGCACCTCCCGGCACCGGTGCTCTTCCACGTCTTCGGCCTGCCGATTACCAATACCATTATCGCCGGCTGGATTACCGTTGTTTTCCTGGTGGTTATCAGCTGGGTGGTCACCCGCCGCATAAAGATTGTGCCCGGCCGATTGCAGGCGGCCTTCGAGTTCCTGCTCGGCTGGATTTTTGACCTCTGTAATAGCATCGCCGGCGAGGAAAACGGGCGAAAGTTCTTCCCTGTAATTTGCACTATCTTTCTCTTCGTCCTCTTTAATGCCTGGCTCAGCCTGATTCCGGGCTTCGGCTCGATATTGTTCGGGCACCATGAGTTACTCCGTGGAGCGAACACAGATATTAACACGCCCCTGGCCATAGCTCTGGTGTCCTTCGTCTTCGTGGAATACTACGGTCTGAAGACGCTGGGAATCAAGTACCTGCGTAAGTTCGTCGATGTAGGCGCATTTTTCGGAAGCGTCGGCAAGGTGTTCAAGGGTAAAGCCAAGGAAGGTCTTTCCGGGTTGTTCTCCGGGGCTGTTGGCATCTTCATCGGGGGACTGGAGACCCTGAGCGAGCTTATCCGAATCGTCAGTTTTACCTTTCGTCTCTTCGGCAATATGACGGCGGGCGAGATACTGCTGCTTATTGCCGCCTTCCTGATACCGTGGGTGCTGGCCCTGCCTTTTTACGGCCTGGAGTTACTGGTGGGCTTCGTGCAGGCCCTTATCTTCAGCGGGTTAACCCTGGTGTTCGTGACTATGGCTGTGTCTCCACATGAAGGCGAGGCACATTAAAAATATTTCAAGGCGTGAATTATTTAAGGAGGAAGAGTAATGGACGCAGAAGCAATGAGAATGCTGGCAGCGGGACTGGCTATAGGGTTGGGTGCCCTGGGTCCGGGAATCGGCATCGGTATTCTCGGCTATGGAGCCATGCAGGGCCTGGCGCGTAACCCCGAGGCGAGGGGGCCAATCATGACCAACATGATTCTGGCCATCGCCATGGCCGAGGCCATCGCCATCTACGCCCTGATTGTGGCTATCATCCTTGCCATGATAGCGTAAGTAGTGTTCGTAAGGGGGTAATTATGGAAAACGAAGGACTACCCACTTTTATAGCGGCTATTATTGCCGCGTTGATACTGGGAGTAATGGTCATCGCCGGTGTATTGATACACGCGGTATTGACGCTCTAGTAAATACCCGGGTAATGCGGAGAATATGGTCATTAATAAAACTGTTACCGGACGTTTGTTTTGAAGCAGTCTAGGGGGTAAAAATG
>Ga0315541_1000379_pt1 | contig 47084 bp, 40 predicted proteins | sample SalMarSW160190MG_FD_203095 | JGI IMG/M metagenome (GOLD analysis project Ga0315541, IMG submission 203095) | Salt marsh sediment microbial communities from the Plum Island Ecosystem LTER, Massachusetts, United States - Salt Marsh Sediment SW1601-190 ...
CGTAGAAATAAAAGAGAAGTCCAAGGGAAAAGAAGAAAAACCAAAAAAGAAAGAATTTTGAATTTGGACTCTTGAATCTAGAGTTAAATTCAAAATTCTTTATTCTATTTATGATTTCCATTCAAATTTTAAATTTTAAATTTTAAATTTATGCGTGTTTCTGATTTAGAAGCCATAAGAATAAAAGTTGCCTCGCCTGAAGAAATATTGTCTTGGTCTCACGGCGAGGTTACAAAACCAGAAACTGTCAATTATCGGACCCAGAAAGCCGAAAAAGATGGTCTTTTTTGTGAAAGAATTTTTGGTCCGGAGAAAGACTATGAGTGTTATTGCGGTAAATACAGGAGGATTCGATATAAAGGAATAGTTTGTGATAGATGCGGGGTTGAAGTAACGAAATCTTCAGTGAGGCGGGAAAGGATGGGACACATAAAGCTAGCTTGTCCTGTTTCTCACATCTGGTTTTTGAGAGGAATTCCTTCAAGAATAGGGATGGTTTTAGATATACCCATGCATCAATTGGAAAAAGTAATTTATTTCGCGGCTTATATTGTTACTGATATTAATAAAGAAGCGAAAGAAAAAACTTTGAATAGAGTTGAAAAGGAATACAAGGCAAAAGTCAAAAGCATGTCTCATGATCCCCATCTTAGTGGAGTGCCCCAGGATCAAAAATCCTCGAAGAAGCCCCGTCTTGGGCGGGGTCCTGCGGGGCGGATAAAAACCAAAAAAAAGAAAGAGCTGAAAAAAGCTTTAGAAGAATTAAAAATAAGAAGGAACAAAGCAATGGAGGAGATTTTGGGAATTAAATTCTTAAAAGTTTTGTCTGAGGTTGAGTATTATGATTATTCCTTAAAATACGGCGAAGTTTTTGAAGCAGGCCCCGGAGCTGAGATTTTAAGAAAGATTTTTGAAAAAGTTGATTTAAAAGAAGAGATTAAAAAATTAAAAAAAGAAATTGAAAAAGTAACAATAACAGCTCAAAGAAAAAAATTAAGAAGATTGAGATTTTTACAAGCATTGCTTAAAGCTAAAATCAGACCGGAATGGATGCTTCCAACTGTTTTGCCAATTTTGCCTCCCGACTTAAGACCAATGGTCCAACTAGACGGCGGCAGGTACGCCTCTTCTGATTTGAATGATCTTTACCGAAGAGTAATTAACCGAAATAATCGCTTAAAATATTTATTAGAAATCGCGGCTCCCGAGGTAATTGTAAGAAATGAAAAAAGAATGCTTCAGGAAGCGGTAGATGCCTTAATTGATAATAATATGAGAAAGGGGATCTTAACGACTGCTACTACTGGAGGGAAACGGCTTCTAAAATCTCTAGCTGATATGCTTAAAGGAAAGCAGGGTAGGTTTCGGCAGAACCTTTTAGGGAAAAGAGTTGATTATTCTGGAAGGTCAGTAATTGTTGTTGGGCCAAAATTAAAACTTCATCAATGCGGTCTTCCAAAAAAAATGGCTTTGGAGTTGTTTAAACCGTTTGTCATCCAAAAGATTTTAGAGAAAGAGCTTGCTTATAATGTTCGGGGAGCTTCAAAATTAATTGAGGAAGAAGGTAATGAGATTTGGGCGATTTTAGAAGAAGTGGTAAGAAATAAACTGGTTTTATTAAATCGCGCTCCTACTCTTCACCGACTAGGGATTCAAGCCTTCCAGCCGGTTTTGATTGAGGGAGAATCAATTGAAGTTCATCCAATGGTTTGCAGATCTTTTAATGCTGACTTTGACGGGGACCAAATGGCGGTTCATCTTCCTTTGAGCGAAAAATCACAACAGGAAGCGAGAGAAATAATGCTATCTACCCTTAACTTGTTAAAGCCTGCTACTGGCCTGCCGGTTGTTTCACCGACTCAAGATATTATTCTTGGCTGTTATTGGCTAACTAAAATTGCAGAAGGCAGTAAGGGAGAAGGGAAAATTTTCTCCGGCCCTAAAGAAGCTTTACTAGCTTATGAAGCAGGAGAGATAGATTTAAGAGCCCGCATTCGCGTACGAATGCCAAGCGGTATTACAGAAATCTCAATGGGAAGAATTTTGTTTAATGAAACCTTACCTGAGAATTATCCATTTATCAATGAACTGATAAATTCTAAAAAAATAGAGAGAATAGTCGGAAGAATTATTGAAAAATATAAACAAGAAGTCGCTGAAGAAACATTAGATAAAATTAAAAACTTGGGATTTGAAGCAGCTACTATATCTGGAATAACATGGGGGATGGATGATTTAATCGTTCCGCCAGAAAAGAAAAAAATTATTGAAATTGCCGAGAAAGAAATTGGGTTGATTGAAAGCCATTTTAGAAAAGGTTTGCTTTCCGGTGAAGAAAAAAGAAGCAAGATAATTGAAGTTTGGACGAGAGTGAAATCAGAAATTGAAAAGTTAGTGCCAAAAACTCTACCGAAAATGGGTCCGATATTTTCAATTGTTGATTCAGGAGCTAGAGGATCTTGGAGCCAACCGGTTCAAATGACTGGGATGAAGGGCTTGGTAATTAACCCGGCAGGCCAAATTATTGAATTACCTGTAAAAAGTTCATTCAAGGAAGGATTTGATGTGTTGGAATATTTTATTTCTACCCACGGAGCAAGAAAAGGAACAGCGGATACTGCCTTGCGGACTTCAACTGCTGGATATTTAACCAGGCGTCTGGTTGATGTTTCTCATGAAGTAGTAATTTTTGAAGAAGATTGTGGAGACAAAACGGGTTTTGAGGTATTCAAGAAAGAAGCTGATGAGATAGGCCAGGATTTTGCTTTCAAGATTGTCGGCCGAGTAACTTTAGAAGATATAAAATCTCAAAAAAATAGGAAGAAAGTAATTGTGAAGAAAGGAAATATAATTGATTGGGAAGCAGCAAGGCAAATAACAGAAGAAGAGATTGAGAAGGTTAGAATTCGTTCTCCTATTAGCTGTAAATCTACCCGAGGGGTTTGCCAGAAGTGTTATGGTTGGGATCTTGGTTTGAATAAACTAGTTAAATTAGGAGAGGCTGTAGGAATTGTGGCTGCTCAGGCTATTGGAGAACCGGGCACTCAGTTAACTATGAGAACTTTTCATACGGGGGGGGTGGCAAGCGGAGGAGATATTACTTTTGGTCTTCCCAGAGTTCAGGAGGTTTTTGAAGCAAGAATACCAAAAGGAAAAGCAGAGATTTCTCAAGTAGATGGAAAATTACTGGAGATAACTCCGGAGAGAATAATAAGAATTAAACCTCATCCTATGGATGATCAGGCGAAAACTGTAAAAATTTCAAAATCAAAACAGACTAAAAAAGAAAACATTATTGAGTATAAAATACCTCCGAAGGTGGCAATTTTGGTAAACAAAGGACAGGATATTAAGAAAGGGCAGCAGCTTTGCGAGGGAAGTCTGGATTTAAAAGAAGTATTTAAGTTAAAAGGCGGCGAAAGAACTCAGCGGTATATTTTAGAAGAAATTCAGAAAATTTATGTCTCTCAGGGGGCGGTTATTCATGATAAACATATTGAGGTAATAATTCGTCAGATGTTTTCTCGGGTAAAAGTTAAAGACTCCGGAGACAGTTATTTTACAATTGGAGAAATTATTGAAAGAACTAAGTTTCTTGAGGAAAATGCTAGGCTAAAAAAAGAAAAAAAGAAATTAATAAAAGCCGTTACTGTTTTGCTTGGAATGTCTCGGGTAGCTCTGACTACAGATTCCTTTTTATCGGCTGCTTCTTTCCAAGAGACTTCCCGGGTTCTAATTAAAGCGGCGCTTCAAGGGAAAGAAGATAAGCTCCTCGGATTGAAAGAGAACGTGATTATTGGTAAACTAATACCAGCAGGCACCGGATTTAAGAAATAGTCTTCTCAAAGCTGTGTTTAAAAGAAAAAAGCATAAAAAGTTCAAAAAACTGCCCAGAGAAAAGAGAAGCTCGGGTCGTTTTGGTTTACCCGATGAGATTAAGCAAATGATTTGGGGTATTGTGATGATTTTAGTGGCAGTGGTGATTGGGCTGAGTTTTTTTGAGAAAGCCGGTAGGGCAGGTGAAATTTTTATGAAGGGAACCAGATTTATAATAGGCGAGACAGTTTTTCTGACTCCTCTAATTTTTATTTTAAGCGGATTAATTTTTTTAAGCGCCAGAAGCGAGGGAAAATTTTTTAAGAAAGGAAAAAAAGCTTCTTGGCCGGTAATTTTAGCCACTTTGATTTTAATTTTAGGACTTACTGGAATTTTAGGAGGCTTTAATTCTGAAGTTAGGCCTGGAGGCTGGTTGGGTTATATTTTAAGCTGGCCTCTTTTAAAATACTTTGGATTTTGGGTAACTCAACTTATATTTTTAACCCTGGTTGTTATCGGCGGTTTAATTTTTTGGCAATTTTTAAGCAGGCCTTCTTCTAAAAAAGAAAAAGATGCTGAGCCTTCAATTTCTCAGAAGGAGGCTCCGCCTAAAAAATCTATTATTAAAAGAATTTTTGCTCCCAGATTTAAAGTGAAGGAAATTCATCCTTCTTCTCCGGAGATTAAACGTCCCGAAGCTCCGCTTAGCGAGATAAAGATGGAAACTTCGTTAAGCGGAATTGGAGCTAAAATTTTTTCCTACCAGCCTCCTCTTATAAAATTATTAGAATCTGACCAAGGATCTCCTACTAGCGGCGATACCAGAGTGAATTCAGCTATTATTCAAAAAACCTTAGAGAATTTTGGGATTGAGGTTACGATGTCAGAAATAAATATTGGGCCAACTGTTACTCAATATACCTTAAAGCCAGCAGAGGGGGTAAAATTGTCTAAAATAACATCTCTTTCAAGTGATTTGGCTTTAGCTTTAGCCAGCCACCCGATTAGGATTGAGGCTCCCGTTCCCGGGAGGTCTTTAGTGGGTATTGAAGTGCCAAATAAGGCTAGGGCTCAAGTTAGACTGAGAAATTTAATAGAAAATTCTAATTTTCAACATTCATCTTCAAATTTGGTAATTGCTTTAGGAAGAGATGTTTCCGGCCAGCCTGTATATACAGATTTAACTAGAATGCCTCACCTTTTAGTAGCAGGCGCTACCGGAACCGGCAAGACGATTTTTCTTAATTCTTTGATGATGAGCCTTCTTTACCAGCCCAGCACTTCTACAAAAAGCGCCGGGCCCGAAACTTTAAGATTTATCTTAGTTGATCCTAAAAGAGTTGAATTTCCGGTTTATGATTCTCTTCCCCATTTATTGTGTCCGGTAATTTATAATGCCAGGAGGACTATCGCTGCTTTGAGGTGGCTTACAGGCGAGATGGAAAGAAGGTTTGATCTACTGGCGGAAATTAGAGCAAGAAATATTGCAAGTTTTAACGAAAAATCTTTAAGAAATGGAACAAGCCCCTTGCCCTTTATCGTTTTTGTTATTGACGAGTTAGCCGATTTAATGGCAGCCAAGGGGAGAGAGATTGAAGCTGGAATTGTTAGATTGGCTCAAATGTCCAGAGCGGTTGGCATCCATTTAGTAGTAGCTACCCAAAGGCCTTCGGTGGAGGTAATTACCGGCTTAATTAAAGCAAATATAACTTCCCGTGTTACTTTTCAAGTTGCTTCTCAGGTTGATTCGAGAACAGTTTTGGATAGTTCCGGAGCCGAGAAGCTTTTAGGTTCGGGAGATATGCTTTATATCTCAGCTCAGACTCCTAAGCCCAAGAGAATTCAAGGCGCTTATACTTCAGAAAAAGAAGTTAAGAGAGTGGTAAGAGATATAAATTCTAAGATTCAAGGACCCCAATTTCCCACAGAAACTCAGGATGAATTGCTTCAGGAGCTGGAGAAGGATTCAGGGAAGTTGGAGAGAGGAATTACGAATTTTTCTGAAGAGGAAGAGCCTCTTTACGAAGAAGCAAAAAAAATTGTTATTGAAGCTAGAAAAGCTTCTGCTTCTTTGCTTCAGAGAAGGTTGCGGATAGGTTACGCTAGGGCAGCTAGATTGATAGATATGTTAGAAGGAAAAGGGATAGTTGGACCGGGAGAAGGAGCAAAGCCAAGAGAGGTGTATGGAAACGCAGAAGGCCAAGAGATGGAGAGCGAGCAGCCGGAAATTTCTGAAAGCGAAGATGATTGGCAGAAAGTGTAAGTCGATTTGCCTCTTTTATTAAAAAATGCTATTTTAAAAATAGGTATGGCTAATAAAAAAGAGAAAAATCCGCCAACTGGCGGAGAAAAAAAGGATTTAGAGGAAGCAGTAGACGAAATTAGACAGCGTTTTGGCGAGGGAGCAATTATGAAACTCAATGAAGTGAGAGCGGTTGATGTTGATGTTATTCCCACGGGTTCTATTTCTTTAGATTTGGCTTTAGGGGTAAAGGGAATTCCTCGAGGGAGGGTAGTTGAAATTTTTGGTCCTGAATCGGGCGGAAAAACAAGTTTAGCGCTTCATATCTGCGCTGAAGCTCAGAAAAAAGGAGGAGTAGCTGCTTTTATTGATGCTGAACATGCTTTAGATCCTGATTATGCTAGGAAGATAGGGGTAAATATTGATGATCTTTTAATTTCTCAGCCAGATTCGGGAGAGCAAGCTCTCCAAATTGTTGAAACTTTAATTAGATCAGGAGAAATTGATGTTGTTGTAATTGATTCGGTAGCAGCCTTGACTCCCAAAAGAGAAATTGCCGGAGAAATGGGTGAATTTCAGATAGGCCTTCAGGCAAGATTAATGTCAAGCGCTTTAAGGAAACTATCTTCAGTTGTGGCTAAAACCAAAACATCTGTTGTGTTTTTAAACCAAACCAGGATGAAAATCGGGGTAATGTTCGGAAATCCAGAGACAACACCCGGCGGTTTGGCTTTGAAATTCTATTCCTCGGTAAGAATTAATCTAAGAAGAGTAGCTCAAATAAAATACAAGGATGAAATTATTGGTAGTAGAATTAAAGCAAAAATAGTTAAAAATAAAGTAGCTGCTCCTTTCAGAACTACTGAGTTTGATATTTATTATAATGAAGGCATTTCTTATCTAGCCGACATTTTAAATATTGGTTTAAAAAAAGGAGTTGTTAAGAAAGCGGGTAGTTGGTATCAATATGAGAATAAAAAATTGGGACAGGGGATGGAAGGCGCGAAGATATTTTTGAAAGATAACCCGGAAGTGGTAAAACAAATAAAAAAGGTAATAATAGAACAAGCCTAAATTAAAAACGCCCGTTTGAAATAGAGCGTCTTTTATAAAAAGGCGTTTTTTGTTTTAGAATAAATTATTTCATTGTATAGGGAAGCAATCCAAGATGCCGGGCTCTTTTAATAGCTTTTGATAGTTTTCTTTGATGCTTAGAACAAACTCCAGTTCTCTTTCTTGCTCTTATCTTGCCTAATCCCGAAATAAACCTCTGAAGAAGTTCTGTGTTTTTGAAATCAATTTCTTTTATATTTCTTTGGCAAAAATAACAATCCATAAATTTTGTTTAACCAATATAATGATTACCCTTTTTTATATTTTCTATTTTCTCTAATGGCTGTAGATTTTTTAAAGACCAGCATTGTTTAAATTCCAAATCATCTGAAGAAGTATAATTAAATAAACTCCTTGGCCTTAAATGGTCAACTGCCCAATAACTGCCATAATTATCCCAATTCATTTTACTATTAAATTGTTTTTCTAAATGTTCTATTAACTCTTCTAAGCTATAGCTGGCCAGAGTTTCCCATTTTCGCCCAGCTTTTTTATTCTTTAAGGAAACCCAAATAGCTGTACCCATATTTTCATCAAGCCGATATCTTGGGTTTGTTTTCCTTTGGTATTTTTGCCATTTTCCTTTATACTGTAATCTTTTTTCTTTGTTCTTTTTGTTATACTCTTTTTGACTCGTTAGTATCTTTTCTCTATTTTTCTGATAATAATCTCTATGTTGTTGCAATCTTCTCTTCCTATTTTTCTCTCGCCACTCTTTCTGATACTGTTGCACCTTTTCTTTATTTTGCTGATAATATTCTCTGTGACGCAGCCGCATTTTCTTTATATTCTTTTGATACCATTTCTTACCAGATAATCGCGTTCTCTTTAATATCTTTTCTTTATTCTTTTGATAATACTCCTTCTTATTTTGTAATATCTTTTCTTTATTCTTTTTATAATATTCCTTCCTATTTTGTAGTTCCCTTTTTTTGTTTTTATAAGCCATAATTCTTAATTCAAGAATATATGTTTATACAATAGCGAATCAATGTTCTTAAGGGTTTTTATCAACCCTCAGAATGGGATACTCTTCACGTCGATTTCTTCCTCCTTGTCGTCTGGGGGGTTTCCGGCCGTGGTTGCTTGAGGTTCTTCGGTAGAAGGGGGTTTTTCTTCGTCTTTCCCTTCTTCAATAATCGGGATGTTTTCCTGAGATATTTTTTCTTGGGGCTGGTTTTGATTCTGATCAGAAAAAGATTGGGGAGGAGCAGTTTGAGAGAAACCGCTTCTCGGCCCTAATTGTAGTCTTTCGGTTATAATTTCTGTTCGATTGCGCCTATTTCCAGAAGAATCCTGCCAGTTTCTAGTTTGAATTCTTCCTTCAATTAAAACCATTGAACCCTTTTTTAGATATTGCTGAGCGATTTCTGCAATTCTTCCGAAAGCAACAATATTATGAAATTCAGTTTGTTGTTGCTTCTGCCTTTCTTTATTATAAAAAATTCTATTAGTAGCTATACTAAAATTAACTACTGATTGGCCCGATGGCAATGCTCTGGCAACGGGGTCTGCGGTAAGGTTTCCTAAGACAAAAATTTTATTTAAATTCATACTATTTAGGTTTCTTTAAGCATTTCTTCTATTTTTTTATCAACTTCTTTTAGCTCGACTTTTCCAGCTTTTGACTGGCGAGATAGAGGCTTGTTTGCTTCAGTTATTCTTTGAGAAATCATCGGTTTTTTTCGCAGGCGTTTCTTTGCTGTAATTTTTTCCGGAGTCTTTATTAAAATCATATAGCGGAGAATTTGATTTTCGGCTTTTAATTTTTTCCCCAGGCTCTTTAATTTATCAGGATCTAAGGAAAAATTTAAGGAAACTAAAAAACTATCCTCTTTCTTTTTTATAGGGTAACCCAATTTTTTCTTAAAAGGCTTAGTTATTTTTTCTAAAGTGCCGGTTTCTTCTTGAATAAAGCTATTTATCTTTGCCGACATATTTTTTAAATCTTCTTCAGAAAAATCTGATGGGATTAGATAAGTTAATTCGTAATTTTTCATCATATTTTAAACTCAATAATATCTCCGTTTTGAACAATATACTCTTTTCCAACTGTTTTTATTAATCCTAACTCTCTTGCTTTACTCCAAGAGGCTGCCCCGACTAATTTTTGCCAAGAGATTACCTCTGCTTTAATAAATCTTTCTCTAAAGTCAGAATGAACTTTTTCTGCAGCTAAAAGAGTATTTGAGCCACGTTTTAGAATTCGGGCTCTAGCTTCCTTTCCTCCCGTTATAGTGTAGAAAGTAATTAAGTCAAGGATATTGTAGCAAGAAAGGATTATTTGGTCAAGCTGAGATTGAAGTCCCAACTCTAAAATTTCAGATGGAGATAGATCGGATGCCTCTTCCTCTATTTTCAAGTCAATATTTAAATAATCTGGATTTATTATTTCTCCTCGGGTATTAAAAAGATAAACAATAGGTTTCTCGGTTAAAAACTGGTATTTTTTAATTGCTTCTTTTTCTTCTGGGGGCAGATTTAATTCTGAGATTGGCTTTCCTTGGTTAGTAGATTCTTTAATCCTTTTTAAAAGTTCTATTTCTTTTATATTTTCTTTATCTTCTTTTGCTTTTTTTTCTAATTTCTCAATAATTCCTTCAATAATTTCAATATCTTTTAGCAAAAGTTCGTTTTTGATGATTTGAATGTTTTTTTTCGGATCAGATTTTTCTTTAAAAGCGCCAATTACTTCTATAATTGCATCACATTCTTTAATGCGAGAAAGGAATTGATTGCCTAGCCCCTCGCCCTTATGGGCTCCTTCTATTAATCCTGCGATGTCTACGAACTCAATTACTGTATTAGTAATTTTTTGGGGACGGACTATTGACGCAATTTTTTCTAATTTTTTATCCGGCACTTCTACCACTCCTACGTTTGGATTAATGGTTGTAAAAGGATAAGAAGCAATATCAACCTTTTTTTTGGTTAAGGCCTTAAAAAGAGTTGATTTGCCCGTGTTCGGAAGGCCGACAATGCCTACTGAAAAACTCATAGATTTATGTTATCATAGTATAATACATCTACATGAAAATCAATCCATCTATTTTTAAATCATATGATATTCGGGGTATATATCCTGAAGATTTAAACAAGGAAACTGCTTATAAGATCGGCCGGTCTTTTATTGAATACACAAAAGCTAAAAATGTAGCAGTTGGCCGGGACGCGCGGCTTTCTTCTCCGGATCTTTTTGAGGCGTTAACTAAAGGGATTATAACTCAGGGGTCTGATGTTTATAATATAGGCCAGGTTCCAACAGAAGGAATGTATTTTGCTGTAAGTTATTATGGTTACGATGCAGGAATTATGATTACAGCAAGCCATAACCCAAAAGAATATAATGGGTTTAAGATGATAAAAAAGGAAACAGAGAAAGCTAAAGTGATTCGGGGAAAAGATATTCGGGAAATAGTTGAGCAAAATAATTTTACAAAATCTGAAAAAGTAGGAGTGATTAAAGAAACAGATGTTTGGTCGGATTTTTTAAATCATATTTTTTCTTTCGTCGATGTTAATAAAATGGAACCCCTTAAGATAGTAATAGATGCGAGCAATGGTATGGCAGGAAAAGTTATTCCTTTGCTTGCTTCCAGGCTGCCTATTGAAATTATCTCTTTAAATTTTAATTTAGACGGCAATTTTCCTGCTCATTCGCCGAATCCTTTACTTGAAAAATCATCTGATGAGATAAGCCGAAAGGTTTTAGAAAAAAAAGCCGACGCCGGTTTTATTTTTGATGGTGACGCTGACAGAATTTTCCTAATAGATGAACAAGGTAAATTTACCAGAGGCGATATTACTCTTTTGTTTTTAGCTAAATATTTTTTGAAGAAAAGTCCCGGTAAAGGAGTAGCTTATAATATAATTTGCTCTAAGGCCGTGTCTGAATTTATACAGAAATGGGGAGGAGAACCTATCAGAACTCCTGTCGGGTTTGTTAATGTTAGGGAGGGAATACTAAAAAATAACGGAGTTATGGGCGGAGAAGTATCAGGGCATTACTGTTTTAAAGATAATTTCTATTTTGATTCTGGATTCATTGCTTTTTTGGTTTTGTTGCAAGTAATTTCGGAATCAGGCAAAAAAGTTTCTGAAATTAAGAAAGAATTATCGCCTTATGCCAAGTTGCCGGAAATTAATTTTGAGATTGAGAATAAACAAGCAGTCTTGGATACGATCAAAGAGAAATATTCTGACGGAAAGCAAGATTATTTGGATGGAATTACGGTAGAGTATGATAACTGGTGGTTTAATCTTCGTCCCTCCCAAACCGAACCTCTTTTGCGCTTAGCTATAGAAGCTGACGATGATCAACTTTTGGAGCAAAAGAAAAAAGAGCTCACAGCTCTAATTAAAAAATAGTTATCAACGAGGATAAGTCGAATTATGTCAGGCCTATTTTTTGGCGAGTTTCGGTCATTGTGCTCTCGGCGACGACTTTAGCTCTTTTTGCTCCCACCTTAAGGGTTTCTCGAATATAAACTTCTCTGGCGAGAAGCGCTTTTCTTTTTTGGCGAAAAGGCTCTAAAGAATCTATTAAAAGTTGGGTTAGAGATTTTTTAAGATAGGCATAGCCCTTTCCTTGGAATTCTTTTTCTGATTCTTTTATTGTTTTTTCACTAAATAAACTATAAATAGTTAGAAGATTAGAAACTCCGGGCTTTCGGCCTGGATTATATTTTACTTGCTTGCTTGTATCTGTTACGGCTGACATTACTTTTTTCTTAATCTCTTCAGGTTTTTCAAAAAGAGAAATATAGCTTACTGGCCCTAATGATTTTGACATTTTCTGTTTAGGATTATTTAGAGCCATAATTTTAGCTCCAAGTTTCGGAAGTAGAGCTTTAGGTTCAATAAAAGTTTTGCCGAATTTTTGGTTAAATTTTCTGGCAATTGTTCTGGTCAGTTCAATATGTTGGACCTGGTCTTTGCCTACTGGCACGGCTTCTGTTTTGTAAAGCAGAATATCAGCTGCCTGTAAAACAGGATAGGTTAAAAGGCCGGCATTGATATCTTTCTTAAATTGTTTGCTTTTCTCTTTAAACTGAGTCATTCTTTGCAGATCTCCGATTGGGCAGACGGTATTTAAAAGCCAGCAGAGTTCTGTATGTTCTTTAATATCTGATTGAATAAAGAAAATGCTTTTTTGGGGATCAATTCCGACTGCCAAATGGGCAATAGCAGCTTCCATGATATTTTTTTGAAGATTTTCCGGTTTATGGGGAACAGTCAAAGAATGTAAATCAGCAATAAAAAAAACACACTCATTTTTTTTCTGAAGTTCAACCCATTGTTTAATAGCTCCTAAATAATTTCCTATATGAATTGAGCCTGTTGGCTGGATGCCAGATAAAACTCGCATAGTTATACTTCAATAACGACTGGTAATATTATCGGCCTTCTTTCTGTTTTAGAAAAAAGAAAGCTGCCTATCTTGTTTTTTATTTCATCTTTAAGATGGTTCCGATTTATTGCTTTTCCGCTCCCGGTTGATTTATTTACAATGCCAATCACTTTTTTTCGAGTTTGGGCAAGCAATTCCTTCGACTCCCTTAAATATATAAACCCTCTTGATATTATATCAGGAGAACCCTTAACTTGGCCAGTTTTTTTGTCAACGATTGCTATAATTACAAACATTCCATCTTCCGCTAATTTTCTCCGGTCGTTTAGAACTATTTCTCCGATATCTCCGACTCCGGAGCCATCAACAAAAACATAATCGCTTGGAACTTTTTTCTCCAGAATATTCATCTTTCCTCTATCTATTTCTATTACAGAGCCATTATCGGGAACAATAACTTCGTCTTTTTTATATCCCATACCGTAAGCAATTTTAGCTGCTTCTTTCAGCATAAAATGGTTGGCATAAACTGGGATTAGATAGGTTGGTTTAATTTGATTTATTATCTCTTTAATATCTCTTCTGTTGCTGTGGCCTGAAGTATGGACATCCATAATATTGCTATGGATAATATTATCAGAAAGACGGTAAAGCCTATCTTTCAGTTTTTGGATAGTTCTTTCGTTTCCTGGGATAACCGAAGCCGAGAAAATAATTGTATCGTTTTTTTTGATTTTTATAAATCTATGAGTTCCTCCTGCTATTCTTGGGAGAACTGCATTTTCTTCTCCTTGAGCTCCAGTGCAAAGGATTATAACCTTATTGTCTGGGTAATCACTTATTTTATTGATTGGGACAACATTTTCTTTTTTAAATTTGATATAGCCTAATTTTTTTGCAGTTTCTATAGCCATCTTCATGGAAAATCCATCTAAGGCCACTTTTTTATTTGTTCTGGCGGCATGTTCTAAAACTTGCTTTATTCTTTCAACCTGGGAAGAGAAGGTGGCAATAATAACTCTGCCGGGAGCAAAATCTATTAATTTTTTTAAGTTAGCAATCATTTCTCTCTCGGGAACAGGCTCTTTGTTATTAATTGCTCCAATGCTTTCTAACATTAAAATGGTAGGCTTGGGTAATTTTGCTAAATGGTTGTATTTTATTTCAGCTCTTCCTATAGGTTTATGTTCTATCATCCAGTCCCCTGGGTGAATAATGGTAGCCGAAGAGGTTTTTAGAATTACTCCAACGGCATCTATTATGGCGTGGTCTACCGGGAAAAAACTGATTCGGAAAGAACCAAGCTTAATTTCCTTTTCTATATCTCTTATGTAAGTTGCTTTAAGAGACTTCGAACTTCCCTTTAAATGATCTTCCATTCGATTTTTAATCATTTCCAAAGTAAAAGGCCTGGCTATGATTTCCGGATTGCCGAGCTTGTCTAATAGAAGAGGAGTTGCCCCAATATGATCTAAGTGGCCATGAGAAAAAATAATTGCTCTTATATTTTTTTCTTTCTCTTTAAGATATTTTATATTAGGAATAACATAGTTAATTCCCGGCATGTCGTCTTCCGGAAATTGAATTCCCATGTCTAAAATCACAATATCCTGGCCATACTCAAAAACAGTCATGTTTCTGCCGACTTCTTCACATCCTCCGAGAGGGATTATTCTAAGATTTTCTTTTTTAAATTTTCGCTGTTCGAAATTTTTTCTCATAATTACAAGCGAAGGAGGAAAAGAAAAGCTTGCTTTTCGTTTTCCGACTGAGTGCCGTAATTATATAAGGCACAGCCTTCTATAAATTTGTGCGGGCAGGAGGATTTGCACCCCCACGGGATTTCTCCCACCAGCTCCTGAAGCTGACGCGTCTGCTGTTTCGCCATGCCCGCTTAGCCCGTCAGGTAACCTTTTAGGAAATCCAAATTTTTAGGTATTGTTTTTCGAGGTTTTTCAAAACGCAACTTAGGAACTTTTTTATAATTTTTATTTTTAACCCAGCCCTTTTTAGTGTAAAAGTAACAAGCTCCCTTCATTTTTAAAATTGGGTTATAGTCACTTTTTACTCCCCCTGCCATCCAATTCGCCATTTTTAGATCTTTTTTGGACGGATTGATAGTAATATGGCCGTACCCGGGAGGAATAACAGCAACATTGCCTTCTTTGGCTTTTATTGCAAAAACATCTTTAATTTCTTTGCCTCGCCTTTTCTGCATTAGATAAATTGCTTCTCCTTTAAGGACGATATAGACTTCTCCGTAATTTCCAATATGCTCGTGCCCTTTGGTTTTGACAAACTCTTTTCCTAACATTCTAGCAGGTATCATAGTAATATCATATCTTAAACCCTTCTTTTTTTTGATCCCTCTATACATATAATAAAGTTCAAAATTAGAGGCAGTTTTTACCCATTTTTTATCATAAAGAACTTCTCGCATATCATATAAATATCTAATATCCGGTTTTTTGTTTTCTAAATCTATTCCCATATTACTTAAAAACCCTTCGAGTTTTAACATACCACTCCTCAATTCCGATAAAGCGTTTCGAGGGGTCGGTAATTTTTTTTGTTGTTACTCCCTTAATCTCTTTTGAGACCAAATAAATATAATCCGGGCTGTATAAAAACACACAAGGGACATCTTCAATTAAAATATCTTGAAAGAGAGCCAATTTTTCAGCTCGTACTTTGGGATCTGGGGATTCTCTGATTTCTTCTAACAGTTCGTCGGCTTTTTCATTTTCATATAAAGCTAAATTTAAACCGGGATCTCTTTTTTGGGAAGAATGCCAGAAAGGAAGGGGGTCGGGAATTGCGCCCAAAACCTCTCCAAAAAGCAAGCTTTCATAACTTCTCGGATTTATAAAGTTTTGTTCAAGGTCAGAAGGAGAAAGTTTCTCAATTTCAATTTCGATTCCTAAGACCTTCCATTGTTTCTTTAAAAGCTCGGCAACCTCAGCCATTTGAGGCTGATCAACGGTTACCAGAGAAAATTTAAGAAGTAAAGTTTCTTCCGGTTCCCCAAAGCAAACTTCATTTAATTTAGCCCGAGTGGTTTTACTTACTATCCCCGTGCCCTTGGTAAAACCCCAGGGCTCTAAAACATCTTTAGCATGTTCTTCTTGGAATCTAATAACTGCCGCTTTTGTTTTTGAACCAAAATGCCCGGTTATTTCACCTTCAGGATAAATTTCAGGAAATCTGGCTAAGCATTTTTGCAGTTCTTCTACTTCTTTGCCCTGCGATCCCTGGGTTAAATAACTTTCGAATTTAAAAGCAAGCTCTTTTTTAATAGTTTTTTCCCTTATGCCGTCTCCATCTTCGTCTTTAAAACCAGCTTCTTCCAAAAGGTTTTTTGCCTTTTCAATATTAAATGCGTAAATTTCTGACGGAGGATCAAATCCGTAAACTTTGGAGAGAATAGGAGAATTAACGATTTTTTCCTCGGCGATCGGAGAATTTTCCGGAAGGTTTAATATCTTTTCAACAATTTCTTTTTTGTTTGTTCCATAATTTAGAGCTAATCTTACTTCTTTTTCAGCCAAAATTTTTGATTCACTTTGATTAAAAAACACAGCAAAGTATCTTGGTAATGGAAGTAGGTATCTCTGCCAGTTTTCGCCAAGATCGGTAAAAGAACTTAAAGATAATCCGGTGACTTTTTTCTGTTGAGCTGCTTCCATTAATTCTTTTTCATTGTTAAAGAAGAGAAAATTAATTTCGGAAATGTAAGGTTTTTTCCCGGAATAAAAAGAATTTTGAACCAAACTTAAAGATTTTATCTGATCTTCTATTTGCTTTATTTCTTTTAGTTTGTAGGGGCCGGAACCGATTGGATTTAAATTTTGGTGAATCTCTAAAAGAAAGTTTTCCGGAGGAATACCTTCCCAGATATGTTTTGCCAGAATTTTTAAGGTGCAATTTTTTAAGAAAGCGCTATAGGGTTTTTCTAGTTTGAACTGCACGGCCAGATCGTCAATTTTTTCAACTTCTATTCCTATCCAGCTTGCTCGAAAAGGGCTTTTAGTATCGGGGTTCTGGATTGTTTTTATAGTGAAAATTATATCATCGGCAGTAAGAGGAGTGTTGTCTTGCCAGACCAAATTTTCTTTCAGGCGGAATTTATAAACAGTTCCATTTTCTTCAATTTCCGGATATTTCTCGGCTAAGTCAGGAATTATTTCCAGGTTTTCGTTGTATTTCATTAAACCGGAAAAGATAAGTTGGACTAAATCCCTATCAGCGTCGGTATTTGCATAAATTGGATTGATGAATCTTGGCCGCCCGATTATTCCTTCGGTATGAGTTCCTCCTTGAGCGGGAGCGATTCTGGTATTTTTGAAATAAAAGTTAAGAGAGAGAAAAATAAAAGAGCCCAAAGTTAAGAGAAAAAAAGCAAAAAAGGCAATTTTTTCTTTCTTTGTCAGAACCTTAAAAAACTGCCACCACTGGGATTTAGTAGGCCACTTTTTTCTTTTTTTATGAGAAGGCATACGTTAGGCAATAAGGTTTAATAGGGCTAGAGCAATAAATAAAACTCCGCAGATTATAGTTGCCCAATAGATTTTTTTCTGAATACCTCGGCGAGTAGCGTAAAAACCTCCTCCCTCGCCGCCGAAAGCAGAACCTAAAGCAGTTCCTCTCTGCTGAAGGAGGATAAAAACAATTAGGAGAATAGCGATTATAATTTGAACAAATGGTAAAATAGTTTTCATAAAAAAATTATTCTCTAATTAATGCGAGAGAGGGAAAAATGAAAGTTTACTTTCATTTTAACCGAGCGACGCATTAATATAGTAAGGAGGGTAAAGTCCTCCTCCTACTCTATTTCTACTATTTTTCTTTTTTTTAGGATTATGCAATCCAAAGAAAAAATTTAAGAGCCAGATTATAAGCGTTGTCCAAAAAAGAGGAAGGATGCCTATAATTTTTATCGGAGAAAGAATATCTACTGCTATCCAAACCAAGACCATATTTATTATTAAGCTGAAAAAACCGAAAGTTATTATTCTTAGAGGCAGAAAGATTACTTTTAAAACCGGTTTGATGAAAAAATTTAAGAGGCCAACAATTCCTCCGGTTATTAATATAGTTTGAATAGGGCCGGTAAACTCTATTCCGTAGATAAATTTTACTGTTTGGCTTTCGCTTAATTTAAGAGCTAAAAAAAGTCCTAAAATTCCAGAGAAAATATGAAAAAATAACTTAGCCATCGTTTTTTAATGTTATCAAGATTTTGGCAGAAGGTCAATGGTTCACCGGGAGGGGCTTGAAAAGTTTTAAAATTTCGGGTATAATTGCGAGAGAGAAAAAAATAAAAGCTTGTTTTCACTTTGTCGGGCTTTCGAATCCCACACTCTTATCAAACGAAGTAATTATGCAGATTTTCTGCAATAGTAGATTACTTTATTATGAAGAATGACATTGTTAAAATCCGAGGAGCCAAAGTCCATAACTTAAAAAATGTTGATGTTGATATCCCTCGGAACAAATTAGTGGTAATTACTGGAATTTCTGGTTCAGGTAAATCATCCTTAGCTTTTGATACCTTATATGCCGAGGGGCAAAGAAGATATGTTGAAAGTTTGTCTGCTTATGCCAGACAGTTTTTAGGGATAATGGACAAGCCGGATGTAGAAAAAATTGAAGGGATAAGCCCAGCTATTTCTATTAGCCAAAGAAAAGCAACCCATAATCCTCGTTCCACTGTTGGTACTATGACGGAGATATATGATTATCTCCGTCTTTTATTTGCCAGAGTTGGAAAACCTCATTGTCCAAAATGTGGAAAGCCGATTTCCCGCCAAACAGTTAACCAAATTGTAAAACAAGTTCTAAAACTACCTCCCGCCCCGAAAGGGCAAGGCTCGCTCAATAAAATTGAGCGGCGAGAATTAGAAGTTACTATTTTAGGTCCGGTGGTCCGTTCCAAAAAAGGAGAACACCGGGGAACTCTGGAAGAAATTCGAAGAGGAGGTTTTGTCAGGGTGAGGATTGACGGAATAATATATAGGACCGAAGAAGCCTTGGGGAAAACCCTGGATAGGAACAAAGAACATAATATTGAAGTAGTAATTGATAAGCTCGTGATTAATAAAGAGCTAGATGAGGCTAGATTAACAGATTCTTTAGAAATAGGCTTAAGAACAGGAAAGGGAATTGTGATAATAAGTCAAAAGACGAACAGCAAGAAATCTGCCGATTTAATATTTAGTGAGCGTTTTGCTTGTAAAAAATGCGGTATTTCTCTTCCCGAATTAGAGCCTCGCCTTTTTTCCTTTAATAGTCCTTATGGCGCTTGTCCAGAGTGCATGGGGCTCGGTGAGAAATTAGAAGTTGATCCGGAGTTGGTCATCCCAAATCAAAACCTGACTATTGCCGAAGGAGCTATTAGGTTCTTGATGCGGGCCTCCCAGAAAGTTGGCAGACAAAACTATTTTTGGGAACGATTATCTGATTTAGCAGATAGGCACGGCTTTTCTCTCCATGAGCCAGTTAAGAATCTATCTAAGGAAAATATAAATGCTATTCTCTACGGAGAGGGGAAGTTTGCCGCCCCGCAACAGCGGGGCGAGCCTCACCCAGATGGTTCATCTGGGTGGGAGGGAGTAATCCCCAATCTTGAGAGGAAATATCATGCTACTGAATCTGATTGGACCCGTCAGGAAATTGAGCAATATATGGTAATCAAGAAATGTCCAAAATGTTTAGGCAAAAGATTAAAGCCGGAGGTGCTGGCAGTAACCGTAGCTGGTAGGTCCATTGACAAGGTAGTAGAGATGCCGATTAATAGATCAAGAGTTTTTTTTGAGAGACTTTTCAGGTCAAAGATGAAAATCTCCGAGTCAAAAATTTCCCAGCCAATAATTAAAGAAATTCTTAATCGCCTCCAGTTTTTAATTGATGTTGGTTTGGATTATTTAACTTTAGATAGGAAAGCAGCTACTTTAGCTGGGGGAGAAGAACAGAGAATAAGGCTGGCAACTCAGATTAGTTCAAAGCTAACAGGAGTTTTATATATCCTGGATGAACCCTCAATAGGCCTTCATCCAAGAGATCAGGGAAGATTGATTGATACTCTGAAAAAGCTTAGGGATCTTAATAATACTGTAGTAGTTGTTGAACATGATCCTCAGACAATTATGGCAGCTGACTGGACAATCGATGTTGGTCCTGGAGCAGGGAAGCACGGAGGCCGCGTTGTTTTTCAAGGAACGCCAAAACAATTGCTAAAATCAAAAACTCTTACCGGAGATTATATTGCCGGTAGAAAGAAAGTGGAAGACCAAAACCCAAAGCCCCTGGATGCCCGCAGGCAGACTCCCCGAAGGGTTGCAACTCAAAACTCAAAACCACAACTTAAAGTTCAAAACTATTTAATTATTAAAGGAGCTCAAGAGCATAACCTGAAAAATATTGATGTAAAAATTCCTCTTGGCAAATTTGTTTGCATAACCGGAGTTTCAGGGTCCGGGAAGAGTTCTTTAATGAATGACATTTTAGCCAAAGCTCTTCTTAAGAAATTTTATTCAGCTAAAGAAGAAGCTGGAAAGCATGAAGAGATTTTGGGCGCTGAATTTTTAAATAAAGTTGTTTTGGTTGATCAGTCCCCAATTGGCAGGACGCCAAGATCTAATCCCGCAACTTATACTGGCGCTTTTTCATATATCAGGGATCTTTTTTCTAAAACAAGGGAAGCCAAAATCAGAAATTTTGCCCCGGGACGCTTTAGCTTTAATGTTAAAGGTGGAAGGTGCGAAGCTTGCGAAGGCCAAGGACAGATTAAAGTTGAAATGTATTTTCTTCCCGATGTTTATATTGAATGTAAAGAATGTAAGGGAAAAAGATATAATAAGGAAGCTTTGGAAATTGATTATAAAGGGAAGAACATTGCCGAAGTTTTAGAAATGACAGTTGAAGAAGCTATAGAGTTTTTTAAAAACATTCCCGGGCTTTTCCAAAAACTAAAAACCTTAAATGAGGTTGGCCTATCATATATTCAGCTTGGCCAGCCAGCTCCTTCGCTTTCTGGAGGCGAGGCCCAAAGAGTAAAATTAGCCACCGAACTTTCAAGAAAAGCTACTGGAAAGAGTTTATATATTTTAGACGAGCCAACAACCGGTCTCCATCCGGACGATATTAAAAAATTAGTTAAGGTTTTAAAAGAGTTAGTTAACAAAAGAAACACAGTGCTTGTTATTGAACACAACCTTGATTTGATTAGTGGCGGCGCTGATTGGATTATTGATCTAGGTCCCGAAGGCGGTGATAAAGGCGGATATATTGTGGCTGAGGGAACCCCATTTGAAATCACTAAAAACGCAAAAAGCTGCACAGGGAAGTATTTAAAGACAATCCTGCCGGGCAGGGGTTGACATTTTCTTGGATTTCCGTAAAATATCATTATGATATCAAAGGTCACAATTATTAACTTAATAAACAATAAATAATAGATTATAGTAATTATAATTAATATAATCACTTCATTCGGTTGAAAAAGAAAAATAAATTTTTCTTTTTCTCCCTCACTTGTAATTATGAACATTAAACCACTCTCAGATCATATTCTTATTGAACCAATAAAAGAAGAGGAAAAAACAAAAGCTGGAATTCTGCTTCCAGAAACAGCTGAAAAAGAAAGGCCTGAGCAAGGCAGGGTTATTGCTGTTGGGCCGGGCCGGAAGACATCTTCTGGAAAAACTATTCCTCTGGAAATAAAACCGGGGCAAAAAGTTTTATTTACCAAATACAGTCCAAATGAAATAAAAGTCGAGGATAAAGAATATTTAATCGCTAAGGAGGAAGATATCCTTGCTATTATAGAATAAATCAAAGATTTATTATATAATTACGGCGCTCGGTTAGAAAACGAAAATCTATTTTCGTTTTCCTTCCTCGTTTGTAATTATAGAATAATATGGCTAAACAAATTAAATTTCAAGAAGAAGCTCGGAAAAAATTAAAAGCCGGAGCAGATAAATTAGCTGATGCGGTAAAAGTTACCTTAGGTCCCAAAGGAAGGAATGTTGTTTTAGATAAGGGATTCGGAGCTCCTACTATTACCAATGACGGTGTAACTATCGCTAAAGAGATTGAATTAGAAGATAGAATTGAAAACTTAGGGGCTGAGATTATTAAAGAAGTAGCCGAGAAAGCTAATGATGTTGCCGGAGACGGCACGACCACTGCTGTAATTTTAGCTCAAGCTATAATTGCCGAAGGTCTTAAAAATGTAGCTGCCGGAGCTAACCCCTTAGCCCTTAAAAGAGGGATTGAAAAAGGGGTGAAAAAGATAGTGGAAGAACTTAAAAAAACGGCAAAACCAATTACTACTAAAGAAGAAGCTGCCCAAGTGGCAACTATTTCTGCGGAAAGCAAAGAAATAGGTGATTTGATTGCCGAAGTGATGGAAGAAGTTGGTAAAGATGGAGTAGTCACTGTTGAAGAATCGAAGACTTTTGGTTTGGAAAAAGAAATTGTTAAAGGGCTGCAGTTTGACCGCGGTTACATTTCTCCTTACATGATTACTAATCCTGAGAGAATGGAAGCTGTTTATGAAGACCCTTATATTTTAGTAACTGATAAAAAGATTTCTACTATTAATGAAATTGTGCCCTTATTGGAAAAAATAGCTCAAAGTGGCAAGAAAGAATTAGTGATTATTTCAGAAGAAATAGAGGGTGAAGCTTTAGCTACTCTAGTGGTTAACAAGCTTCGGGGAACTTTTAATGCTTTAGCAGTTAAGGCTCCTGGGTTCGGAGACAGAAAAAAAGAGATGCTTGATGATATCGCCGTAGTCACCGGGGCCGAGGTAATTTCTGAAGAAAGGGGCCTGAAACTGGAAAATGTTGAAATGAATATGCTAGGTTCTGCCAGAAGGGTTGTTTCTACCAAAGAAAACACTACTGTTGTTGAGGGCAAAGGAGAAAAAGGAGATATTGAAGCCAGAATCTCTCAAATTAAAAAAGAACTTGAATCTTCTGAGTCTGATTTTGATAAAGAGAAAATACAAGAAAGGTTAGCTAAATTAGCAGGCGGAGTGGCGGTAATTAAAGTTGGAGCGGCTACCGAGGTTGAGCAAAAAGCAAAACAACACAAAACAGAAGACGCTTTAGCGGCAACAAAAGCCGCAGTTGAAGAGGGAATTGTTCCCGGCGGAGGAGTAGCTTTATTAAGAGCAACTTTGACTTTAGAAGGGTTAGAAGTTGAAGGAGATGAAAAAACGGGGGCAAACATTCTTAAAAGAGTTTTGGAAGAACCAATCAGGCAAATTGCCCAAAATGCTGGAATAGACGGAGCCGTAGTTGCTCAAAAAGTAAAAGAAACAAATGAAGGATTTGGTTTTAATGCAGAAACCTTGAATTACGAGGATCTGATGAAATCTGGGATTGTTGATCCAACTAAAGTGGTTAGATCTGCTTTAGAAAACGCAGCTTCTGCAGCTAGTATGTTTTTAACTACGGAAGTTGTGGTTGCTGAAAAACCGGAAGAGAAGAAAAATCTGCCAGCCGGGGGAATGCCCCAAATGCCCCAAATGGGATACTAAAATTACGGAGATCGGCCTCTAGAGGCTGACCTCTTTATTTATAGGCAAAAGGCTCCAGCTGTGTTAAAATTTAATATTAGGCTTGGATGCGTATGGAAAAGCAAAAGTTAAAAAATTTACTAATTGAGTTTTTAGTTGAGACAACTAAAAAAGTAAAAAAAATAGCTGCTCAGGGCAAGGGCAGAGAGATTTTAGGTGAAACTATAAATAGGCCCGAAGATCTGGAAATTGGAATTGATAGAATAGGAGAAGATATTTTAGAAAAACTTCTAAAGAAACACGAAGTAAAAGCGACTATTTTTTCTGAACCGGAAGGCAGAGATATTAAAAACGGAGGAGAAGTCTATGGTTCAATTGATCCTTTTGACGGATCAATGCTTTATCTCAGAGGGTTTGAACATAACTGGTATACAGTTCTAAGCTTTTTTGATAAGGAGAAAAATTCTTTATGTTGCGGTATAGCTGATATTATTAATGAAAAGTATTTTATTACGGAAGAAGACGGAAATTATTTGGTTTCAATGAAGACCGGGAAAAAAAAGAGAATTAAACCCGCTGTCAGGAAAAAATTAACCGAGCCCATTGTTTTAGCTAGCTATTTAATGAGTTCTCAGTATTCTCCAAAGTTCCTTGATATTTACGAGGATTTAATAAGAAATATGCACCCAAAAGGACTTTTTTATCCTCACGGCGGTTCCTATATCTATGGCCTGCTTGCTTCAGGATTAGTTGATGCTTATGTAATGTTTAATGAACCTCGTTCAGAAATAGATCCTGGTTTTCCGATTGCCAAAAAAGCAGGTTGCCAGATTGTCAGCGTTGATTCCGATGGAAGCTATCAGGATTATCAGTTTATTCCCGGAAGGCAGCACGGCAAAGTAGATTTATTAATTGCTACTTCAACTCCACAGCTTCGCGATAAGCTGATAAAACATTACGTTAAAAAATATGAAGAAAAATACTCTTTTAAGTCTTAAGCCAATTAAGAAATTCATTGACGGGTTAGGAAAAGATATAATAAAATATTTTGGGAAAGATAAAGGATGTATAATTGGTTTGGAAGATGATGGAGTTTTTTATGCTGAAGGGCTTTATTATTGGCTCTCTAAGAAGAATAAGAATATAACTTTTACTACAATGGATGATTACGGTAAGGGATTGGAAGGAGAAAAAGTAAAAGGAAGGAAAATTTTATTAGTTGATAATGATATTATTACTGGTAAGGCCTATCGGACGGTTATGAAATTTATGCGGGAAAAGAAGGATAAGTTAAAGATAAAAGATATAAAGTTTGCTGTTTTGTGTGACAGAGTAAAGATGGCTGATTTTTCAGTTGAAGATTATCCTGCTCCCATTTCTTGGAATATTAAAGATTTAGACGAAGTTGATCTTGAAATAATTAGATCTCTATCTCAAAATGGAAGAAAAAGTTTTGTGGATATTGCTAAAAAGACAGGTTTAACTTCGGCAGGCGTTAAAAATAGAATTGAGAAATTAATTAAACAAGAAATGTTAAAAGTCCAAGGATTATTGAATATTGAGAAATTTTATTCAGTAAGCGCAACTGTTGGAATTGAGGCACCTTCTAAAATAGTTTCTAAACTAATAAAGAAATTTGAAAATTGCCCGCTGGTTTATAATTTAGTTAGGTTTCCTTCCGGCCATCACCAAAATTTAATTATAGGCATAGTCGCGCCTAGCTTGGAAAGGATAAATGATCTCATAGCAAAACAATTAAGATCTGAATCAATGATAAGAAACATTGAAGCAGATATAGGGGAATTGCCAATATTGCCAAAAGGACATTTATTATCTAATCTGGCAGATGAATCCAAAAAATGTGTTTGCGAGAATAGATGTAATGAATGTGAGTATTTTTTGTAATTGTTATTTATAAAAACAGCATAGAACCCTTTTGAGGGTTTTTTTTGTTTTTATTTATAATTTAATGAGTTTTCCACAGGGAGGGGTTGACAGACTGTTTGGGGAAGATTAAAATAAAGTGTCGGGGGAATTTTAGAAAGCAAAGAGAAAAACTTCTTTAACTACAATTTCTAAATAAACTTGACAAACTTTCTTAAAAGATTAAACTAAAAGTAGAGAGTAATGTTAAAAAATAATTGGCAAAAAGTTAATACTTCCAGGACTTATATCCTTCTTCCGGTTTTGTTTTTTGGCTTTTTTGCCTTAATTTGTAAAGTGATTTGTTGAGGGGGTTAGAAAAAAGTAAAGTAATAAAAAAATAATCACTAACCACTAACCCCTTCGAAAAAAGGGGTTTTTATAAAAATATGGAAGAGAAAAAGAAATTTTATTTAACAAAAGGTGGATTAGAAAATATAAAGAGTGAATATAAGGTTTTAAAGAATCTTAGATTAGCGAAAACCAAAGGAGAAGCTCCGAAAATTTTGGAATCCGAGAATTTAAATCCCGAATATCTTTCTTTTCAGGAAGATTTAAGCCTCCTTGAAACGAGAATAGTTGAAATTGAAAACATTTTTAAAAACGCAGAACTAATTAGATCTCCTTCTAAAAAAATGTCCAAAGTAATAAATTTAGGAGCGACGGTTATAATAGATGTGGGAGGAAATAAAGACGAATTTACAATCATAGGAACTCTTGAAGCTAATCCCTCTTTGGGAAGAATTAGCAATGAGTCGCCAGTTGGGAAAGCTCTCTTGGGGCATGAAGTCGGAGATGAGGTTGCTGTTTCCTCGCCCATAAAAACGATCTATAAAATAAAAAAGATAAGATACAAACATTTATAAATTAATTGGTATGTCGAGCAAGCAATGGCTGTTTCTATACAGAAAAAGCCGGGGAGGTCCTGGCTTTTAACTTTTCAAGCTATGGAAAATATTGTTAATTTTTTAGCCGAAGTTAATAAACTAAAGAAAATGAAAAGAACGGGTTTTGTTTGGCTTGAAGTTAAAAATCCCGAAACGATTGCTCAGCATTGTTTTCGGGTAGCAATAATGAATTGGATTTTGGCTAAGAAGGTTTTTCCGCTGCTTGACTTAGAAAAAATAATTAAAATAAGCCTGTCTCATGATCTTTGCGAAGTGTATACTGGAGACATGACGCCTTATTGGGGGTTGTTGCCCAAAGATAAAGAAAAGAGAAAAGAAATTTTGAAAGACTGGATCCGGCTTCCCAAACCAGTAAAAGAAAAGAGAGCAAAAGAAAAATTTAAAAAAGAAAAAGCCGGTCTTGATAAATTAATAAAACCTCTTCCTTCTGAAACAAAGAAGGAGATAATGAATTATTGGTTGGAGTATGAGAATTTAGATTCTAAAGAAGGAAGATTTACCAAGCAGGGGGATAAGATAGAAACTCTTTTGCAAGCCCATGAATACTGGGGATCTGATATGGATTCTCCTCTTAAGGGCTGGTGGGAAGAAGTAGAGGACTTGATTGACCACCCCGTTCTGCTTGATTTTTTAAATAGAATTGAAGAGAAATTTTGCAAAAGAAATATAAAGGATAATCAAGAACTTGAGTTTTTTTTAAAAATCGGGAAGTTAAAGCAAATGGTTAGAGGGGGCTGGCTTTTGAGAGGAGTGGAAAATGGCAGTACCGTTGCCGAAGATGCATTCTTACTGGCTATAGTTATTTGGCTTTTGGGCAAAAGAAAAAAATTAAATCTCGAGAAAATGCTTAAAATGGCTTTGGTTTATGAAATCTGCGAGGTCTACGCTGAAGATAAAACTCCTTATGAGAAAATTCTTCCTAAAGATAAAAGAGAAAGAAAAGAAATATTGGACAAATGGCCAAGATTCTTGGAAAGCGTAAAAAAGAAAAGATTTATTGAAGACTATAAAGAAGAAAAAAAATCTCTGAATCAGCTTGTTTCAGGACTTCCCGAGAATTTAAGAAAAGAAATAATTTGTTTATGGGATGATTGCAAGAGAAGGAGAACACTGGAGGGAAATTTTGTTAATCAGATTTACTGGGTAACAATGATGATGCAGGCTCTCCGATACCGGATTAAGGATAAAAGTTTTCCTATAACGGGCTGGGTAGAACAAATGAAAGAATTTATAGATGATCCAGTTGCTCTTGAATTTTTAAATGCTCTTTATAAAAAATATCCCATCGGGTAGCTTAGAATGCGAATTTAGTCTTTTTTAGCTTCAACTAGGATAAATCGGGGTTGCTTGAAATTTTCTTTCCACCATCTATTTTGAAGAAGCTTTAGAGGAGGATGAGGCTCTTTAATATTTGAAATTGAAAAACCAGACTGGGCCAAAAGAGAAATCCATTCAGAAAGAGGTAAGTGGAGGTAAAAATAAGGAGCAGGTGATTTAGATCTGCTTACCAAATAGTATTTTTTTTCAATTCTCTTTTTTTGAAAATAATTTTGAGAATTTAATTTATTCCCCTTAAGATCAAAACAAGGATGCAGAAAAAGAAGAATTAACCTCCCTTTCCTTTTTAGGATTCTTGAAAATTCTTTAAACGCTTTTTCCGGATTTTTAATTTCATTGATAGTTTGATGAGATGTAATTATATCAAAAAAAGAAGAGGGAAAATTAGTTTTTCTAAAATCTCCCCAAAAGTATTTAATTCCTAACGGATTTTTACTTTCTAGATTTTCAGCGGCGTTAATAAGTTTTTTAGAAGAATCGATTCCGAAAATTCGATGTCCCTTTTTAGCTATTTTTCTACAAAGATATCCTTCTCCGCATCCGGCGTCGAGAATTTTAAGATTTCTTTTCTTTTTTAAAGACTCTAAAACTGCTCGGTTAGTTACTGTTTCTCGAAAAGGGTCCAGCTTTTCCCGGATAATTTTGATCCAAAAATCAGCGTTTGCTTCCCATTCTTCTCGTTTTTCTTTATTCCATTTTTTTATCTTGCAATTCATCTCAATTTAAGTATTGCAGCTTCGCCGCATAATTGCTTCATTCGGTCGAAATACAAGAATAAATTCTTGACTTCTTCCTCACTTGCAATTATAGTAAAAAACCAGTTCTTTTAAAAATCAAAAAAGCTGAAAAATTATAGCAATAAATAAATGAAACTGACATAGCTATACTAAGAAAGAAAGGAGACAATAACAATGTCTAAAAGAGTTCCTTTAAAAAGTTTATCGAAAATTGAGCGCAAGCTCTTGAAAGCAGCAAGAAAAGTATTAGAAAGGGCCTATGCTCCTTATTCCGGTTTTCAGGTAGGGGCTGCGGTTTTAACTAAAGAAGGTAAGATAATTACTGGTACGAACTACGAAAGCGCTTCTTATGGAAATTCTATTTGCGCAGAGCGCGCCGCTCTGCTTAGGGCTAATAGCCAGGGTCATGGAGATAAATGCGTAGCTATGTCAATTGTTGCCAGAAATAAAAGTTCTCCTAATAATGGAATATCTGCTCCTTGCGGAAGTTGCCGCCAGTTAATTCTTGAAGCGGCTCAACGATCAGAGATTGGCAAAGCCTTTAAGATAATTATGGGCGCTGCTAAACTTGATAAAATAGAAGTTTCCACTATTGGAAGGCTTTTACCTTCCGCTTTCGGACCGGAAGATTTAGAAAGAGATGGTTCTGAAGAAAAAAAGAAAGGAGATTAAAGTGACAATTTATAGGATGTCGAAGAAACAAAAAGTCTTTGGTTTTTCAGCTTTTTACTAAAGGGCGACTAATAAAATATTAGTCGCCTTCTTTTTTTATAAACGGCTCTTTAGGTTTTGCTATTGAGAATGCTGAAACTTTAATAGATTTAGTGTATAATGATAAAATATGAAAAAGTTTTTGGTTTTTTTATTTTTGTCCCTGATCAGTTTAGGTCTTTTTTTCTGGATTACCGAATGGGTGGGATGGGAGAATATAAAAGAGATTATTTTTGCTTTTTCTGGCTGGAAAGGATTAGTAATTTTAGGAATAACATTGCTAGCTTGGTTAAGTGGAGTTTGGGGATATAAGTTTATTTTTAAGTCCCAAAAATATAATTATTCAATTGTGGGTTTAGGAGAAATTTTATTTGCCAGTTCTGCTATTAGTTATTTGTTTCCGACTTCTTTTTTTGGAGGAGAGGCCTTTAAGATTTACGCTGTCAAAAAAAGATTTTCTCTTCCTTTGGAAAAAAACCTTGCTGCAGTTGCTATTGAAAAATTGCTTTCAGCAAGCATTATTCTATTATTTTTAGTTAGCGGAGCAATCTCTTTTCTTTTATTAGCTACTCCTTCCTTAAGAAGTTTTGGGGCAGTAGCTATAGCTGTTATTGGCAGTTTGACCTTTGGGCTAGCATTTTTTTACTTCAAAACTTATAAAAAAGAAAGCATTCTTAAGTGGCTTTTTAGATTTCTTGGAATGGACGAAAAAAGAAACGGATACACAATACAAGATTTTGAAAAAGAGGTTTTTCGCTTTTTCGACTTTAAAAAAAATCTAGTATGGAAGGGTTTAGGAATTTTCTTTTTTAAATATTTTTTGATTTTTATCCGTTGCTGGCTTTTGCTTTTCTTTTTAAAAGGAGAAACGAATGTTCTTATTGCTTTGGCAATATTATTTTTTATTCACCTAGCTTATTGTTTTCCTTTCCCGGCTAGATTAGGAAGCTTAGAGGTAGCTCAGGCTTTTGCTTTTAGTTCTTTAGGAATGGGAGCAGCTAGTGGAATCACTTTTAGTTTTCTTTTAAGGAGCGCAGAGATTTTAGTTGCTCTCTTAGGACTTGTATTTTTAATAAAATTAAGCATAAAATTTTTCCTCCAGAGTAAATTCAATCATCTTGTTTCATAATTCTTAACGAGGTAAAATAAATTATTAAAGAAATTAAATTAATTTATAGCTTGGGAAGTTAAATGTTGATTTTAGTTAAAACGCCAATTCAAAAATTAGAAAAATACAAAGGTATTATTTCCAATTCTCTTTTTAAGGAAATAAATAATTTAGCTAAAGATCTTAAGGGTTTAAAGGTAGTTCATATAAATTCTACTCCTCGGGGCGGAGGAGTGGCCGAGGTTTTAAAAAGTTTAGTTCCTATAATGAAAGGAGTAGCGATTAAAGCAGAATGGTATGTTATGCCCCCGGGAAGAAATTTTTTTGGGTTAACGAAAGAAATTCATAATGCCCTTCAGGGCAAAAAAGTTTTTTTAAGCCCTGATTTTCAGAAGTCCTACCAGCGCTATACGAAGAGATTTGCAAAACTGATGCTAGATATGAAAGCCGATGTTTGGATTTTTCATGATCCCCAGCCAGCAGGAATTATTCAATTTTTACCTGATTCCGGTTTTCATCCTATAATATCGCGCATCCATATTGACACTTCCAGTCCTAATTTAGAAGCCTGGGATTTTTTTAAAAGATTTTTAGCAAAGTACGATAAAATAATTTTCTCTACTAAAGAGTTTGTCCACAAAGACATATCTAAAGAAAAAGCAGTAATTTTCCCTCCAGCTATTGATCCTTTGGTTGAGAAGAATATGCCTATTTCTTTGTCTTCCGCCAAAGAAATCTTAGAAAGTTTTGGGATTAACTCTAAAAAGCCTTTAATTTCTCAAATTTCCCGTTTTGATCCGTGGAAAGATCCGATAGGAGTAATTAAAGCGTATAGATTAGCTAAAAAGAAAATACCAGCTTTGCAGTTGGCATTGGTAGGGCTTTTTTTAGCTCACGATGATCCAGAGGCAATAAGAGTTTTTGATATAGTAAAAAAAGAAACTAAGGGCGATGAAGATATTTTTCTTTTTTCCAACCCTGATCAATTGGGTAGTTTAAAGGTGGATAGATTCGTTAGTGCTTTTCAGCAGGGGTCTGATATTATTTTGCAAAAATCTATTAGAGAAGGTTTTGGACTGACTGTGGCTGAGGCTATGTGGAAGCAAAAACCCGTGATTGGCGGAAATGTTGGAGGGATAAAACTTCAGATTAAAGACGGACAAAACGGTTTTTTGGTTTCTAGTCCCGAGCAAACAGCCGAAAAGATTATTAAACTGATTAGGGATCCTCAGCTCGCTAAAAGAATGGGAAAGAGAGCAAAAACTATCGTCCAAAAAAAGTTTTTAATTCCTCGTCTAGTAAAAGATTACCTGAAATTATTTCAGAAAGTGATTAGTAGCCGTTAATTAATCCAGCGCCGATTACTCCGGCAAGTTCTCCTAATTTAGAAATTTCTACTTTAATATATTTTTTTGAGATAGGAGAGATTACTCTTTTTTTAATCTCTTTTTTTGTTTCAGCTAAAAAGTATAGCCAGGTTTTTGAAATTCCGCCTCCAATTACTACAATGTCAGGATCAATTAGATTAGTCACATTGCTTAAACCTATGCCTAAATATTTTCCATATTCTTTAAAAATTCTCAGAGCTTTCTTATTATTTCTTCTTGCTTTTTCCGCCAACTCTTTGACAGAATATCCTTTTCCCTTAAAAAACTTAGCTGAGCAATAACCTTCGAAACATCCTAAATTTCCACAAGAGCATTTCGGTCCGTCAAATTTAATTGTTTGATGTCCGATTTCTCCAGCTGTCCCAAAAGCTCCTTGATAAATTTTTATTTTATTTTTATCTTTTATTACTAATCCGCCCCCGACTCCACTTCCTAAGGTTATTCCAAAAACTATATTTTTATTTTTTCCAGCTCCCAAAAGAGCTTCAGCCAGAGTAAAGCAGTTTGTGTCATTTTCTATTGAGGTTTTGATTTTTAGCTCTTTTTCTAAAACTTTAGCTAAGGGAAAATTATTTAAATAGCTTAGGTTGGGACATTTTAAAATTAAACCTTTTTTAATATCTAAAATTCCTGGTATTCCGATTCCAATTCTATCAATTTTTAATCCCGAAAAACCCTTTAAACCTCTTAAGTTTTCTTTTAATTCTTTTATTAAATTTTTTTTGGTTTTTGGGGTGGGGATTTTTTTCTTTTTTATCACTTCTCGATTCTTTAATAATCCAAAAATAATTTTTGTTGCCCCAATATCAACCCCTATTGAATTTTTCATAGCTTTATTTAATTTTAACTCGTTTTTTGCTTTTTTCCAATTTTTTAGTATAATAATTGAATATGGCGATAGATTTTAATCAAATTTTAAATTATTATTTTTGGAATAATTCTCTAAAAGGATATTTAATTGCTTTAGGAGTTTTTGTATTGGCAATTATTATTTTGAAGATTTTTAAGCAAGTTATTGTTGTAAAAATAAAAAAAATTGCCGACCATACTAAAACAGAGTTTGATGATTTATTAATAAAAACTGTTGATTCCGTTGGTTGGCCTTTTTATTTATTTTTCTCATTATATTTTGCTTTTAAGTTTATTGTAATACCGGGGATATTAGAAAGGATTGCTTTTTATCTTCTTCTGATTGTTGGTATTTGTTATGTTGTCAAAAGTATCCAAAGAATAATTGATTATGGATTTCATAAAGTAATTGAGAAAAAACAAGACCCTGCAATTGTAAATCTTTTAAGTAAAATAACTAAGATTGTTTTATGGGGAATTGCTATAATTATTATTTTGCAGAATTTAGGATATAATATTTCAGCCTTAGCTGCTGGATTAGGAATCGGCGGTTTAGCAATTGCTTTTGCAATCCAAAATATTTTAGGAGATATTTTTGCTTCTTTCTCTATTTATTTTGATAGACCATTCAAAATTGGCGATTTTATTATAATAGGAAGCGATATGGGAACGGTTAGAAAAATAGGCATAAAATCTACAAGAATTCAAACCTTACAGGGCGAAGAGCTGGTAATATCGAACAAAGAACTAACAGAAACTAGAATACACAACTACAAGAAAATGGAAAAAAGAAGAATTGTTTTTACCCTTGGTGTTGTATATGAAACCTCTGTTGAAAAACTTAAAAGAATACCTAATATTGTTAAAAATGTTATAAGTGATGTTAATCTTGCGGAAATAGACAGAGTTCACTTTAATAAATTTGGCGATTCTAGTCTAAACTTTGAAGTAGTTTATTATTTGAAATCCAGCGATTATAACGAATATATGGATACTCAACAACAAATAAATTTAGCGATTAAAGAAGAATTTGAAAAAGAGAAAATTGAGCTTGCTTATCCTACCCAAACAATTTTTATTAACAAAACATAAGACTTAATTTTTTATGCTTAAATCTATCAACAAAGTTGTAAAAGTAATGGTTTTTTCTGATTTATTTTTGAATTCCGGCTGGGGATTAATCAGCCCGATTTTGGCTATTTATATTTTAGGAAGCATTAAAGGGGGAGATGTCAGAGTGGCTGGAATTGCTATGGGAACTTATTGGTTGGGCAAATCTTTTCTTCAAATACCGATCGCTCATTATTTAGATAAAAACCATGGAGAGAAAGATGATTATTATGCTCTAATTGGGGGGACCCTTCTGGCTAGCCTTACTCCAATTGGCTTTATTTTTGCTTCCTTGCCCTGGCATATCTATCTTCTTCAAGGGTTTCATGCCTTAGGAATGGCTATGGCCATTCCTTCTTGGTCAGCTATTTTTACTCGTCATATTGAAAAAGAAAGAGAAGCTTTCTGTTGGAGCTTAGACAGTTCTTCTATTGGGCTGGGAGCGGGAGTAGCGGCAATTTTAGGAGGAACAATAGCTGAAATCTTCGGCTTTATTCCTCTCTTTATTGCGGTAAGTATTTTTGGGATAACAGCTGCCCTTTTGTTTTTGTTAATTGGAAAAGATATGATGTTAAAAGTGCCAAGAGACAGAGTATTTCCGATGCCAAAACCATAATAGTCCATTATGAAGAACCAAGAAATAGCTAAGATATTTTATGAAATCGCAAATTATCTTGAGATGGAAGAGGTTGCTTTTAAGCCCTATGCATATCAAAGAGCGGCTAATACTTTAGGGGCCTTAGAAGAAGATGTTGAGGATATTTATGAACAGGAAGGATTAAAAGGACTTGAAAAAATTCCCGGCGTAGGAAAAAACATTGCTCTAAAAATTGAAGAATATATTAAAACCGGAAGAATTAAAGACTACGAGAAATTAAAAAAGAGAACGCCGATTAATTTAGGAGAAATAATTGCTATCCAGGGAATGGGTCCCAAGCAAGCCAGGATTCTTTATCAGAAATTAAAGATTAAAAACCTAAGAGATTTAGAAAAAGCAGCCAAGGCTCATAAAATTGCTTCTTTGTTTGGCTTTGGAGAAAAGACGGAGAAAAATATTTTAGAAGGAATTGCTTTTTTGAAAAAAAGCAAAGGAAGATTTTTACTGGGAGAGATAATGCCGGTAGTTGAAGAGATTTTAAAAGAACTGAAAAAAAGGAATGAGGTTGAAAAAGTAAGCGTGGCGGGGTCGGTCAGGCGGATGAAAGAGACAATCGGCGATATTGATATTTTAGCGGTTTCAAAAAACTCATCTAAGCTGATGGATTTTTTTGTTTCCCGGTCCGAAGTAGTTAAGATATGGGGTAAAGGCGCGACTAAGTCTTCGGTAAAAGTAAAAGGGGGGTTTGATATAGATTTAAGGGTAGTTCCAGCTAAAAGTTACGGTTCGGCTCTTCAGTATTTTACCGGTTCCAAAGAACACAATATTGCCACTCGTAGAATTGCTATAAGCAAGGGTTTAAAATTAAATGAATACGGAGTTTTTCGCGGTTCTAAAATAATTGCTGGCAGAACCGAAAAAGAAGTTTACAAAGCGATTGACCTTCCCTTAATTCCTCCAGAAATGAGAGAAAATAAAGGGGAAATTGAGGCGGCTCTTGAAGGAAATCTGCCAAGATTAATAAATTATAATGATATTAAAGGAGATTTGCATTGTCATTCTAATTGGAACGGCGGAGCGAATCCAATCAGAGAAATGGCGAAAGCGGCTCGAGAAATGGGCTATCAATATCTGGGGATTTCGGACCACACTAAATTCCTGAGAATAGAACATGGATTAAACGAAAGGCAGCTAGTTCAACAGAGGAAAGAAATAGAAAAATTAAATTCTAAACTGAAAAACTTTCATATTTTACACGGCGCAGAAACAAATATTTTAAATGACGGCTCAATTGATATTAAAGACCAAGCCCTTAAAAAATTGGACTATGCTATTGCCGGAATTCATTCCAGCTTCAAAATGAAGAGAGGTCAGATGACCGAAAGAATAATTAAGGCAATGAAGAATCCTCACATTGATATTATTTCTCATCCAACTGGCAGGATAATTAAGCGCCGCGATGAATACCAAATTAATTTTGAGAAAATTCTAAGAGCAGCTAAAGATTTAGGAGTAATTTTAGAAATTAATTCTCATCCCGAAAGGTTAGATCTGAAAGATGAATATATCAGGCGAGCCAAAGAAGCCGGAGTAAAAATGATAATTAATACCGATTCTCATCATAAAAACCAATTAAGTTTAATTAAGTTTGGAATATCCCAAGCCAGGAGAGGTTGGGTGGAGAGTGATGACATTATAAATACAAAACCGCTTAATCAACTCTTAAAATATTTTAAATAGATGCCAAGAGAAAAATCAGCTGGCGCTGTTGTTTTTAGAAAAGAACCCCGTAGTAGAGCAAGCTCACTACGGGGCAAGAATAATGAAATTTACTATCTGCTTTTGCATTATGAGGCCGGGCATTGGGATTTTCCCAAAGGACATATTGAAAAAGGAGAAAGTGAAGAAGAGACAGTAAGACGAGAAGTGAAAGAGGAAACCGGGATTGAAGATATTAAAATAATTGAAGGTTTTAAAGAGTGGATAAAATATACTTTCCGCCAGACTTACGACTTAGATAAAAATGAAAAAAATAAAGCGCCCTGGGTTTTTAAAATAGTTGATTTTTATTTAGCCGAAACAAAAGCCAAAGAAGTGAAAATTTCTTTTGAACATACTGGATATAAATGGCTGCTCTATGAACAAGCCCTTGAACAATTAACATTCAAAAAAGCAAAAGAGATTTTAAAAAAAGCTCATCACTACCTGACGAACAAGGTGTGAGGGTTTACTAAAAGAGAAAGGTGTGGTAATTAAAAATAGAAAAGTTGTTCGTTAAAAAGTAAAAAATAACTGAAAAGAAAGGAGACAGAAATGGCTGGAATATTTGGATTGAGTGTTGATTCGGAAAACTATAAAGGTGTTTTTAGAGAAGATTTATTTTGGGGTACTTCTTATGTCAGGCATTTAAGCGAAGAGAGGTCTGGATTAGCAGCTCTTGTTGGCCAATGGATTAACCATAATAGTAAGCCTGGCTTATTTGCCCCGAATTTTAAGAACAAAATGAATGAATTTGATGGAACTGAAGGGATTAGTTATTGCGGTCAGGCAAAAGAACCCTTTTTAGGAGACTCGGAATTAGGCCCTTTATGCGCCTGTTTTACGGGTAGAATAGCTAATAGCGAAGAGCTGTTAGTTGAGATAAAAAGCTCAGGAGGGTTGGTCGAAAGAGGAGATGAGATTGAAGTTATGCTTAATCTTATTGCTCGGGGAGCGAAAAACGGAAACGGGATAGTCAAAGGCATAAAAGAGATGACAAAGAAAATTGAAGGTGCCTATTCTCTTCTTTTACTTACCCGTGATGGTATTTATGCTGTCTGTTGTCCGAATTACCGCTGGCCTTTAGTAATTGGCCAGAAAGAGGGAGCAGTAATTGTTAGCGCTGAATCTGGAGGTTTTGACAATCTTGGATTTAGATTAGTGCGAGATATTGAACCGGGAGAAATTCTTCTATTAAAAAACGGCAGTTTTAAGCAAATAGATATAATGCCGTCGCCTAATCCCCGAGTTTGCAGTTTCCGCTGGGTTTATACTGATTTTGTAAATTCTGTAGTTTTAGGAATTGTAAGTTCCTGGGTTAGAAAAAGACTTGGAGCCAGATTAGCTCAACGAGATATCGAAAGAGGGTTTATTCCCCATATAGTTATTCCGGTTCCTGACTCCGGCCGCTTCCATGCTATTGGTTACTATCAAGAATTTATTCGCCAGATAATGCTGGGGAAGATAAAAAGAGTGCCTTTTTATGATGAATATCTGCTTAAATACGGTTTTATGAGAAGCTTTTTGCGTCCTACCAAAGAGGAAAGACAAAAAACAGCTCATTATAAAATTGTGATTAGTGGAGAAACTATTAACCACTTTCTAAAAATGCTTGAAGAGGAAGGATTGAATGAAATACTGGAGAACATAAAAACAACCGGTCAGATAATAATAGTTATATGTGATGACTCAGTTGTCAGAGGAATTCAGATTGAGTCTAATTTAGCTCCAAAAGTCAGAAGAATATTTGAGGTAGAAACGGAAGATAGAACCCTGATAAAAGTTGAGATTCATATTAGGTCCTCAAATCCTGAACTTCTTTCTCATTGTCCCTGGGGAAAAACCACTAAGAAAGGAGAAACATTAGCTCAGCAGTGTCCAAAAATTGAAGACAGAATCAAAAGAATGGGAATTGACGGTTTAGTTTATAATACTATTGATGATTTAATTTGGGCGATTGGACTTCCTAAAAGAAAACTCTGCGTAGATTGCGATTTAAAAAAGTGATATTTAAAACAAAAAGCCCCGCCAAGGCGGGGCTTTCTTTATACTTAAATAATATCAAATTTACTTTTTCACCTCTTCCACGATTTTTTCAAAAATTTGAGGGTTGTCTTTAATTAATTCAGCTAAAATTTTTCTATTGATTTCAATCTTTTTTTCTTTTAGAAGGTTAATAAATTTACTATAGGTTAGGCCTTGTTTTCGGCAGGCGGAATTAATTAGTATTTGCCAAAGTTTTCTGAATTCTCTTTTTTTTACCTTTCTGTCTCGATAGGCGTGAACTCTGGCATGTGTTAGCGCTTCTTTCGCTGCTTTATATTTTGATTTTCTTCCCCAGCGAAAACCCTTAGTATATTTTAATACTTTTTTTCTACGTTTATGGGCGGTTTTTCCTCTTTTTACTCTTACCATGGTTTGGTGCCGGGCTAATTATGAAGCAGTTTTTTAATTTTTTTAGCTTGAACTTTAGGAACCTCAACCAGCTTTCGGCTTTTTCTTCTTCTTTTGCCTGATTTTTTTGCCAAGTTGTGGTCCTGGCCAATTGGCCTTCTAAGAACCTTGCCCTTTTTAGTTATTTTAAAACGTTTTTTAATTGATTTCCTTGTTTTCATAATTATATAAGACGTTAGCCTTCTATCTTTTTGAAATAATTATTGTTAGTCCTCTGGGTTGTCTTCTTAGTTCTCTTTCAATTTTTATAGGGGTTGTTTTTTCCAAGTTTTCAAGAAATTTTTTTACTTTTTCTCTGGCAAAACTCTGATGAGCTTTTTCTCTTCCTCGTAAACGCATTTCTATTCTGACTCTATTTCCTTTTTTTAAGAATTTTTCTGCCTGGCGAACTCTTGTTTCCAAATCATGTTCGGAAATGTTAAAACCTAATCTTATTCCTTTAAGTTCGCCCCCCTTACGATGCTTGGTTGTTTTTTCTTTTTTTTGTTGCTGATATAAATATTTCCCATAGTCCATTAATTTACAAACCGGAGGTTCAATCTTTTCTGTAACCTGGATTAAATCGAAACCGCGCTCTCTGGCTATTTGGAGCGCTTTTTCTATTGCCAAAACTCCCAACTGCTTTCCGGTTTCGTCAATCATTCTTACTTCTCTTGCTCTTATTTGATTATTGATTAAGGGTTTTCTTTGCAGGTTTTTAAGGTGATTTTTTATAGTGTGGAGATGGAGGGATTGGACCCTCGTCCAAAAATTTTACCAAAATAGTTCTACAAACTTAGTCTATTTTTTATTTTGGAGTGTTAGATATAAAATAGACAAAATTCTGACACCTTGGCTTCAATTAGTTTTGATAGTTCTTTTGAAGCGAGCGAGAACTATCTATCTCGCAATTATGACGCCAAGGATTGCTTAGCGAGAATTAGTAATCCTGACGGCGTTAAGCGTATGCTAACGCAGGTGTTTTGAATAAATTGGCACTTATTCAATTTCTCAAGGTTTAACGAGATTTGAGAATGCTCGATCTGCACTATTTTAGCAAAAGCTTTTGTCGAAACTGTTCATCCCCGCGATTATGCCCGATAGGATTCAAACTAACATCAACTTTAGAAGTGAAAAAATAGGTCAATTTCAAGACAGGACGACGAAGGAGTGTTAAATAACACTTCGAGGAGGAGTAACGAAGAAATTGACCTATTTTTTCCTTCCCTGTGGGCGGGCGAATTTTATCCAGCTTTTTTGTTGCTCGTCGCTCGTGTGCCTAAAGGCACACTTCACTCCTCGCGCCTTGAATCTGAGTAAAATTCGCTCCGCTAAATTAATGTTAGTTTGATCCTATCGGGCTAGTTCTCTTTGAATTTCTCTTTCTGTCTCTCGTTTTTTAATCAGTTCTCTTTTATCAGCCTTCTTTCTTCCTTTGCCGATTCCAAATTCAAGCTTGATTTTAGCATTTTTAGTATAAACTTTCAAGGGCACTAAAGTCAAGCCTTTTTCTTTAGTTTTTCCGATTAAACGTTTGATCTCAGATTTGTTTAATAAAAGTTTTCTTGATCCCCCCGGATTGTAATCTTTGGGAGCGTTTTTGGGTTGATAAGGAGGAATGTTGGCTCCGACTAAATATACTTCAGGATTTTCTTTTTGGGCATATCCTTTTAAGACCACATAAGAACCCTTTAAGCTCATTCTCCCCGTTTTTATTGATTTTACTTCTGTTCCAGTCAAAACCATGCCTGCTTCAAACTTTTCCAGGATTTGATAATTAAAATATGCTTTTTTGTTTTCTGCTAAGACTTTTGCCATAGATAATAGATACCCACTTTTATTTTAGCAGAAAAGATAGTAAACTAAAACAAAGGTCAGATTGATTTAATTAATATTTTCAAAAAATAATGAAAAAAATACTATTACTGATAATTTTTAGCATATTATTTTTAACTTTTGGACAAAACAGTTTTGCCGAAACGGCGCCACAACTCATTGTAAATCACGAGACCAAAGAATGCGTCGAACTTATACTCGGGAACGAATGTATGGCTTGTTCTATCCCTGAGGGATGGGAGATTTTAGGTCCTGTATCTGAAAATGAATGCCCTGCGGGTTATGCTAAAGTAGAATATTTTCCAGAGACCGCCGAAGGAGAGGATGAAGAAATTGAATTAGTAGAAAAAACAGACGTGATAGATTATGTAGTTTTTACAATAATATTATCAAGCGCTGTAGCCGGAGCCCTGGTAATATTGTGGTTTTTGTTTAGAAGAAAGAAAAAACAAAAATAAGGATGTAAAACCGTCCCGCTAAGCGGGACGGTTTTTTTGTCTTTGATTTTTGCCTGCCCGCAATGCTACGCCAGCCCGCAGTAGATACAGCGTTTCTGGCGGGCATAGCGTTGCAGGCGGGAGAAAAATAAGGTAAAATATAGTTAATTATGCGGGAAAAAATAGTTAAATTAATAAAAGATTCAGTTAGGGCTCTTCAGAAAGAAGGAAAATTACCGAAATCTAAGATTCCGGAGATTTTGGTTGAATATCCCAGAAAAAGAGCGCAGGGGGATTATGCAATAAATATAGCGATGGTAATTGCCAAACAAACAGGGAAGAGCCCGATGGACTTGGCAAATTTATTACGCGACAGATTAAAGGCAAAAGACAAAGGCTTATTTGAAAAAATTGAAGTAGTGAAGCCAGGTTTTATTAATTTTTTTGTTTCCAAGAAGTATCTTCAAAAACAAACAAGCAGGATCTTGAAAGAAAAAGAGAAATTCGGCAATTTGAAATTTGGAAAAAAAGAAAAAGTTAATATTGAGTTTATTTCGGCTAATCCTACGGGCTCTTTAACTTTAGGAAATGGACGAGGAGGATTTTGCGGCGATGTTTTAGCAAATGTTTTAGAAAAAGCGGGCTTTAAGGTAAAAAGGGAATACTATATCAATGATGTCGGAGAGCAGATTAAGAAGTTAGGCCATTCGGTCATTGGTGACTCGGAGGCTGTTTATAAAGGCGCTTATATCAAAAAATTAAAGAAAAAAATATTGGGAAGTCGGGCTTCCCAATATTCTGCGGAGGAAGTTGGAGAAAAAGCAGCTGAAGCTATTTTGAAAGAAATGATAAAACCCTCGGTCAAAAAGATGGGAATAGATTTTGATGTCTGGTTTTCAGAAAAGAGTTTGTATAAAAAGGGAGAAGTTGATAAGATCTTAAGTTGGTTAAAAAATAAAAAGCTAACCTATAAGAAAGAAGAGGCTTTGTGGTTTAAATCTACTAAGTTCGGCGATGATAAAGACAGGGTGTTGGTAAAAGCTGGTGGCGAAAAAACTTATTTTGCTTCTGATATAGCTTATTTAAAAAATAAATTTAAAAGAGATTTTAAAAAATTGATTTTCTTTTGGGGCGCTGATCATCATGGTTATGTGAAAAGAATGGAGGCTGCGGTCCAAGCTCTTGGTTGCAGAAAAGAACAGGCAGATTTTATTATTATGCAGTTAGTTCGGCTTTTTGAAAAAGGAAAGCAGGTTAGAATGTCAAAAAGAGCTGGTATTTATATTACTTTAGATGAATTGATTAGTGGGGTTGGCTTAGATGTTGCCCGATTTTTCTTTCTAATGAGGTCGGCTGGGAGCCATCTAAATTTTGATATGGATTTAGCTAAAGAGCGCTCGGAGAAAAATCCGGTTTATTATATTCAATATGCTTATGCCAGAATATGCAGTATTTTGGAGAAAGCAAAAGCCAAAATCAATAGTAATCCTAGAATAGTAGAGTTGCTTGATCACCCAAGCGAGTTAAATCTAATTAAACAACTGACTAAATTTCCGGAAATTATTGAAGATACCGCCAAGGATTATCAGGTTCAAAGAATTCCTCAATATGCAATTAATTTGGCTGCAGTTTTCCATCAATTTTATCGGGATTGCCAGGTCTTAACGGACGACAAAAAACTAAGTCAAGCTCGCTTATATTTAATTTTAGCCACGAAAGTTGTTCTTAAAGATACTTTAGATTTAATGGGAATTTCCGCTCCCTCAAAAATGTAGTTTATGAAAAACAAATATATTCTTTTACGCCACGGACAAACAATTTATCAAGCAAAAAAAATAGAAAAATTCTATCCCTGGTCAGAAAAACCACCCGTTACTATAACCAAAAAAGGGAAAGAGATGATAAGAAAAGCTGCCAAGAAGCTTAAGAAAAAGAATATTGATTTAATATATTCTTCAGATTTTTTTAGAACCCGCCAGACTTCAAAGATAGTATCTAAAGAGCTTGGCTTGAGGGTTAGTTTTGATAAAAGATTAAGAGATCTAAATTTTGGGATTTTTCATGGAGGGCCAACACAGAAATATAAGGAGTTTTGTACAAAAAGACAGAGATTTTTTAAAAGAGCTCCCAAAGGAGAAAGTTGGAGAGATGTTAAGAAAAGAATGATAAGTTTTGTAAAAGACATTGAGAAAAAACATAAAAATAAAACAATATTAATTATTAGCCACGCTGATCCTTTATGGCTTTTGGCAGGGTTTTTCAAAAAACTAAACGAAGAAGAACTTTTAGAAAAAAGGAACATAGGGGATCTTTGGCTTGATGTCGGCCAATATTTAGAAATATGAATTTTGATTTGCCAAAAACTGAAGAAAAAGTATTGAAATTTTGGAAAGAGAAGAAAATTTTTGAGAAGTTGAGAAAGAAAAACCAAGGTAAAAAACGCTGGTCGTTTTTAGACGGTCCGATAACGGCTAACAATCCTATGGGTGTTCACCACGCCTGGGGCAGAACCTATAAAGATATGTTTCAGAGATATAAAGCAATGCAGGGATTTGATCAGAGATATCAAAACGGTTTTGACTGTCAGGGACTATGGGTTGAAGTTGAGGTTGAAAAGGAAAAAGGATTTAAAAACAAAAAAGATATTGAAAGTTATGGAATAGGAAAATTTGTAAAAGATTGTAAAAAAAGAGTTTTGAAATATTCTAAAATTCAAACGGAGCAGTCAATTAGATTAGGCCAGTGGATGGATTGGGAAAGCTCGTATTATACAATGTCTGATGAAAACAACTATGCTATCTGGAACTTTCTTAAAAAATGCCAGGAAAAGAAATTATTATATAAGGGGAAAGATGTTGTCCCTTGGTGTCCGCGATGCGGAACGGCTATTTCCCAGCACGAAATATTAACTGAAGAGTATAAAGAACTTACTCACGAGTCAGTTTTTGTCAAGCTGCCGGTCAAAAGTAGGAAAAATACATATTTTCTTGTTTGGACAACTACTCCCTGGACTTTGCCGGCTAATGTAGCTTTGGCTGTTCATCCTGATTTATATTATGTCGAGATCCGGGATAAAAATGGAGATATTTTCATTCTTTTGAAAGAAAAAGCAAAAATAATTCCCGGCGGGAAAATAATTAAAAAGTTTTCCGGAAAAAAATTAAAAGGCTCAAAATATCAAGGGATGTTTGATGAACTTTCAGAAGTAAAGAAAAATCTGAAGGAAGAGGAGCACAAGGTTATTTTATGGAAAGATGTGACTAAAGAAGAGGGAACGGGAATTGTTCATATTGCTCCAGGGTGCGGCCGAGAGGATTTTCAGCTGAGCAAAGAATTTAACTTGCCGGTTGTTAATCCTACGGATGAGGAAAGCAAATATAAAAAAGGCTTTGGATTTTTAGAAGGAAAAATGGTTAGCGAAGTGAGAAGTTTAATTTTCGATAATTTAAAGAAAAAAAATATCCTTTTCAAAATAGAAAATTATACTCATCGTTATCCGACCTGCTGGCGCTGCAAGGAAGAACTGATTTTTCGTTTGGTTGATGAATGGTATATCTCAATGGAGAAGTTAAGAAAACCTTTAATGGGCGTGGCAAAGAAAATAAAATGGATTCCCTCTTTTGGTTTAGATAGGGAGCTTGATTGGTTAAAAAATATGGACGATTGGTTGATTTCCAAGAAGCGTTATTGGGGACTGACTCTCCCGGTTTATGAATGTGATAAATGCGGCAATTTTGAAGTAATTGGATCAAAAGAAGAATTAAAAGAAAGGGGGGTTTCGGGTTGGGAAAAGTTTGAAGGGCATTCACCTCATAAGCCCTGGGTAGACGAAGTGAAAATTAAATGCTCAAAGTGCGGGAATATAATTTCCCGGATTCCCGATGTGGGAAATCCCTGGCTGGATGCAGGGATTGTTCCTTTTTCAACAATGAGTTATTTTTCAGATAAGGATTACTGGAAAAAATGGTTTCCGGCTGAATTGATTTGCGAATCTTTTCCCGGGCAGTTTAAAAACTGGTTTTACGCAATAATTGTGATGAGTACGGTTTTAGAAAATACTAATCCCATAAAAACAATTTTTGGTTATGCCTCAGTCCGCGATGAAAAAGGAGAAGAGATGCATAAATCCAAAGGGAATGCTATTTGGTTTGATGACGCTGTTGAAAAAATTGGGGCCGACTCAATGAGATGGATGTATGCAAGGCAGAACCCTGCTTATAATTTAAATTTTGGCTACAAGACAGCGGAAGAGATAAAAAGAAAATTGCTAACCTTGTATAATGTATTCACTTTCCTCAATACTTATGTAGATAAAAAAGAATTTTTTAGAGTAGATTTGCCAAAATCTGAAAGCATTTTGGACAAATGGATTATCTCCCGTTTTAACAATTTAATTGAGAAAGTTACTAAAAGCTTAAACAAATATAATACTTCCTTAGCTACTCTGGCAATTGAGAAGTTTTTTATTAACGATTTATCTCTTTGGTATGTCAGAAGATCCCGGAAGAGATTTCATCCCGGGCACCCCGAAAGAAAAAAAGCGATTGAAACTCTTTATTATATTCTTTTGAATTTGACAAAACTTATAGCTCCTACGATGCCATTTTTTGCTGAAGAAAGATACCAAAATCTGAAGATAAATAATATGCCAGAGTCAGTCCATTTATTTGATTGGCAGGAAGCTAATAAAGAGAAGATAGACAAGGAGTTGGAAAAGAAAATGGCAGAAGTCCGTGAAATTGTAACCCAGGCTCTGGCCAGAAGAGCCGAAGCTGGAATCAAAGTCCGCCAGCCGTTAGCAGAATTAAAGATAAAAAATCTCTGGATTAAGCGAAGCGAGAGACTCCCTGAAGGGTTGCAATTAAAAAATGAGAAGGAATTGTTAGAATTGATAAAAGAAGAAGTAAATATTAAAAAGATAATTTTTAGCAGTAAAATTAAAAAGGAAATAGAATTGGATACTCGGATTACCAAGGAACTTGAAAAAGAAGGAGAACGCAGAGAAATAATTCGTAATATTAAGGCATTAAGAAAAAAACTCAACTTGACTCCAAAAGTGATAATAACTAATATTATTTCCACTGCTTCAATAATAACTGATGAAGATTTTTTTCAAGAGGTGGGAGCTAAAAATTTCAAAAAGGTCGAGAAAGAAAGCGAAATGGAGGTTGATATTAAAAAAGAAATAGAATTAGGAAAAGAAAAACATTATATTGGAATTAAAAAGTAATATGGGAATTTACGATAAGAAAAAATCAATTTCAAGAAAGGAATTAGAATCAGTTCTTAGAAAAGATAAAGGGAGAATACCTGGAACCTGGGACAGAAAATATTATAGGGGAGAGCGGGAAAAGATAGCAAAAGAAGTATTTAAGTCGAAATATGGAAGTGAGATTTCCAAATCAGATTACCGGAGGGCAGTTCGGGAGTTAGAGTCCGCCGGGAGGAAAACGAAGAGCTCGGTCGAAAAGAAGAAAATAAATAGAAAGATAGGTTATTTAAAAGAATTAGGAGGAAAGAGAGTAGGAGGAAAGAGAATGTAAATAATATTGGCTATGGCTGTTCATTATAGAACTCAGGGTTTTATATTAGAAAAAAGCGATTTGCGCGAGGCTGATCAGCTCTTTGATGTTTACACGGAAGATTTTGGCAAACTTAGAATATTGGGAAGAGCAGTTAGGAAAATTAAGTCAAAATTAAGATCCGGAGCTGAGCTTTTTTATTTATCAGAAATTGAATTTATCCAAGGGAGATCTTATAAAACCTTAACTGACGCTATAACAATTGAGAAATTTAAGAACACGAGAAAAGATTTGGAAAGATTAAAAGTCGCTTATCAAATTTCCGAAGTTGCTAATAGTTTAATTAAAGGGCAGGAAAAAGATGAAAGAATTTGGAATTTATTAAACGAAGTTTTTGAAAAACTTAATAACTATCCATTACCTACTACTCACTATTCACTAATCTATCACTATTTTTTCTGGAATCTGCTTTCAATTTTAGGATACCAAATTGATTTGTATAATTGTGTTCTTTGCCAGAAAAAACTGTTTCCCCAAAAACTTTATTTTAGTTCAGAGGAAGGAGGAATAATTTGCTCGGAGTGCTTAAAAAAAATAGAGAACAAGAAAGAAATTTCTCTTGAAACTATTAAAATTCTGCGAATTTTCTTAAAGAAAGATTGGCAAACTTTGTTAAAGTTAAAAATAACGGACTTTCATAAAGAATCGTTAGAATCAGTTTCAGAAAATTATTTCTCTTACGTAAAAGAGCATTATCTGCTATAATTGCAAGTGAGGAAGCCCCGCTTAGCGGGGCGACCGAACGAAGCAATTATGCGGTGAAACCGCAATAATTCAACGAGGAAGAAATGAAAAAATTTATCATTATTATTATACTTGTTGGATTGGCCCTTGGAGCAGCTGGTTTTTGGTATTGGCAGAGAAATCCCTATTCAAAAGAAATTTTAAAAATAGAAATTATAGGGCCTACTGAAGCGGTGGTTTCCGAAGAAGTTGAATACACGGTGAAATTTAAAAATAACGGCAACGTTAGATTAGAAGAACCGCGTCTTATTTTTGAATTTCCTGAACATACTTTACTGGAAGAAGGTTTTTCTAAAAGGCAGGAGATAGGACCTGATGAATTGGGGGATATTTATCCGGGTGATGAAAAAAGCTTTTCATTTAAAGGAAGACTCTTTGGAAAAGAAGGAGAGGTGAAAGAAGTTAAGGCTGTTTTAATCTTTCGGCCAAAGGATATTGAAGCGCCTTATAACCGAGAAGCTGCTTTTAGTACTGTAATAAAACCAATTCCTCTAACCTTTGATTTTGATCTTCCTTCAAAAATAGAAGCAAATAAAGAATTTGAATTTTCTCTGAATTATTATTCAAGTATGAAT